>Ga0302319_10001408_pt1 | contig 53527 bp, 44 predicted proteins | sample Bog_T0_2_FD_203319 | JGI IMG/M metagenome (GOLD analysis project Ga0302319, IMG submission 203319) | Peat permafrost microbial communities from Stordalen Mire near Abisko, Sweden - Bog_T0_2 | ecosystem: Environmental > Terrestrial > Soil > Wetlands > Peat | place: Sweden: Abisko, Stordalen Mire...
GATTTCCGAAACCAACGCCGAGCAGCCGCCCGCAGGCATGGCAGAATATATCTACACCGCGCTTTCCTTATTGCATTACGAGGGCGAATTTCCGATCAAGGAACAGGAATGCAGCGGCGGCATGCAGGTGGGCAATGTGCTCAACCTCACCGGTGGCCGCGCCGAGTGGGCAACGATGCTCGCGCAGATCCAGAAGGTCAGTGAAAATATTGACGATGGCGAGACCACCGCCAGCGTGGGACCTCCCAAGCAACTCGGACCTGCGGAGCTGCTCACACTCATCAGATCCTGGCGCAACCTGGCAGGCGTGGAGGAAGGCTTCGATGGCCGCGCAACAGCCTCTAATGATGCATGCAGCGGCAGCGACGGCATCGGCCAGGGGCCTGCATTCAATGGCGACACGCCGCCGCCGACTGTGACCCCTGGTGATTTCCAACTCAGCGATCTCGGCGGCGGAAATCTCGGCATCTACAGCGGGACCGTGAAGGATACGACTACGGGCGGCGTCTCATGGGTGCCAGCGGGCCTTACGCTCGGCCAATACACCGCCGAGCCGGTCAGCGGATCCGATGCGGCTGCGTGGCTGGTAATCAGCTACGATGAAGCCCAGCCGCCGAACATCACGTCCGTTTCGTATGACTCAGGACCAACGACGCCCGACAGTATTTCCGGCACGCTCTATTTCGAGATCGGGAGGTTCTCAATTTCTGGCGGCAAAATAACCATCCTCACCAGCCCGGTCGGCAGCCTCAATTTCGCTGCTTGGTTTGTGTGGGCGACATCGCCGGCTGTGTATGACGCGGAATGCGCGTAACCTATGCCCGCCGCCACTCGAAACCCCTACCGCCGCAAAAACCCTTATGTGGCCGTCAACTGGCAGTGGCAGGCGCCCCCTCAAGTGTTGCAGGGCATTCCTTTTTCCGGTCCGCCTTATGGAGGACTCTCCAGTGCGGCAGCCGTGTGGGCTGCTTACCTCGCGCAAGCGGCAATAGCTACCGCTGCGCTGCCGCCTTCGTTGCCTGATCCGGTGCCTCCTGGTATCTCAGATGGGGGGACTGGTGTGATCGGATCGGAAGGCCCCCCAGGCCCGGTTTACGGGTTTCTTAATGATATTGGCGGAGGCGGCGGATTCTCCCTCGGTGCCATCCAGGCAAAATCGATCCTTTACCAGATCCAATTTTTATCGGCGTCGTGGTATTTCGAGGCGTGGTGGGACGAAGCAGCCTGGTTGTGGGACGAGAATGTCAATTCGCTCAGCAACCCGCCTCCGTATTCCTCTCCAGTGAGCACGACGAACCGCCATTTTCTGTGGGTTCCACCGTCCGTGGCTCATGGAGGACTGCCACCCGGCGTGAATCCGAGCGATGTCTCCACCTGGTTCACCACGCCCGTTTACAACCCATTGGATCAATCCACTGTGCCAACCCCTTGGGCGTTCCCAGGCAGCACATTCCCAATCGGCCTTGCCTACGGGATCGCCAATTTCCGCTATTCCTGTGTCCCTGGCTACGTCCCGCCCACCGATGGCAGCCAGAACGGCTTCGCCGCGAATGACTCATGATTCTCCCTGCACTGCCGTTGCACGCCACCTGCAAAAACGCTACTTTTAGCCCGTTTTGGTCAAACCTTTGAGATATTTGGTCAAACTCGATGCGCGGATACACATCCAGATTCCTGGCTACGTTTTCGAGTTTCCCGCGGCGCGCCTCTCGCAGTATTACCTGCTCAAGGTCATCTTCCCCCTGCTGCTCATCCTGGTGATGTCGTGGACGGTATTCTGGATCGGCTACAGCAATAGCGGTTCGCAGATCAGCGTCGCAACGACCTCCATGCTTACTTTGATCGCATATCGTTTTGCAATCGGCTCCGAGGTCCCGAAACTCCCTTATCTCACGCGCCTCGACGCATTCATTTTCGCGGGTTCCCTCTTTGTCTTCCTTGCCCTTATCGAAGTGATCGTGACGACAAATTTTGCCGGTAACGACCGGTTGAAACTCGCGCAGCTCATTGATCGCCGCTGCCGCCTCATATTTCCCCTGCTCTTCTTCTTCGTCGTCACGGTCATTTTCCTGCGCTAAAATTCCCTGCACTGCAAACCAGCCACCATTAATTCCATGTCCAAACTCACCACTACGCTCAAGGAGGAGTTCTTTGCGTTGCTCCCCCCGACGATCTTTTTTTTCGTCGCTCTTCACATTGTAAAAGTCATCCGCCTGTTGATGCTGGAGGGAACCGGGATTTCGCTGGTCTCCACGACTTCGGTTGCGGTCGCCGCCTTGATTCTTGGCAAATCGGTTTTGATTGCCGACCTGATGCCGTTCATCAACCGCTTTCCCGACAGACCGCTGATCTACAACGTAGCTTGGAAGACTTTGATGTATCTGGCGCTGGCCACGCTCATCCACTATCTGGAACGTCTCGTCGATTTCTGGCGGGAAGCCGGTGGCCTTGTCGCCGGCAATAAAAAATTGCTGGCTGAAATGGTATGGCCTCATTTCTGGGCCATCGAAATCCTGCTCCTCGTGCTGATAGCTGGCTACTGCACGATGCACGAACTGGTGCGCGCGATCGGAAAGGAAAAGGTAATGCGGATATTCTTCGGACCAATGCCGGCGGATTTGGATAAATAGGGGCGCGCGTTAACGCATACGTACGCGATAGCTGACGGTTGGTAAGGGTTGGTAAAGGTTGATTAACCCTGGCTAAACAGGCGGATCGGCGATGACGATTCCGGCGAGTTTTTGATCGCAAGTTTCCGCCCGTACACATCAACACCGGGCGGTCAAGGCCCGGTGTTAATGTAGTACTAAACTTAAGCGGGCGCGGCCTTAGAACTTCAGGCTGAGGTTGACGTAGAGAAGGCTGGTTTCCTTGAGCGACAATCCGGCGGGATCGCCGAGCGCGCCTTCACCGGCAGTGCCAATGGAGCTATTAATCTGCTTGGCGCGGGAACCCTGGACTATGACGGAGAATGCGTCGGTGAACGCATAGGTCGCCTGCAGGTAGAAGCCCTGCATGTTCAAGCGGCCGTCGAAGATATCGTCGTCGACGATGTTTGGATCGAGCGAATATTGCTCGCTGTGCTGCCACCATCCCGACAATTCCCAATCGCCTGCTTTCTTGACTTTGCCGACTGCCGCGCCGACCTGGTAGGCGATGCCCTGGTCGCCCAGGGCAGAATGGCCTGCCCCGTTTGCGCGAGCCTGGGAGCTGAGGTTATCCGCAAAATCGCCAAAGATACGGAACGGGGTGTTCCACATCTTCCAGTCGAACTCGGCGGGGATATCCACAATGTTAAGGCTGTTTACAGCAGTTTCGTTCGGGAACACCAATACCGGGGCGCCGCCCGCGTTGGGAACTATTATCTGCGGGCCGTCACCGCTGAAGTTTCCACCAAATGCATTTCTACCACCGGTATAGCTGTAGAATGTGGGTGCGACTTGCAAAAACGTATTTTTGTTGAAGTTCGCCTTTGCGCCCACCTGGAAGCCGAGCTGCCAGACATCGTTCTGCCCCGGGGACTGCAACTGTCCGGTGCTGCTGACGTTGAAGTTATTGTTCCAGTTATCATTATAGATGAACTGGCCGAAGTTCCCAAAGAGGTCGAGCGTCATGCCTTCAGATTCTGTAGCGGCGACTTCCTTGCTGCTCTTGCCGTCGTCTTTACTATAGCCAGCGGTAGTGTGACCACCACCCCAAGGTCCAAACGTGAATTTGAACTTTTCCGCCAATCCTTCAGGATAGATATCCGGATCCCATGTCATCGGTGTGCTGATGAACGGGTTCGGGAGTTTTCCACCCTCGAGGGTCACCCAATCGAACGGCGAATACTTCATGTAAACCTGGCCGAAGAAGAGCGCATCCTGGAAGTTTACGGCAGAGACAGTGGAGCCAAAGGCGGTGCCAGTGGCTGCCTGTCCCTGGATGATTTTGCCGGATGCCGTGACACCTGTGACCACATGACCAGCGGTGGTGGTGGTAGTGGTGGTGACGGTGCCTTTGTTGTACACCTCCGAGTCCGCCGCGTTCGAGGTCGAGTTTCCGAGCGTCACGTTGGCCGAGTGGGAACTGTTGTTGGCCTCCACGAGGATGCCGATCATGAAGTTGTCGGACAACTTGATGTTATCGCCGATCCTCATGCGGTAACGCATGCGGTTACGCTCTCCAACCGCCGTGGAATTGGTCACCTCGGCTTCGTTCATGAAATACCTGAGGCGCAATTCGCCGTAGATATCCATTTCCTTCACTGGGGCTGAAAGAATGATTTTCGACGTGAGGCTGGCTGCGGCAGCGTCACTGCCGGCCGCCGGGGTGCCGATCTGCTGTTTGAGCTGGTCATTTTCCTGCTGGAGCTGCGTGACCGCATTCTCCAGTTTTTTCAGCCGGTCCGAATCGCTGCTGGAATCGGCGCTCTGGGCCCGTGCCCCGTGCGCCGACAGCAGACCGGCTGCGGCTGCAATCGCAATTATGGTTCTCCTGTTCATTGAATAATATTTTCCTTGGTTTTTTTGGGTTTTTTGCCCAGGTCGCGGCGTGCTATTGCCCTGACGATCTGAGCGGTCGTTTTTTCAAACGAACCAGAGACTGAAACGCGAATGTTACAATCCTGTGGCGGGAATGTTACAATTGTGTGACAAAATTCCAATACAGAGGGTCTGCGCCACGATGGAGTAAAATAGTCTACCGCACTTTGTAAAAGATGGGTGAGTGGATCCTCCGTGGCATATATGAGGGATTCTTTGATGACGTCGTCCATGGCAGTAGGGACAAACATCGGCGGCATTTGCGGGGGTTTAGAAAAATACCGCGAAATCTTCCAAACTGGTAACTCCGAATGGAAAGGTGAACAGTAAACCGCCAACGACAGCACCCGCTGCAAAATTTCTAAAATGAATGTTTTATCAGTTCCGCCTCATAATCTGTCCGAGGCAACAATGACAGGTCCGATATCGGTTTTCCCGGGGATATATTGCAATACCTCAGTCATGGCATAAACTTGGTTAGCTTCGGATTCACTGCTCCGTCGCCCACCGCGGTCGCGATGGCCGAGGAAGATCGTTGAGATGCAATGACCCAGAGGGGGGCGGTTTCCCAGCAACTGCGGCTTTCCGCCGCTTTTATTGGTTGGTACTATTTTTCAGGGGCGCCTGCCCATTGTCGCGCGCCGAAAACTCAGGGTCGCGGTGTATGGTTGTGTGGTCTTGATTCCGGTCAGCGCAGCCACTCAAGACGATAATCCCGGCGATGAGGGGGAGGAGGAATAGGAGGTGTTTCATAGTACCAAAGCATCGTCGCAGCGGCTGGACTTAGATTTATTTTTCCATGGAGAATATTTTCGTTCCCGGGTGTTATTGTGCTTTTGATGGCATAGTATATGCCGCAGGCTTCGTTTTGTTTAACAATCGACCAAGCTCTTGGAACGAGGCTCTGAAAGGGGGGCTACACCAAACCCGATGATGGCGGGAGAGACACTTCTTTGCTCCAGTTCATGGAGCAGACCTCGTCCTGGATTGCTCCGGAGGTCATATATTCCCTGCAATGTTTTCCCGAATCCGTCAATACATATGGAGAGCTGTCCGCATGCGGACTCTCCTCTTTACGCACCAATCCCCTTTTTTTCAATTGGGCGAGTGCTTTGCAGATGGTTTGGAGGCCGATCTTCCCACCCTTGGGAACAGGAATGCGTCCCTCTTTGTCAGCCGCAAAAATCGCCATTCTTTCCAAGCGAGTTGAGGTCATGTTCATCTCCGATCATCAGCCCTGGTGAGATTTTGTCCATGGGGTGTTTACCCCATATACAGATTGGAATAATTGCCTGATGTTTTCCAGGGTTGGTTGCCCATCCCGAACCGGCACCGCCATGAGCACCAAAAAAGCTGCAACAACCGCATTACAAAGCCCGCCCGCAACGCCGGTCCGGAATGCCGTGCCGGGAGGACTCACGAGCGATGCGGCATCCAGCCGTCTTCAAAAAGACGGCCCTAATGCAATTCCTGATACGTCTGCCCATCCGCTTAGAAATGCCCTGGCCAAGTTCTGGGCGCCTGTCCCGTGGTTGCTCGAAGCTTCCATAGTGCTTCAAGTGGCGCTGGGAAAATATTCCGAGGCTGCGGTCATTGCCGGCCTGCTGGTATTCAACGCAGCATTATCCTATTTCCAGGAGGGGCGCGCCCAAGCCACCCTCGCCGCCTTGAAATCGCGTCTCGCCCTGAATGCCTCCGTTCGGCGCGATGGCATTTGGAAGACCATCCCTGCGGCGGAGTTGGTGTGTGGGGATCTTGTGAAGTTGTCGCTCGGTAGCGTAGTTGCCGCCGATGTGCATCTGGTTGGGGGATCCGTCTCGCTCGACCAGTCGATGCTTACCGGCGAATCCCTGCCACTAGAGGCGGGACCCGAGGTCGATACCTATGCCGGAGCGCTTGTGCGGCGTGGCGAAGCCACGGCAGAGGTGACAGCTACCGGCGTTCACACGAAATTTGGCCGCACGGCGGAACTTGTCCGCACCGCTCACTTCGTAAGTTCACAGCAAAAGGCTGTCCTGCGGATCGTGCGCAACCTTGCGATCTTCAATGGCGCCGTCATCCTTCTCATCGGGGCATATGCCATTACTCATTCCATGCCGTGGAGCGAAATCATACCCCTGCTGCTCACATCGGTTCTCGCGGCGATACCGGTGGCACTGCCCGCGACGTTCACTCTTGCGACAGCACTCGGAGCCCGCGCATTGGCGAAGTTGGGCGTCCTTCCGACACGGCTCTCCGCTGTTGACGAAGCGGCGACAATGAATGTCCTGTGCTCCGACAAGACAGGCACACTCACCCGCAACCAGCTTTCGGTGACGAGTGTGCGGCCCATGCCCGGCTTTGACGAAGCCCACGTCCTCGGCATGGCAACCCTCGCAAGCTCCGAGGGCGGGCAGGATTCTGTCGATGAGGCAATCCGCTCCGCCTCATCGAACAAACCGGTATCGGATCTGCCGAAGCTAACCAAGTTTGTGGCATTCGATCCTGCCAAAAAGATGTCCGAGGCAACAGCAACAGATGCAAAGGGTGGCACACAGCGCATCATCAAGGGAGCTTTTACAGCAGTCATCGGACTTACTGCTCCGTCGCCCACCGCGGTCGCGATGGCCGAGGAACTCGAAAAGCAAGGTTTTAGGGTTTTGGCAGTAGCCGCGGGCTCCACGGCATCCATGCAGTTGATGGGCCTTATCGCGCTCAGTGATCCGCCCCGAGTGGATTCGACCTCACTCATCTCAGAACTCAATGCCTTGGGAGTGCGCACCGTCATGGTGACGGGCGATGCGCCAGCAACGGCGGCAATCGTCGCCCATGCGGTGGGATTGGAGGGCCCCGTCTGCCCGCTAGGAACAATTCCCGCCAGCGTCAAGCCGGAGGATTTTGCGGTATTCGCGAGTATTCTTCCGGAGGGAAAATTTGACCTGGTCAAGGCGTTCCAGAAGAACAGACACACGGTCGGGATGTGCGGCGATGGTGCGAACGATGCACCAGCGCTGCGCCAGGCGCAAATCGGCATCGCTGTATCGACCGCCACCGACGTTGCCAAGTCGGCGGCAGGAGTTGTGCTTACGGAGGCCGGACTTGGCGGTATTGTCGCTGCTGTAAAGGAAGGCAGGAGAACTTTCCAGCGCATTCTCACCTACACTCTCAATTCCGTGATTAAGAAGGTATTGCAGGTACTCCTGCTGGCAATCGGCCTGGTTATGACAGGGCATGCTGTATTAACTCCCACCCTGATGATCATCATCATGATCACTGGCGACTTTCTGGCCATGTCATTAACAACAGACAGAGTGCGGCCATCAGGGAAACCCAACACCTGGCAAATCGGCAGGATCACGAGCGCAGGCGTGATTCTGGGAGGCTGTTTCCTCGCCTTTTGCACAATAGTCCTGGCCGTGGGCAAATTCAAAATGGGGCTGGGAATCGAAGCGCTGAGAACTCTTTCTGTCGTCGCCATCGTCTATGGCAGCCAGGCCACGCTTTACTCAATAAGGGAACGTAGCCATCTGTGGGGACTGCGCCCGACAATATGGCTGGTTCTGTCTTCGGTCGCCGACCTTTTTATCATCTCAACACTGGCTATTTACGGGATTGCAATGGCGCCACTACCTTTCCCGGTGGTGGCAGGTGAATTTGCAGCCGCCGTCGTTTTCGGGTTGGTCTTGAACGGGTTGAAGATCCCTATCTTTGCCCGTCTTGGGCTTTCAGATCCGGAAAAAATAACCGAACTATAAGAACGCGTCTTCAAAGTCCATGACACGCTCTAGGAAGATGCGCGCCAGCCGGCCACCTGGCCGCTTGGCAGCTTCACGCCGCGGGACGGAGCGACCCCCTGCGTGTCCTTGTCGCTGGTCCTGCCCCGCTCGAGGTTGACCACGGTCGTTGATCCGCCCTTGATGACCACGGGAACCCTGACCAACCCATCCTGCTCCGACTGGGCCAGCACATAGTAAGTGCCGACCGGGATGGCGACCACCTGCGGACTCTCGTCGTTCTCGGCGACGTGATTGTCCACCCATTTGTAACGGGAGCCGTTTGTATTGAGAATGGAATACCGGGTATGCGGGTAATACATCAGATTGCCATCATTATACTCCGTGGTGGCGGAATAGACTTTGAGATATCCTTTCATCGGCCCGGGAGCATGGACGCCCGGGGGTTTGGGCCCCACCGGGGCGAGCGTGACAAGGGGTGAAGCATTCGCACAAATGCCCAGTCCCAGCAGACCAGCGGAGGCTGCGCACGTCGCGAGAAAAAATTTAAGATTCGTTTTCATACCTACCTCATACACCCGCGGGATGGAGATACCATTAAGGCATGATTAAAATTTCTTAATGTTCAACGATCCCTCCAGAGTAAACTTTTGCAGGACGTTGTTCAGCGAGTTTTGGTCTATTGACAGCCGCACTGGTGGGGTACAAGGATATATAAGAAAGAGGTAACAAAATGAAAAAGCAACTATTGGCAGTACTGCTCGTTATCGCGGCAGTCGGCGGATTGCAGGCGGGACAAACCGTCGTCGCAAGTCCGGACAAGACGCAAGTAAAGGCATTCAGTGACATTACCCACCCAATGCTGAGGTGGAGTGGAAACGCACTCACGGCGACAATCACATTCAGCAATGTGAACTACGTTTCCTCGATTGAAGCGAGGGATGACGAAGAAAGGACCTTCGTGCTTCCGGGCGTGAAATACGATTCCGCAAGCGGGGTCTTCTCCAGGAACGGCATCCCTGTTGCAACGATGAAGCAGGGGTTGTTTGGAAAACAAATCAATCTCGCCCCGGGGGCAAGGATCATGGCGCTGGACAGTCACGGGATGATTTCCCTGATGCTGGTGGCATCCAACGAGCCCATCACCGGGGACCACTGGGTGCGCGTTGAGGAAACCCCGGAATTGCACCGCATGTTTGCGAATGCAAGGGGGTATGCCCGCGGACACGGTGATCGCGGATAAGGAAAACAAACCGGTTCCTGCGCCGCACAATGAATGGCGCGGGCAGCCGGGTCAGTGAAACTGCGGTATGGGCGTGCAATATTTCAGTGCGCCCGTATCGAACTCCAGCTTGACCCTGTCAACCTGGTATTCGTATTTTGCCGAGGCATAACCGATCTCGGCCTGGGTCGCGTTGAGTTGCGCCTGGCTGAGCTCGATGATCGAATTCAGGCCGAGTTTGTAACGGGATTGCGCGAGCTCCAATGCCTCCTTTGCGTTTGCCACGAGATCCTTGGTGACCTCGATTTTGTCAGAGGCGGTCAAGGCGTCGAGCCATGCCTCGTTGACATCCTTGACCACTTCGTCCTCGGCGTCCTGCAAGGTTTTTTGCACAGCTTTTGCGTTGAACTGCGCCTCCCTGTAGCGGGCGGTGAGCCTCCATCCCGTGAAGATCGGCAACTCCACATTGATGGCCCCCGCGGAATAATTTCCCTGCACGGCTTTATCGCCCCATGCCGTGCGCCCGGCGGCCCCTATGGCACTGATCACCGGATACATCGCCTCGCGCTCTGCGGAGGAGAATTTCATCGCCCCTTGGTATTCGTCGCGCAGCGCCACCAACTCCGGGCGGTATTGCAGGGCCTGGAAGATCAGCGGCTCGATATCAGTTTTTCCGGGGATGTATTGCGATTCCTCCGTCAGCAGGAAGTGCTGCCGTTCGCGATAACCGAGCGCCGCGGAAAGCTCGGATTCAGCGTTACCCACCGCATTCTGTGCCTGCAACACCAACAGCCTCGCATTTTGCAGATCGACTTTTGCAAAACTCAGATCGAGATCGGATTTCAGCTTGGCTTTCGTGAGTTCCGATACCTGGTCCACGACAAGCTGCCTTGCAGACACGGTTTCATTTGCCACCTGCAGGAGTGCCTGGGCGCCGAGAATCTTGAAGTAAGTCGCATCCACCAGCAGGATCACCTCCGCCCGCGCAAGGCGCGTCTTTTCCTGCTGTGAGAGCGAGTCGTAGCGGGCGGCGGAAATCAAATTGGAAGTCCGCCCGAAATCGGTGATGAGCTGTGTGATCGTCACACCATTCGATTCCCGATTGTAAACCGACGGATTATTCAGGCCGCCGCTCGCACCGATCCGGGTCACATCCGTGCTGTTGGTTGTATTTGCCCCCGCAAGGCCCACGATCCCTGTAATCTGTGGAAACAGATCGGCGCGGGCCTCGACGATCTGCTGCTTTGAAGCCTCCGCCTTGAACCAGGCCGCGCCGATTTTAGGCGCGTATCTCAATGCAATTGACTCGGCTTTGGCAATATCGAGAACCAGCGAGGCTGACTCCTTTTGTTCCCCGGCCGCCAGCACGCATGTCGAAAGACAGAATAGAGAGAAGAGGGCGATTTTCATGAAGGCTGCGCAATTGTGGTATCGGAAGATGCGGGAGATGTGGTCGCTTCGCCCCGGGACTTTTGCCGCCGGTAAACGATCAACATTGCTGCAGGCACGATGAAAACGGTGAGCACCACGGAGACAGTCAAGCCGCTGATGATCGACCTGGCAAGCGGCGCGTAGGATTCACTGCCTGTGCCCAGCTTCATGGCCATGGGGATGAGCCCGATGATCGTGGCCAGCGATGTCATCAGGATCGGGCGCAGACGCACGCGGCATGCGAACTGCACTGCCTCGCGCAGCGCCATGCCATCCTCGATGAGGCGGTGGGTGAATTCCACGATCAGGATGCTGTTTGAGACGACGATGCCGACCATCATCACAATCCCCATCAAGGACATGATATTGAGTGTCGTTTCCGTGAAGGAAAGCATCAACATGACACCCGTGATGCCCGGAGGCACTGCCAGCAGAATGATGAACGGATCGATGAATGATTTGAACTGGGCGACCAGCACCAGATAGACGAGCACCAGGGAAAGCAGGAGACCAAATCCGAAGGCGCGGAATGACTCGTTCATCGCCTGCGCGCTGCCACGGATCGTTACGCGCACACCCTCTGGCAGTTGCAATCCGTCGATAATGCGCTGGATTCCATCCGTCATGCGTCCCAACGCCTCACCGGTGGGCGCGACGAACACATCGATCACCCGGGCCAACTGGTAGTGGTCCACCTCGGTGGGGTAGGCCACTTTTTTGATGCTGGTGACAGCGTCCAGCAATGCGGGATCCGGATGGTCAGCGGCGCGCAGGGGGATGTTTTTCAAGTCCGTGAGTGAATGCACTTCATTCTCGGGATACTGGACGGTGAGGAAGTAGTTGTTGCCGGACTTGGGATCGACCCAGTAGCTCGGGGCGATCATCGCATCCGAAGTAAGCGCCGTGATCACATTGCTTACCACTTCTTTTTCATCGAGTCCCAGTTGCCCGGCACGGATGCGGTCGATACCGAGTTGAAGCGAGGGGGCATCGATGTCCTGCGGGATCAGCACATCGCTGACGCCAGGCTCGGCGCTGGCCTTCTGCGCGATCTGTGTCGCGGTGGCGTAGGTTTTTTCGAGGTTCGACCCGCTCACCTGCACGTCGATCGGAGCGGGCAGGCCCATGTTCAACACCGCATCCATCAATCCGCCGGACTGGAAATAAGCGGTCAGCTCGGGCAACTGGGTTTTCATCGCGGTGCGGACGCGGGCCATGTATTCGTAGCTACCCAGTTTGTGACCGTCGTTCAGGCTGACCTGCACAAAGGCGGTGTGTGGGCCCGAGTTGCTCGTGTAGATGGCCGAAAAATCGGGCGTGATACCGAGATTCGAGACGATCATTTTCAAATCCTTGGGATCGACGGTATGCCGCACCAGATCCTCGACCTTATTCACCTCCTGCTCCGTGACCTCCAGACGCGTGCCGGAGGGGGCCTTGAGATTGATGACAAACTGGCCGGCGTCCGTCCTCGGAAAATAAGCGCGCCCCACCAATGGCGCGAGGCAAAGGCTCATGAGGAACAAGCCGAGAATCGCAAGGACGGTGGCCACCGGGCGGCCCAATGCAATCACCTGCGTGCGGTCGAAGCGATCGAGAAACCCATGGAAGACCTTGTTGAAAGAGCGATTGAAACGTCCACCCCATGAAAGCTTGCGCCCCGGTGTGCCGGTGTGGTCGCCGTGCGTCAGGTCGAGCTTGATGAATCTGGCGCAGAAGAGCGGCACCACCGTCATCGCCACCACATAAGAAGCAAACAATGAAAGCACCACCGAGAGCGCGAGCGCCGAAAAAAGAAAACGGCTAACGCCGGTCAGGAAGGTGACCGGAAAAAATACGATGGCCGTGGTGAGCGTGGCGGCGAGCACCGGCAGCGCGACCTCCGAACCGCCTTTTTCCGCCGCCACTTCCGGAGTTTCGCCGAGTTCCATGTGACGGAAAATATTCTCAAGCACCACCACCGAGTTGTCGATAAGCCGCGAAAAGGCGAGAGCTAGACCGCCGAGGACCATGGAATTAATGGAACTGTTGCCAAACGAAAGGGCGACGAACGTGGCCAGCGCCGAGAGGGGGATGGAGAGGAATACGGCGACCGTCGCGCGGACATTGCCCAGGAAAATAAGGATCATGAGCCCGGTGAGCACGAGACCGATCGCCCCCTCGTGAAGCAGGGTTTCAATCGCGGTCTTCACAAAGACCGACTGGTCGAAAACGACCTTTGTGACGAGTGACTTGGGGACATCGACCAGCTTTGAAAGCGCAGTCTTGATGCCATTGACCACGGCTATCGTATTTGCATCGCCGCCCTGTTTCAGGATGGGAAGATAAACCGACCGCTGTCCATCGACACGCACCATGTTGGTCTGGATCGCGGCGCCATCCTTCACATAACCGACGTCGCCGATCAGCACGGGAGAGTTATTGACCGTCTTGAGAGGCAACTGGCTGATCTCGTGCATGTCGCTGAGCTGGCTGTTCGTGTAGAGATTGTAATCATAAGGCCCGATCTTCACATCGCCGGCCGGGAGGATGAGGTTCGAGTCATTCACGGCGCGCACTACGTCCATGACACTGAGCTGGTGGGCCTGCAGCTTGAGGGGATCGACATAGACCATGATCTGGCGGTAGCGCCCACCGAAAGGCTGCGGCACGGAAGCGCCGGGGACATTCGCGATCTGGTTGCGGACGTCGAATTGTCCGATGTCGTGAAGCCGGGTCTGGTTCAGGCCCTCGCCTTTCAATGTCACCAGGCATACCGGAAGGCTGGAGGCGTCGAATTTCAACACCACCGGCGGCAGCGTGCTCGGCGGCAGACGGCGGAGATCCGCCATGGCGAGATTGGAGATAGTGGTCACCGCCGAATCGGAATTCGTGCCGGGCTGGAAGTAGACCTTGATCAGGCTCACGCCCGGAATCGACCGCGACTCGATGTGGTCGATGCCGCTGCCGAGCGTAAAGAAGCGCTCGAAGGGGGCGGTGATGTTGTTTTCAATCTGCTCCGGCGGCATGCCCGAAAAAAAAGTAGCCACCACAACGACCGGGATATTGATGGAAGGAAAGAGATCGACCGGCATGCGGTCGAGCGAGTTGACGCCGATCACGCACACCATGAGGCAGACAACGATGACGAAATATGGAAAACGCAGGGAAAATCTGGACATGGCAATACCTCACTGAGACGATTGAACTGGCCTTGTATCGACCAGGGAGGAGCTGTGCTGGATCACCTGCGCCAACCCGGCGACCGAAAAATCACTGGAGCGGCAAAACGTGGTGATGATTTTTTCGCGCTTGCGCACCGAGGCTGCGATCCCCGGCAGGTCCGCGGCAATTTCCATGGGAATGCGCACGATGCCGTGCTGGTCGCCGTGCAAAAGATCGCCGGGTTTGACCTTCAGTCCCCCGACCTCCACCGGGGCGCCGAAATCCACAATGTGCGCATAGCCGTGTGAGACTGAGACATGCTCCGAGAAGAGGTTGAACCCGATTTTCTCCACGGCGGGGAGGTCCCGGACGGCGCCATTAGTCACAGCCCCCACGAAGCCCAGCGCTTTCAGGATATTTGCGTGCACGCCGCCCACATATGCGCCGCGACCGGGGTGGGCATCCATGTCCTGGATGACCATTATGTGTGGAAGCAGGAGTGAATCGATCTGTTTCCACCAGTCGGTACGATCGATGTAATCATGCCCCATCATTGGCACGGAGGAAGACCTTACGCGCATAGTGATCGCGTACCCCACCATGGGAGGGAGCTGCGGCGTGCGGCAGTGCAGGTTAGGATCGGTATATCCCTCGTTGCGCAGGCGGAGATTCAAGGATTCAATCGCATTTGCGACGCTGCATGTGTCCAAAGCCCGCAAGGCTTCCAGTATTTCCGCTCCGACGATATGAATCATAGGTTGATCCTGTTTATTCATACGATGGCAGTTCGACGATTTTTCCGGTGGCGTGTTCCCCCGGATGCAGGTTTGAACGGCTGCCGGTGACAACCAGATCGCCCTCCTGCAGGCCCGATGAGATTTCCGCCTGCGTGGAAGTCTCCAGCCCGAGTGTCACCTTCCGCTCCTCGAGCACGCCGTCCTTGTTCAAGACCATGACCGTGGGAGTCTCGCCCGATGAGAGTGCCTGGAGCGGCACGACGATCACATTCTGCCTTTGCTCCAGCGGGACTTTGACAGTCGCATACATGCCCGGGGTTAATTTTCCATCCGGATTCGGCACATAAATTTCCGTCCTCATCGTGCGTGTGGCCACGTCCACTTTTCCGGCAAAACGGGTGACTTTGCCGGGGAAAGTCTGCTTCAGTGCGTTGACGGTGATTTGGACGGGAAGACCATTATGAATGACCGGGACCGCGGATTCCGGCACTGGAAACACGAGCCTGAGGACGTCGTCCTCCGCGATGTCCACCACGGGCATGGTTTGCGTCTCGGATGCGGTGCCCGCCTGCACCAGCGCACCGGCATCCGCGTACCGCCGGGTGATCACTCCATCAAACGGCGCCGTGATCGAGGCGTAATCGAGCAGCGTTTGCATTTTCCCTACGTTTGCCTCGCTCTCATCCACGCGTTTCTGCGCGGCGCTGAGGGCGCTGGCCATGGCGTCGTCCTTGGACCTGGAGGTATCGACATCCTGCTGCGCGACCAGTTTGGGATTCGCCTTCGCCACGGCTGTGAGACGCTGGTAGGCGAGATGCACGTCCTCGTAATTTGCCTGCGCCCGTTTCACTTCCTCGCGGGCGGTCATCAATTCCGCGGATGCTTTTTTCAAGTCGTCGTTCAACTCGGGGATTTCCAGCACCGCAATCGCCTGGCCCATCTTGAGATGGTCCCCGATATCGACGTTGATCACCTTGACGTAGCCAGCCTCCTTTGCGTGCACACTTACATTCTGGTAAGGCACGAATTCGGCGGTGAGCGTGGTGAATTGCGACAAATCCCCGCGAACCACTTTCGCAACCGCGACGGTTTGTGCGGCGGCGGCATCGGAAGGTGCGGCTGCCTTGTGGCGCTGCATCACCCAAAGGCCCGCTATCACGGCCAGGATGACAACGATGAAAAATGCGGGAAATTTCCTGCGTCCGGCAGGCGGAGCCGGTGTCTTACTTTGTGTAACTATCGTGGATGGGGCGGTCATTGTTTAAGGTCAGGTGTGGGTCGCCAGTGACATTTCGACGGCGAAACTGCATCCTCCGGATTTCCGGTTCTCCGCAGTGATGGTGGCACCGTGCGCGTTGCAAATCGATTGCACGATGGATAACCCGAGGCCCGTCCCTTCGATATCGCGGGAGCGCACTTCATCGGTCCTATAAAACCTCTCGAAGACGTGTCGCAACGCGGCCTCGGGAATGCCGGGCCCGGTGTCGGAAACTTCCATGAGCGCCCTGCCGTTGAGAGCATTTACGGAGAGGTGGATTGCTCCTCCGTCGGGTGTGTATTTGATCGCGTTATCGAGCAGGTTTACCAGTACCTGCTTCATCTTGGACGGGTCGCCCAATACTTCGGCCGGGGTGCCGGTATCATAGGTCATTTTGATTTTCTTGTCCTCTGCAAGCAGGCACATCTGGCTGGCGGTGGTGGCGGCCAGCTCTGAGAGATCGAACTTCACGCGGTTCATCCGGGCTTCGCCGGTGTCGAGACGCGAGATGGCGAGAAGGCCCTCGACGATTTTCGACAGGCGCGCTGTTTCCTCAAACAGGCTGCTGAGCATTTCAACGACTCCTTCCGGCAATTTTTTTTCGAGCAGCAGCATTTCCAGTTCGCCGCGCATGATTGTCAAAGGAGTGCGGAGTTCGTGTGAGGCATCCGCGGTGAAACGGCTGCTCATCTGGTACGACCTGTCCAGACGGCTGATCATCTGGTTCAGCGTGTTCGAGAGTTTCTCGATTTCATCGCCGGTCCTGATCGCAGGCAACCGCTTGTCCAGGTGATGCAGCGTGATCTCCTGCGCGGCGCCGGTGATTTTCTGCACGGGATCGAGCGCCCACCTCACAAGCAGATAACCGCCAAAGGTGGCGATGCCGACAAAAACAGGAAGTCCCATCGCGAGCGCGATCACGAAGCGGTTGAGAACATCCTTGATGACCGACTCCGAAGCTCCCACCTCAACCATGTAACGTTCCTGCCCGGCCAAAGCAGGCTTGCTCACCACCAGCAGTCTCGCCCCGTTTTTCACCACTTCCTCGTGCGTTGCATGCCCGGCGGTTAAGCCTGACCGGATCGGCACCTCCCCCGGATCAAAATTGTTATCACTTGGAATGCCGGACACATACAAAATCGAAGAATCCGGTCGAATGACCCTGATGAATCTCTCATTCAATTCCGGCGCGTAGCGAGCCTTGATCTCACGCGCCACATATTCCTCCCCGGTTTTCGGAATATTCGCCACGAGCGTATCGCTGATTTTGAACACGCGATTGGAAAGCGATTGCTCCATTTCCTGCGTGAGGTAACTGTCGAGGCGTTTGTAAGTGTAGGCTGCAAACGCCAGTGCAACAATGAGCAGAAGACCGGCATACCAGGTGGTAAGCCTGAACCTGATCGAGCGGGGATTCATTTTACTTCCCCGTCACTGAGGCTGTAACCCACGCTGCGCATCGTGTGGATCAACTTGCGTTTGAACGGGTCATCGATCTTTGCGCGCAACTGGCGGATGTAAACGTCCACGATGTTTGTGAATCCCTCGAAGCTCTGGTCCCAGACGTGCTCGATGATCATCGTCCGGGAAACAACACGGCCCGCGTTCACGGCCAGATATTCCAGCAGCCCGTATTCTTTCGAGGTAAGTTTGACCGCGACGTTGTTCCGTTTCACCTGATGCGTGAGACGTTCGATCTCGAGGTCGCCCACGCGGATGATATTGGAACGATTTACGGGACCACGCCTCAGCAGGGCCTTGATCCTGATGAGCAATTCTGCGAAGGCGAACGGCTTCGTGAGATAGTCATCCGCGCCCGCCTCGAAATTTTTCACCTTGTCATCCACCGCATCGCGGGCGGTGAGGACAATGATGGGGACCTCGGTGTTTTTATTGCGGACTTTTGAAATGAGTTCCGTGCCGCTCAAGCCCGGCAGCATCAAGTCCACGATGAGGAGATCGTACGGGCTTGCCATGGCCAGCTCGAGGCCGGTTTTGCCATCGCCGGCACGATCCACGGCGAAACGCTCGGCTTTCAACCCGAGTGTAACAAACCGGGCTACTTTGTCTTCATCCTCTACAAGCAGAATTCGCATTCCGCTGTTCATATAATAACGCTTCGTGCAGGAAGCAATGAATGCAAAATTAAAAATTCCTCATAATTAGAGGGTGGAAGTTTTTATTCCACCACGGAATCCAAACTCCCATCCGCGAGGCGCGTGTGGATTTTTTCCCCCTTGGCCGCCTGTGCCGCGGAACGGATGAGGGTTCCGGCGCTGCTGGTGGTGATGCTGAAGCCGCGCTGCAAGGTGGATTCCGGGGCGAGAACCCGCAACAGGGCTTGCAGGCCATTCACGGAATGGGATGCCTCCTGCATGCGCCTGCCAAGCTGTTGCTCCAACCGTGAGGTGAGTCCCGAGAGTGTGTGGCGTTTGATTTCGAGATGCTGATCGGGACGGTATTCGCGCAGCTTTGCCAGAAAATATTTCACCTGTTCCCCGCATCCCGCGAGCCTCGATTCCGTTGCGAAGCGAAGCGCTTTTTCCGCGAGGTCGACGCTCTGCCAGGCTCCCGCTATGAGGTTCGCGGGTTCACGGAACAGGGCCCCGCGCGCGGCGAAAGCGAGACGTTCCCGCCAGTGAGCCATCGCCGAGGCAAGATTGCGGGTGATTGAGTTTTCGCAGGCGCGCAAATGGCGGAGCAGGTCCGCATTGTCCGGCGCGATCAATTCCGCGGCGGCGCTTGGCGTGGGAGCGCGCAGATCCGCCACGAAGTCGGAAATCGTGAAGTCGATTTCGTGTCCGACAGCGGAGACGACGGGAACAGTGGAGTCAAAAATCGCGCGGGCAAGAATCTCCTCGTTGAACTGGCTCAAGTCCTCTGCGCTACCTCCGCCGCGGGCGACCACGATCACATCCACGTTGAGGGATTTATCGGAATTGAACTCCGCGACGGCACGCGCGATCTCCAGCGCGGCGCCTTCGCCCTGCACGCGCACGGGATTGATGACGATATGGATCCACGGGGCGCGCCGCTGGAGAATGTTCAACATATCGCGGATAGCCGCGCCTGTGGGCGATGTCACGATGCCAATGGAGGAAGGGAAACGCGGCAGGATTTTTTTGCGGGCGGCATCGAAAAGTCCTTCCGCATCCAGCTTCTTTTTCAATGCCTCGAACTTCGCCTGGAGCAGACCGGCGCCCGCGGACTGGACCACCTGCACATTGATCTGATATTGCCCGCGGGCCTCATAAACGGTGAGATCTCCGCGCACCTGCACCTGCATTCCCTCCGCCAGCGTAAGATGACGAAGCTTTGACGACGACTGGTGGAACAGGACGCAGGAGACCTGGCATTTTTCATCCTTGAGCACGAAATACTGGTGCCCGGAGCTTTGCCTGCGGTAGTTGGAAATCTCACCCTCGACCCAGACATTGCCGATGCTTTTTTCCAGGGCGCCGCGAACGCGACGGGTCAACTCCGTCACCGTAAAAACCTCAGGTCCCATCGATTTTAAAAAATTGTCGGCAAACATTGTGTGACACGCGGGCGTCCCTTACAGGCTGCCGTGAAAGGGTTTGTTCTGCTGGTATAAAGCGAGCCTTGTTTTTATGGAGCTCGCAAGGTCGTTCTGCCCCTCTTCTTGAGCCAGACGGAGCGCATTGGAAGCCATTTCGACCGCCTTGTCGAAACGCCCCACTTCGGCGTAAGCGGCAGCCGCAGTATTTAAGGAAATGGCGTTCTGCCGGATGGTCAGGTTCATTGCGCGCTCCACCAGAGACACAGCTTCAGCGCCATTCCTGAGACTGTCGTCGTGATCCGTGGCGAGGATCGATGCCAGGTTGTACAGTGACTCGATGGACTGGGGCCGAATGCGGAGCGCCTCGCGATAATGAACGATCGCCTCCCTCGTCCTTCCGCATCTTGCGAGGGTTGCCGCATAGTTGTACTGGGTATTGAAATGGCCGGGTTCGAGTTGCAGGGCATAGGCAAGCGCATCAAGCGCTTCCTGAACGCGATTCTCGTCGACGAACAGGATTCCGAGGTTGTCGTAGGCCTCGACAAAAGTGTCATCCTGATTCAGGCACTCCCTGAAATGGTACTCGGCGGCATCCATTTTCCCGGCACTCATCAGAGCAGTGGCGTAGTGGTATTGAACATTTGGATTGTCCGGATTGAGGAGCGCGGCGATTTGATAGTGCTTGAGCGCCTTGTCCGGTTTTCCAATGCGGATCAGGGCATCCGCGAGGTTCAGCCGCGCTTTCAAAAGGTGGGAATTGATTTTGAGAGCCAGCTCAAAGCGAGGGATCGCAGCCTCGGTGTCGCCTTTCCTCACGAGTGCCAGGCCGTAATCGAGATCCGCGAGGGGATTCTGCTCCGCCGGTTTCATTTTCAGCGCCCGCTCATAATGAGCCATGGCTTCGTCAAGATTATTCAACGCCGCATACGACGCGCCGAGATTCACCTCAACGATGTAGTTCTCTTTCGTGATTTCCAGTGTGCGTTCGAAAAGTGCGATGCTGTTTTTCCAGTAGGGCAGTTGAAAGCCGGTGACGCAGATGCATAATCCCACGGAAAGAATCCCCATTACAGGGGGTAAATCGGGGCTGAGACCTGCTTTTTTGAATAAATCCGGCATTCCCCAGACCAGCATGATAAACAAGCCTGTAAGCGGCACGTAACTGTAGCGGTCCGCGTAGGCTTGCGAACCGACCTGCAGGAGACCGATCACGGGGACGAGCGTACCGACATACCAGAGCCAGCCGGTAAGCATGTAGGGATGCTGCCTGCATGTGGCCAGCACGAGCCATGAAATCCCGGCGAGCATGAGGAAGGAAACGAGCAACAACCACAAAGGCCAGTAATACGGGTGGGGATAAAATACCCCCAGATCGACCGGCCAGAACATCTTATAGATGTAAATCGCGTAGGCGACGACGGTATTTAGCAGCCTGGGATAAAACGGTATTTCATCCAGTCGCATGACGGCATTTTCACGTTGCGCGATATAGGTCGTCACGCTGGAGACGATGCTGAGCGCAAAAAACGGGATCTTTTCGATCAAGATCCGTTTGCTCCAATCGCGTTTAAGCGGCCAGAAATCGAGGAGCAGCAGGACAGCGGGCAGCGTTACGACCATCGGCTTGGACATCACGCCGCAAGCCATGAATAAGACCGCCATCAAATAATAACCAGGACGATTTTTTTCGGCATATAAAAAATATGCTCCCATGGTGAGAAACCAGAAAAATGTGCTGAGCACATCCTTGCGCTCGGAGACCCAGGCCACTGACTGGATATGAAGGGGATGCAATGCGAAGAGGGCGGCCACGATCGCGCATTTCCAGATTTCCTTCGTGGCCCGTGTCATCACCAGGAAAAGCAGCAACGTGTTGAGAACGTGAAACCCGAGATTTACCAGGTGATGCGCCCCGGCATTCAGCCCAAAGAACTGATAGTCCGCCATGTGCGAAATCCACGTGAGCGGATGCCAGTTGTTTGCGTAATTCGTGGTAAAGGCCCAGCGGAAAATGTCCCATCTCAGGCCGGCACGAACCCATGGGTTCTCGGTGACGTAATCGTTGTCGTCGTAATAGATGAAACTGAATGTGCCCACGCGCCAATACGCGGCCACAGTGAGCAAGAAGAGCCCGAGGCAGATATAGATGATCTGGCGACGCGATGTGCGGAGCGCGGAAGGCAGGGAAAGGTTCATCGTTCGGGGCTGGGGGACATGGGATTTATCTTTAGGTTATGATCGCGGGTTTGTCCATTGCGGGAGTAGAAGCAAAATGAACCACAAAGGACGCGAAGGGGGAGGGGCTTTTTCTCTGTTTATGGGTACGGCACGAGTTTTATGGCGTCTGCGGTTTGAAATAAAATGTAAAAAATCCGGGCGGGTTCCTTGTTGAATGTCTCCGTGCAATCCGTATTCTGCAATTCCCCGTGAAAGACGCCCCCCTTGCAAAAGAAAAATTCAGCGCCGGATTAAGTCGGCTGGGCAGGATCTTGATCGTGCTGGCGGGGATTTTTGCAGGACAGGCTGTGCTTTACGAGCCGTCGCTGACCGGCCAGAAGATCCTTCTCCCCCTGGATATCCTCGAGCAATCGCGCGTTTATATTCCCGCGATGTCGCCACAGGCCGTGGCGCCCGCCCATAACCGGATACAATTGGACCTGGCCACCCTCGGCGAGCCGACCCGCAGATTTGCCGCGAAAGAAATTCGCGCTGGTCGGTTTCCGCAGTGGAACCCGAATCAATTTGCAGGCGCGCCGATTGTGTTTTCCAATTTTTCGCCATTCGCGCTGCTGGCGTCGTGTTTCGTAACACCCCTGATAATTCCCTGGGTGCAAATGATGCTGGCCTGCATAGCCGGCTTGGGTGCTTACGCCTTCTTCAGGAGGGGATTGGGACTCAATTTCTGGTCCGCTGCCATCGCGGCGTGGTGTTATCCGCTCACGGCCTTCTTTGTCCTATGGCAGGGGTACGGGGTGGAATATCCGGTCGCATGGCTGCCATGGATGCTTCTCACCGTGCAAATGATTGTCGAGGGGAGAGCCGCCTACGGGTGCATCGGCCTTGCGGCGCTGACGTGTCTTACCATTGTCTCCGGAAATCTCGACGTGGCTGGACAGGTGCTGCTGGTGTCCGGCTTTTACGCGCTCTTTTGCCATTTTTCCACCTATGGCCGGAAATGTTTCAGCCGCCCTGGGATCGCGACGCTCGCAACGCTGACACTGGCGTGGCTGCTGGGATTCGTAATGGCGTCTCCCAGCCTGCTCCCGGGCCTCGAGTATGCGAAGACAGGCGCCCGCATGTCACGACGCATCCATGGCAGTGAAGAGCGCCCGCCCATCGGACCAGGCACCCTGGCCGAGGTGGTGATGCCGTATATTTACGGATCGGATGAAACAGGCAGCTTCCCGAATTATCCCGAGAGGCAGGGGAATTTGCCGGAGAGTTCGTCGTCGGCGTATATCGGCATATTCGCAACCCTGTTGGCAGCGCCGCTTGCGTTTTGCAGCCGTCGGCACCGCTGGCTCAACGGATTCTGGGTGTTTTTGATCCTGTTCTCCCTGAGCTGGAACCTCAACTTCCGGCCCATGGTCGCCCTGCTTCGGATGCCGGGATTGAACTTGATGTCGCACAACCGGCTGGTATTTGCGGCTGCCTTTGCGATGCTCTCCATGGCAGCTGTGGGCCTGGATGTGCTCTGGCGCAATGAACCCCGGAAGCGGTGGTGGTTTGCCATCCCCGTGATGATATTGGCGGCGATTTACGGCTGGAACGTGTATCGCTGCATGCATCTGCCGGAGCCGATCGCCACAAAACTCGCAGCCTCGGTGACGGAAGCCCACTTTCCAAACTGGGCAACCAGCCTTGCGAGGGTGGCTGAAATCCAGCGGTGGTTTGCGCTGCACTACCGGATCGGCGCCTTGATGAGCGGCATCTGCCTTGCCTGCTGGCTGCTGCTGTGGTGCTGGACATTGAATGGAAGACTTTTTTTTCCGGCGCTGGGTTTCCTTTTGATGGGCGACCTTGTGCTTTTCGGCTACGGACGGGGCACGCAATGCGATCCTTCGCTTTATTACCCGCGGATAGAGCCGCTGGACGAAGTGACAAAATCGACTCCCGGGCGCGTGATCGGATACCAGTGTCTGCCAGCGAGGCTCGCTGAAATGGCCGGATTAAGCGATGTGCGCGGGTATGATGCGATCGACCCGGCGCACTATGTCGATCTCCTGGAAATCGGGGCCGATCCCAAATCGCCCGAGTTATCCTACGCGATCACCCAGAACCTCATCCCCAAGGCGCAGATTTTTCCGCCGGATGACATCCATCTTTCCCCGGTGATGGACATGCTGTCCCTGCGGTATGTGATTTTCCGGGGTGCCCCTCCGGCGTCCGTCCATCCCGCATTTCAAGGAGTGGACTACTGGGTGATGGTCAACCATTCCGCACTGCCCCGCGTGTTTGTCCCGGCAAAGGTAGAGACGGTGGCCAATGATGACGAGGCGTTGCAGAAGCTCGCTTCGCCGGCGTTTAATGCGCGCAATGTCGCCTATGTGGAATCACCGGCAAGCCTGCCTGAATCGATCAAAGGCGCGGCGGAGATCGTGGGTGAAATTTCCACGCGCATCAACGTCTCGGCCAGGATGGAGACTGCGGGGCTGCTCGTGCTCGCCGATCTCTGGGACGTGGGATGGCATGCTTATTTGAACGGCAATGAGACACCGATTCTCCGGACGAATGAGGCGATCCGCGGGGTGGTGCTGCCGCAGGGGGAATCGAAGGTGGAATTTCGCTATGAATCCGGAAGCATGGCGAGAGGGTGGAGGTTTTTTGGGGTTGCGGTGCTGGTGCTTTGCGTGTGGGCAGCACTCATTTCTTTACGGAGAAAAAGAGCGGTCGGGATGAACGTTTAGTTCAGTGCGCTTTTTGCACCGGCGTCGCTGGTATGATTGGGGCGCGGTAGGGGCGGCCGGCGTTGTAGAGGGCGAGCCTTGAGTTGATTAGCTGGCTGAGTTGGACCTGGCCGGAAGCATCGGCCAGGGCGAGGGCCTGGCTGGCGGTCCTTACGGCGTCGGAAAATCTTCCGGCATTTGCGTAGGCGGCTGCGAGGATGTCGAGCGCGCCAGGGTTGTTGAGGCCGGTTATTTTGCACGCCTGCTCGGCGAGGAGGATTGCCTCGTTGTCGTTGCGAAAACCGGCATCGGCGCTGGTGGCGTAGATCCATGCGAGGGCGTTCATGGCCTGGAGGTTATCCGGCTGCAGTTGCAGCGCGGTGGCATAGTGATTGATCGCGTCGGGGACTTTTCCCTCGGCGAGCAGAATAATCGCAATGCTGCTGTGGGCTTCCGCGAATCCGGGATTCAGGCGCAGGGCCTCGGAGTATTGGGCCAGCGCTTCGTCGAGGCTGCCGGTATTCATGTAAAGATTCCCGAGATTGTAATGCGTGCCCGGGTTCCCGGGGTCGAGGCGCAGGGCCTCGGAGAATTGTTTGATCGCCTCGTCGGAGCGACCGGCCTGGTTCAGGGCAACGGCGAGATTGTTGCGCGCGTCCTCGAAGTTGGGATTCAACCGCAGTGCCTCCTGGCAGGCGTGAATGGCCTCGTCCAGCCGGCCCATCGCGAGCAATGAGAGCCCCATGTTATTCCATGTTTTTGGATCGGATGGCTGGATTTGCAACGCCGCGCCGTAATGGATAACGGCTTGATCGTGCTGCTGCTGGTCCGCGAAGGCTCTTCCCAGCAGGTCCTGCGCGATGTTGTTATCCGCAGTGCAACAGATTGCGTGCTCGAAAAGCGCGATGCTGTCGTGCCAGTAGGGCAATTGCATACGAGTTATTAATGCACATGCAGCCAGAGCCAGTGCCGTGAGGACTGCGCGGGGTGTGGTGGGGATTTTGAGCGCATTGCCAATATCGGCGCTGCCCCATGCGATCATGATGAACAGGCCGATCGAGGGGATGTAAGCATAGCGATCCGCCATGGCCTGGTCGCCCACCTGGATGATCCCGATCACCGGCAGCAGTGTCCCAAGAAACCAAAGCCAGCCGGTGAGGAGATAGGGGCGCTGTTTTCGGAGGAAAACGATGTAACCGGATATCAATGCCAGCGAAAGCGTTGCCACGATGACCTGGAGCGGCGCGGGATGGATATTGTAGGGATAGATGACCGCAAGATTGAATGGGCAGAGCGTCTTCCCGAGATAGGCCATGTATGAGACGACGGTATTCTCCAACCGGGAGGACAATGGAAACTCCCCGAGCGAAGCCATGGCGTGTCTTTTTTGCACGGCGAGGGTGATCACGCTCACCGCCGCGCTGAGAATGAAGAACGGGATTTTTTCGAGAATGAGAGCGGCCGGCTTCTTTTCCGCGAATCGTTTCAACGGCCAGTAATCAATGAGCAGCAGCACGCAGGGGAGCGTGACCAGCATCGGCTTTGCCATGAGCCCCAGGGTGAGAAACAGCAGCGCGAGAAAATAACGGATGCCTCCTTCGCGTTTTGCATGGCGGCCGTAACTCCAGAGCGTGAGCATCCAGAAAAGCATGCTCAGCACATCCTTGCGTTCCGCGATCCACGCCACCGATTGCACATGCAACGGATGCAGCGCGAAAAGCCCGGCCACCAACGCGCTGCGCCATTTCGCCGCGGTGATGCGCTGCAGCCAGAGGAAAAGCAGCAGCGTGCTGGCGATGTGCAACAGCACGTTGACGAGATGTTGCGCCGGGGCGTTGAGCCCGAAGACGCTGCAATCCAGCATGTGCGAGATCCAAGTGAGCGGATGCCAGTTATCCGCGTGATCGGTGACGAAAGCCCATCGCAAATTCTCCCATGTGAGCCCGGTCAACACGTGCTGGTTTGCGGTGACGTAATCCGGATCGTCGTACACCAGGAACTGAGCCTTGAGCACCGGCTGGTAAACGACAAGCGTGACCAGTGCGAGCAGAAGGCAGATAAAAACGGGCCGCTTTATCATTCCGAGGGGCGCGATCAGTCTTTTGGCATGCGTCATCCGCCTGCTTTTATGCCCCGTTGAAAATTGAGGGCAAGTTGATTCGGAAAAGTCTCCAAAATCCATCATTGAAAGACAGCCGACCTTTCGGCTACTTTTTGCTTTTTAGTCTATAGAAAAATTGCTCATGGCTAAAGACGACTGGTTTCGCAAAAAGACTTGGGAGGAAGACGACAAAAAGGATTTTTTCGCTCACCTGAAAAGCAGCCGGTCATCAGGCAGCAAGGCTCAATATCTGCGCATTCAAGCCAGCTATTTGCATGGACTTGATTCCGATCACACTACGCGTGAGTCACTCATACTTCTCGATCAGGTGCTTTCCGATTATCCGGATTCATTTGAACGTTCTCAAGCATTTCTCCAGAAAGCAGAATGTTTGCAAGCTCTCGGGTTATTAGACGAGTCTATTGCTTCTTATCGCGCTGCATTGCAGTCTGAGCGTGACCGTCCCAATGTGAAGACCAATGCATGGCTCAAATTCGGATGGACGGTTGTTCAATATCGATTGCGGGATCTTTATCTAGAGGTATTGGAAATTCTTCAGGAGTTCCATCCGTCTATGCTATTTGAGACAGATAAATTTCGATTAAACGGCATTAAAGCGATAATTGCCCATGATCAGGGCGATAGAAATTCGGCCAGGGAATTCGCGCAACGCGCTCTTGGTGCGGCGTCACAGCAACATTCAGGATTTCGCTATCACCCAACTGTGGGGCTTGTCAGCGGTGCCGATAAGGATTCCGAAATTTACGAAATCCTTACTCTGCTCGTTGCCCCATAAAAAGCGTTTGAGGTTTGCAATTTACCCGGCGATGGGAATCTCCTGCTTTTTCTCGCTCGAAAGGTAGATGGCGTCCAGCATTTCCATCAGGTAAACAGCTTGTTGGGCGCTGTTGACGGGCTCTGTTTTTGTGAGAATGGAGGCGAGGAAATTTTCCATCTGGCGCGTGAAGGGTTTGATGGTCGCGTCGATGTCTAGCGGGACTGTGACCAGTTCGCCTTTCTGATCCTCGAACATGGCGAGCGGATTCACACGCAGCGTGGCCTTGGAGCCATAGATGAGCGTGTTTGCCAGCTCGCGTTTGGAGCCGGCGCCGGGAACGTCGTCCGGCAGATTGGCGGCCCATGAGGTTTCGAGCTGGACGACCGCGCCATTCTCGAAACGGATGAAGCCGTAGGCGGCATCGTCCACATCGAATTTCGGCACATCGACCAGATGATCGAAGTTGCGGAAGACCTGCGCGCTGACCGATATGGGGCGCGGCGTGCCCATGAGATACCAGACGGCATCGAGCGCATGCACGCCGATGTCGATGAGAGCGCCGCCTCCCGATTTGGACTTGTCGGTGAACCAGCCGCCGATGCCCGTGGGCGTGCCGCGTGAGCGGACCCAGATGGCGCGTGCGAAGTAGATGTTTCCGAGGCGCCCGTCCTCGATCGCTTTTTTGCAGGCGAGCATCTCGGCGGAAAAGCGCATCTGGCGCCCGAAGAAATAAACCAGCCCCCGCTTCGTGGCCTCCTCGTGAAGCACCTTCATTTCCGCCGCGTTCAGGGTGGGGGGCTTTTCGCAAAAGACGTGCTTGCCCTTTTGCAAAGCCGCGAGGCTTGCCGAAAAATGCATGGCGTTTGGAAGGCAGATGACGATGGCATCGAGCTTCGGATCCTCCACCATTTTCTCGACCGATTGAAATTTCTTTTCGGCGGAAAATTCCTCGCAGAATTTCTCGCGGCGGTCCTTGTCGAGATCGGCGCAGGCGTAAACGCGGCCGGTGGTTGTTTCACCCAGGGCGATGGCGTGCTGGAAACCGGGCCAGCCGAGGCCGGCGATGCCGATGTTTAACGGAGCGCCGGAAGTTTTTGGACTCATGAATTTGCGCGCCGATCAGACCGGGTTTGGGACGAAGGCACCGCCGCGGCATTGCTTCAGGTAATTCAGGCCGTGGACCTGGCCTGTCATTTCGAGCGTGTCGCGGTAAACGGGATCGTGCCAGCCTTCAATGTCGATGGTGCCTTTGTAGCCGCCCATGCGGAGGATGCTGATGACGTCCGTCCAATTCGTGTCGCCAAATCCCGGGGTGCGATGCCAGACGTATTGCCTGCCGCTGCGGATGCCGGATTCGCGGACGATGTCCCATGCGACAGTCGCGTCCTTGCCGTGGACGTGGTGGATTTTTTTCAGCCATTTGCGCAGTTGAGGAAGCGGGTCGATGAGGGAAACCATTTGATGGCACGGCTCCCATTCCAGGCCGAGACTGTCGCTCGGTACCTCGTTAAACATCATTTCCCAGGCGGTGGGGGAGTGGGCGACGTTCCACTTCACATCGTGCCACCAGCCGCCCATGTCGCAATTTTCCAGTGCGATCTTCACGCCTCGACCTTCCGCGCGTTTTGCGAGTTCGCCCCAGACCTGCTTGAAGCGCGGCATGGAATCGGGGAGGGGCTTCCCCTCGATGGCCCCTGCAAAACCGGCGACGATATCGCAGCCAAAAAGGTGCGCGGCATCGATGCATCGACCGAAGTCACGGGCGGCGGTCTCATCCTCCAGCGGATTTCCGAAGAGTCCGATCGAGCTGATCACGGCCTTGTCGCCGATGGCGTCGCGGACCTCCTTCGCGAGCTGCTCGATGTTGACGTCGCCGATTTCCTTCCAAAAGGTCAGCGAGAAGCTCTCGAACCCGTGAGGCAGGATCTGGCGGATGTAGGAGGGTGCGGTCTGTTTTGCGGACACGAGCGTGCCGATGCGGATATCAGTTTGGGACATAGGGAGTTAGCTTTTCAGGTGAAGTTTCAGGGTTACGATTTCGAACGGCAACACTTGTAAAACGATTTTGCCGTCCTCAAAATCAATTTTTCCGAGCGTGTGCTCCATCAAGTCCGCGGTGAAAGCCTCCTTGACGGACAACGTGGTCGAAAGAGTGAATGTGCCGCGCGTGCCATGCGCCTCGTAAAGGCGCACGATGACGGCGTCCTCCCTTTCCGCTTTCTTGACGGCTTCCACGATCATGCCGGGACGGTCCACCTGGAAGAAGCTCTGCGAGGCGGGGAGCGCGCCGGTATGCGCATCGGCCGGAACGACCTTGAGCGGAATGTTGAGCGCATATGCCTGCTGGATGACGTTGCCCGCGCGGAAATCGCCACGATGCGGCAGCAGGGAGTAGGTGAATTCATGATGCCCGCGGTCCGCGAGGGGATCGGGCGAAGTCGGTGCGCGCAGGAGGCTGAGACGCATGACGTTTCCAAAAATATCGTAGCCGTATTTGCAATCGTTGAGCAGCGCGACGCCGTAGTCCCCTTCGCTCAGGTCGGCCCACTTCTGGCCGCAGACTTCAAATCGCGCGAGGTCCCAGCTCGTGTTGTAATGCGTGGGGCGCTCGGTGTGGCCGTACTGGATCTCGTAGGTCGCGCGCGGGGAGAGGATATCGACCGGGAAGGCCACTTTCAGGAGCTTGTGGTCCTCGTTCCAATCGACTTCCGTCTGGAAATCGATGCGCGGCGAGCCGGCGCGCATCGTGATGGTCTGCGTGATGGCCGATTTGCCGAATTTCCTCACGATGCGGATGCTCGCGCGGAGTTCCGTGTTCTCCACGACCGCGATGTTTTCCAGAGCGGTGAGTTCCTCGCATTGCTCCTTGTAAAAAATATCGATGTCCCAGGCGTCCCAGAGATTCGGGTTATCCCGGTGCAACTGGAAGATGTTCCCTCGATGGCCCGAGAGCACTTCGCGGTCGGCGCGATGATCGCGGATGCTGCGGATCAAACCATCGGCGCGATTGAAGGTGACACGGAGCAGGCCGTTGTCGATCGCGATGATTTTATCGCGGTCGAAAACCTCTACCGGCGTTGCAAACGACGCGACCGGGCGATCCTGCCTCGACTCCGCGACCACGTAGCCGCAGGCGGGCACTGACACAAAAACCGGCGATCCATCGGGCAGCGAAACCACGGCCTCCCGGGCATGGCTCGCCGTGTTGAAGACGACGACCGGCTGCTTGAACGCGCTGGTGTTGATGGCGGCAACGACGGGGTCTTTCACCGAGTAGATGACCGCGCCGCCGAGTTCGCTGATGGTCGCATAATCACGCGCGCTGTCCTTGTACACCCAGTTGATCGACGAGCCGGGTATGATGTCGTGAAATTGATTAAGCAGCAGCAGCTTCCACGCGCGATTGAGATAGGCCGCAGTCGTTTGTTCGCCGGGGGAGACGTCGTAAACTGCACGGTCGCCCGCGCATGCCTTCAACGTGCCGCGCCCGATCGCGGGGATGCTTCCCAGCACGTCGAAAAACTCGGCGTCGCGTAGCAGGAGTTCGCTCTCGCGGTTTCCGCGTTTGTTGTGCGCCTGCGTGGTGTAGGTGCCCCGGTGCATTTCCAGGTAAAGCTCGCCAACCCACACGGGCAGGTCCTTTGCGTCCGCCTCGGCCTTTGGCAGAAATTCCGCGACGCGTTCCAGCTTTACCTTGGGCAGGCCTTCCAGATCGCCGACGCGCTTTGCCGTTTCCAGCATGTCCCTGGTCGGGCCGCCGCCGCCGTCCCCGAATCCATAAACGTAGAGGGAGCGGGTGGCGCGGTCGTTTTCCTTGAAGTTGTTGACGTTATAAACGAGCTGCCTCGCCGAGAACTCGGCGTTGTAAGTGTCCGCGGGAGGGAAGTGCGTGAATATCCTGCTGCCGTCGATGCCTTCCCATAAAAATGTATGGTGTGGAAATTTATTGAACTGGCTCCACGAGATTTTTTGCGTGACGAAATATTTCACGCCGGTCTTCTGCATGATCTGCGGCATCGAGGCGCTGTAGCCGAACACATCGGGGATCCACACATCCTTCGTCTCGTAGCCGAACTCCTCCAGGAAGAAGTTTTTGCCGTGCAATATCTGGCGCACGAGGGACTCGCCCGAGGAGAGGTTGCAATCCGCCTCGATCCACATGGAGCCGATCGGTTCCCACTGGCCGCGCTTGATTGCTTTTTTGATGCCTTCGAAAATGGCGGGGTAGTATTCCTTCATCCACGCGTATTGCTGCGGTTGCGAGCAGGCGAAGACGTAATCGGGATACTCCTCCATGTAGGCCAGCGCGGTGGAAAATGTGCGCGCGCATTTGCGGATCGTCTCGCGCAGCGGCCAGAGCCACGCGGTATCAATGTGCGCATGACCGATTGCCGAGAGCTGGTGCACGGTGTCGCCGTTGTGTTTGCCGAGGACTTCCTTTAACGCCTTGCGAGCGGGCGCCACGCTGTCGGGATTTCCTTCCTCGAAAAGATTCACCGCATTATTGAGCGCATACATCAACTGCCCGCGCCTTGGGTCAGTGGCGAGGCCGGTGATTCCGGCGGCGGGGGAAAAAGGGGGCGCCCAGCCGTGGAGTTTCGGCTCCACCACATACTGCGCCGTCATCGTTTCGTAGGCGACTTTGAAATCGTGGTAAAAATCGTGGGCTTCGCGGTTCACGAAGACGATGTCGGCCTGGTCGAGCTTGAACAAGGGTGGCCCGAGCGGATCGGGAGCCAAAAGAGTGCTACCCGCGTGCTCGGCAGCGCGGGGATTGGCGGCAGCCTCGATATAGAACTCAAAGGGCTCGCCCCCTTTCGCCTTCCTGGTCAAAGGCACATCCGTGCGGTTCACATTAATCGCGCGGGTCGGGATGCCATCCTGCCAGACGAGGCCTTCCACTGTGAATCCTTCGTTGGACTGGAAGCCGAGTTTCACCCTGGCGATGACCTCGCGGCCTTTCCACTCCGTGGGGATCGTTCCGGAAAAGCGGAACCACGTGGTATTCCACATCGCGCCCCATGCCTCTCCCACGGCAAATGTGACGTAATTTTGTTTCAGCGCCTTTTCCGCGGGAACAGGTTCTCCAAGGACGTGGTAAGCCGCCACCGATATCGGTTTTGCCTCATTGTGAATGAGCTTTTGAATGCGCGGTAGAGTGTACGCGATTCTTGTTTCAGTGAGGCCGGGGTGTTTGTGCATGATTTAAAAGATGGTTTTTTAGGAGAGCGGGCGTGCCTGGCGTGGTTACATGGGAGAGGTGGATTTTGCAAGAGGCTGGTAAAAACGCAATGCTTCAATATCGCTGCCGAATTCTTTCAGTGGATAAATCCCCTTTGCCCCCGCAGGGCTGGGGTCGCGGATAAGGTAATCCCACCCGTCCTTGCCCGCTATGACCACAAAATGCGTGATGCCATTTTTAAAGCGGATGCGGATGATCACTGGGTTGCCTTTGTCCAGGTTGCGGTCAATGAGGTAGTAAGAGGGGAGATCTTCGTAAACGTGCTTTACGCGGTCCGGCGCGATTTCGGCGGCTACGTCCCAGCAGAGCCAGCCGTGTGGCGGCGGCGTGTAACCACCGGCTGCATCGAGGAACCAGTTCAGGCGCTGCGGGTCGGTGTCGATGCCGTAGTATTTGAAAACCATCGCCACGGATGTCACGGCGCAGCCCTCCGCTCCCAGTGTGCCGTCCGTCGGGCCAAGCAAATCACTCCGCCAGGCCGGGTCCCCCTGGAAAAACTGCGGCACCGGCAGCTCGACCCGATGGAAAAAGTAACGTCCACCGCTGGGTGCGATTTTTCTTTTCCATGTCCAGTTGATGATCGTTGCAGCGATCAAAATCAGCGGTACGAGTCCGGCAATGGCCACGATGATTATTTTGCGGGACATCTTCATTCTGGCGGAAAGAATCAACGGACGCGAAAGACGATTTTGCCATCGCGTCCGCCTTGTTGCGCACGCGTGATCGCCTCTTTTGCCTCGGAGATGGCATAGAATTTTTCCACCTTCGAATGCAGGATGCCGCTTTCCGCAAGCGAAAAGAGATGGCTGAACATTTCCTGTTTCTCCGCCAGGGTTGCTCCCTCATACCAATGGGTGACCCAGAAACCGCGAAAGGTGAGGTTCTTGAAAATCAGAAGGCCGTTTGGCACGCGCACGGGATGGAGGCTCATCGCGCCGTAGGTCACGTGGGTGCCATTTTTTGCCAGTGCGTTTGCCACGTGCAACGCGCTTTCACCTCCCACGGAGTTCAGCGCCAGCATGATTTTTGCCCGGCCGGTGCGCTCCGGCACCTCTTTGCGCAGATCCTGGTCATCGGTGAGCACCACATCCGCCCCCTCGGCCTCGAGTTCCTTGATCAGCTCCGCACGCCGCACGATGTTCACGGTTTTGATGCCGAGGTGCTTCGCTATCTGGATCACAGCGCGGCCCACGCCGGAGTTTGCGGCATTCTGTACTACCCAGTCGCCTGCTTTTAGCTGCGTGAAATCGTGCAGCATCCTCCATGCAGTCGCGGGATTGATTTTGAGCATTGCGGCCTGCTCGGGCGCGATTTTTTCAGGCACGGCGATCACACCATGCGCCGCGCAAACACAGGCTTCGCGCCACGTGCCCGTGCCGTGCGGCAGCAGCACCAGGTCGCCCACGTTGACATGGGTCACCTCCTTGCCCGCCACCTCGATGACGCCTGCGCCTTCCACACCGGGGACGGCGGGCATCGGCGGGCGGATTGGGTATTTGCCCTCGATCACATTCAGGTCCGCGGGATTGATTGGCGCGGCCAGCATCCGGATGCGCACCTCATCGACCTTGACCTCGGGCAGTTCCTGCTGCTCCACGCGCGCCACCGTCGCCGGGTCGCCATGCTCGTGATAAACAATCGCGCTGATACTGCTCATAGATTTGTCCTTAATTTGTTCCTGCTGTCTTGAATTCGTGCCCAAGACTACAGCTACCACGGCTGGCTTCAACCTTGAATCCGCCACGGTGCCTGCATTGTCCCCGGGGGGTTAATTCGATTTCGTTTTGAGCGGGACGGAGATCGCGTTGATGTCGATCTTCACATCGTTGCCGATTTGCGCCTGTCCCTGGATTCGCGCGCCTGCGGAAGCTCCTCCCATCGCGGCGCCATTCACATCCTCCGCAGTTTGCTGTTTTGCCCGGGCCACATCCTTTTGCGATTGTTCCTGCGGCACATCGGCATAATAAGTGCCTTCCACGTTCAAAAAACGGGCCAGGCTGCGGCAATTGCCCGAGGCGCGGAAAGGGAACCCCTGTTGCTGTTGCGCTGCCTGGTCTGTTTTTAGCGACGCGTCGACCGGGGCAATGCTGTTAGAAACACCCGCAAGCACGCCCGAAGGCGCTTGTACCTGCCCTTGCTGGCTGTAGGCGGATTGTTGCTGGATGTTCGCAAACATTTCCTTGGCGAAAGCGGCATGGTTGGAAAACATCCGGCTTTTGGAGATAGTGAGGTATTGCTGTTGCGATTTAGGCAGATCAATTTTTCCGGTGTAAACCGAGCCGTCGGCATCAATGAGCCGGATTTGATCGCCATTCAACTGGATCTCAAAAAGAGCGAGGATGCCGGCCGGGCTGGCTGCGGCGGCATCGAGGACTGGACTGGCAGGGGAAGATCCCGGGGCTTGTTGGCTTTGTGGCATCGCTTGGGGAGCTAGTAGCCGGTCAGCTGGAACTGGAGCCGCTCTTTCAACAGGCGCTGGCTGCGCGGAGGCGATGGCAGGAGCGGCAGGAAGACTGTTTTGAGCCAGATCCACGGAAGCTCCACCTTCTGGTTTGGCTGCTTCAGGCATGGACAAATCCTTGTCGGTCTGCATGGCAATGGAGCCTTTGTTCAATGCAAGCTTTTTGTCGGCCGTTACCTCCCCCTCAACCGCAAACTTTTCCTGGTCTTTGGCAAGTGTCGAGTTGTTCAGAGTGACCAGATTTCCGGTCGTGGGAGGAGCGGCGCTCGCGTTACTTACTTTATCCGGGTTCGTCGCCGCAATCTTTTGTGGTGATCCGACTGATGGAGGGAGGGGATTTTGTTCCTTGATCAAGAATGCCGCGCAGATCATGGCTGCCGCCAGGCCGGAACCATACAGGAACAACCTGCCAAAACTGAAAAACCGGGGACGACCGGCCTTGGCCGCTGTGCGGGAAGTTACGCGAGCGACCTCGGCCTGGAGCATCTGGCGGGTGGCCGGGTGCATCACCAATGGAGCGCCAGCCTCTTTCCTGCGCCGCTCGGCGTAGGCTTTCAGCAACTCGTCCATTTTATCGTTGGGCTCCGGTGGCATAAGGGGTTAGACGGAAAAAGGTTGAGATGGTGTCCGGGAAAAAACAGTGGAGGCGATTTTTTCCAGTTGGTTTAGGCATTTGCTGAGTCTCGAACTCACCGTTTTGGGGTTCAAATTCAACTCCTTGCTGATTTCTTCGTAGCTCAAATCGCCGAAATAGCGCAACTCGATGATCTCCCGGCACGGGTCGCCCAGGGCGTCGAGCGATTGCCGGACCATCGCCATCCGCTCATTACTTAGCAAAGCCGTGTCAGGTCGCGGCAAAGTATCCGGTGGATCAGGCGTGTGCCCGTTTTCATCCTCTGCATTGAGCGAGAGCGGAACCTTGCCGCCGCCTCGTTTTGCGGCCTGCTGCCGTTCAAGGTGGTCCCGGGTCTTGTTGGTGGCGATCCTGAACAGCCAGGTCCGGAACTGGCTGTCTTGGTGGAAGGAGCCGATATTCTGCACCACCGATAAAAATGCCTCCTGGCAGATTTCCTCGGCATCCTCGTGCGAAATATCCGGGGACAACTGAAAAATAAAACGTCCCGCCGGCGCGTAGTGTTCGTCAAACAGCGCGTCCCATGCTTCAGTCTCACCGCGCCTGCAGCGGGCGATCAAATCGGCTTCATCGGACATTCAGGGGAAAGCATGCCCCAAAAGTGGGATGCTGGGGAAGGTAAAAGCATTTTGATCGATTTTTCAGGTTTTGGATGCGACGTTTCCCTATATTCCCATAACGCCTCTGTAAACGGGGCGGAACGGCTGTAAATTTTGTCGATTACTACTTATTGACATCCAATTCTTAATCGCTACAGTTGCCCCCTCTTTTTGATCAGACTAATTAAGGATTTTTTATGAAACGCACCTATCAACCATCGAAGCGCACGCGCAAACAACAGTTCGGATTTCGTGCCCGCATGAAAACCAAGAATGGTCGTGCGATTCTTTCCCGCCGCCGCCAGCATGGACGCAAGCGCCTGCTGCCAGTGGGTGTCGAGATTCACTTCGCCCGTCATACACAGGCTTGATCGGGTGACATTGCCGCCCGTGGCCGAAGCCATGCGATACCGGTTCCCAAAATCGGCCAGGCTGGCCAGAGTGGCGGAATTCAGCAGGGTAAAAACGGACGGCGAATCCTGTCAGGGGAGGTTCATGGTGCTCAGTGTGTTAAAAAAATCTCCATCGAAGGAAACCAGGGTGGGTTTGATCACTTCCAAGAGACTCGGCGGCGCGGTGGAACGCAACAGGGTGCGCAGGCGCTTTCGTGAAATCGTCCGGGTGGCGATGCCCGGTCTCCAGCAGGGGATCTGGTTCGTATTGATCGCAAGGAAAAACGCAGTGACGGCACCATTTCAAGCCCTCCAGCGTGAATGGTTGCAGTTGGCGCAACGCGCTTCTATTCTAGCCGGAAACCTATGATCCGCCTGCTTATCCGTTTTTACCAGATCTGCATCTCGCCGGCGCTGCACTTCATCACCGGCCCGGGGATGGGATGCCGTTTCGAGCCGACCTGCTCGCAATATTTTCTCGAGGCGGTGGAAGAGCACGGCAACATCAGGGGAAGCTGGCTTGGGATGAAACGGATTTTGCGCTGCAATCCCTGGGGAGGCAGAGGTCATGACCCGGTGCCACGGATCAAAGACACCCCGCACTGCTGCGGACACGGGAAAACTACTGGAATTTAATCATGGATCGACAAGGAAAAATCGCTGTTGTCATCGCGGTCATCGTATTGATCGGCTGGCAGTATTATTACGCAAAAAATTACAAGCCACCGGTGAAACCGGATGCCACGCAGGTCCAGACTGCGGATTCATCCGGGACGTCATCTGTCGCAGTTTCGACGCCCGAGGTGACAGGCCCCGAGACAAAATCACCGGATGCCACTTTGGAACCGACCGGGCCCGCGAAGACGGAAAAAGTTTCCACTCCTTCCGTGGATTACCTTTTTACGAACCACGGCGGCGGCATTTTGCAGGCCGAGCTGCTCCAGCATCAGGCCGAAAACGGCAAGTATGTTACGCTCAACGAATTTGGCGATGCCCCGATCGGCGCGATCAGCGAGGAGCCGGGTGTGGGAGCGAATGCCGCATATGACGTGACAGGCGGCCCGGGGAGCGTGGTTTGTGAGCGCACCACGTCGCAGCAGATCCAGATCACCAAGAAATTCACGCTCCCGCAAACCGCTGTGGGCAAGGACCAGTATGTCGTCACGCTGGACGTCAGTTTCAAGAATGTGGGGGACCAACCCTACCGGAGCGGCGGCTACTATGTATACACCGGTGCATGCGCGCCGATCCACCAGACGGATTACACGCAATACATTGGGTTTGACTGGTATCACAATGGCGGTCCGACGGATATCAATGTCATGTGGTTCAATGCCCATAGCATCCCGCTTGTGGGAATCCAGACATCCGCCGCAAAGACGAATTACACCATGGATGGCGACAATATCGGGTGGGCGGGAACCTACAGCCAGTATTTCACGAGCATCGTCACTCCGCTTTCCGGCAAGGCCAGCCGCGTATGGGCCACCCGCATTCCGCTGGATCTTGCCAGCCATGAGTCCGGCGTGGCCTGGTTCAGCAAACATCCCAACTCGACAGCCCCAAAGTATGCGATCGAAGGGGCGCTCGGCATGCCAGGGTTTTCGCTCAAGCCGGGCGACTCCACTTCCCGGCAATTCCGGATTTATATCGGGCCCAGGCAATACCAGTTGCTCAAGCAGCTCGACGGCGACGAGAGTGCGATCCTGCAATTCGGATGGTTCGGCTTTGCCAGCAAAATCCTGCTCAAGGCGATGATCTGGATCAAGGGCGTCGTGGGCAGCTACGCGATCGCGATCATCGTGCTCACCCTCACCATCAAGGGCGCTCTCTGGCCGATGCAAAACAAGGCGACGCAGTCGATGAAGAAGATGCAGGCCCTCACGCCGAAGATGAACGAGATCCGCGAGAAGTACAAGGATGACCCGACGAAGATGAACACGGAGACGATGAAGCTCTACAAGGATTACGGCGTGAATCCTGTCGCGGGCTGTCTTCCAATGTTCATCCAGCTCCCGGTGTTCTTCGGATTCTACCGGATGCTCGGCACTGCGATCGAGCTGCGCAACAGCAAGTTCTTCTGGGTGCACGATCTATCCCAGCCGGACACGCTGTTCCATATCTCCGGGTTCCCGGTGAACATCCTGCCGCTGTGCATGACGGCCTCGAGCATCTGGATGATGGCGATCACGCCGAAATCCGGCGACAAGTCGCAGCAGAAAATGATGATGTTCATGCCATTGATCTTTCTCTACGTTTGCTATAACTATGCTTCGGGCCTGGCTTTGTACCTGATGGTTTCGAACCTGTTCTCGGTGGCGCAACTTTACCTCACGAGAAACCAGGTCGCGCCGGTCCCGGTGAAATTGACAGCAAAGAAAAAACGCTGACCGGATTTCAGCAGTTCCCATGAGTCAAAACGCAAAAGAGATTTTAGACACGATGCTCGGCTATCTGGGCTTCGTCTGCGACATCAAGGAGTTCGAGACATCGAACGGCATGGTGCTGCAAGTCTATACCCCTGAGCGGGAACGGCTTATAGGGCGCCATGGCGAGACGCTGGAGGACATCCAGTTTCTGCTCAACCGGATTCTGCAGGTGCAGGACAAGGACGCCCCGAGGGCACAGGTGGATGTGGAGCACTATCGCGAAATGCGGGAGGACGGCCTGGTGCAGAAGGTGCGCCAGCTCGCGGAACTGGTGCGCAAAACAGGGCGCCCCTACCATCTTGACCCGATGAACGCCTATGACCGGCGCATCGTGCATAATGTTTTCAAGGACGATCCCGAGGTGATGACGTTCAGCCCGCCCGACGATGCGAAAGTAAAGCGCATCACCCTGAAAAAGAGGGTGCCGCCCGACGAAAATCCGGCCAAAATTGTTTGAATCTTCGTTTGACAAAGGCCCCGGGAGGGTACAAACTCCCGCTCCATTTTTTTCCAAGACCAGATTCGCGCATTATGACCAGCCAACTCATCGACGAAGCCACTAAAATCATCCCCAGCTCGCAGGTTTTGATCAATGTTGTCTCCCGCCGCGTGCGGCAACTGACCCAGGGACATCGTCCGCTGATCGAGACCGGCCCTCGCACGGGATTCTCCGACATCGCCTTGCAGGAAATCATTGCCGGCAAGCTCAATTTCGAACAGGAAACCGACACCATCGAGAACAAGTAGTCCATCCGGACCAGAAGTTCCGCGGTGCGGTGACACCCGGTTTTATTCAACCCTTTAAGTGGCTTTATCAACCATCACCAACCGTAAGGCGCTCCACGATTACCACATTCTCGAGCGCGTCGAGTGCGGCATCGAGCTGAAGGGCACCGAGGTCAAATCGATCCGGGCCGGGCTCGCAAATCTCACCAATGCCTTTGCCCGTGTGGAAGGCAAGCAGGTGTTTCTTTTTGACTGCGACATCCAGCCCTACGCGCGCGCCAGCCACGAGCAGCATGAGCCGAAGGCCGTGCGCAGGCTTCTCCTGCACAAAAAGGAGATCGAGAGGCTGTTCGCCCTCTGCTCGGTGAAGGGCCACACGCTGGTTGCGCTAAGCCTCTACTGGAAGAACGACCTCGTGAAGATCGAGCTCGGCGTCGGCAAGGGCAAGGAGGCGCACGACAAGAGGGAAAACCTCAAGAAGCGCACCGCCGACCGCGAGACGGACCGCGAGGTCTCCCGCTTCAACAAAAAGCACGGATGATTGGAAGTGCGGCTTCGCCGGTTTGTTCCCATCGCGCCCGGAGGTCTCGATCCACCTTCGCGCTGTTTCTATTCAAACCGCGGCTTCTTAGAGCAGCGATTCCACGGCTGTCAAAGAACGCAGGTAAACCTTGTGTTTGCCGCCGCGCATCAATTCCTCGTTGAACAAGTCCACGATGTTGTCCTTGCCGGGAGGGACCATGTGATGGAAATCCTGGCCGGGGAGATGAATCTCCTCGTGCAGGAAGGAGGAGCCGGATTCATGCGCGATCTGGAAATTTGCGGTGCCGCTCGAGAGGCGGAGTTTGTCCACGGCGTGAGTTCCCTCCTCGCGGATTTCAAAGCGCAATTTGCCGCCATCAAGCCTGTTGAACGTGAACACGCTTTTTTCGTTTTTCTCAATCTTCCAGCCGAGTTGCGCCATCATCCAGCCGACAAGCAGCATTGCCGTGGAGTGGTGGCCGGGCGCGTAAGAGATGGAGGCGCTTTCGATAATTTGAAGTTGGGCGAGGCTCGCCGGGGTGTCGAACAATCCCGCCACCGCCTGGCGCCAGTCGAGGAGGCGCGTCCAGTTCAGGTCGCACAGGATGAGGCGCGACTTGGTTTTTAAAAGGGAATTGCGCAGCAGGGAAAATTGTTCCCTGGGGTTTTCCCATGTCTGGCTGTCGAAGATGAGGCGGTCCACCCAGGTCCAGAGCTGTTCGTCCAGGCTGGCTGAGAATTGAGACTGCCACCAGAGGTAAAGAGGAAGGTCGGAATCGAGATGGGAAAAAACGATATTCGGGATCAGTTCGCAAGTTCGCTGGCCTTCCAGCAGGAAGGAGATCTGCTCGCAGCAGATTTGTTTTTTTCCCGTGCCGCTTACGTGGCAATGGGCGCCGATCCATGCCTGAACCTGGTTTTCCTGTGCATCCGGCTCGGTGGCGATGAGGATCGAGCGGCAGGCGAGGCTTTGGGTGATCTCCGCGATCAGCTCCGTGTTTTTTGCCATTGCGCCCGCGCCGTCGCAGTAGATCGCAAGGTTCATGAGCGATGCACGCGTCGTGGCGCCGTCGCCCTGCTCCCACAGTTTTTTCAATTCACGCTCGATCCTGCCGATCTCGACGGGAATGCCCTGGGAAAATTTCTCGATGGTGTCTGGCATGGGAAAAATTAGCTTCGTTTTGGATGGATTACAACCGCCTCCACGCGCGACCGTCGCGTTGCAGCAAATCGTCCGCTTCCTTCGGCCCCCACGAACCGGCGGGATAATCAAAGAGGCCGGGCGGCTTGTCCGACTTGTGCCATGCGTTTTCGATGTTATCGATGAACTTCCATGCGTTCTCCACCTCGTCGCGACGGGCGAACAGGGTAGCGTCGCCACTCATTGCGTCGAGCAGGAGGCGCTCGTAGGCCTCGGGGCTCGCCTTGCCGAACGATGTGCCGTAATGGAAATCCATCTTCACCGGCTCGATGCGCAGGGTTGCCCCCGGCATCTTTGCCTGCATGCGGAGGGAGATGCCCTCGTCGGGCTGGATGCGGATCACGAGCACATTCGCCCCCTGGCCGAGCGTCTCGCGGTTGAAAAGCACCGGCGGCGCGTCCTTGAACTGCACGGCGATCTCGGTGCTGCCTTTCGGGAGGCGCTTGCCCACGCGGACATAAAATGGAACATCGGCCCAGCGCCAGTTATCCACCAGAATGCGCAGGGCGACAAATGTCTCTGTCATCGATTCCGGGTTCACGCGGTCCTCCTTGCGGTAGGCGATCACGTTTTTGCCGTTGATGGCCCCCTCCGCATACTGGCCGCGCACCACATTCTTCGCCACATCGTCGCCCTTGATGGGGCGGAGCGCGCGGATGACCTTCACTTTTTCATCGCGCACGCTGTCGGCGGAAAGATCGGTGGGCGGTTCCATCGCCACGAGGCAGAGGAGCTGGAGCAGATGGTTCTGCACCATGTCACGGAGAGCGCCGGAGCTTTCGTAATAAGGCCCGCGGGCCTCGACGCCGAGCGGCTCGCTGGCGGTGATCTGGACGTGGTCGATGTAGCGGTGGTTCCAGAGCGGCTCGAAGATGCCGTTCGCGAAACGCAGCACCATGATGTTCTGCGCGGTTTCCTTCCCGAGGAAATGGTCGATGCGGTAGGTGTCGCTTTCGTGGAAAGTGCGGTTGACGGTCTGGTTCAACAACTGTGCGCTGGGCAGATCGGTGCCGAAGGGTTTTTCCACGATCACCCGCGCCCAGCCGCCATCGGGCGCCTTGTTCAGGCCGAAGGAATAGAGCTTCGTGAGGATGCCCTCGAATTCGGAGGGCGCGACGGAGAGATAGAAAAGGCGGTTGCCCTGCGTGCCGCGTTCCTTGTCGATCTTGCTGAGGCGCTCGGCGAGAGTCCTGTAGCCCTCGTCGTCGCCAAACTCGCTGCGGTGATAGAACACGGAGTCCGCAAAATGTTTCCAGAGCTCGTCCTTCACCGTCTGGCGGGAATATTTCCTTGCCGCCTCTTCGAGTTCCTTGCGGAACTGGTCATCGGTCTTCTCGCGCCGGGCGAAGCCGACCACGGTGAGCCCCGTGGGAAGATCGCCATCCTCCGCGAGATTGTAGAGCGCGGGGATGAGCTTGCGATAGGTAAGGTCGCCGCTCGCGCCGAAAATCACCACAGTGCATGGCTGTGGTTTCGGGCGGCTGGTGAGTCCTTCGCGGAGTGGATTGATGGTGGTCGATTCGCTTGGTTGAGCCATAGTGAGTGTGAGTTGTAAATGGATTTAAAGGCGGAATCGAAACTCGGCAACCTAAATTCGAAAGAGGCGGTTCGATTGGCCGGTGCAGTCTGGATATTCGCCGTGGAATTTCCAGAGAATGATTGTGACGATTTTGTTGCTTCGAGGTTTTTGGAATTCGATGGTCGGTTTTAACAATGACGAGGTTTTTAGGTCGGTTTAACCCGGTATAGGCCGGTAGCTTGTAATGTTTGACGCTACAGGCTTTCATTTTTAAGTCGTTTTGGTTTGATTTTTGGGGTGCGGCGCAAAGGGTAACCAAGACTCAGAAGCTGTGAAAAAAGTCTCCATCGCATGGTCATTCCGAGTGCAACGAGGAATCCCCCATGCCACCCACGGCGCAATTTGCGGGATTTGTCGCCCTCGCCCCTCGACTTCTCCCAGAGTCGAATCTCACTGTGTTCGGAATGACGAGGCGAACGCGTTTTCGGACTTCTTTCACAGTCTCTCAGAGAATCGTTCGCAGATTGCGCAGATTTTTGGATTTGTTTGGGGTCGAATTGGGTTTGAAATGGCTTCGTTTGGGTTCGTTTTTTCGGGCTCACCAGAGTAAAATTGGGTTCGTTCGGAAAAAAAGCGTGTTTTTCGGCTTGGCTGCGATCCCTTCAGGATCGATTCGTTGTGGTGTGTCTTCCGGGGATGTCGCTCGTTCCTCGCTCAATCGCCCGGCTGCTGTAGCTGCGATGGCTCTGCCATCGGGTGAACAAGGTAGGAGATTGTAAGGCTCGTCTAATGGATGAATCCTTTCCTCCCGTTTCACGCCATGGGTGCGGCCAGTTCTTAGATATTCTGAAAAATGCAATAATATGTCAAGCTAAATGTTAGGAAAAGTTTATTTGTGTGTGCGGGCGCTTTGGATTAGTGAATTTTCTCTGTAATTGCGGATGTTGCGATGACGTGCGGGAATTTCAGGTGATGTGGAACTGGTTAATTTTTTGACAGGATGAACAGGATTGACAGGATTTTTGGATAGCGGGGTAATGTCCATTCGCCTCTACGTGCCCATTGCGTAAAACCAGTCTTGTTGATGATTTGAAAAAGCGATAAGTGTATTGGTCGTGCAGCAAATCTACGAAATTTTGCCATACTGTTCTGGCAAGCAGCACTCCTCAACGAGTTCGGGGCGTATGTTTAGACGCAACTTACCAATATGGAATCCATAGGCATTCTCTGGATCGTGCTCACTGCTGCTTGTGCTTTCATGCTGGCCTCCAAATTTTGGAGACATCTTTTATGGATTACCTTGGTTTTGCTCGTGAGTCCCGTCTCCATTGTGTGGATGAGTCGTAAGGGGATAATTCCACCACATTCCTACTTGGCTTTTCTAACAGTAGTATCTTTGGTCATTTCTGGAGCCGGTATTTTCCTCGGGTTGATTATTCGATTCATTTACGGGAGATGTTTTTTTAAGGAAACAAAATGATGCGCGCGCTGAGATTCAACAAGACGGGGTCGTTTGATGAGCTGGGCGTTCAGGATGTTGCTATGCCGGTGCCTGCGGAGGGGGAGGTGCTGGTGCAGGTGAAGGCGGCGGCGGTGAATCCGAGCGATATCAAGAATGTGCTGGGGAAGATGCATGGGACGACGACACCGCGGGTGCCGGGGCGTGATTTTGCGGGGGTTGTGGTGGAAGGGTCGGGCGGGTTGATGGGCAAAGCCGTTTTCGGATCCGGCGGCAACCTTGGTTTGGGGCGTGATGGGAGTCATGCGCAGTTTCTCGCTTTGCCGGCGAATGCCGTGCTGCCCATGCCGGTGAATTTGAGCTTTGAGCAGGCTGCGGGGATGGGCGTTGCCTACCTGACGGCTTGGAGCGCAATGGTGAATCTTGCCAGGGTTCAGGCAGGGGAGACCGTGCTGATCCTCGGCACCACGGGGGCGGTCGGGAGCGCGGCGGCGCGGATCGCGAGCGATCGCCATGCGCGTGTGATCGGGACTGTGCGAAAGGAATCGGACATTCCCTCCGCAGGGGATCTGCCGGTGAATGACTGGATTAATCTCGCGACCACCGATCTGCCGGAGGGGGTGCGCGCGCTGACGAAAGGCGCGGGGGCGGATGTCGTGTTTGACGTGATAGGCGGGGCGATGTTCGGGAAATGCCTTGCCTCGCTCGCGCGGGGCGGGCGGCAGGTCGCGATCAGCTCGAGCCCCGATCCGGTTGTCAGCTTTAATCTTGTGGATTTTTACCACAACGAATCGAGGCTTCTCGGCTTTGATTCGCTGGCACTGAGCTTCGAGGAGAGCGGCGAAATCCTCCGGCTTATCACGCCGGGCATCGAGTCGGGCATATTCCCGCCCCCGCGCGTGGAGACTTTTCCGCTGGAGGACGGGGTGCGGGTTTACCGGGAGATTGCCGCGGGCAAGATCAGGGGAAAAGCCATCCTGGTGACTTGAACCGGGGGCGAAAGTTTCATAACAATACGAACGAACGCCCGGTAAAAGGCGTTGCAAATGAAACTGGCAATCCGCATCAAATTTTGGATCGTGCTTTTCCCGATTATCGTGCGGCACGGGTGCGGGAAGTGGTATGTCTTCAGGGGCGCCCCGGACTGGCTTGTCGAGATGGCCGCCGCCAGGTCGAAGCCGCTCAAGAATCAAGCTTGTGTGTCGTTATGGAACGAGGCAGCGAAGGAGCGGGACAGGAGGAAGCTACAGCGGGGGTGACAAAAAGAGAATTGGGAGTCGCCAAATCTTTTTTTTCGCAAAAAAAAACGGGACGGGAGGCCATTTGCGGGCCACCCGTCCCGGGATTTGATTGAATTACGCGATGTTATTGAAGAAGAGGAGGAGGGAACCAAATACCGGTGTTGTTTATTAGCTGTTGCGTTTGAGCCGATGTCAGCGCCCCTTGCTGACTCAGCCCTGCTACGTCGGCGTAGGCTTGATCCCACTGTTGTGGAGTCGGCGGGGTACCACTCCCACCGCCACTGCCAAACCAATCGAGTACTGCGAAGTCACTGTTAAATTCGGTTTGTTCGCTGCTAAGGCCACTGTTGTTATAGAATTGCCCCCAGAAGGAGGCATCCGCCACGTCGGAATACGCGTTAAAGGCACTGGTGGGCACTTGGGTGATGGAATCGACGGTATAGGGCCCGTAGGAATCCCCGAGGATATCCGAACCGGAGGAATACAGCAGGGTGTCGGTTTTCAGGTAGTTCTGAACATCCGCGAAGGTGGGGTTGAAGCCCGCCTGCTTTCCGGTGTCGATTGCATATTGATCCATGGCTGCGTCTATGATGCGCAAGTCATTGATTACAGTGGAGGCCTGCGAGCGCTTGCGGGCCCGGAGGAAGTTAGGGAGAGCAATCGCCGCCAGGAGCGCGATGATGGCCACGACTATCATGATTTCCACGAGCGTAAAGCCCGCGGATTTTTTGTGGTAATGGGTTTGCATATTATTAACTGATTTATTATTTGTTTATTATTATTACGCTTATTTCTGAATATTATAATTCAGATTGGATGGGATAAAGCAACTGGCATGCCAATGTCAGTATACGGTGTGTTACATGCGATTATTTGGTGCGTGCGGCCCTTGAGTCCCAGGGGTTTTCTTATATTTGAGACCCGGTGATATGCCGTGGATGAGAGTCCTTTCAGGCCGCCTTTGGATTTGATACACGTTTTGGATGAGTCACATTTTGTACGGGGAAGATGAGCGGTTTCAGTTGAAGTGGGATCTTGATCGCGATTTTGCGGTGGTTGCCAGGCGGGAGGGGGGCCAGGTGTGGGCGGGGTCGCTGCTGCCTTCGCTTGTAGTTGCGGGTGCGGATGGAAAATGGAAGGGCGTGCCGGCGCGGTTGACGAAGCTTGAAGAGAACGGGACGGGGGCCTGGCGGCTGGGATTGAGCTGGGAGGGTGTGACGGAGGGGGAGATTTGCTGCCGGATTGAGGCGCCGGTTCTCGAATTTACGTTGCTGGAGTTGCGCTGGAGCGATGCTCCGGTACCGCTGGTTGCGCTTCATTACGGGGCGAAGCCGTTGACTGTGGAGGAGAGCCGGGCGGCGGTGTCGCTGCAGGACCCGCTGTGGCCGGACTGGCGGGCGGAGGGGTATTGCATCCCGAGCGCGAAGGGTGCGCCGGTGCAGAGCTTTTTTCGGAAATGGGATTTCGGGCATGCGTCGATCCCGCTGGGGAATTTCGGGCCATCGATGGGGACGCCTTACGCGGCGGCGTACCCGCGTCCGCTTTTTGCGGGGGCGATGGGCGGGGAGCCGGGGTGGGTGACGCTGGGGGTTCGATTCCGGACGGTGCGATGACATGGCGCATCCGATCCTCTTGCGCGACGATCGAGCTTTTGTTCCGCGAAGATTTGTGGGGAGCTCCCGCAGGGGCGGTGCGGCGGTGGGAACAGCCGTTCCGGCTGGCCTGGGCGGAAACGGCGTGGGAAGCGTACCGGCGCTTCTTCGGCGCGTCTGAGATGCCCGAAACGGAGGTGAGCGTCCACCAGAAATCAGTCTGGAACAGTTGGGGCGATTTCCGGCTCGGGCGGTACGACCTTCCCGGGATCGCGCGGCGGGCGCGGGCCGATTTCGGCGTGCAACGGCTGGTGCTGGACGACGGGTGGGAGACATGGGCGAGCAGCGGGAATGTGCATGCGCGGTTTCCGGATTTTGCGCGGGAAATCGCGGACATGAAAAAGATGGGGCTCGAAGTCGGGGCGTGGCAATCGCTCGGCTGGATCGAACGGCCGGAGGAGTTCGGGCTTGGCGCCGGCGATCTTCTTTGCGGGGCCGATGGCGCGCCGCGCCGGGTGAAATGGAGCATGGATCCGCATTCCGCCGACAACACCTATTATTTTCCCGATCCGAGTTCGGAACGGACGCGCAGTTTTCTCCGCGAACGGACGCACCGGGTGATGCGGCTGCTGGAGCCGACGATCCTGAAGCTCGATTTTGCCTATGGCATTGCGCCGCCGGATGTGGCTGCGCCGCGCGATCCGGCGCTGCGGGGCGAGCGGTGCGGGGCGGCATTGATGAAGATCGTGGCGGAGGCGGCGCGTGAGATCAATCCGCAGGTGACGATCCAATACTACGGCATCACGCCGCTGCTGAAAGCATTCACCGACATGGTCGCGCTGGATGACCTCGGCGATTGCGGCGAGATGGAGGGGGCGGGGCATGGGGAATGGAGCATCTGGGCTTCGTTGGCGGGGCTGCAAGGGACGGCGATCATGGCGTCGAGCGGCTACGACTGGCACCAGGATGAGTTTGTGATCATGGACACGGCGATCATCGGGAGCAGCGGGTCGGTGCTTCCGGGCACGATGCCGGATGGGTCGCCGGTGCCGGACCGCTATATCTGCCGGAGGCTGGCGATCTCGCGCTGGCAGCGCCATACGCGGGGGTGGGCGCCGCTTTGGTTGGACACGGAAAAGGGGACGCTCGGACGACCGCCGCGTGTGCGGAACTGGGGGCGGCTGGAAAAGTGGGAGGGCGAGACGCGGCTGGTGTCGGTGATTTTGCAACAAGGCGGTGCCGCTGATCTGGGCGAAGGGCATGCGGTGAAATGGACGGGGCGCTGGGCGGTGATTTCGCAGGATGAGCGGAGTATTTTTGAGACGGGGCGGCTGGCATTGATTCCGTTTGAGGCGGGGGCGATTGAGTTGCCGTATGCTGCGGAACCGAGGGAGGTGCGGGTGGTTTCGCGCGGGGGTGAGACGCTGCTGAAAACGTGGCGATGGGAGGGAGAGCGGCTGGGGATTGAGCTGGCGGAGTTGGGTGAGGGGGTTATCGGGCTGGTTGTTGTGGGTGGCTAAAATGCTGCAATGGCGTCGCCATCGTATGTCACTTTGATGCTGGCAGGGATTGGGATTTTAGGTGTATGATTTTTGCGGTTCATGGCAGGATGTGGATTGAAATGCGATCGGTTGTCGATTATGCGATACTCCATTTTTCCAGGGTTGTTGATCATTCCCGTGCTGGGAATTTCCACAGCCGGTTTGTCGCAAGATGTCGCGCCGAGCAAAGCGGCGGAGCCTTTGGTGGATGTGGCGAAGGTTGATCCGACCATCGTGATCGATCTGCGTTACGCGACGCCGCGCAATGTGACAGGACAACCCATTTATCCGCAGGGGACGCGTTGCCTGGTCCGGAGCGGGGTTGCGGAAAAGTTGAAGGTGGCGCAGCAATATCTGTGGCTGCGGGGTTACGGGCTGAAAATCTGGGATGCCTACCGGCCCGAGTATGCGCAAAAAATCCTGTGGGATGCGGTCAAGAATTACGAGTTCGCGGCTGATCCCGCGAAGGGGCGCGCCTTGCATACATGGGGTGTCGCCGTGGATGTGACGCTGGTGGACAGAAAGAAGAATGAGCTTTCGATGCCCACGGATTTTGACGATTTCACCGCGGCTGCGAATGACATCTACCTGGGAGGCGATCCGGCGGTGGCCCTGCATCTACGCCTCCTCAAGCATGCCATGCACCTGGCGGGTTTTTACGGGTTTTATCCCGAATGGTGGCACTACATGGACAAGGACTGGAAGAACTACAAAGTCGTCGAGGCGGCGGATATCCCGCCCCCTGAGGGGAGTTACGACCGTTTCCTTGAATGGGTGAGGCGGTTATTTTAAGGCGTGCGTGGGGAGACGGCCCACCGGGCCGTGGCTACAATGATTGGTGTGGGGATGTGGGCGTAAAGGCGATGGCTGCCATCCCTTCAGGATCGTGCTTTGCTGGATGATGTTCCGGTCGGAGTTGGGGGGAGGGAGCTATCGGGTTGTTTGTGGAAGGCGCTTAGGTCGGGACTGAGCCCTGCTATTTAAGAAAAAATCAATCAAGTTTGAGATTCTCCTTAATTTCTTTTTTGAGTTTTTCAACTTGTTCAAGGTCCGTATTCGACAATGTGGCCCACGATTTTTCTTTCTGAATTCGGGTCTTTTCGGCATAAGCCGTTCCTTTTATCCTGGGAGACTCCGCAGCAATGCCAATCCAAGCGCAGCCGAGTAATGTGTTCTGTTCGACGCCTATGCCATATAAACGCTTCAAGCCGTAATTTAGTTGTGCTCCAGGTTCTCCTGCTTCGGCGGCAATCTTAAAAAGTTTTGCGCTCTCTTTGAGATCAGTTTCGACTCCACGCCCGTCTTCGTAAAGGAATGCCAGACTCACGGTGGCCTTGATGTTTCCATGTTCTTCAGCCTGTTTCCAGTACGCTGCGGCCTTCGCCGAATCTTGAGGAACGCCATTGCCACCATCATAGAGCGTTCCCAATCCCCACTCTGCATCAGTGCTACTGCCTTGCGCCGCTTCCGACCACCATTTGAATGCCTGTTTATAATCAACCGGCACTCCCCAGCCGGCATTATACATTTGACCCAACAATGCCTTTGATTCGATGTCTCCTTTTTCAGCAGCAGATAGAAGAAGTTCCCGCGCCTGATCGAATTCGTGCTTTCGAATCAGATCCATGGCATTCTCAACGACACTGGTATTCATGGGTGCGTTGGATTTTGAAACATCGCTTGTTTGAGGTTCAGCCTTTGCGACTGTAACACAAAGGCTCGTGCCCAAGACTATGATTTGAATGTAAAGAAGACAGGAATGAATCCACCCTGAGAAGATGCGTCCTAGGAGCATTTTTCGGTTATATCAAATTCATGGCTGATTGGTCATTTTTTCTTTCCCGTCATGTGAGCCTTGTCGGCGGCGCCGGCGTTTTTGCGGGCGGCGGCTTTGTCAGCGGTCATTTGGGCGACTGACTTTGTCTCGAGGCGGGCTGCGCCATGGCCGGTCCTCAAATGCACACGGGTGCCGGCTTTGACGTGGTCGGCGAGGCGCTGCTTGGCGGCGGGGATGTGCTTTTTGTATTGCGGCAGCCACCTTGCCTGGGCGACGAGCATTTCGTCGGTCATCTGCCAGATTTCCTCGGGGTCGCAGACGGCGCCGACGAGCGGATCGTGGAGCATGGCCTGCTTGAGCATGGTGACGTCGCCATACACGGCGGCCTCGACGGCCATTTCCTGGACGCGGGCGGAGACGGAGCATGTGGCGGCGCAGGCGAGCGGGAGATCGCCGATCACAGGCATGTTGATGCCGGTGGTGTCCACGTAGCCGGGGATCTCGATGACGGTGTCATTCGGCAGATTGGTGATGTGGTTGCGATTTGGAATGTTGAAGTGCCCGCGGTAGATGCGACCCGTGACGAGCGACTCGATGATGTAGGAGCCGTGCTCCTCGCTGCGGTTCTTCGGGCCGATCTTGGGCGCGGGTTCCTTGAGCCAGTTCGGGTAATCGGTCTCGAACCATGAGCGGCCTTCGGTGCAGACGCGGAGGTAGCCGCCGGTTTCGCCGTTGATCCAGCTCGAAAGGTCGATCCACTTCGCGATGTCCTCCGGGCGTTTGCGATACCATGGGAGGTATTCGCTGAGGTGGCCGTTCGACTCGGTGCTGTAGTGGCCGAAGCGCTCGAGGACATCGATGCGGACTTTTTCCGTCTTTGAAAACTCCGGGTGCATGCGGAATGCCTCGAGGAGGATCGGGAGCATGTCGCGACCGCGCCAGATGGCCTTGGTGTACCAAGTCTGGTGATTGATGCCTGCTGCGACGATGGCGACATCCTTCTTCTCCACTTTTTCTTTTTTGGAGATGAGGCCTTCCTTCTTTGCCCAGCCTTCGATCACCTTGGCGATCTGCCAGTGGCCGCCCTGGACGCCGTGGCAGAGGCCGATGGTCTGGACGCCGCCGTATTTGTTGCAGGCCCAGGTGTTCATCGCCATGGGGTTCGAGTAATTCAGGAAAAGCGCGCCGGGCTTTGCGACTTCGCGGATGTGGCGGCAGAGGTCGAGCAGGGCGGGGATGGTGCGCTGGCCATACATGATGCCGCCGGCGCAAATGGTATCGCCCACGCATTGATCGACGCCATAGCGCAACGGGATGTCGATGTCGCCCTGGAAGGCCTCAAGACCGCCCTGGCGGATCATGCAGAGGACGAAATCGGCGCTGGCGATGGCTTCGCGCGAATCGGTGGTGGCGGAGACTTTTGCCGGGAGCTTGTTCTCGCGGATGTCGCGCTGGCAGAGCTTGTGGACCATGTCCAGGTTGTGCTGCGAGATGTCGGCGAGGGCGAAATGGGTGTCGCGCAACTCAGGGACGCCGAGGATGTCCTGCATGAGGCGGCGGGTGAAGCCGATGGAACCGGCTCCGATCATTGCGATTTTTATAGGCATGGAAGTAGAGGGGTGATGTTTTTTATTGATTCGATGTGTGCGGGAGATGCTGCCACTTTATTTATGACTTGAACATCGTCTCTTTGCGGTGTTTATAGTCGATTTGTGCAGGCATCCCCATTTGGAACACTGGAGCGCCGGTTGACGCGCGCCTTTGAAAACAGCGGTGAGGATTTCATCGCATTTGGACCGCGCCAGAATATCTCGTGGGGACTCGAGACGCGCCGGCAGCCGGAGCGTTATTTGTGGGAAGGGCTCAAGCGCGGGGCATCGGCAAAGAATCCGAAGGTGCTTTTTCAATTCACGCTGGATGGCCGCGGGGAATACTCCGAGGGAGGAAAGACGTGGGCGCTGGCTCCCGGCGAAGCGTTTCTGGCCGTGCTGCCGTCTGCGCACCGCTATCAACTGCCGAAGAGGAGCGCGCACTGGACCTTTTTCTTTTTCATCGTCGAGCATCCGCTGCTCGTCGAGCGCATCCGCCAGTTGCGCCGCAGGGAGCAGGCCGTGCAGTCGTGGCCGGTGGAATCGGCGGCATTCCAGCGCGCATTGAATTTCTGGCTGTCGGCATGCGCCGGGCAGTTCCGCGATGTGTGGATTTTTGAGGAAATGCTTTTCGGGTGGATCCTGGAGATGGAGCGCGAACTGCACGAACGGCGCCACCCGCACAACGAGCGTGAACGGTTGCTGAAAAGGACGCGCACGCTGGTGGAATCGCGGCTGGAGCGGCCGCCCAACGCGATGGAGCTGGCCGGGGTGCACGGGTTGGAGCGGACGACGTTCAGCAGGTTTTTCAAGGCGAAGACGGGAATGTCCCCGGCGGCTTTTATCACGGAAGTGCGGCTCGAGCACGCGCTGAAGCTCCTGCGGACGACGGCGAAGCTGGAGGCAATCGCGGCGCAGACCGGTTTTGCGGACGCGAACCATTTTTGCAAAGTCTTCCGGGCGCACTACTCGACATCGCCGGGAGTTTACCGCCGCCTGCTGTTGAGGGAGCGGTGAAGAGGCGGATGCGGAGTGATCGGGCAATGCGGAAGATATTTTCCACGGGCCTTGACTTGCTTTCGTTCATCGAATAACCGTCTCTCGCAAGCAATTCTGGTTGCCAAATTCACGATTTTCAGGAGAATGAAAAATTCCTGGTTATCCGGGCAGGGCTAGGTAGCTCAGTTGGTAGAGCAGAGGACTGAAAATCCTCGTGTCGGGGGTTCAATTCCCTCCCTAGCCACCTTTTCAAAAAAGGTGAAACCACGAACACCTAATAAATCGCCGGAA
>Ga0302319_10001409_pt1 | contig 53522 bp, 55 predicted proteins | sample Bog_T0_2_FD_203319 | JGI IMG/M metagenome (GOLD analysis project Ga0302319, IMG submission 203319) | Peat permafrost microbial communities from Stordalen Mire near Abisko, Sweden - Bog_T0_2 | ecosystem: Environmental > Terrestrial > Soil > Wetlands > Peat | place: Sweden: Abisko, Stordalen Mire...
TAACTCGTCCCATCGCCGGAAGCACGAGTTCCATTCGCTTGCCAAAGTAACTCCTGCTTTTCAATCCACTTGCTGATTTCACAACTTCCGGCCAATAGTTTTCACACAGCCTCGCGACTGGTTAGGCATCATGGCTCAAATACAATACCTTTGACGGCGAAAATAGTCCGTCCCAACCAAATGCCAAACGGCAATGGTGAAACTCCCAAAACTATGCCGACGGCTGACAAAATCCAAACTGCTGCTCGGTGCTGCTTCAGGCCAAAATATATGCCTGCAACCGAAAATGGAATAGCTAAAAGAAACGTAAAAAAGTCAACGATGACCTGATCCGCAGCGTGGCCCATCGGGCGACCTGACCGCAGCGGGGCATGATGTCCGGCACACTTCGGAACTCCCGCTCGGAAACCGCACGCCGGACGGAGACATTGCGGCGCTGGCAACCAGCGAAGGGCGCGTGGTCGTCACCAAAGACAGTGACTTTGTGACGACATTTTTCCTGCATGGCACGCCGCCAAAACTACTGTTGATTTCAACGGGCAACATTTCAAATGATGCCTTGTCCCGTCTCCTTGCCGCCAACTTGACCACGTTGGAAACCGCCTTCGCGAAGCACGACTTTATTGAACTGAATACTTCAGCCATCACGATTCATGCTTGATTGACGGCGTTTGTCATGGCCGCGATTCTGAATCTTCAATCAAGTTATTCAGTTAGCTGCGCGGCGCGGCGCGTCCCCACCGCGCAGAAATTGAAAACCACCACCTCCTTGACGGTCTTCACGTTTCTTTGCACGGGTTTCCCCAACTTTGTAAACCGCTGGCTTTTGCTTTGACTGGTGTTACGATTTGAAAGGTTCAACTGTCATCAGAAATGAATTGGTTTGATTTGGCCAAAGAGCGTTTAGCAAGCTGGAAAGCGCAGGAAGCTAATGCAAGCATGCTCGCGGGAAAAATGTTTACGCCGCGTGCATTGCAAGCGTTTGGATTGGCCCGACAAGAAGCCGACCGGCTCAAACACAATTATCTCGGAACAGAACACCTTTTGCTCGGCCTCATCAAGTTGGGAAATGGAGTTGCAGTCAACGTGCTGAAAAACTTGGGGTTAAATCTCGAAGCTGTTCGATTGGAAGTTGAAAAATGCAGCGGCATCGGTTTAAGCGAAAACACGTCCGCCTACATCCCTTACACACCGCGAGTGAAGAAGGTTGTTAACCATGAGTGAATCCATGAAACAAGCATTCGGTCTGATCCGGCGTCCCTGGGGTGTTTATTACCTCAAACACAAAATCACCGGTGAACAAAAGAGTCTCAAGACGAGCGACAAGTTCGAGGCGCAACGCATCTTACAGGCGCACAACGAATCGGAGTGCCAGCCGCATTTCAACCTGTCGCTGGCGCGGGTTTATCTCAACGGCGCTGATCCCAAGCTCGCCACGCGGACATGGCAGGAAGTCATGGACAACATCGTCACCAAGAAAAAGGACGAAACCCTCCGGCGTTGGCAGGTCGCCATCAAGGACAGGAATTTTGACTGCATCCGTCATCTGCGCGTGGCGGAAACCCGCCCGGAACATTTCGACCGGGCACTGGCCGACTGCAAAGTCTCCACCAATGTTTATCTGCGCCGCATCCATAATCATGCCCTCGGCATGGAATGGCTGCTCAAATCAGTCATTCCGCGCCTGCAATGGCCCCGGCCGGTGTTCAAGGCCAAGCGCGCCATCACGGCGGCAGAACACGCGGCCATCATCCTGCGGGAACAAAACCCGGAACGGCGGGATTTTTACGAATTGCTCTGGCACACCGGCGCATCACAAACGGATGCGGCCTGTCTGCCGGCGGAAGATGTGAACTGGAACACCCGCACGATCTCTTACTCGCGGGCGAAATTGAAGTCGCGGACTGGCATCAAGCCGGCGCTGATTCGTTTCGGCTTTGAAATCGAGGCCATCTTAAAACGGCGTCCGTCATCCGGCTCGCTCTTTCCGTATCTCTGCACCGTGCGGGCCAATGACCGGGCGACGGAATTTCGTCAACGCTGCGACGGTTTGAAAATTTCGGGCATCTCTCTCCATTCATACCGTTATGCGTGGGCGGAGCGGGCTTTGAAGTGCGGCTACCCGGAGCGGTTCGCGCAACAGGCGTTGGGTCACAATTCCAAGGCGGTGCATCATGCATATGCCAAACACGCGGAAGTCACCGTGCCGTCACTCGACGATTGGGAAAAAGACTGGCGGGAAAACCCGCAACCTAAATCGCTGCCGGTAAATTTCCGCACGCCGTTGGCTGCCGTCGCGTAATCGAATTAGCCAGCGCGGTTACGCCGGTTGCAATTCCCGCGCGTGAGTAATTTCCCGTTTATGGACGGGGCGGGCTTGGGCGGTTTCCACTGTCACTACTGCTGCTGTGTGTCGCCGTCGGCGTAAATATGCACGACCGTCCCCGCGTCACCCGCTTCCAGCCCTTCGGCAGGAATGGCGGTTTTCATAACGATGCGGTCATGTTCTTTGATCATATTGCCTTTCATGTTTTGCGCGGATAGGCCGTCACTAATCTAGCTGCTTCCCGGTTTTTGTCCACTATCCAGAGATGGTTTGCACCAGCGGCGATTTTCCGGCGGGCGTTTGCATCCGGCCAACCATAACATATTTTTTGCCGTGTGGCGACTCGCTGGCAATGGTCACTTCCGATTCAACGGCCAAAGTTTTTAACGCCTCTGCCAGTACTTCCCAGCGTTCGCGGTGAAAGCCAAGTTGCGTGAAAAAGTCCGCCTTGCCGCCATTGTCAGGGTGGACGGGATTAAGCAGATAATCCGCGATTTTCTCGCGGGCAACTACGACCTTGTTTACGTTCGGTAACTTCATCGCGCTACATCTGCCATGATTTTGATTCAGTCGGCGGTCAGGCCATAGCAGTAGCAAAGGCGGTGCGTCGCGGCAAGCGCACGATTGCTGCGCCAGCCGTTTGCACTTTCGCAATCCATGACCTTCGCTATATGCTCCGCGCACATGACACAGTCGAAGAAACCAAAAATCCGAAATCGATACTCCATCGGCGAGTGGTATGGTGCCGGGTTTGAATTGCTCACCCCGGCGGAAAGATGCACGCGGGCAAAAACGGATTGCGATGCAAACGCCATACTCAGCACAGTTTGCCCGTTTCAAAAGGACGCCAAGTGCAAAAAGAAAGGCGGGGTTTGTTCGTTGCGTCAATATCAACAAGTTTCTGGTGTTCCTATGTCAGGAACCGGCCCAGTGATCGCAACATGTCCACAAAGATTTCTGGAGTCTGACACGATTTTCCGCTGGGTTGGTGAAACGCTGTTGCAGACATCTGAACCAGTTGTTTTGAGCGAGACCGGTTTTCTCGACCGCCTCCGCCCGGAAGAAAAGCGGGGAGATGAAGAAGATGACTCACGTGATTTCATCGGACGAATTGATAATGTTCTGGTTCATCCATCGCGGCGACCAATGGACTGGCACGCCCTCGAACTTCAAGCGGTTTATTTCTCCGGCCAGAGTATGGCCAATGAGTTCAAAATGCCTTCGACAGTCCAAGCCGAAGCACTGCAATTTCCTGCCAAGCACCGCCGACCCGACTGGCGTATTTCTGGCCCAAAGCGACTGTTACCGCAACTTCAAACAAAAGTTCCGACGATCCGCACATGGGGGGAAAAGATGGTCAGGCGGCGGGATGTGGCTTTGGACGGTTATAGGTGTGGCCGTGGTGCTGCTGCTCCAGTCGTAATCAGCAGGTTGTCCAAGAAGTAATTCCAAGCGTAGCAAGCCTATGAAATGAAGTCTTCGCATACGAAATTGCCTTGATATGGCCGCCAACCCAAAAGTCATTTTTACCTGCCCGATGCACCCGGAAGTGCAACAAGATCATCCGGGAAATTGCCCCAAGTGTGGCATGACGTTGGAGCCGAAAACCATGTCGGCGGTCGAGGAAAAAAGTCCTGAACTGGCCGATATGACGCTTCGGTTCTGGATTGGAGGGGCGGTTGCCCTGCCCGTTTTCCTGCTCGCGATGGCACACCTTATTCCCGCGCCGGGTCATGCCAACTGGGTGATGGGGGACACTTCACGCTGGATTCAATTCGTTCTCTCAACTCCCGTTGTATTGTGGGCGGGTTGGCCATTCTTCAAACGAGGCTGGCGTTCGCTCGTCACCTGGCATTTGAATATGTTCACGCTGATCGCGATTGGCGTAGGCACGGCCTACCTGTTCAGCGCCATGGTGATGATTGTGCCGGGCGCGTTTCCAACTTCGTTCTCGCCTGACGGTAAGGTCGGAATCTATTTCGAGGCGGCAGCGGTAATTGTGGTGCTGGTTTTGCTGGGCCAGGTGCTTGAATTGCGGGCGCGGAGCAAAACCGGCAGTGCAATTCGCGCCTTGCTGAATCTCTCACCCAAATCTGCGCATGTGGTTCAAGATGGTGCCGAAAGAGATGTGCCGCTGGAATCTGTTCAAGTCGGAGTAAAATTGCGCGTTCGTCCCGGTGAAAAGATTCCGGTGGATGGTGTCCTGCGCGACGGCAAAACCTCGGTGGACGAATCCATGATTTCCGGCGAGCCAATGCCCGTAGAGAAAAACGCCGGCGACAAAGTGACCGGCGGCACGCTCAACACCACCGGCAGTTTTCTCATGCAAGCCGAACACGTTGGCAGCGAGACGGTGCTGGCGCGCATCGTCAAGATGGTCGCCGATGCGCAACGCAGCCGCGCACCGATTCAGGCATTGGCCGACAAAGTCTCCGGCTGGTTCGTTCCGGCGGTGCTGGGCTGTGCGGTGGTGACCTTCATTGTTTGGGCTTCGGTTGGGCCGCAACCCCGCTTTGCCCATGCCATCGTCAACGCGGTAGCCGTGCTCATTATTGCGTGTCCCTGCGCGCTTGGACTCGCCACGCCGATGTCGGTCATGGTCGGTATTGGGCGCGGCGCGCAGGCGGGCGTGCTCATCCGCAATGCCGAAGCCATGGAAGTCATGGAAAAAGTAACCACGGTTGTCGTGGACAAAACGGGCACGCTTACCGAAGGGAAACCACGGCTCACCCAGGTCATTCCTGCCAATGGTGTGACGGAAGATGATTTGCTGCTCACGGCTGCGTCGGTTGAACAAAACAGCGAACATCCGCTCGCCGCCGCAATTGTTCACGGCGTAAAAGAGCGCAACGTGAAATTGCAACCGGTCACAGATTTTAACTCCATTACTGGCGGCGGAGTCGTCGGAAAAATTGGCGGGCGCGAAATCGCCGTTGGTAATTTAAAATTCCTCCAGGAACGAAACGTCGCGGACTTGGGAAGTATCGAACCCAGGGCGACGGCATTGCAGGCGGAAGGACAGACCGCGATGTTCATTGCCATCAATGGCAAGGCGGCGGGGATTCTCACGGTGTCCGATCCCATCAAGGCTTCCACGCCGGAAGCCATCGCGCAACTGCACAAACTCGGCCTGAAAATAATCATGCTCACCGGCGACAACAAGCGCACCGCCAACGCTGTGGCCAGAACCCTCGGCCTCGATCATGTGGAAGCGGGAGTTGAACCGAAGGACAAACATAAGCGCATCCAACAACTGCGGCAACAGGGTCAAATCGTTGCAATGGCCGGCGACGGCATCAACGATGCTCCGGCGCTGGCCGCCGCCAACGTCGGCATCGCGATGGGCACCGGCACTGATGTGGCGATGGAAAGCGCCGGCATTACGCTCGTGAAAGGTGATCTGCTAGGCATTGCCAAGTCCATAACTTTGAGCCGTTCAATGATGCGGAACATTCGGCAAAATCTTTTCTTCGCCTTCGCCTATAACGCGCTGGGAATTCCAATTGCGGCGGGTCTGCTATACCCATTTTTCGGCTGGCTGCTCAGTCCGATCATTGCGGGTGCGGCCATGAGCCTGAGTTCCGTATCCGTCATTGCAAATGCGTTGCGGCTTCGACATGCGAAACTGTAATCCGTTGGACGGATTTTCTTTCAGCTTTTGCCAAGATGTGTTTATGGCCGAGGTCATCTTGAGGATTTTTCACCGACAGCGGTGCGATAACCCTTCGTTAACGAATTTCTGCTATTTTGATTGCCGGCCTTCATTTTAATTTGAAAAGCGGAGAACCGCATGACCTTCGACATCGAAGAAATCCAAGCGTTTTGGCCCGGGAGATTTTGGAAAAAATTGGCGCAATGGACTGGACTCCGTATGCCCGCGTCATCGGATCAACGGCGCCTAAAGTCCTAACGAACGGGAGCGCAATCCGGACCAGGCCACCGGCCGCAACGCTTTTAACGGCCACTGCATTACCATAATCCAAGCCGGCAATTCGTTACAAACACTTTGAACTCACCGCCACCTCACCCGGTTTGGCCCCAGCCAGCCCCACATTCCATGTCCGTTGAATTAGAAATATTTCTGGACGAATTGAGTCGGACCGCTGCCAACGGTGACAGGCAGTGACGGGAAAAGATGATATCTGATTTCAAATTCCCGTTTGGCTTCTTCAAATGTCATAACCAATTTGCGGGATAAATTTAAGTTTTCCAAAACGGACACCTTGCAAAACGTCCGGGTTCGACTTCGAGCAGTTCGGGAATTTTCTCCGAACATTCCGGCTTCGCAATCGGGCAGCGCGGCGCGAAACGGCACCCGGGCGGGAAATTACCGATGCGCGGGACGTTGCCGGGAATGGCCGAAAGACGATCGGCGTCGCCGCGCAGTTTCGGCACGGAATTCATCAGCGCCTTCGTGTAAGGATGCAACGGCCGGCGCAACAATTCTTTCGCGGGCGCGAGTTCGACGATCTGCCCGGCATACATCACGGCCACGCGGTCGGCCATGTCGCCGACGATGCCAAGGTTGTGCGTGATGAGCAAAATCGCCATGCCGAGCCGTTGCTTGAGATCACGCAGCAGATCCAGAATCTGCGCCTGAATGGTCACGTCGAGCGCGGTGGTCGGTTCGTCGGCGACGAGCAATTTCGGCTCGCTCGCCAGCGCCATCGCGATCATCACGCGCTGTTGCATGCCGCCGGACATCTCGAACGGATAATTTTTGATACGCGATTCCGGCGCGGGAATGCCGACGAGTTTTAACAAACGAATGACTTCGGCGTCGCTGGCTTTTTCCGTGCGATGCAATTTCAAAGATTCTTTGATCTGGTTGCCGATGCGAAAAACAGGGTTCAGCGACGCGCCGGGGTCTTGAAAAACATAGCTGACCATGCCGCCGCGAATCTGTTGCAATTCGCGCGCGGACATTTTCAAGGTATCCTGGCCGTTCAACAAAATTTCCCCGCCGACATAATTGGCCGGTGGCGTGGCGACGAGCCGCGCGATGGAAAGGGCGGTGACGCTTTTGCCGCAGCCGCTTTCGCCGACGAGGCAGACGGTTTCGCCCGCGCCGATGGTGAACGACACGTCGTCAATCGCGCGCGCGGCGGCGGCGCCTTTGCCGAAGTCCATTTTCAGATTTTTGATTTCGAGCAGGTTCATTTTTGTTTAGACGGAATTTACAGAATTAAAAAATCGGGAACTGGCTCCGACGACTCCAATTTAATTCTGCCTCAATCCTTCGTGTCCGCCGCGCCGGGCGCGAGTCAGGACTGGACGAGACGATAAAATTCTTTAACACTTCTGCAAACAATAATTCAAACTATGCCACTACTTGAAGGAAAAACCGGGATCGTCTTCGGCGTCGCCAACAAACGCTCCATCGCGTGGGCCATCGCGCAGGCGTGGGCGCGCGAGGGCGCGAAACTCGCGTTCACGTTTCAGGGCGAGCGCATCAAGGAAAATGTAACCGAACTCGCCGGCACGTTCGGCGCGGACACGTTGATTTTGCCGTGCGACGTGACGAAGGACGACGAAATCGCCAACGTCTTCAAAACCGTCGGCGAGAAGTTTGGGAAATTAAATTTGCTCCTGCATTCCGTCGCCTACGCGCCGAAAGACGCGCTGGAAGGTGAATTTCTGAACACCAGCCGCGAAGCGTTCCGCGTGGCGCACGATGTCAGCGCGTATTCGCTCGTCGCGCTCGCGCGCGCCGCCGCGCCGTTGATGACCGACGGCGGCAGCATCGTGGCGATGAGTTATTACGGCGCGGAAAAAGTCGTGCCGCATTACAACGTCATGGGGGTCGCCAAGGCCGCGCTCGAAGCCAGCACGCGCTATCTCGCCTACGATCTCGGCCCGAAAAAAATTCGCGTCAACTGCATCAGCGCCGGCCCGGTCAACACGCTCGCCGCGCGCGGCATTTCCGGTTTTCAGGAAATGCTGAAACATTACGAAGCCCACGCGCCGCTGAAGCGAAATGTTTTGCCCGAAGAACTCGGCGCGACCGGAGCTTTTCTTGCGAGCGACGGCGCGGCGGCGATCACCGGACAAGTTCTCTACGTTGATTCCGGTTATCAAATCATGGGGATGTGAACTTTTCGAGTTATGAAAAAAGGTGAATCTGAATTCTTGCGTTGGATGCCAGGCATCTTGAACGCGCTACGACAAATGGGTGGTTCAGGAACGGCACGCGATGTCATCAAGGCCGTGGCAAAAATGGAAAATATTTCCGCCGAAAAACAGGAAGTGAGAAACAAGGGCGGTGCGTTGCGGTTTTACAATCAGGTTGCATGGGCAAGACAATATTTGTTGTGGGAAGGTTTGTTGGACTCAACCAAACGCGGTGTCTGGACTCTTACGGAAAAGGGTCGAGATACAAACCTTTCAGCAGAAACTTCACGAGTGTTATTTTTGAAATGGGTCAAAATTCATGCACAAACAAAGAGTAAACCAAAGGAGCCAACCGCTCCGCAAAACGCAGATGACGAAACTTCCACGCCATTAAGTTCAGATGCTTTCAAGATTCAGCATCGCGAAGCCCTGATTGAACTGCTCCAAAATTTATCCGCTGATGGATTTGAGAGACTGTGCCGCGATTTGATGCTCGAAATGGGATTAAGCAATGTTGTTTGTGTCGGCAAAACTGGAGACGGTGGAATTGATGGACACGGCTTACTTGAACTGAACTATATCGTAACTTTTCGCGTTGCCTATCAGTGCAAAAAATATTCTGCGGGAGTTGGCGCATCTCACATCAGGGATTTCCAGTCGGCAATCAGAGGAAAATTTGACAAAGGCATTCTATTTTCAACAGGTCGCTTTACATCTGCTGCCGAAAAGCAAGCTACAGAGTCTGGCAATGAATTTATTGAGTTAATTGATGGCGAACGCTTAATGGAGCTACTCGAAAAATTGGAATTTGGCCTGAATCCGAAAACCGTTTACGACATTGATTTTCCGTTTTTTGAGAAATACAAGTTAAAGCATTCGGAGCAAAATTCTTGATTTTCGAGAAAATCATTTCGGTCGTTTCATTTCAAAGCGCTCGCGCGTGCGGCAATACCAATCCGGCGACGTCATGCGCCCAATCGTAAAAAGTTTGTCCGTGTGAATCCGTTTTTTCTCCGCGTCAAACAATTCATCGCGCACATGCAGGCGTTTGATCAAACCGATCACCACGCGGTTTTTTCCAATTTGCAACGTTCCCCACTCGACACATTCCAAACTCGCCGGCGCTTCCACAATGCGCGGCGGTTTCACGATGGACGATGGCGCGGCGGTCAGGCCGGCGCGGACAAGTTCATTTTCGCCGAACGGCAGCGACGCGGCGCATTGGTTCATCGCCTCGGCGATTTTTTCGTCCACAAGATTTACGACAAACTCGTGCATGGCGCGGACGTTGAGCGCGGTGTCCTTGGGCGTGCCGTTGTCGCGGGCGCCGGGCGCGAACGCGCAGATCGGCGGATTTGCGCCGAGCAGATTGAAGAAACTGAACGGCGCGGCGTTGATTTTTCCGTCGGCGCTGATGGTCGTCACGAGCGCGATCGGTCGCGGCGTGACGAGGCTGGCGAGAATGGTGTAGGCGCGGTCGGCGTAATCAGTTTCGAGATTGAGTTCCATGCGCGAAGGATAAATCTTTTACGCGCGACGACAAAGAAAAACACCTTCTTCTCCAGATTTTGTCAGCCATTGCGCGAGGATTTTCAGTCCGTGCCGCGACAGAATTTTTTCGGCGAGCGGCGGCGTGTAGCGATACGAGAAGAAAAGCCGGATGGTTTCACCGCGCCTGAATTTGAATCGCTCACCGCCCGCAAAAAATTTCCTTGCGCGCGTAAAATGAAACGTCGCCGCGATGCGCTTTAATTTTTCCGCGCCCGGCTCAATCGCAAAGCGCAGTTCGCCGCCGCCGCGTTCCACGCCGAGGTCGAGCAGAAAGGCCAGCAGCCAGTCGCGCGTGAGCGCGTTGTCGTATTGCGGCAGGATTTTTTTCACGCCGGCGGCGTAATCCGCGCCCGGCGCGAGGTTGGCGCTGAACAGCAGGAAATCTTTTTTCCGCACGAGCGCGGCGAGTTTGGGCAAAATTTCGTCCGGCTCGAAATTCGGGATCATGCCGAAAAATGTGACGATGGTCGAAGGTCGAGGTTCGAACGCGGCGGGCAAATCGTCTGCCGTGGCCAGGTCGCAGACAAAGGGAAAACAGTTTTTCTCCGGCAAAATTTTCAGCGCGGCGGTTCGCGCCACGAGCGTCATCGCCACGCTTACGTCGGACGGCATGTAAGAAATTTCCTTGCCGGATTTTTTCAGCAGTACCAGCAGGCGCGTGTCTTTTTGGCCGCCGCCGCAGCCGAGGCCGAGGACGCGGATTTTTTTGGCGGCAATTTTTTTTACAGTTTCAACGAACGCGCGGTCATAAGTGGCGAGACAGTCCGCGTCCGTGCGCGCGGGCGAATGGGCCTCGTGCAGCGCGAGCCATTTCTGCGTCTGCTTGAGGCTGTCGTAATGAAACTTGTGGTTCACGCGCCGCGCGCGGAGCGAGGCCAGCAGGTCGCGCCGGACATTTTCCGGGAACTGGCTGGCGTGGATGATGACGTTGGCGGTAGACATAAACCGGTCAATTTTTCAACCGCGCAACGTAAGCGCCATCCACGTGGTCGGCAAACGGCAGCAGTTCGCGTTCGGATTCCAAATTGAAATTTTTGTGTTCGCGCAGAAATTCTTTGGCAACCTCGGAATTCTCCTCCGGCTCCAGGCTGCAGGTGCTGTAAAGCAAAACGCCGCCGGTTTTCAGTTTTGTCGCGGCAAGTTTGAGCAGATCCAGTTGTGTTTTTTGCAATCGCAAAATTTCTTCCGGCGAAATCCGCCAGCGCAAGTCCACGCGGCGGCGCAGGACGCCGGTGTTGGAACAGGGAGCGTCCACGAGGACGCGGTTGAAGGTTGAGGGTTGAGGGTTGAGGGCCGAGGACAAAATGGTTTCCACGCAGGTCACGCCCAGACGCGCGCAATTTTCGCGAATTAATTTCGATCGTTCCTCGGAAATGTCGCTCGCGATAATTTTTCCTTCGTTGTTCATTTGCTGCGCGATGAAGGTGGTTTTGCCGCCGGGCGCGGCGCACAAATCCAAAATCGTTTCGCCGGGTTGCGCGACGAGTTCGCGCGCGGCGAGCAGCGTGCCGGGGTCTTGGACATAAAACCAGCCATCACGAAAACTCGCCAGTGAATTCAGCGGCGGATGGGATTTCAACTCGAAGACGAGATTTTCTTCGAGCCAATCGCGGCGGATGAAATCGTATTCGACATTTTCCTCGCGCCATTTTTCAACGAGCTTGCCCGCGTCGGTTTTCAAGGTGTTCACGCGCGCAAACGTTTTTGGCGGAGTGTTGTTCCAGTCGAGCAATTGTTGCCTGCGTTCTTCGCCAAAACGTTTTTGCCATTTTTGAACGAGCCATTCGGGATGAGAAAAGCCGATGGCCGGATCGGAAATTTTTAGTCCGGCCAGAAGTTTTTTGGTTTCGGCGGCCTCGCGCAAATAGCCGCGCAAAATGGCGTTCACAAATCCGGCTTGCGGGCCGAAGCCGTTTTGTTTGGCGAGTTCGACGGTTTCGTGGACGGCGGCGTGGTCGGGAATGCGGTCGAGCCAGAAAATTTGGTAGAGGCCGAGTCGCAACAGATTTTGCAGCGCGTTTTTTTGCACGCGCCCGCCGGTTTTGCGCGCGATGAGCCAGTCGAGCGCGGCCTGCCAGCGGACGACGCCATAAACAATTTCCTGACAAAGCCCGCGGTCGGCGGGCGAGAGCGGCGTGCCGGCGAGCGCGGTTTCCAGGAGTTTTTCGGTGAATTCGCCGCCGGCCTCGCGGCGCCGCAAAACTTGCGCCGCAATTTGTCTTGGATTTTTGTCGCTCAACGCGTTTAATGATGACGATTGGCTATTGGGACGCGAGACTAAAACTTTTATGAGAGACGAATTTGAAAAACTGGCGGCGGCGGGGAAAATCGAGGGACGCCATGTCGAACCACTCACCAAACTGGCGGAAGGCGGCTGCTGCATGCACCGGAGCTGGGGCTTCGGGCGCATCAAGACGGTGGACACGGTGTTCGCGCGCTTCACGATTGATTTTCCCGGCAAGCCGGGGCACACGATGGATTTGTCGTTCGCGGCGGAGCAGCTCAAGCCGATTCCAAAGGATCACATTCTCGCGCGCAAGGCCGCCGACCTCGAAGGCGTGCGGCAGATGGCCGCGCATCATCTGGATTTGATCAAACTGGTTTTGAACAGTTTTGGCGGCAAGGCGACGGCGGATCAAATCCAGCAAGTCCTCACGCCCGATGTCATCCGCGACGACTGGAAAAAATGGTGGGAAACCACCAAGCGCGAGATGAAAAAGGACGGCCACTTCATCGTGCCGCTGAAAAAAACGGAGCTGGTCGTTTATCAGGTGCAGGAAACTTCGTTGCAAGACCGGCTGCTCACGGAATTCCGCGCGGCGAAAGGACTCAAGGCGCGCGTTCTGGTGGTCATGGAAATTCTCAAGGGCATCCCCGATTTGAAGGACAAGGCGGCGGCGGCTAGCGAAGTCATCGCCACGCTGAACACGGACATAGCGACGCACCAGCGCACGCAGCCGTCGGTCGCGCTCGAAGCCATTTTTGCGCGGGACGAACTGCGCGAACTCACCGGCGCACCGCCCGCGGCGGATGAAATTTCCGCCGCGCACGTCTGGTTGCAGGACGGCATCAAGTTCGGCCCGCTGCTGGAGGCGATCCCCGCCGCGAAACATCATCGCGCGCTCGAATCGTTCCGGCAGGCGAACCCGGACAAATGGCAGGACGTGCTGCGCGGCGCGCTGAACCATGTTTCCGCAAAGCTCGCGAAGGAATTTGCCAGCCTGCTCATCGCGCAGGGCAAGCTCGCGCTGCTCAAGGAATCGCTCACGCGTCACATCAACCAGCACACCGCCAGCAGCGAACTGCTCTTGTGGTTCGGCCGCGAGCGCACCGAGGATTTCGTGGACATCCTCGGCCCGGAAGTTTTCCGCGCCATGCTCACCTCGATGGAACGCGACCAGTTCAACGAGAAGCGCTCGAACCGTCTGCGCGATTTTATCCTGGAAGATTTGGAATTGATCGGCGAACTCACCGCGAGCGCCGACATCGAAGTCATTAAAGACCTGACCCGCGCGCTGCAGCTCTCGCCCGTGTTCGACGACATGGACAAACGTTCGCTCCTCGCGCGGCTCGTCAAGGCGCACCCCGCCGTGCAGGCGCTCATCACCGGCGAGCAGACCAAGCAGGATTCCACGTTGCTCGTTTCATGGGAAAGTCTGGATCGCCGCCGCAACGAGTATCAGGAACTGGTGCAGAAAAAAATCCCGGCCAACTCCAAGGAGATCGCCATCGCGCGCAGCTACGGCGATTTGCGCGAAAACCACGAATACAAGGCCGCCAAGGAAACGCAAAAAGTCCTCATGCGCCGCAAAGAGGAACTCGAGGCGCAGCTCATGCGCGCGCGCGGCACGGATTTTTCCAACGCGAAGACGGACGCCGTCAACATCGGCACTTTGGTTCAGGCCACGAACCTGGAAACGAACCAGTTGGAGGCGTTCACCATCCTCGGCGCGTGGGATTCCGATCCCGACCAGGGCATCATCAGCTACCTCACGCCCGTCGGCCAGGCGCTGCTGAACCACAAGGTCGGCGACGAGGTGGAATTTGACCTGCACGGCGCAAAACGCCGCCAGCGCATCGAAAAAATCGAGCCGGCCAAGGTGGCAACCCTCGTCGCGCCGCCGCCCGCTGCCGTCGAAATGCAGTCGCGAGTTTGACTTGGACAGAATTGACAGGATTGACAAAATTCAGGATTGACGGATTTCAATTCTGAAATTTTTTTTGATTCTGCCTAAGTTTTTTCAGGTCTTGCCGCCGAAGCTCGCAAAATCATCCGCGTCCAAAACATCGAACCAGGTGATGATGTCCGTGCGGTTCGGCGCGGCGGCTTTGTGCAGGCCGTTGAAAAATTCGCGGCCATCAGCGTTGTCCGGCGCGCGGTTTTCCTGCCAGTTCGTCCATGCGATGATTTCAGGCGTGGTGCGCTGGTGCTTCGCGTTGGCCTTGATCCACACCAGGATTTCCGAGTCGCTCTTGGTGAGTTCCTTTTTCAAGGCTTCGGGATCAATGCCCACGAAGTCGAGGAAGCCCATGTCCAGTGGGCAGGCGTAATGATACTCGCCGTTCTTGCCGGCGAGCGTGGCGCGGCCCTTGTCCAACATGCGCGGCACGATGACGTAGCCGCCGAGCCGCACGCGCGGGCTGCGCGGCGGGAATTTCGTAAGGTCAGGTGTTTGGAGTGACATAATTTTATTTTGAACCGGTTTGTGTTTGATCGCCCCGTGGCGACGGGCTTCACATTGCACCCAAAATGCCGAATTGCAAGCGTCGGGCAAAAAATTTATGCTGCTCGCGTGAAACATTCCGGAAAAGCCAGCGGCGCGGCGCTCAGGCTCATCGGCTGGTCGGCGGCGGCGGCCATCGTGCTGCTGGCGGTCGCGTATCTCGCCACGGTCATCGGCGCGTTTGTGCTGGGCATGGCCGGCGGGCTGGCGGCGTTGTGGGTGCTGTTCGTGGGCTTCACGTTTTATTTTTTCCGCGACCCCGAACCGCTCGTGCCCGGCGCGCCAAACCTCGTGCTCGCGCCCGGCCATGGCAAGGTGGACGTGATTGACACGGCGACGGAGACGGAATTCATGGACGGCGAGTGCCAGCGCATCTCGATTTTTCTTTCCGTCTTCGACGTGCATGTGCAGAACGCGCCGCTGACGGGAAAAATCTTTTTTTTCAAACACACGCCCGGCCAGTATCTCAACGCGATGCGCAGCGACTGCGCGCAGTTCAACGAAAATGTTTTGCTCGGCATCGAGGCCGCCGAACCGCGCGGTGAAAAAATCGGCGTGCGGCTCATCGCCGGCCTTATCGCGCGCCGCATCGTGCCGTGGGTCGGCCAGAACGACGTCGTCCAGCGCGGCGAACGCATCAGCCTCATCCAGTTCGGCTCGCGCGTGGATGTTTATCTGCCGAAGCGCGCGAAAATCAAGGCGAGCCTTGGTGACAAGGTAATCGGCGGCCAGACCGTGCTGGCGGTTTTTGAATAAGCCCATGGACGCAAACCCGCCAGCCAAGCCGAGCGCGCCCGCCGGGAGCGAGAAGCTGAAGATTTATTTTCTGCCGAACCTGTTCACCGCAGGAAACCTGCTCTGCGGCTTCGTGGCGCTGACGAAAATCGTGGAGGCGAACATCGAGGGCGGCGATTATCACCAGATCAAGATCGCGCTGGGGTTCATTTTGCTCGCGTGCATTTTTGATTTGTTCGACGGCCGCGTCGCGCGCATGGGCGGGCTCGAAAGCCCGTTCGGACGCGAGTTCGATTCGCTGGCGGACCTAGTTTCCTTCGGCGTCGCCCCGGCGTTTCTCGTGCATCGCGTGGTGCTGCGCGATGTGTTCAATGACGATTACGCGGAACTCGGCTGGTTCATCGCGTCAATTTATTTAATCTGCGGCGCGTTCCGGCTCGCGCGCTTCAACTGCCTCTCGGCGAGCAACGCGCCGGGTGCGGGCAAGGATTTTCTCGGCTTCCCGATTCCGTCGGCGGCCGGCCTCGTGGCCTCGCTGACGCTGTTCATCATCAAGCTGAACGAAAATGAAAAGACGCTGGGCTACTCGCGCTTCATGCTGCCGGTGGTGCTGGTGTTTTTGTCGGCGATGATGGTCAGCGAGGTGCGGTATCCGAGCTTCAAATCGCTGGGGCTGCGGTCATCCACGACGTTTCTGAAAGTGCTGGTCGGCGCGCTGTTCCTGGCGCTGCTGCTGGTGCTGCGGGAAAAAATTCTTTATTATGTCCTGCCGCTGTTTTTCACGGTGTATCTGCTCTACGGTTTTGTGCGGCCGCATCTCTCGCGCGCGTGGCGGCGGGAAATCGAAGAGGACGAGGACGAGCCGGAGGCGATGGATTGAACGATGCTTGGACTGCCGCCCATTTTGCAGGCCGGTCTCGCGGGCTTCATCAGCGCGCTGATTTTTTCCTCCATCCCGGTCGGGCCGATCAACTTGACCATCCTCAACGAAGGCGCACAACGCGGTTTCCGCTGGGCGCTGCTCATCGGCCTTGGCGCGGCGGCGATGGACTGCATTTATTGCGCGCTCTCGTTCACCGGCTTCTCGTCGTTTTTCGACCACGGTGTCGTGAAGGCGTCCATGCAGTTATTCAGCTTTGTTTTCATCCTCTATCTCGGCTTCAAATTTCTGCTGGCCCAGACCATCAACGTGCCGACCAAGCTCGACGCCGCCTCGGAAAAAATCGAGTCGCGGCTGGAGACCAAACTGCATCCGCACTCGGCGTTCATGACCGGTTTTGTGCGCGTGATGGGCAACCTCGGCGTCCCGTTGTTCTGGCTCGTGCTGACCGCGAACCTCATGGCGCACGACTGGGTGGACGACGCGCTCGCCGCGAAGGTCGTGTGCGTCGGCGGCGTCGCCCTGGGCACGGGCACCTGGTTTTGCGCCTTCAGCTACGCCGTGTCGCGCAGCCACGGGCGGTTCAGCGAACGGACGATGCTGCGCATCCAGCATCTCTCCGGCCTCTGCCTCATCGCCTTCGGCCTGTTCGACGGCGCACACATAATCTGGCAACTGGCGCGACATAAAATCTGAAAATCTTTTTCATTCTCTGCGGTTAAAATAAAAACATATGCTAAAAGCTGGAATCGTCGGACTCCCTAACGTGGGCAAATCAACTTTGTTCAACGCCGTCACGCGCACGCGCAAAGCCGAGGCCGCGAACTATCCGTTCTGCACGATTGACCCGAACGTCGGTATCGTCACCGTGCCGGACGAACGGCTGTTCGTTCTGCAAAAAATTGCGAAGACAAATGTCGTCATCCCCGCCGCGATTGAATTTGTGGACATCGCCGGCCTCGTCAAAGGCGCGAGCCAGGGCGAAGGGCTCGGCAACAAATTTCTCACACACATCCGCGAAGTGGACGCCGTCGTGCAGGTCGTGCGCTGCTTCGATGATGCCGACATTCATCATGTCACCGGCAGTGTGGATCCCGTGCGCGACATAGAAGTCATCAACACCGAACTCGTGTTGTGCGACCTTGAAGCCGTGACGAAAAGGTTGGAGAAAGTCGCCAAGGATGCCAAGCGCGGCGACAAAGTTGCGCTCGCCGACGAAGCCGTTCTCAAAAAACTTCAGCCCGCGCTCGACGCCGGCAAACCCGCGCTCACCGTCGCGCTCACGCCGGAAGAAAAAATTATTGCGAAACCATTTTTCCTGCTCACCGACAAGCCGACGATTTTCGCGTGCAACGTCAAGGAAAGTGATTTGGCCACGGCGGACAAAAATCCTTACGTCCTCAAAGTCCGCGAATATGTGAAGACGCATCTCGCATGCGAGGCCGTCGTGATCAGCGCGCAGATCGAAAGCGACTTGATTGATTTGTCCGCCGACGAGGCGAAGGAATTTTTGAAAGAACTCGGCGTCACCGAATCCGGCGTCGGCGTTTTGATTCGCGCGACGTATCATCTGCTCGGCCTGCGGACTTATTTCACCGCCGGCGAAAAAGAAGTCCGCGCGTGGACAATTCACGTCGGCGACACCGCGACGAAAGCGGCGGGCGTCATTCACTCCGATTTCGAACGCGGTTTCATCAAGGCCGAAACCGTGGCTTACGACGATCTGGTAAAATGCGGTTCCGTCGCCACCGCGCGCGAAAAAGGTTTGTATCGGATGGAAGGCAAGGAATACGTCGTCAGAGACGGCGACGTGCTGCTGTTCAAGTTTAATGTGTGAGAATAATTGGCCAACGCGTTGCGGCGCATGAAAAACATTTTCCGAAATCAAATCAATAATCCACCGCGAGCTTCCAAATTTGGCGCAGCACTTTTGATTTTGCTCATCGTTGTATATGGATTGTTTCTGACGCACGCTTTGCCTCAAGCCGCGAACAAATGGCTGCCTTGCGTGATGATTTTGCTGCTGCCACTGGCAACCGTGTCGAGAAGCATTTACACGGTTCATTTCAATCTTTTTTTGTTGGGTTTCTACTTGATGAATTTTTTCCCGCACTTTCCGCGTTATCCGTTCAATCACCTGACCGTTCTGCTGCTCTACGCGTATGTCGTGATGTTGATACCCGCGTTGCGTGATTCGGTAGGCTGGGTGCGCATGGGAAAATTCGACGCGAACATTTGGATTTTTATTTTGGCCACAGTAATTATTCCCGGCGTCGGACTGCTGCTGTGGGTAAAAATATTTAGTCCCGATCTTTCACGCTATTCTCAACTCGTGCCGGATTTTCCGCTTTGGCTGACTGTTTTGTATGGTCTCGGAAACAGCGCTTTCAATGCGGCGCTGGAAGAAATAACGTGGCGTGGTGTGATGATGGAGGCGTTGGATAGCGCACTCGGCCCAGGTTTCTGGACGATAATCATTCAGTCAGTTTCGTTTGCCGTCGCCCATTACCGAAACGGTTTTCCCAACGGAATCATCGGGTGCGCTCTGGTCTTCGTGTTCGGAATGATGCTCGGAATTTTACGGCGAAAATCGAAGGGAATCGTTGGCTGCTGGCTGGCGCACACCGGAGTTGATTTCACTATTTACTGCCTCGTGCTCTATTTCATCCAAGGTCATCCCAATTTGTAACGCCGCATCTTCGCGTCAACTTCCTGCGCCCAGACGTCAATGCCGCCGCGCAGGCAGCGCACGTTCTGCAAACCATGGCCCATGAAATACGCCGCCGCGTCCAGACCGTTCTTGCCCGCGTGGTCAATCACGACAATCGGATTTGTGTTCGAGCCGCTCGCCATGAGTTCGCGCATCACGTCCTGCGACAGCAGCACCGAGCCGGCGATGCTCACCGCCACGAATTCCTCGCGCGAACGGACATCCACTAATTTTACCGTTTTATCTTTTTGAATTAATTCCGCGAGTTCCGCCGGCGAGATCAAAACCTTCGCGTCCTGCTCGTGGCTGGACTGGATGTGCGCCAGCACCTCGGCCACGTCCAGATGGCCGTTGCGTGCGCAGACTTCCGACAGAGTTTCCGTCGGCTGAAACCCGCAACTGCTGCACCCGCCGATGTGATACCGCCGGAACAACGCCCGCTGCGCGCCGGGAAAATTTTCCAGCACGGCGCCCATCGGCGATTGCGGACTAATGTGGCCTTGCATAAATTTGGCGGATGGCATCGGGACGACGCATGAGGTATGGTTTAGTTGATTTGATTTTCAAAGTCCACAGGCGATTGCCGGGCGGTGGCGGTTTTTGAAAATCAGATTGGCCAACCGGTGAAAAAACTGTTTAATGAGTGGCATCCGGCAGGAACATTGAATTGAGGCGGCGCGCATGAATCAAACCAAACATCCCGTGTTGCTTTTGAGCAACGATCCGCAGGTGGCGGAGACGCTCCGCGACGCCCTGTGTGTTTATGGTTTGACGTTTAGCGAGGTGCAGACCGCCGCCGACGCGCGGCAGTTGTTCCAGACGCATGTGGCCGACGTGGTGTTCGTGGACCTGGAATCCTCGGCGAATGAAGTTTTCAAGCTGCTTGACCATCTTTCGGAGGAACCGCCGTTGACGCCGTCGCTCATTGTCGCGCTCGCCGCCGCCGGGGACACGGCGGGAAAATTGCGCGCGCTGGCGCTGGGCGCGGTGGACTGCCTAGTGAAGCCGCTGGGCACCGGCGTTTTCCACGCGCGCCTGCGCGGCCTGCTCCAGGTCAAGACACAGTTTGACGCGCTGCTGCACCGGCAAGTCGAACTGGTCGAGGCCAAGCTGACCGCCGAGGCCGCCGCGCGCGCGAAGTCGGAATTTCTTGCGGCGATGAGCCACGAAATCCGCACGCCGATGAATGGCGTGATCTCCATGGTCGGCCTGCTGCTGGAAACGCCGCTCACGCCGGATCAGCGGAGTTATCTAGAGACCATCAACTCGAGCAGCGAATCGCTGCTGACGATCATCAATGACATTCTCGACTTTTCCAAAATCGAGGCGGGCAAGATGGAATTGGATGTGCGCCCGTTTGACTTGCGGTCGTGCCTCGAAGAATCGCTGGATGTCTTGGCCGCGCGCGCCTTCGCAAAAAATCTGGATTTGGTTTATGAACTGGACGCCGCGCTGCCGGTGTTGGTCGAGGGCGATCCGATGCGGCTGCGGCAGGTGCTGGTGAACCTGTTGAGCAACGCCATCAAATTCACGGAGCACGGCGACGTGCTCATGCAGGTGAAATTGATCGAGACCCGCCGGGATGCAAAGTCCGACCGCAACCGGCTGCATGTGCATTTTGCGTTGCGCGACACCGGCATCGGCATCGCGCCCGATCGGCTGGCGCGGCTGTTCAAGCCGTTTTCGCAGGCGGACGTCTCCACGGCGCGCCGCTACGGCGGCACAGGTTTGGGACTGGTCATCAGCAAAAAACTCGTTGAGTTGATGGGCGGCAAGATGTGGGCCGAAAGCGTGCCGGGACAAGGCTCAACGTTTCATTTCACCGTGAACGTGGCGGCGGAACTGCATGCCGCGCCGCCGCCGCTCAACTCACGCCAGCCGAAGCTCGCTGATTTGCGGCTGTTGATCGTGGATGACAACGACACGAGCCGACGAGCGCTTACCGAGCTGGCGGTCAAATGGGGGATGATTCCGCAAGGTGCCAAAAGTCGGCAGCAGGCACTTGATTTGTTCCATGCCGGCGAACAATTTGACCTGGCCGTTCTCGATTTGCAGATGCCCGACGCAGACGGCGCGGAGCTCGCGGCGGAAATCCAAAAACTGCCCGCCGCCGCGTTGATGCCGGTGGTGTTGCTGGTGCCGATGGGACAGCGCTCCGCCGCGCCGCAGGCCGGGCGCATCACGTTCGCTCACACCGTCGCCAAACCCGTCAAGCCGGCGCAACTCTGCGAAGTTCTCCACCGCGCGCTGTTAAGCCCCAAGCCCGCCGCGCACCCGGCTTCGCCGCCGAAGCCCGACCAGACGCAGGCCGAACGGTTGCCGTTGCGGATTCTCCTGTGCGATGACAATGAAATAAATCAAAAAGTTGCCGCGCGCATTTTGGGGCAGCTTGGCTATCAGCCCGTGCTGGCCGGCAACGGGCGTGAGGCGTTGGACGCCATTGACCGAACGCCGTTCGACCTGATTTTCATGGACGTGATGATGCCGGAGATGGACGGACTCGAGGCCACGCACGCCATTCGCGCCCGTCAGCGAAACGTCCAGCACAAAAATTACCAGTCGCCCATCGTCATCATCGCCATGACCGCGCAGGCGATGCAGGGCGACCGCGAACGCTGCCTCGCCGCCGGCATGGACGATTACCTGTCCAAGCCGATTCGCCCGAAAGACCTGCGCGAAGCGATTGAACGCTGGGGCAAAACCGCGCCCGCGCCGGAAATCACCCCGGCCATTCCAACCATCGTCGCGCCTTCAACGGACGAGCCGCCCGTGGAAATGGACCGGCTCACCGACCTGACCGATGGCAACCCCGACAGCATGCGCGAACTGGTGGACATGTATTACAAGCAGACCGCCGGTCAGTTCGCACAATTGGAAATCGCCATCCACGAAAACCAGCCGGATCAAGTCCGGCGCGTCGCGCACAGTTGCGCCGGTGCCAGCTCGACGCTCGGCATGATGCGGTTGGGCGCGATGATGCGCGAGCTGGAACGCCAAGGCATGTCCGGCCTGCTCAACGGCGCGCCGCAAGTCCTCGCCATGGCCACGCGCGAATTGCAGGACATCCAGAAATTCCTCGCCGCGCAGCCCGCGCTGGCCGCCGCGCCCGCGACCTTCGCCCAAACATGAAAAAAATCCTCATCATTGAAGACGACCAGATTGTCGCCAACGTGTATCGCAACAAGCTTTCCGTGGAAGGCTATCAGGCCGAGATCGCGTCGGACGGTGAGACCGGCTTGAAACTCATGCGCACCTTCAAGCCCGAACTCATCGTGCTCGACCTCATGCTCCCCAAGATGTCCGGCGTGGACGTCATCAAGGCCGTCCGCAGCGAGGCCGGATTCGCCACGGTTCCCATCGTCGTCTTTTCCAACACCTACCTCACCAACATGGTGCAGGAGGCGTGGAAGGCCGGCGCGACCAAATGCCTCTCCAAGGCCAGTTGCTCGCCCCGCGAAGTCATTGATATCGTCCGCAGCACCATCGGCCACAGCGGCGCGATTCCCCAGGCCATGCCCGTCATCACCAGCGCGCCAAAGGAAAAACCCGCCAGCCTCGGCAGCGAGGCCGACTCCGAATTCCAAGCCGACCTACGGAAGACCTTCATTGACAGCCTGCCCGCCACGCTAACCGCCCTGCGCGCCGCCATGCAAAGCATCGTCAAGGCCGACGGCGAAATGAACCGCCTCAAGCAGATTTACGAACTCTACCGCAACATCCACGCCGTCAATGGCAATGCCGGCGTCGCCGGCCTCGTCCAGATCGCCCATTTGTCCGGCGCGCTCGAAGCCCTGCTCAAGGAACTCTACGAGAAACCCAAGAACATCAACCCCTCCACACTCCGCACCGTTGCCGCCGGCGTGGACTTTCTCGGCCTCCTCTTCACCAAAGGCACCTTGCCTGAAAAACAGGAAGTTCCCACCGCAAACATTCTCGTCGTGGACGACGAAGCCATCTCCCGCCGCGCCATCATATACGCCCTCGAAAAAGCCCGGCTTAAATCCGTCAACGTCGAAAACCCCGAGGACGCCTACAAACTCCTCACCGAAAATCAATTCGACCTCATCTTCCTCGACGTGGACATGCCCGGCATGACCGGCTTCGAACTTTGCACCAAGCTCCGCGCCCTGCCCCTACACAAAAAAACGCCCGTTGTCTTCGTCACCAGCCTGAACGACTTCGACAACCGCACGAGTTCCAGCATGGCCGGCGGCAACGATTTCATCGCCAAACCATTTCTCTTCATCGAACTCACCGTCAAAGCACTCATCCACGTCCTGCGTTCAAAAATCCTGCCCGCCAAGTGAAACTTCGCCTGCGCCGCAGGGTTTTCCGTTGTTTGGAATTTTACATGGATGCTTTTGTCCGCGCGGGACAATAAAGACCAACGGAAATCTTCTGCCGGGAACAAAAACAGCTGAATTGCATTGAAAGCAGCCATGTCGGTTTTGGCACGTCAATTGCGTGCAACAGTGCATCGGTTCTGATTGAGATGGTCTGCCAGCAATCTGCACGCGGCTTTATTCTCTTCCAGTCCCGGCCGGCGGATCAACCTTCCCGGCCGGGACTTGTTTTTTTGAGCGATGGTGAAACTGCGTGGTGATTTGCGCGCCACATCGGATCCGTGATTTTTATTTTTTGCTCGCAAAGTCTTCCGTTCACAGGCATCTGTTTCACCTCTTTGAATCATGCTTGAACAAATCATCATCCTCGACTTCGGGTCGCAATACACCCAGGTCATCGCGCGACGCATCCGCGAGTGCAACGTCTATTCCACCATCCTGCGCTTCGACACGCCCGCGACCGAAATCGCCAAGCTCAAGCCCAGCGGGATAATTTTGTCCGGCGGACCGTCCAGCGTTTATGCCAACGACGCGCCGCTGCCGGATAAAAATATTTTTTCACTTGGCGTTCCAATTTTGGGAATCTGTTTCGGCGTGCAACTGTTCGCGCAATTTCTCGGCGGCAAAGTCGAGAAAGGCCAGAAGCGCGAATACGGCAAAGGCACGCTCACGGTGAAAGACGCTTCGTGCGCGCTGTTTGCAAAATTGCCGAAATCGCTGCAAGTATGGAATTCGCACGGCGACAAGCTCACGAAAATTCCCGACGGCTTCAAGCCGGTCGCCGTCACGGAAAATTCCGAATACGCGGCGATTGAAAACCACGCGCGGAAATTTTTTGGCCTGCAATTTCATCCCGAAGTCGTCCACACACCGCGCGGCAAGGAGATCATTGCCAACTTCGTCCACCAGATTTGCGGCTGCGGCAAAAGCTGGACGATGCGCAATTATGTTGACCCAGCCGTCGAAGAAATCCGCGTGCAAGTCGGCAAAGAGCGCGTGATTCTTGGCTTGAGCGGCGGCGTGGATTCGAGCGTCGCGGCGGCGCTCTTGCACAAGGCGATTGGCGATCAACTGACGTGCATTTTCGTCAACAACGGCTTGCTGCGCGCGAAGGAAGCGGAAGTCGTGCAGGAAGTTTTTGGCCGCAATTTCAAACTGAAGCTGCAATACGAAAATTCCGCCGCGCTCTTTCTTAAAAAACTGAAAGGTGTCACCGATCCCGAACGCAAACGCAAAATCATCGGCAAGACGTTCATCGAAGTTTTTCAGGCCGCGACGAAACGCGCGGGCAAGGCAAAATTTCTCGCGCAAGGCACGTTGTATCCCGACGTGATCGAGTCCGTGCCGATTGCCGGCAATCCCGCCGCGCTCATTAAGAGTCATCACAATGTCGGCGGTTTGCCGAAGAACATGAAGTTCGCGCTCGTCGAGCCGCTGAAAAATTTGTTCAAGGACGAAGTCCGCCAGCTCGGCGTGGAACTTGGTTTGCCGAAGGAAATTGTCTGGCGCCAGCCGTTCCCCGGCCCCGGTCTTGCCGTGCGCGTGCTCGGCGAAGTCACGCCGGCGCGCTGCGAAATTTTGCGGAACGCCGACGCCATCGTCGTCGAGGAAATGAAGGCGAGCGGACTTTATTACAAAATCTGGCAGAGCTTTGCCGTGTTGCTGCCCGTGCGCAGCGTGGGCGTCATGGGCGACGAGCGGACTTACGATTACACCATCGCCATCCGCGCCGTGGAATCGCAGGACGGCATGACGGCGGACTGGGTGAAGTTGCCTTACGAACTTTTGGAAAAGCTCGCGAGCCGCATCATCAACGAAGTGAAGGGCGTGAACCGCTGCGTCCTCGACATCACCAGCAAGCCGCCGGGGACGATTGAGTGGGAGTGAAACATTTGACCGAGCAAAATATGCCTGTCCGAAAAAACGCTTTCGCCAACCAATACGAACGAGAGAGTTTCTACAAACTCTTCAGTGCGTTTGGAAATGATTGGAGAATCTATCATAATCTTCCGTTCTTAAATGTTCTTGAGCCGAATCAAAACGAACGTCAACTACTTGGATTGACCAATGAAGAGTGGGATTACTTGTTGAAGACAAGTGTTGATTTTGTCGTATATGACGGCTCCGACCAGCCAGTGGCTTGCATCGAATTCGATGCCCTTCGCCAAGGATTCTGTCTCGATGGGAAATATGAATCGCTCATTTCAGACGAGCGACGCGAATGGAAGATGAACTTAAAAATCAAAATCGCGGAGTTCTTTGACTTCCCTTTCTTCATAGCTGGATCAGATTTATTCAAGAATTTATCCGACCAACTCAAGATAACATTCGTTGATGGTGTGATTGGTAATATTCTGGCGTCCAGTGAATTTAAAAAAATAATTCAGAGCGAAGCGTTCAAACAAGCACCGGCCTTTAATGATGAAAGCGGTTTGTCCAAGTTTGAAGCTTTAGAATACGATCTCAAAAGACGTCACAATCCAATTTACCGCAAGTGGTCAGAAATCATTGACCGGTATTACAACGAGTCCGGGGCAACATCACACTACACGCATTATCATTTTCCAAGTTCATCCGATTTTAGCGAAGTGACACACGTCGGCGTGAAATGTTCTGTGCGTATTCCAAGTTATGGAAATTCGGAGGCAATGGTTTGGATGCCGCGCTATAGCGTGCGTGGTGACAGTTTGTCATCTGGACATAGCGACTTACCAGAACGGATGTCTTTTATTCTAGCGGTTGAAAACCTTTTGAAGCGAGCGTCGTCTTTGAGTTAATAAATGCCATCGAGTTGTCAGATGGCGTTTCAGGTGCGCGGCAGCGGGGAAAAATCCTGGTTGCGAAGGATTGATTATCTTCCACGCCGGTTTTCCCGCCGTCACTTGTTGAAATTCAGCACGTAGTGGCCACGCACTTTCCGTTTGTGGCGGTCCACGATAACGGACACAAACACGTTCGGCTCGACGGACGGAATCAACACCTGATCGTAGCGACCGTCCTTGGTGCGGAAAACGTTTTCAACGACCCGGTCGTAAAACACCAGCGGCGAGACCTGCACGTCGGGGCCGGCGGCATAGACATAGGCCCACACATCGGCCGCCGCGTCGTTCAGCGCCGTGACAACGGTCAACTGGCCGCTGATCGTCTTCAAGTATTCTGCCTTGGTCAGTGGCCGGATTTCAACCGGCGGCGCCCCATTCAATACTGGCTCCGTTGTCCCTTTCCCGTTCTCAATTTTCACGCGCTTCAAATTGCCGCCAACGCCGCCGGGTGTCCATCACAAATTGAATGCAACCGGGCGAGCGACACGAAAGATTAATCCGCCGTATGCATCGCGCAGTTCGTGTCTGCCATTTTACTCGCCAATAATTTTTACCAGCACGCGCTTGCGGCGGTGGCCGTCGAATTCGCCGTAGAAAATTTGTTCCCACGGGCCGAAATCCAGCCTGCTTTTCGTGATCGCGACGACGACTTCGCGGCCCATGATCTGGCGTTTCAGGTGCGCGTCGGCGTTGTCCTCGCCGGTGAGGTTGTGGCGGTAATTTTTCGTGGGCGCGTGCGGCGCGAGTTTTTCCAGCCAGACTTCGTAATCGTGCAACAGGCCGTCCTCGGCGTCGTTGATGAAGACGCTGGCGGTGATATGCATGGCGTTGACGAGGCAAAGGCCCTCCTGCACGCCGCTTCGGGTCACGAGTTTTTCAATCGTGCCGGTGATGTTCACAAAGCCGCGCCGGCCCGGCACTTCAAACCAGAGATGTTCGGTGAGCGATTTCATGGGGATTTGATAACCGCAGTCTGCGCAAAAAACACGCGCGATTTTTTTCTGGTTTGCGGTGGGGCGCGGGTTTAGGTTTGCGGCACAGTCAACCATTTTTTGTTTATGGACATTGTTTTCAACTGCCCGAATTGCGACCAGGAACTGGCGGTGGACAGCGCCGGTGCTGGCTCGGAAATCGAATGCCCGTCGTGCAGCCACACGATCACCATTCCGGCGGTGGGCAAGGTGCCGACGGGTTCGCTGCCGCCGCCCGCGCCGCCGGTCATGCCAAGCCCCATCACCGCGTCCGCCGCCGCCAAGGTGGAGATGCACCTCAAGGTGCCGGTGCATGACCGGCCGGTCGAAAGTCTCATCGCCAAGCCGGCGCCGCCGCTGGAGTCGGTCGTCAAGGGTGCGGGCAAGAAATTGCGCGTGCGCACCATCCGCCACGCGAACTGCACCGAGTCGGGCCACGACCGGTTCGATGAAAAGGTGACGGAATTTTTGGGCGAGATCGGCGAGAGCAACATCGTAAGCACCCACGCCGTCAGCTACGAATTTTTTGACGTGGGCACGCAGAAGATCATCACGGACTACGGGCTGGTGATCATTTACCGGGGTTAATGTCATGGCGCGCCTTGACTTGAATTTTTTCTCCCGCTACCGTTCGGCCATGAGAAGCCGGTTTACTTTCTGGGTTTTGTTCATCGCGCTGATGGCGTTGCTGCCGTTTCGCGCGCCGGCGCCGCTGGTGTATATTCCGGGTGAAGGCTGGTATTACGAGCGCTACGGCGAAAACGCTTCCTGGCAGCGCAGCCGCGCGAAGGATCAACTGGCCGTGGCCGAGCAGGCGTTCACCAACGGCGATTACTCCGTCACGCTCCACGCGGCGCACCGCATCATGCGCGTCTGGCCGCTGTCGGACTACGCACCGCGCGCCGAGTATCTGGTCGGGCGCAGCCTCGAAGCCACGCGCAAGGACGAGCCGGCCTTCAACGCTTACCAAAGCATCATCCAAAAATACCCGCGCACGGACAGTTACGAGGAAGTGCTCTGGCGTCAATACGGCATCGGCAACCGCTTCCTCGCCGGCGAATGGTTTCACCTCTGGAATTTTATTCCCATCGGCCCCTCGATGGATGAAACGGCAAAGATGTTCAGCGAGATCGTCACCAACGGACCTTACAGCGACGTGGCGCCACACGCGCAATTGCGCATCGGCGCGGCGAGAGAGAAGCAGAAGGATTATGACGAAGCCGTCCGCGCCTACGAAATCGCCGCCGACCGTTACCACGACCAGCCGGTGATCGCCGCCGACGCGGTTTACCGCCAGGGCGTCTGCTATGAAAAACAGGCCGTGACCGCCGAATACGACCAAAGCACCGCTGGCAAAGCCATCGCCGCCTACACGGATTTCATCACGCTCTTCCCCGACGACAAACGCGCGTCTGACGCGCAAAAATCCATCGTCAGGCTCAAGGCCGAGCAGGTGCTTGGCAATTTCAAGATCGCGCAGTTTTACGAGAAGAACAGAACACTGACCGAACAACAGCGTTGCGTCGGCGCGGTCGTTTATTACAACGCGGTGCTCCAGCTTGATCCAAACTCGGTTTATGCTCCGGAAGCGCGCCAGCGCATCGAGGCGCTCAAGCCGCGCCTGCAACCTCCGTCCAGTTGAAATGCGTGCGTTGAAAATTTTTATTCCGGTCTTCGCGGCGTGTCTGCTCGCGGGCTGCGCGGGTTATCATTTTGGCCCGGTCAACGGCAAAACCGCCGGCGATAAATCCATCGAGGTGCTGCCGTTCAACAACCAGACCCTCCAACCGCGCCTCGGCGACGCCGTGACGCAGGCGTTGCGCGAACGGTTGCAGGCTGACGGCACCTACCACCTCGTCACGCACAGCGCGGGCGATGTCGTCGTCACCGGCATCGTCAAAAGCTACACCCGCGAGGGCTTGAGTTATTTGGACACCGACGTGGCGACGACGGAAAATTACCGCGTCGGCGTTGTCGCCCACGTCACCGTCCGCGACAGCACCACCGGCAGGCTGCTGCTCGACAAGGACGTGAACGGCTTCACGCTCGTTCACGTCGGCTCGGATTTGGCGAGCGCGGAACGGCAGGCTGCGCCGCTGCTCGCCGAGGACCTGGCGCGCAACGCGGTGGAGCTGATCACCGAGGGCGCGTGGTGAACAAAATTAGTTGAATTTCTTGAAACCATTTTTCAGCCTTCGCCGTCTTTGTCCTCTTGAAACGGGAAATCAACCAAACATAGAAATAACATGAAAAAAAACCTCGCTAAAATATCACTCCTCACCCTGATCGCCGCCGCCATCATCGCGGTTCCGGTCGCAACGCCCGCGCAAGATGCCGGCACCAACGCGCCCGCCGCCGACGCGCCGGTCAAAAAAGCCAAGAAGGCAAAAAACAGCCTGGTGTTTCGTGGCGCGGCCAGCGCCGTGGACACGAATGCCATGACGCTCACGGTCGGCCAACGCACATTTGACGTGACCGCCGACACCAAGATCACCAAGGACGGCCAGCCGGCCGTTTTGGGCGACATCAACGTGGGCGAAATGGTCGGCGGCGCTTACAAGAAAGGCACGGATGGCAAATTGAGCGCGACGACCATCAGAATCGGCCTCAAGAAAAAGAAGGACGCTTCCGCCGGCACAACCATGGCTAATTAGTTCTCCACAAAGTTTCCGAAATTCCAGGCGGGCGGCAACGCCCGCCTTTTTCATTGCCGCCGCCACCAGCTCGTCAGCCCCTTGGGCTTGGTCGGCGAGGAGCCGGGCGACTGGTATTGCCGGACGAGCAGTTCGCTGCGCGCGGCGGTGAGCGACATGATGAACTCGTCGTAGCTTAAAAAGCGTTCCGCCGGACTTTTGGCGAGCGCGCGCACAAGCGCATCGCTCGTGGCCTGCGTGATTTCCGGCTCGACGAGGTTTGGCGGCGTCAGCGGCGTATAAACGTGGGCCTGCACCACTTCATCCGGCGTCGGCGCGTCAAACGGCACATGGCCGGTGATGGCGTGATACAGCGTCGCGCCCAAACTATACATGTCCGACAAAAACGTCTCCGGCTCGCGCTTGATTTTTTCCGGTGCAACATAATAAGGCGTGCCGCGCGTGAACTCGCCGGATTCCTGCTCCGCGTCCGTTTTGCGCGCCAGCCCGAAATCCACCAGCTTCGGCTCGTGGTCGGCGTTGAACAAAATGTTCCCCGGCTTGATGTCGCAGTGCAGCAGATCGTATTTCAACGCCATGTCCAGCGCGGAGGCGATTTTAATGCCGACATCGAGCACCTGAAGTTCTTCGAGCCGGTGCAGTTTTTCAATGCGCGCGTCCAGGCTGCCCTGGTCGGCAATTTCCATCACGAGGTAACGCTCGCCTTCCCATTCATCGAACGTGTAGATGTGGACGATGTTCGTGTGGTTGAGCCGGGCGCAGGCGCGGGCTTCAAGGTAAAAACTTTCGAGCATCTTCGGGTCGTCGAGCAACTCTTTTTTCATGAGCTTCACGGCGACGAGCCGTTCGAGCGTCGTGTCCCACGCGCGATAGACCGTGCCCATGCCGCCGGAGGCAATCTTGCTGCGCAGCTCGAACTGGCGCAACTGCAACGGCATCATGATCGGATGGCCGCACTTCTTGCACGACTCCGTGGCCAGCGGCGGCAGGTCGCCGGGAATGAAAGTCTTCGCATCACAGCCCGGACAAGTGACCATCCGCAAAGGTTTGGTGCTCTCGCTCATGTCTGTGGTTCAATTTAGCACCCGCCCGCCCGCCGACAAGTCTTGAACGTCCATTTTTTTAGCGGCAAAATTTCTTTGACAACCCGCGCCGGATGGTGTTTCTTATGCGCCATTGAAATGAACACGACGTTCACCAAACAAATCACGACGCATGTGCCGGTTTATGGCTGGATGGCCATTGACCGCTGCCTTTCCCGTCCTTTTGGCGTCGTGGGAGTGAAATTCTGATTTAACGAACAATTTTCAAAAACCCGCGATTGCCAAGGCAGTTGCGGGTTTTTTGATTTTTAACACACAAACGAAAGAAAAACATGAACCAGACCACCATCAAAATACCGCCCATATTCGGGCCGGAAACGCGGTTTGAACTGCGGCTAAACGCCGCCGCGCCGTTTCGCGTCGCCCAGGAAAGCGAATTCGAGCGGCTGAAAAACCGGCTGCTTGCCGAAGAACTCGCGCGCAACCCGGCCCCGGAACTCAACGCCCCGCTCCGGCGCGCGACCAACGAAGCCGCCGCGCTCGCGTGGATCAGCTTCCACCCGCTGCTGGTGTTTCCGGCGCTGTTCGAGGAAAAAATCCGCAAGGCGCTCCGCCAGGCCGAACGGCAGGCGCGCATTTACGCGGACAGCCGCGAACTCGTCGCCGCATGAAAACGAGCGAACTGACAAGTGATGAGTGAAAAGTGACGAGCGTGTTTTTCGCACGTCACTCGTCACTTGTCACTCATCACTCAATTTGTGGGGGAAACAAAACCGGAGCACGGACGGTCGTCCGCAAGCTGGAGTTCAAGCTTCAGTTTGGTGCGGCACTGTCCGCGCTCCGCGCTTTTTGAAATAAAAAACTTGCCGGAAAACAAAAATCGGTCTATGTAGAATCTGCATGAAGAATACATTGACCATAACGAAAGGCCAGGCGCGGTTTCCTGCGCTGTGCCGGAGCAATAAAACCTCCGCCATCACGCGGAACGGCGAAGTTGTCGCCTTCATCGTGCCACGGAAACGGATGGCCGACTTGCTGGAGCACATGGAAATCCTGTCCAACCCGAAAGCCATGAAAGCGATCAACGATGCGAAGGCTGGCAAAACCAAGGATTATCCTCTCAGCGTTTTGGACGAAGATGAAAGTAACCGTTGAACCGCAGCCGCGCGAATTCATCCGCCGTCAGCCGCCGGACGTGCGCCGGCAACTTCGGGAAACCATCCATGCCATCGAGCGCGGGAAAATTTTCCCCGAACCGCTGGACGAGGAACTGGAAGGCTTTTACAAAGTGCGCGTGGAAAACTGCCGCCTAATTGTCCAGCACGTCGCCGGTGAAGCCGGGCCGTTTTTCCGCGTGGTCTTCATCGAACGCCGCAGCGTCGTCTACGAAATGTTCCGCCAGATCATCGCGCTGGAATAAAAAGCCCGTCCGCTTGATGCGACAATGTCCGCGTTCCTACGCCGTTGAAATTAAACTGATTCTTTTCCGAGCTTGAAAAAACTCAAATTTCAATGTTTCATGCGATTATGTGGCTCAAGAGTATTCAGATAAAAAATGCAAAAGGGTTTGTTGATTCAGGCGTTTTAGAATTTTCAGAAGGCGTCAATGTTTTGGTTGGTGCTAACAATGCGGGCAAATCTACAATCTTGAGAAGTATTCAAATTTTGCAACCGACTAATGCCAGCGGCACATTTTTCAATAACAGCCTTCGCGTTGGCACGCAAAGCCGTGAAATAATTTTGGAATTATCAGAACCAAATCGAAATCGGTTAAACGTTCCAGCAGATTGGAATCTTACAAATTGGAAACCCAAAATTCGTTCAGTTGTCGGCCAACAAAATCAATTCACAATTCTGGCTCCTAATGGGAATTGGCAAGGTGCGCCGCAGCCAATGTGTGACCCGCACGAACCCAGAAATTTCATTTATCCATATTTTTCGGGAAGGAAAACCACAGATTTTAATTTGCAAGTAAATGAAAACAACACGCGATTGGTCGAAGAAAACTTTCAGCACCTGCCTTCCAAAATTGATCGGCTTTTGAATCCAGATTTTCCAGCTTTTGATTCATTTAGAAATGCTTGCAATACAATTTTGGGTCTAAAAATCTCATCGACACTTTGGGGAGCAGGAAAACACGCTGGGCTACTTCTCCAAGACCAGACACTTCTTCCAATTAGCAACATGGGTGAAGGCACATTGCACATACTCGCCTTCTTGACTCATCTTTGTTCAGCAACTGGAAAATTATTTTTAATTGAGGAGATTGAAAATGATCTTCATCCGAAAGCTTTGAAGCGATTGTTGGAATTCATTATTGAAAAATCTCAATCGAACCAATTTATTGTCACGACTCACAATAATATCGTGGTTCGATATTTGGGTGGTGCGCCCAAAAGCAAAGTCTTTTCGTTAGAAATGAAATTGGAAGAGTCGAGTAAGATTCCAATTTGCAGTTGTCAGCCCGTGCCAGATGAGCCTGACAAGCGGATTTCATTGCTTGAAAATCTTGGTTATGATGTTTTCGATTCTTTTTTGTGGAAAGGATATTTGATTCTTGAAGAATCAACTGCCGAAAGAATTATCCGTGAAGTTTTAATTCCTAACTTTTATCCTTCTTTGTTGCTAAAACTCCGAACGATTGCTGCTCGCGGTGTTCAAAATGTCGAGCCGTGTTTCAATGACTTCCATCGCCTTTTTGTATTTGTCCATACGTCGCCAGCATATAAAGAACGCGCTTGGGTTGCCGTTGATGGTAGTGCGGAAGGGAAAAATACGATTGAGAAATTAAAAGCAAAATTTAGCAAGGACTGGCCGGAGAATCATTTCAAATGGTTTTTCGCTGAACAGTTTGAAGAATACTATCCGAAAGAATTCGGACAGAAAGTTTCTGAAGTGATTGCGATGCCACATGGATTGCCAAAACAAAAAGCCAAAGGGGATTTAGCAAATGAAATTGTGAATTGGGCTTTAACAAATCCAGAAAAAGCTAAAGTTGAATTCAAAGAGTCAGCAAAAGAAGTTTTAGAATTTTTGGCTGAAATAGATCAAAAACTTGCCTGAATATAAAGAGGTCAATCCGTAAAATTTATTTTTCCTCCACGCGCTGAATCCGCGCGCCGAGCTTCCGCAATTTCGCGTCCATCTTTTCGTAGCCGCGATCCAGATGATAAATGCGGTTCACCTGCGTCGCGCCCTTCGCCGCCAGCCCGGCAATCACCAGCGCCGCGCTCGCGCGCAAATCGCTCGCCATCACCGGCGCGCCGCTCAACGTCCGGCCGCCCTTCACAATCGCGCTCGGCCCCTCGATCTCGATGTCCGCGCCGAGCCGCGCCAGCTCGCTGACGTGCATAAAGCGCGATTCAAAAATCCGCTCCGTGATGATGCTGATGCCCGGCGCCAGCGCGAGCAACGACATCATCTGCGCCTGCACGTCCGTCGGAAAACCGGAATACGGCAGCGTCGTCACGTCCACCGGTTTTAATTTCTTGTTCCGTCGCGCAATTAAATTTATTCCGCTGCGTTCGACGGAAACGCCCGCCTCGTTCAACTTGTCAATCACCGCGCGCAAATGGTCGGCGCGCGCGCCTTTCAAAGTCACTTCGCCGTTTGTCGCGCCGGCGGCGATCAAGAAAGTCGCCGCCTCGATTCGGTCGGGAATCACTTGGTGTTCCGCGCCGTGAAGTTTTTTCACCCCGTTGATCGTGATGGTCGGACCGCCCGCTCCCAAAATGTCCGCACCCATCGCGTTCAGAAAATTTGCCACGTCCACGACTTCCGGCTCGCACGCCGCGCTTTCGATGACCGTCACGCCGTCGGCCAAAGTCGCGGCCATCATGATGTTGGCCGTGCCCAAAACCGTCGGGCCGGCCCGTCCGCCGAGGAACATGGAATTGCCGGTCAGTTTTTTCGCCGTCGCGTCAATGTAGCCGCCCTCGATTTTTATTTTCGCGCCGAGCGCCTCAAAACCTTTCAGATGCAGATTGATCGGCCGCGCGCCGATGATGCAACCGCCCGGCAAAGAAATCCGCGCCTTGTGCAGCCGCGCAAGCAGCGGCCCGGCGATGCAAATCGAGCCGCGCATTTTGCGGACGAGATCGTAGTCCGCGTAGCCTTTGATTTTTTTGGCATGGACGGTCAGCGTGCCGTTTTCAAATTTAACCTTCGCGCCGAGCGATTCCAAAATTTTCACCATAAACCGCGTGTCGCTCAAATCCGGCACACGCCGGACGACGCACGGCTCACTGCTCAACAGCGTCGCGGCCATGATGGGCAGTGCGGCATTTTTGCTGCCGCTGATTTCAACTTCTCCGTGCAAGGGCACGCCGCCTTTGATTAAAAAACTTTCCATAGATTTTTAGACAGAATCAATCGAATTGGAATTTTAATTCTGAATATTTTATTAATTCTGTCTTATATTTTCGCAATTAGAATCCGGGCGCGCTGACTGTAATCGTCCTGCACCGCTTCGACAACCCACTTTTTATTTTCAAAAATCTTTTTTACTGCATTGGCCTGTCCATCGCCAAATTCCAACATGATTTTTCCGTCCGGTTTCAGGAACGTTTTGGCTTCCGCCGCGAGCTTTCGATAAAAATCCAAACCATCCGCGCCGCCATCCAGTGCGCCACGCGGATCGAAATCGCGGACTTCCGGCTGAAGCGTCGCAATTTCGGCGGACGGAATGTAAGGCGGATTGCTGATGATCAAATCGATTTGGTGGGGCGAGACTCCCGGCGAGCCGTCCTGGGCATTTGATTTCGGCTCGCTCTTCAATGCCACAAACCCATCGCCTTGTAAAAATTCAATTCGTTCCGCGACAGAATTATTTTTTGCATTTTCGACGGCCAGCGCCAGCGCGTCCGCCGAAATGTCCGTCGCGACAATTTTTGCTTCCGGACATTTTGCTGCGAGCGCGATGGCGATGCAGCCGCTGCCGGTGCCGAAATCAAGAGCAGTGACGAGTGACGAGTGACGAGTGGCAAGAAATTGCCAGCCCGCTTCCGCGAGCAATTCCGTTTCCGGTCGCGGCACGAGTGCGTGGCGGTTGACGGCGATTTCGTATCCGCGAAATGAAGTCGAGCCGACGATGTGCTGAAGTGGTTCGCGCTGGCCGCGACGTTTGACGAGTTCGCGCAACGCATCCGTTTCCGCAGGAGACAAAACGCGGTCGAAATTCAGATACAATTTCATGCGCGGCATTTTGAGCAGATGCGCGAACAGAAGTTCAACCTGCAAGCGCGGCGACTCGACGTTTTTCTTGCCGAGAAATTCCGCGCTTTTCTGTATCGCTTCGAGGACGGTCATGGTCAGAAGTCTAAATTTAATCCAGCGGCGGCCAAAACCTTTTTGCGCAGCTCATTTTTTGTCGCGGCTGTGGATCAGCAGGCCGGTTTGATAGACGAGGTAATAGCCAACCGTCAGCCCCAAAATGAAAAGCGTCAGCGGGCTTTGGAACGCTTGTGGATGATTCGGCGTGGCCGGTGCGCCGAGCAAAATGGGCATTCGATAAATCATGCGTCCGATGAATAAAATTGAAAGCGCGACGCCGATGTGCGTGTTGGGCGTATAGAAATGGCCGGCGGCGTTGGTTTCAAAACGCGTGAGCCGCAGGCCCCAAAATCCCAGCAGCACACCGGGCAGCAAGCCACCGCCAAAACCCAGCAGCAGGCGGGGATGGGACAAAGACAAAACAATGATCATCGCGCTGATGATGGACAAGATGATGACGGAAGTGATGGCGCGACGCGGATGCAATGGCTGCTGGCCGATGTTGCGGCGCACGCGGCGGTAACCACCCCAGAGGAAAATACAAACCAGCAGAATGGGCAAGAAATGCGCTGATGGCATGGGTGGATATTAGATTTTCAGTTTTGATTGTCGAGTGCGTATCGTGATTGGAACAAAATTACTTTCCTTTCACACCTTTGAGATACGCAAAAATGAGTTCGGGCAAATCCTTGCTGTAACCGCCTTCGAGCAGGCTGAAGAACGGAATTTTTAACGCGCTCAATGCCTGGCCGAGCCAGTGAAAATCTTCCGCGAACAAGGTGCCGTCGGCGAGCGGATCGCGTGCGTAGGCGTCGAAGCCAGCGGAAACGGCGATGAGTTCGGGCGAGACATTTTTCAAATCGCCGAGTGCGCGGGCGAGCGTGGCGCGGTAAGTTTCGCGCGGTGCGGCCGGCGCGACGGGATAATTGAAACAATTTTTGCCGACATTTCTTTCACCGGTGCCGGGATACGCGGGAAATTGGTGGACGGAAAAAAACGCGACGCCATCGTGGTTGAGCAGAATGTCTTCCGTGCCATTGCCGTGGTGAACGTCGAAATCGAAAACGGCGACGCGCTTGGTTCCCGTCGCAATGGCTTCGAGCGTGGCAATGGCGATGTTGTTCAAGTAGCAGAAGCCCATGGATTTTTCGCGCGTGGCGTGGTGGCCGGGCGGGCGCATGAGGCTGAAAACATTTTTCCCGGCGCGCGCAACCTTCAGCGCGTCCAGCGCGGCGGCGGCGGAAGCCCTAGCGTAACTGCCGATGTCGTCAAAATACGGCGTGTCGGCGTCAAAATCCTCCGGCACGGCGAGCCGCGCCAGCACGTCCGGCGTATGGGCGCGAAGGATTTGTTCGTCCTCCGCGCTGGCCGGCACCATCCACGCGAGCGGCAGTTCTGTCTGGTTTTTGAGCCGCTCGAATGAGGCGGTGATGCGTTGCGGCCGTTCGGGATGGCCGGCGCACGAATAGCCGGTGCAGGATTCATCGGTGATGATGGTCACGCGAAAAACTTAACCGCGAATGGAAACAAAGGCACATGAATTTTATCCGGCGGGTTCGCAATTCTTTTTGCATTCGCGCGGCGTTGCTTTAAGCTGAAGGCCAATAAGGATCAAATTATGAAATCAAAATTGTTCACGATGGCCGCCGCATTGGGCGCATTTGTTTTTAACGCCACCGCGTGGGATTACGAAGGTCATCACGCGGTGAACGAACTCGCGCTGGCCTCGCTGCCCGCGAATTTTCCGGCGTTCCTGCTGACGCCGGAGACGCACGACCGCATCGCGTATCTCGCGGGCGAGGCCGACCGCTGGCGCAACGAGACCAGTCTGCGCGACGGCACGGGCCTCGCGCTCGGCCACGCCAACGGGCCGGATCATTACCTAGACCTGGAAGACATCAAACTTTATGACCTGACGCCGGCAACGCTGCCGCCGTTGCGCTATGATTTCGTGGCGGACATCGCCAGGGTGCGGGCGGCGCATCCCGAAAGATTTCCGGCGATTGACCCGACGCGTGACAGCGACCACACGCGCGAGTTGAGCGGATTTTTGCCGTGGGCGATCACGGAAAATTATGAGAAATTGCAGTCCGGCTTTGCCACGCTCGCCGCGCTGGAAAAATTCGGCGGCACGCCAACGGAAATCACCAATGCGCAGCAGGACATTGTTTATGTGATGGGCGTGATGGGCCACTTTGTTGGCGATGCGAGCCAGCCGCTGCACACGACGATGTATCACCACGGCTGGACGACGAACGACAACCCGAACCATTACACGACGTCACCTTCGTTTCACGCCTGGATTGACGGCGGGTTTTTCCGCAATACCGGCGGCATTGATGTGAAAAAATTGTCCGCCAAAATCCATCCGGCGGAAAAAATCTCCGCCGCCGCCAATCCAAACGGCATTTTTCAAACCTCGGTGAATTTCATCGTGGACAACAACAAGCTGGTTGAGCCGCTTTACAAGCTGGACCGCGACGGCAAGTTGTCGAACGAGGGCAACGCCGGGGCCGAAGGCCGCGCGTTTCTGGAGGCACAACTCGTGAAAAGCGGCCAACTGCTCGGCAACCTCTGGCTGACGGCGTGGCAGACCGCGCCCGAAGACACTTATCTCGAACGCGAGTTGCAGCAGCGCAGCGACACGGGCGCGGACAATAAATGAATCCCGGCACGGCCATGCGCGCCGCCGCCGCCGCCGGTTTCCTCGCCGTGGCGCTGGGCGCGTTCGGCGCGCACAGCCTGAAAAACCTCCTCGCCCAAAACGGTACCGCCACGATTTGGGAAACAGCCGTGTTCTACCATTTCGTCCACGCCTTGATGCTGTTCATCCTCGCGAACCGCAAACCTTTTCCCGCCGGCGCGTGGTGGTGTTTCCTCGTGGGAATTGTGATTTTTTCCGGCTCGCTCTATTTGCTGGCGGTTACGAACGCGCGCTGGCTCGGCGCGGTGACGCCCATCGGCGGCCTGAGTTTTCTCGCCGGCTGGGCCTGGCTGCTCGTCACAGCAGGCAAAAGTGATGGGGCAAATTCTTAAGTTCCGGAACGCGCGCCGCTACCAGTCCTTCCCTGTGCGGACTTGGTCCGGCGGTTTCCCCTGCGGCTTTAACTGCAAAATCTGCTCGTTGTCCTTCTGCGCATCCAGCAGCCGCTTGGCCTCTTCTGGCGTCATCTGCCCGGCGGCGACCGGCTGGCCCTGTGCATTTTGATTTTCCTGGTCGTCCTTTTTTCCGGCAGATGCCTTCTGCTGTTCCGGCTGTTTTTGCTGCTCGTCTTTTTTGGGGCCGGACTGGTTTTGTTTCTGCCCGTCCTGCTTCTGCTGATCTTGTGAATTTTGCTTCTGCTGGTTCGGCTGCGGCTGTTTTTGCCGGCTGTCCGACTTTTGCTGCTGCGATTGGTTTTGCTGATTTTGCTGCTGCTGATTTTGCTGCGATTGCTGCTGTTGTTTCAACAACGCCTCCAGTTTGTTCAATTTCTCATCGCCGGGGTAAAGTTTCAGCCCCATTTCCACCACGTCCTTTGCCTGGGGAATGTTGTTGGAAATGTAAAACTGCGCGCCGCTGTTGAAAAAATCATCGGCGGGCGCGAGCTGCGCGCAAACTTTCTGCGCGGCGAAAACCAGCAAAAGCGGCAGCAAACTATTTTGAATTGGGCGTGGCAATCGCATCAATGTCCTTTAATTTTTTTGTGTAATCCTGAAATTGTTTCGCCGCGATCTTGTTTTGCGTCAACTGCTCCATGATTTCCAGCGCGCTATGAAACTGCGCCCGCCGCACCGCATCATCAGCATCAATTTTCGCGCGCCGTATCGCCTCGCGCAGTTGCGCGATCAAATCAAGCTGGGTTTTCACAAAGCCAAAATTGAACGCCGCGTCCACGTCGTTTGTGTTCAACTGCGCCGCGTGCGCGTAACTTTGCAGCGCATTCGTCCACGTTTCGGTCATCGCGCCCAAGCCGTCCGCGTCCGGCGTGAATTTCAATTCGCCCATCCGGTAAAGCGTGTTGCCCAGATTGTAATGAGCCTGCTGCTGCAATTTCAAATCCGGCGACAGCGTCACCGACTGGAAATCCTGCAACGCCGCGTCATAATTCGTCGTGCGATATGCCGCCGCGCCCGCGTTAAAAACCAGACGCAAATCATTCGTCTGGATTTCCGCCAGCCGCGAAAATTCCGCCAGCGCGTTCGTGTAATTTCCAGATTTGTAATCGCCCATCGCGCTCGCCGGCGATGCGTTTGCGGCAACCGGCAAAAATAAAAACGCAATTAAAATTGCCACCGCAGCCTTTTCAACTTTGGACTTTGGACTTTGGGCATTGGACTTTTTGGCCGTCGGCGAAGACCGTTCCGGCAAAAACATTTCCGCCAGCAACAGCAAAATCGCAATCGCCAGCGGCCACTGAAATTGCTCGTGATAACGATGGATGCGTTTTTCGCTGCTCTCCGATTTCGGCAACGGCTCCAGGCCGCGTTCGTAGAGCGTGTCCATCGTGTCCGCGCCGCGCAACGGCAGATAAAATCCGCCGGTCGCGCCGGCGATTTGTTGCAACAGATTTTCATTTAAGTGCGATTTCACGACGTTGCCTTGTTCGTCGCGGACGTAGTCGGGATTTCCATTCGCATCCATCACGCGAATCAAATCACCGGCGGCGGTGCCGATTCCGACTGTGAAAATGTTTAACCCGTCTTTCGCCGCGTTTTGCGCCGCCGCGAGCGCGCCGGTTTCGCTGTCGTTGTCCTCACCGTCGGTCAGCAGCACGAGCGCCTTGTGATGGCCTTTTTCCTTGAACGCCGTCAGCGCGGTGTTGATGGCCTCGGCGATGGCCGTGCCGCCTTCGGGGATGGAATTCACGTTCAGCGCCTGCACGCTTTGCTGGAACGCCGTGTTGTCAATCGTCAGCGGACATTCCAGAAACGCATCACCCGCGAACGCGACGAGTCCCATGCGATCCGTGCCCGCGCGCTGCATCAATTCCAGCGCGGCGAGTTTCGCACGTTCGAGACGGTTCGGCGCGATGTCGGTTGTGAGCATGGACTTCGACGTGTCAATCGCGACGACGATGTCCAAACCGTTTTGCTGCACTTCTTCCAAATCGAATCCATGCTGCGGTCGCGCGAGCGCAATAATCAAAAATACGACGGCCAAAATTAAAAATGCAAAACGTAATTTTTGTCGCGCCGGAGAAATGCCCGTGGTCAACACCGGCAACAAACGCGCCGAGATGAATTGCGCGAGCAATTTTTGCTTTTGCCGGTTTGCAAACCAAAAAAGACAAATCATCGCCGGCGGAATCACCAGCAAAAGCCAAAGCAAATTTGGATGTTCAAAACGCATTTTTATTAACCGTTAGCAAAATCATGAAACAAATTTGATAATCAAAAAAGAGACCAACCAGCTGCCAGCGACTACGCCCAAAGCAATGGAAGCCTGATAATCGTGCCGCCGAAAAATGTCTATCAATGCCTTAATGACCCAACAAGCATTGAGCAATAGACAAATCAACAAAACCGGCACGGCTGTGCAAAAGAATGTCACTCCATCAATTCCATCATAAAAGTCACGCTGCTCGTCTTTCGCCAAGTTAATAATTCTGGCAGTGAAAAATAAAAAAAGCAGCAAGCCGACAAGGTTGGCAGCCGAAAAAATAATGGTGCTTTTTTTCATGGCAATTTCCTAAAAATTGTTTGCGCCAAAAAAATTTCGATCAACAAAAGCACCAATCCACTCAAAACAAACCACGCGAACAGCTCCTTGTATTCCGTGTATTTGCTGATCGTCGCCTCGGTTTTTTCCAGCTTGTCAATCTCCGTGTAAATCTGCTGGAACTTGTCCGCGTTGTCGGCGCGATAATAGCGTCCGCCGGTTTTGTCCGCGATTTTTTGCAACGTGTCTTCGTCCACGTCCACCGGCACGTTTTGGTAGCCGACTTTCTGGCCGCCCATGAAAACCGGCATGGGCGCGCTGCCCTGTTCGCCGATGCCGACGGTATAAATTTTCACCCCCAGCGCCGCCGCCGCGTCCGCCGCAAGCAACGGATCAATCTTGCCGGAATTATTTTGTCCGTCGGTCGCCAAAATAATAATTTTGCTTTTCGATTTCAAATCGCGCAGCCGGTTCACCGCTGTCGTCAGCGCGTCGCCGATGGCCGTGGCGTCGGAATTGATTGTGCCGATCTCGAGGCGCGCGAGATTTTCCTGCAGATAATCGTGGTCGAGCGTCAGCGGCGTGGCGATGAACGCCTGCGCCGCGAAAACCACGAGGCCGATGCGGTCGTTCGGGCGTTTATCAATGAAATCTTTCAGGACGGATTTCGCCATGTTGACGCGGTTGACGCGCTCGCCGTTCACGACGAAATCCTCCGAGATCATGCTGCCGGACAAATCCAGCGCGCACACGATGTCAATGCCGCTGGCCTTCACCTCCGTCGTGCTTTTGGACAAACGCGGCTGCGCGAGCGCGAAAATAAAAATGGCAAGCGTGAGCCAGCGCAATGCCGCGAGAAAATTTCCCGCGCGCGAACGGCGTGCGCGCGTCAAACCTTCGACGAGCTTAACCGACGAATATAAAAAAGCCGGCGGCGAGCCGCGCTTGCCTTTCAGCCACGCCAACAGAGGCAGCAGCAAAAGCAAAAGCAGAAAACATGGATGGGCGAAGGCCATTTTTGATTTACGATTTACGATTTACGATTTGTTCCGATTCGCCGTCATTTGAAATTTGAGATTCGGAATTTGAAATTGGCTGCGGCTCGGTTTCTTCAACCAATTTCACCGCCGAGCCGTGGAGTTCGCGCAATTCGTTTTCGCGCGGCTCGTATTTCGCGAATTTCACGAGGTCACAGCTTTCCAGAAATTTTCCGAGCGATTCTTTTTGTTCCGGCGCGAGCAAATCCGTTCCGCCAAGTTCGCGCAGAAATTCCTCCGTCGTCCGCTCCGGCGCGCGGAAATCAAATCGTTCTTCGAGATAAAAACGGATTGTGTCAGAAACCAGAACGCAAAATTCCTTCGGCTGCGAAATCAGCGCGAGCGCTTCGTCCAGTTTTTGTTTCGCGCGGACGTGCGCCGGAATCGGCGGCGCGATGGAAATGCGCGTCATCCGTTTGTGAATGTGCCGCCAGACGAGCGAGGCGATCGCAAACAACACCAGCGCGCCAAGCGTCCACCAAAACCATTCCCATCCGCTGTGAATTTCAATCGGCGGCTTGATGTCGCGGATGTCGTTGGCGGCGGCCAGCGATGATGTTTGGTTCGTGGTCATGTGCTAGTTGTGACAACCTCCCTCACCCCGGCCCTCTCCCCAAGGAGAGGGAGAAACGCTCCCGGCCATCTGGCAAACCGAGCGCGGCCAGCGGCTAGAAAACTCTCGCAGAAAATAAAATACCCAACTGCTGTTCCCTCTCCTCGGGGGAGAGGGTCAGGGTGAGGGCGAACATTCAACACAAAAAAAGTTTTCATCCGCGCAGCCTCCGTTTCTCGCGCGTCTCGAAAAACCGGCCGAGCGTCGCGCCATAAGCTTCGTTCGTGCGCAACTGAATCGAATCAATTCCCGACGAGCGGAATTGTTTTGCCAGCTCCGCGATTTGTTTTTGCTGGCGCAATGCAAAGGCGTCGCGGCTGCTCGCGCTGCCGGTGTTCACTTCCAGAATTTCGCCGGTCTCCGCGTCTTCCAAAATTAGCCGGCCGAGCGCGGGCAATTCCAACTCGTGTTTGTCCGTGATTTGCACGGCCACGACATCGTGCTTGCGATTCGCCATGCGCAGCGAGGTTTGCAGCGCGCGCGACAATTTACCGCCGTCCGCCGGCGTGAGAAAATCCGAAATCACCGTCACGATGGCTTTGTGCGATTGGACGCGCATCAGAAATTCCAGCGCCTCGTTCAAATCCGTCCCGCGCCGCTTCGGTTCAAAAAATAAAACTTCGCGGATGACACGCAGCACATGGCTGCGGCCTTTGCGCGGCGGAATGAATTTTTCCACTTCATCGGAAAATAAAATCAAGCCGACTTTGTCATTATTGCGAATCGCCGAGAACGCCAGCACCGAGGCGATTTCCGCCGCGAGTTCGCGTTTCGATTGATCGCGCGAGCCGAACAGGCCGGAGCCGCTCACGTCCACGACGAGCATGAGCGTGAGCTCGCGTTCCTCGACGAACTTCTTGATGAACGGATGATTCATCCGCGCGGTGACGTTCCAGTCAATCGCGCGCACGTCGTCGCCGGGCTGATATTCGCGCACCTCGTCGAAGTTCATGCCCTGGCCCTTGAAGACGGAATGGTATTGGCCCGCGAGCGTTTCGGTCACGATGCGGTTCGTGCGCAGCTCGATCTGCCGGATTTTTTTGAGAATCTCGCGGGGAATCATGCCGGGGAAAATGTTGAATGACGAATGATGAATGATGAATCCGCGCGACGGAAAAACTCGGCTTGCGCGAATAAATCAAAGGAGTAAATTGCCGCCATGAGTGCCACGCAAATCATGGAGCAAGTTGAAAAACTTCCGTTTGAAGAACAACGTGAAGTTTTCGAGCAACTCCGCGATAAATTTGAGGACGAACCTACGCCGGAACAACTCGCCGAGTTTGACCGTCGCGCGGAAGAACTGCGGCAGCATCCCGAACGCGGCATTCCGTGGGAAACAGTGCAGGCCGAACTCCACGAACGTCTTAAAAGCCGCAAGGCATGAAACGCGCAATCATCTTTGCGCCCCTTGCCCGCTTGGAATTTGAAAATGCGGCCGCGTGGTATGAAGCGCAACGTCCCGGCTTGGGTGAAGAATTCAGAGTCGAAGTCAACGCCACCCTCCGGCAAGTTTTGAAATTCCCTGAAAGATTTCGCCTCGCCTCGTCCTACACTCACAAAGTAGCTCTCAAAAGATTTCATAAATACAGCATTTCCTATTCGATTGAATTGGATGCCATCAATGTGGCTTCGGTTTTTCACGGTTCGCGCAATCCAGCGGAACTGCGGCGACGGCTGAAATGAAACGCCCGCGAGCGTTTCGGTCACGAGGCGGTTCGTGCGCAGTTCGATCTGCCGGATTTTTTTGAGAATTTCTCGCGGAATCATCGAAGATCAAAAGTGAATGGCAAACAACGCGCTTTATTGCCGGGCGTTTTACCGCTGGCGTATGAATAATTTCCGTCCGACTTCAACGAAAAGACTCGCCCGTTTGGACAAAACAAATCCCACATTGATGATGGCTCTTCTTCGTTCTTAAAAGGCTTTGTCTGCAAGTGTCCGCCCAAATCAAAATGAAAATCAGTGGCGAAAGTTTTGGGATGAACAACCACTTTCGATAGAAATTGACCATCAAGAACGTGACAACCACGATCTATCGCTTCATTTTTCGAGCGGGAACTGCAAATTTTCTTATTGGCTTGGCGAACTTCCCAATCCGAACAGAAAGTTGTGAGATGCCATTCTCCATAAACTTTTACCATTCGTTTTGGGAATTTTCTGCCCTTCTTGGCTGGCCAAACATTTTTCAAAACTTGGAGCTTTGGCTTTCCAAATTCTAACAGAATGCTCGGACCAAACCGTTGCCGCACCAGCCACGACGGTTTGCCGTAAACCTTTTTGAAAATTTGCTGCAAAAGTTTTTCGGACATAGCTCACGGCACGGGCAGTTCATCAAAGATTTTCTGGATGACCGTTTCGCTGGTTTTTTCCTCGGCCTCGGCTTCGTAGGTGATGGCCACGCGGTGGCGCAGCACATCCATCCCGATGCTTTTCACGTCCTGCGGCGTGACGTAGCCGCGGCCTTTCAGGAACGCGTAGGCCTTGGCCGCCAGCGTGAGCGCGATGGTCGCGCGCGGCGACGCGCCGAGCTGGATAAAATCTTTCACCGCGATCTTGTAATGATCCGGGTCGCGCGTGGCGCAGACGAGGTCCACGATGTAATCCTTCACCTTGTCGTCCACATAAATGTCGTTGATGACTTCGCGCGCCTTGAGGATTTGCTGCGGCGTGACGACGGCGCTGCATGTCGGCGTGCCGCTCGTTTTCGCCATCGTCTCCAGAATCTGCCGTTCTTCCGCGCGCGTCGGATAACCGATTTTTAATTTCAACATGAAACGATCCACCTGCGCCTCGGGCAGCGGATATGTTCCTTCCTGCTCAATCGGATTTTGCGTCGCCAAAACCAGAAATGGTTCCTCCAATTTGTAAGTCTGATCGCCGATGGTGACCTGCTTTTCCTGCATCGCTTCGAGCAACGCGCTTTGTACCTTGGCGGGCGCGCGGTTGATTTCGTCCGCGAGCACGAGATTCGCAAAGACGGGGCCTTTGCGCGTGCTGAAGCCGCCAGATTGCGGATTGTAAATCTGCGTGCCGATGACATCGGCGGGCAGCATGTCCGGCGTGAACTGCAGGCGCGAAAATTTCACGCTGATGCACGCCGCCATGGATTTCACGGCCAACGTTTTCGCCAGCCCCGGCACGCCTTCGAGCAGGACGTGGCCGTTGGCGAGCAGCCCGATGACGAGCCGCTCAGTCAGATAATTTTGCCCGACGATGACCTTGCCGAGTTCGTTAAACAGCGGATGCGTGAACGCGCCCGCGTCCTTCACCGCTTCGTTGATTGCAGAGATGCCTGTGTTCATTTGTGAATGTTTGTTACCGATGGACAGAATAATTTATTTTGCGTTCAAGAAATTTTCAAGCGCCGGGCAAAACTTCAACCTGCTTCACCGGCAGCCAGCCAGTTTTCCCCGAACCGTCGGCGACTTGCAGCCAGTCATCGCGACGATCCAAAACGGAAAGCTCTGCGCCGTCGTGAATGGCAAACACATTCTGCGCATCGTCGAACGGCCCGCTGCGCGCCGTCGCAACGGCGGAAATGACGACGCCCGTCTGCCTTGAAAAATGGCTCACAGCTTGAACGCCCAGAATGGTGCCGGAAAAAATCGTCAGCGCGGCAACAATCCAAGTAACGCTTTTTAATTTTTTAGCGAGCGCAGGACGAATTTGTTTCGCCGCGAGCAACAGAAATGTCAGCCAGAATGCAATCGTCGCAAAAACCGTCCATTCGTTCAGCGAAAGGTTGCCGAGCCAGCTTTGCCAGAAACTTTCGCGAACCGTCGCGCCCTGGACTTGATTGCGAACGAACGCAAGATTCGCGCGAATTTCCGATTCGCGCGGTGCCAGCAATTCCGCGCGGCGAAACGCGGCAATCGCCTTGCCCAGATTTCCCGCTTTGAATTCCGCGTTACCGTAATTGAAAAGAAGATTCGGGGAGGCCGCGCCAGACGTGAGAATTTGTCCGTAAGCATTCGCGGCTTCCGCGAATTTTCCTTCAGCATAAAGTTTGTTTGCCGCCGAAAAATCCGTTGCGACATCCGCCGCGAAAATGTTTCCGGTCAAAGTCAGCGCAAGCACCAAGATGCCAAAGCGCCGGAGGGCCGCCGAACTCCAAGACACTCCGCGCGAAAAGACCGCGGGCAGGAACGCGCCAGCGTCTTGGAGTGCGGCGGCCCTCCGCCGCTGCGCACTGCGGCGAACGAAATGTGACAAGAAGTTTTTCATGCTTTCACCTCCTGCAATTCGCGGACGGCTTTTTCAAATTGCGCGGCGACGGAATTCAGTTCGCTGGTGCCGCGCACGGGCGCGTAGCGCGCCTGGTTGCAAAGCTGGAACAATTCGCGCAAATCGTGGCGCGTGGTTTCGTTCGCGCCGCGCATAATGGAATTTTCTTCGACGACATTTTCGGTGATTGCGGTTGCGGGACAATCGAGCCGCTCGCCAAGCTGTTCCTGCAACAAGCGAAACAGCAGCGCGAAAAATTCCTCGGATTTATTTTCAGCGGCGAATATTTGCAAATCGGCGATTCCGGTTTGAACCAATTTTTCCACGGCGATTTTCCGGCGCAGGCGCGGATTGTTCGCGAGTTTGTCTGCGCGTTTGCGCCACACGAACGCGGCGAGAAACGCCATGACTGGCAGGGTTTGCGCGGCGAGAAACGCCGGTTGGGCAACAAGCACAGGAAATTTTGTGGCGAGCGTCCCAAGATTTTCCTTGATCGGCAAAATGTCCTGCGGCGTCTGGTTTTCAGCCGTGGAATTTTTGTTTGCGGCAATCGCCGGCAGCGGCGATGCGCCGGCGGCCTTGACGGCGAGCGGCACGGCGGCCTGGGTAAGCGTGTGATACTGGCCGTCGTCAGGGTTGAAGAACGAGAACGTGAGCGCCGGCAGTTCATGCACGTCGGAATTTAACGGCGAAACAATCTGCTCGAAAGTTTTGGTGCCTTGAAAACCAAACTGGTCGCTGGTTTCCAATTTCGTTGTGGGCGGATACGTTTTGAAATCGTGCCACGCGTCCTGCGGCGGCAGCGTAACCGCGTCAAGCGAACCGTGACCGGAAATCTGCACACGCACGGTGATGGGGTCGCCCACGGTGAGTGTCGCCGGCCCGGCGGTGGCGGTCATCCTGAAACTGCCGACGGCACCGCCGAAATTCGCGGGCCGGTTTTTTTCAGGCAACGGGAGTGACTCCACGCTGACCGGCTCCGTCGCGAGTGCGACCTGCTGCTGTTCGCCCTGATTAAAAAACTGCCGGAAGACCGGGTCGCCGTCCTGATTCCCCGAGGGCAGCACCACGACCGCATTCGCGGTGAACGGGCCGAGCGTGAGCGGACCGGTTCGGACGGCGGTCAGCGGCACTGCGAGCGGAATGATGGTATAAACGCGGCCACCGACCTGCGCGCGGCGGCGCTGGTTTTGCAGCTCGGCGGCTTTTCCGGCGCTGAAACCGTCCGTGGGCAAACTGGTCAGCTGGAAATTGCCGAAATTCTGCACGTCGTCGCGCAAATAAAGATCGAGGCGCGCGACGACGGGTTCGCCGACGTAAATTTTATCCCTCGGAAAAACAAATTTCATGAACGCGACCTCGTTGCCGGAATTGACGGCACTGGCGTTCGGGGCATCAGCCTTGGCGACGACCAGTTTCAGCGGCGCGGTGGAAAGTTGCTGGCCGTTCACGTCCGCCGTCAGCGCCGGAATGGTGAACTCGCCCGCCCGCCGCGCGGTCACGGAAAAAGTGACGGTGACGGTTGAACTCATCGCGCCGTTGATGAAGCTGACATTTTGGGAAGTGCCGGTCTGCGTGATCTCCAATCCGGGCACGCCCGGCGTCGGGACATTTTTCGACTGGCCGCCTTCGAACGTCAGCGACAGCGTCGCACTTTCGCCCAGCGTGACGGTGTCACGGTCGAGCGACGCGGTGAAAGAAGCCGCGAGTGCCGCCGTGCTCCAACCCAGCAGGGCCACGCAAAACAGCGCGGTCTTCATAATTGGACTCAACTTTTGCATCAAATAGTTCAACGGATAAAATGACAACGCCGGGCCGAAAATGTTCATGCGAAAGAACCCAATTTTTCGACCGGACGCAGTCCTCGCACAGTCTGGCGGATTTAACTTTGAAATTCAACGGTTGGATTGCAGGCCGGTCATGGCCGGCGTGAGGCGGGAACGCCAACTTGTCTTCGCCAGCGTTTGATTTACTTTGCGTCGCTGGCCAGCGGGGTGATTTTACCCGTGGCTTTCGCGGTCGCCAATTTTTCCGCCGCGTGCGGCGGAAACGCCGGTGCGTTTTCCCGGTCCAGGATTTTCTGTGCGCCGCCGATGACCCGTTCCCAGTCAAATGCCGGGCCGGGATCGGTTTTGTTCGTCTGAATGTGATAATGCCCCAGCACGCCCGCGTAATTTTTCAACTGATCGTCGGGCAATTTATGCGGGATCAATTTTCCCTCCGCATCCACCGGGTAGCGGCATTGCAGCTTTGGAAAAATTTTGCAAAGCGCCGCCGTCAGCTTCGTCAGCGCGGCGTATTGTTCGGGCGTGTAATCGTATTGCACCAGGTCTTCGCCCTGGATGGTGCCGCGCACCGGCCTCGGCCGTGCCGGATGGCCGGTGAAATTTGTCGTGCGGATGCCGCCGTCGCCAAACCTTTCGGGAAGTGTGATGACCGTCTGGCCGGCGGCGTTGGTCTGATACCACTGCGCGAACGGATTCCGCCCGCCCGCCCGGTACGCGCCGACGTTCGCGACCTCGACGCCGACAGAACGGTCGTTGGAGGTCGTCGCCTGCCACGCGCGCTCCTTCAAGTCCAGCGTCTGATAAATTGTCCCGTCCAGGTCCAGCATGAAATGCACGCTCAGATCACGGTCGTCCTGCAACACCAAAAAACACGTCCGGCTCGTGCCCGCCTCGTCGAAATGAATCACAAACTGGTCCACCACGCCTTGCAGCAGAGGCAAATCCCAGCCGCCGCCGCGCACGCGCTCGACTTCATTCGGCGTCAAAATTTTCTGGCGCAGCCCATAGCGGTTCGGCGTTTTCAAACTCTTGACTTCGGCGCAGGAATTCGACCAGTCCGATTTTTCAATCGGCGCGAACCGCCGCTCCACGCGATACGCATCGTAGCCGCCCGGATCCAGCCACAGCACGACGCGCGTGCCCGTGTGAAAAAATTGGCCGGCGGCCACAATTTCATCACCGCGCCGCGGTTCCAACTGGCCCGTGCGCGACAGCGTGCCGCAGCCGCAGACGAACAACGCCGCCAGCAGGCCTGCCAAAAAAAGTTTTGCCTTCGATTTCATGCTAATCGGGTTTGGACAAAGGACGATAGTTCACCCGCATGGCAGCGAGACGTTTTTCGTTCAGCGCCGCGCGCGTCTGGAAATCCGCCCAGTCGCGCGCCGCCTTCGGCGACCAGTCCACTTCTGCCAAGGCGCCGAGACGCGGGAACATCATGTATTCCACCTGGCGCAGGTTCGGAACATATTCCGTCCACAAGTTCGCCTGGCCGCCGAGGACGTGCGCCGCAAATTCCGGCGCGAGCTTTTCCGGCAGCGGCTCGAATTCATAAACTTTTTTCAGCGGCAGAAATCCGCCGATGGCCACCGGCTCCGCCGCATGGTTCGTGGACTGGTAATGATCAAAGTAACAATACTTCGTCGGCGTCATCACGACATCATGGCCGCTCGCGGCGGATTCCGCGCCGCCGCCAATCCAGTCCATCAACGCTGCGCTCGGCGCGAGGCCGCCCTCGCGGATTTCGCTCCAGCCGATCAAGCTTTTGCCCTGCGCGTTCACGATTTTTTCCACGCGCCCGATAAAATACGCCTGCAATTCTTTTTCATTTTTCAAGCCCTCGGTTTTGATGCGCGCCTGGCATTCGGCGCACTCCATCCAGTTGGATTTCACCACTTCATCGCCGCCGATGTGGATGTATTTTCCGGGAAACAATTTCGCGACCTCCGCCAAAACATTTTCCAAAAATACGAACGTCGCGTCGTTGCCCGCGCAATAAACGCCGGTGAAAACACCGCCCTTGTCGGGCATGGAAATTTTCACGCCCGGGCAGGCGAACTGCGGATACGCCATGAGCGCCGCGCTGGAATGACCGGGCATTTCAATCTCCGGCACGATCGTGATATGCCGCGCCGCCGCGTAGGCGACCACTTCGCGGATGTCATGCTGCGTGTAAAATCCGCCGTAACGACCGTGCCCGTCGTAAGCCGTCGCGGAATTTGAGGGCAGGCCGAAGCCGATGTCGTCGCGCCACGCGCTGACGCTGGTGAGTTTCGGATATTTTTTTATTTGGATGCGCCAGCCCTGGTCATCCACCAGATGCCAGTGGAACGTGTTGAGCTTGTAAAGCGCCATCAAATCCAAAACCTGCTCGACTTCCGTCCGGGTGAAAAAATGGCGGCTCACGTCCAGCATGAAACCGCGCCAGACGAAACGCGGCGCGTCGGAAATTTCCACGCATGGAATGGTCCAGGTGATTGGGAAGTCGCGCGAGGAATTTGCGGAGAAAATTTCCGGCGGCAGCAGTTGCAATAAAGACTGTTCGCCGTAAAAAATTCCCGCCGCCGTGCCCGCGCGGATGACCACGCCGTTCGTTGTGACGGATAATTTGTAGCCTTCCGCGCCGAGCGAAAAATCCGCGCCGTTCGTTGTCAACAAAATATCCCCGCCGGAAATTTTGCTTTTGGCGGATTTGATTCTCAGCGCGAAACCGGTCGCCATCCGCAGCCGCGCGGCGAGCAGTTGCGCGTCGGTTTTGAATTCGCCGCCGTCAATAATCCGGCTCGCGGCGGTCAATTGAAATTGACCCTCGCGTTCTTCGGCCTGCATCGGCGCGGGAATGATGCCGGTTGGATTCGCCGCGCTGGCAAAACCGCAGGCGGACAAAATAAAAATTGCCGCAAGAATTTTTGTGACGGTGGCGGAACGCCGCTGGCCGCCGCACCTGGGATTTTCGTATTTCGTGTCAGTCATATTGTCATTAAATCGCGCCCACAGTCTGCACAAAACCGCAGCGCCAGGGCCAGCACCACCCATCCCCCTGAATGGGGGGTCAAAATCAATTTCCCGCCCGCCAAAAAATCCGCACGGCGACCTGCCGCGCAATGCCCGAAATTTTTTACTTCAATCGAGCAGGTGCGGATGCTTTTGGTAAGTGGCCAGGATCAGTTCGCCAAAAATCGTGTTGGCCCAGGCGAACCAGCGGCGTGAGAACTTTGTCGCGTCGTCCTTGTTGAACGCCTCGTGCATGAAACCGGTGCCGGCATGCGTCGCTTGCAACGTGGCCAGGCAGCGGCGGATTTCACCGTCGTCCGTGCTGGTCAGCGCCTGAATGATGATGCCGAGCGGCCAGATTCGGTCCGGGCCGCCGTGCGAACCGCCCAGCCCGCTCGCCGTCTTGCCGATGCAAAAATACGGGTTGCCCGGCGACAGCACGAACCGCCGCGTATTCCGGTAAATTTTGTCGTCATTTTTCATCGCGCCGAGATATGGCAAGGACAGCAGGCTCGGAATGTTGCCGTCGTCAATGCAATACATATCCCCGAACGCGTCCACTTCGTAGGCGAAAATCCGGCCGAATTTTTCATGGTCCACGATCGCGTATTCGCGCAGCGCCGCCGCGACTTCATCCGCAAGGGCGCGACACTGACCGGCGGATTCCGGGTCGTGACGAATTTGCTCCAGCATTTCCGCCGCCTGGCGCAGGCTGACGACGGCGAAAAAATTGGACGGAATCAAAAAAGGAAAAACCGTCGCATCGTCGCTCGGGCGGAACATGGAAAAAATCAGCCCGACGCGCCGGGCCGGCAGCCCGTAGCCGCTGCCCGCCAGGGTGCTCGTGGCCGATTCCGTGCGCCGTTCAAAATGATATGGCCCGTTGCCGTTTTTCCGCTGCTGTTCGCGAAAGGTTTTCAACGCCAGCAAAACGGCGGCGTGCCACGCGTCGTCGAACGGTGTCGCGTCATTTGTCGTTTTCCAATAACCATGGGCGAGGCGGATCGGATAGCACAGCGAATCCACTTCCCATTTGCGCTCGTGCACGCCGGGCTTCATTTCCGTCAAATCGCCTTTCCATTGGCTGA
>Ga0302319_10001414_pt1 | contig 53466 bp, 43 predicted proteins | sample Bog_T0_2_FD_203319 | JGI IMG/M metagenome (GOLD analysis project Ga0302319, IMG submission 203319) | Peat permafrost microbial communities from Stordalen Mire near Abisko, Sweden - Bog_T0_2 | ecosystem: Environmental > Terrestrial > Soil > Wetlands > Peat | place: Sweden: Abisko, Stordalen Mire...
TTCAGAAAATCTCGGCGGTTGTTCATCTCGTCTCTCCAGTTTCGATATCGCCGGTGTTTCCGGCCATCGTCCTTCTCACGGTCATATCTCCATGAGGCTGATTCGTTGCGGATCATTGACGCCCAATTGATGAGCGGCGTCGGCGGCAGTGGCAAGGTAGTGTGGCTTGCGGCCTGTAGCCTCGAGCGTTGGCAGGCCGACCTCGGCGCGCTTGCGCTCGAGGATACTCCACGCGGTTTGATCGACCGCCACGCGATCCTGACCCACGATGAGCGCGTTGGGATGCCACATATGTTCCGGGCGAAAAAGAGGACCGCCTTCATAGAGCGCGGAGATGGCGTCCCCAAGAACGAAGCGAACCTTGTCACGTATCGCCGGGATGCAATGCAGATCGGCAATGGCGGGATTGCAATTACCAACATGCATAGGCCCCACGTCTTCCATCTTGATCACGCCGTACATATTCTTCATGGCAAAAGTGAGGCCCGCGCAGCCGTGATCCTTGAGGATGGGCAGATTCATCACCATCTCGCATTCCCGCGTGAGAATCTTCGACAGCCGAACGCGAACCATACCCGACGTTTCAATCTGGTCCTCGTAGCCCGACACATCGGAACCATAGCAGCGGATGCGGCTCGGGTCGGTACGGATGGTGTAACCGCCAGACTCAAGTGCCTCATTGGCCTGATCCCACACCAGGATGTTGCCGGGCTTGACGCCAGCCTGTTGCAGCCGCTCACAGATTGCCAGAGTCAGTGCCAGGTGAGTCGAGATTCCCTTGCCGCCCGCGCAGTTCACTTTTAGCCCGATGACCTTGCCCATGGGCACGATGTGCTTCCAGGCTGTTACCGGGTGGTCGTGTCCCGTATAGGAGGTAATGGCGCGGTCAAGCAGATCGAGCACACGTTTTTCGTTCAGTTGCCCATCAGTGCCGTGCAGTTGCGCATCGCGAGCCACCACGACTTTGGACTTGGCGGCTGCGGTCTGCTCGTCCAACATTCCTGCAAAACCCAACTTGCCTTGCGCCCCCAGCAGCACGGCTCCGGTCGCGGCGGTCTTCAGAAAATCACGGCGGTTATTCAAGGCAATCCTCACTTGGCTGCGGCTCGCTTGGTTTACAGCTTCGCGCCCACAGCTTGCGCCAGTGCAAGCAATGCCTGCGGAGCGTCGGGCGTAGACTCGTAAGCGACGATGCGGACTAGATAAGGGCCTTTGCGGAAGATCACGCTCTGCGCATACTGAACACATTCGTCGCCCAGTTGGACGGTTTTGGCGTCCTTGGTGAGTCCGGTTTCGAGAATCTTGCGCGCGCCGGCGGCGTCTTTCATGGTATGCACGTCCACCACAGCCTCCAGTGCGCCCTGATATTTGTAATCAGAGGTGGAGGTGGTGACCACGCCGGCCGAAATATACTGCTCGGCGTCGCCGTCAACGTACTGCCACAGATCATTGGCCGCAAAGACGCGCGTCTCGCTGGTCTTTTGCCATCCCGAGACCGCGCCCGATGCCGGGAAGGGATCGACCTTTGCTTTCTTGCACCCTGCTGAGGCGGCCACTAGGACAACGGCAATCGCCGCTACGGCCAACATACAATTTGAACGAAGTTTCACGGAAGTATCTCCCTTATTTCCTGTTGAGCAGAATCTGACTGCTGGGCGAGCGGCTTTCGCCGATGCTGGTTACGTAAACGGCGGGGCGATCCTGCAACGGGCAGGCAAACTCGCAGGCGCCGCAACCCACGCAGCGGCTGGGATCAATGCGCGGCTGCTTGAACATTTTAGTATTGCCCGCCGAATCAACTACATACGCATCTACGACATAGATCGCCTTGGGCGAAACCGGGCACCACTCCTCGCAGACAATGCAGTCGGTGGCCATCGCCCACGGTAAACAGCGGCCGCGATCATAGAATGCCAATCCGAGGCGGATCGGCTGGCTCTGCTGGCCCACGCCCACCACCCAGCCTTTTTCTTTCGGCGTAATCTGCCAGATAGCGCCGGTGGGGCAGACCTCAGAGCAGAGCACGCAGCTCGGCTCGCAGTAGCCGATGCGCGGCACCAGCATCGGCGACCACAATCCCTCCAGACCGGCCTGATCGAGCGTGGGATGCAGCGCCGTGTTGGGGCAGACCTTCATGCACTCGCCGCAGCGAATGCAGCGCGAGAGAAACTCCGATTCATCCAGCGAGCCGGGCGGACGCAGCAGCCGCTCGTTGCGGCCTTTGCCCAGACCCGTATTGGCGCGCATCAAAGGAACCGCCACTGCGCCAATGGCAACGCCGGTCAGCGCTCGGCGGCGGCCCAGGTCAGGCGAAGCAACTTCCTTCTCGTTGCGGAAGAAGCGGAAGTTGAGGCTGCCGTGCGGGCAACTGCCCACGCAGTTCATGCACATCAGGCACTCGGCCTTGTGCCAGGGAACGCCGCCAATGGGGTCGTCGCCGCCCTGGCAGTTCAGCAGGCAGCGGTTGCAGTTGTTGCAGCTTGCGGCATCCTTGTGCAATCCCAGAACGCTCCAGCGCGAGACCGCGCCCAGCAACGCGCCCAGCGGACAGATCGCCCTGCACCACAACCGCGTCACGCGCAGGCTGGCCGCCAGAATCACCAGAAACAAAACGCCCAGAATCAGCCCTTGCTCGTAGCGCGGCTGGCGAAGATCGAGCACCGTATAGTGCAAAATCGTATGCAGGATCGTGCCGGTGGATTTGATCGCCGCAACGTGGCTGGTTTCAAGAGGTGTCAGCAAGGCGCGCGCCGCGGCGTTGATCGCCGGCAAGATCGAAAGCCCAAAGGAGCGCACCAGCAAGCTGAAGGGATCAAGCCAGCCAATCGCCGCCGAACCGAAGAGCGCGGCCACCAGTCCGGCCAGCAGCACCACGTATTTGCCCGTCTGCCAGCGTTTATAGCGGTTGGCCTCGATGCGCTGCTTGCCCTTCTTCGCCTCGGAGGGCATATCACCCACAAAGTGTTGCAGCGTACCCATCGGGCAAATCCAGCCGCAAAAAAAACGGCCCAGAAAGAGCGTGGGAATGAGCATCAGCAGGCTCCACAGCAGCCCGCGATAGAGCGCGTGGCTGGCCAGCGCATTCACTAGGGCCACCAGCGGATCCCACTCAAAGAAGAGCCGCACCGGCGCGCTCAGATGAATCTCTGTCGCACCGCCAGGGAAGAGGCTGATCGAAGTGAAGAACAGAAGCGCAAAAAAGAGCAGCAGAAAGAAGACCTGCGAAATCCTGCGCAACAGCGGCAATCTTGACCCGGCCACTCAATCTCCTCCACGCGGGTGCGCTCCTGAACCAGGACGCACTTTCACCATGATTCGCTCTCCGGCACGCGATAGACTGTGATCCGCATCACAGATTGGCTGCTTGGGCGGCTGAGATTGTGGAAGGTCGCTCCCAGTAAGAAACTTCTGCACAAGTCAAGATCATGCCAGTCATCCACCGGCAATGCCGAACTGGGCGAGATGAAAATGGTGCGCCGGCCTTCTGGTCGGCTGTCGCGTGGACCTCCCGGTCCATGCTGGTATCTTTCTAGGGCGCGACATTTAGCCTGCACTGAGCGAAGCCGAAGAGTGCCGTAAAGGCGCAAAATGATCGCTGGCTTTAGCCTTTTGAAGAGAAGTATCTGGTACGGTAATACTTGTTCAGATGTTCTTTAGTTTTGATAATTTGCCGAGCCGAACGATCGGCTGAGGAGACGGGAATGAATCGACGAGATGTTTTACTAGGCGCGGCCAGGCTCACACCGGGAATTATCGCCGGGGCAGCGGCCATCTCCGCCTCGGCGGAGCCAACACGCAAGTTGAAAATCGTTGTAACGGGCGGGCATCCGGGGGACCCTGAATATGGCTGCGGCGGCACGGTTGCGCAATTCACGGCGCTGGGTCATGAAGTGGTCCTGCTCTATCTGAATGATGGCGGTTGGCCCCCAACTCCCCCGACTGCCCGCATTGCGGAAGCCGCAAAGGCATGCGAGATATTGAAGGCGCGCCCGGTTTATGCGGGCCAGATCAATGGCCGCGCCATCCTGGATAACGAGCACTATGAGGCCTACCGGAAGATCTTCGACCTGGAAAAGCCCGACGCCGTCTTCAACCAGTGGCCCATCGATAATCACCGTGACCATCGCGCCATTTCCATGCTGACGTTTGATGCCTGGAAGGAGATGGGACGAACTTTCGCCCTTTATTACTACGAGGTCTCCGACGGCGAAGACACCCTGCAGTTCGCGCCTTCTCACTTTGTAGACATCGCGGAGACCGAGCCACAGAAGCGCGCCGCCTGTTACGCCCATGCCAGCCAGACTCCAGACCGCTATTACGAATTGCAGGACTCGGTTGCCAAATTCAGGGGATTGCAGAGCGGTTATAAGAGAGCCGAGGCCTTTATCCGCCAGGTTCAAAGTCCCTTTGACATCTTCTCAATGGCCGGTATTGCAGCCCGATAAGGCGAGTACACAAGTTTCAATGAATCAATAATATCGATAAGATTTCCAAGCCAACTTTTCTGTGCGGAGAAGATGCCGCCGTGCAGGATCGTCCCCCACTTTGCGACGGCACAACCGGAACCTGCAAACCGGGCATTGGCGAGGGTGGAAACGCGCCTCGGACAATACTCATGCCAATCGTCATGAGACAATGCAATCGGCGGCCCCTTCCTATCTAATTTCTCCGCCAGGAATAATTGCATGGCTCATTCTTCACGCATATTGAATCTTCTGTTTGGCCGGCCGCTGGCCACCAGCGAGGAACGCGCCGAGCACATAGGCCCCGTCGCCGGAATCCCGGTCTTTGGCCTGGATGCTCTCAGCTCCGCGGCATACGGTCCTGAAGCCGCCTTAACGTTGCTCATTCCCCTGGGCCTTGTGGGCGTGCATTACATCGTTCCGGTAAGCGCGGCGATTGTGGGACTGCTGATCATCGTCTACTTCAGCTATCGCCAGACTATCGAAGCTTATCCGCATGGCGGCGGCTCGTATACAGTGGCCTCACAGAATCTAGGTGAAGGCGCGGGCCTACTGGCCGCGGCCGCTCTCATGATCGACTACACTCTCACCGCTGCCGTGGGCATTTCAGCTGGTGTAGGCGCACTTATCTCCGCCGCTCCTGGCTTGCAGCCCTATACCTTGCAACTGTGCCTTGCTGTGCTGGCAATTCTTACCGTAATCAATATGCGCGGCGTCCACGACACCGGCGTGGTGTTCATGATTCCAACCTATCTGTTCACAGGCACGCTCTTGGTCGTGATCGGAGTCGGCCTCTGGCATGTGCTGCAGAGTGGGGGCCATCCCCATCCGGTCACAGCGCTGCCCCCATTGCCCGCCGCCACCGCCGCGGTCAGCCTGTGGCTTCTGCTGAAGGTCTTTTCTTCTGGTTGCACGGCCATGACCGGCGTGGAAGCCGTGAGCAATGGTGTAATGGCCTTCCGCGACGACACGCGCAAGAACGCCAAGATCACGCTGACCATCATCATCGTCCTGCTGGCGGTGCTGCTGGCCGGCATTGCTCTGTTAAGCCGCGCATACGGCATTGCTGCCACTAACCCTGACGAGCCTGGTTACGAGAGCGTGCTCTCGATGCTGACGCGCGCCGTGATGGGCCATGGAGCCTTCTACTACGTCACCATCGGCTCGGTGCTGCTGGTGCTGGCTCTGTCGGCCAACACAGCCTTCGCTGACTTTCCACGGCTGACCCGCGCCATTGCTCTCGACGACTATATGCCCCACGTTTTTCTGCTGCGCGGCCGCCGGCTGCTTTACTCCTGGGGTATTTATGTCCTGGTCGCGCTCACGGCGCTGCTATTGATTGTCTTCGGCGGTGTGACCGATCGCCTGATTCCCCTCTTTGCCATCGGCGCATTCATGGCCTTCACCCTTTCGCAGGCCGGCATGGTGATGCATTGGATACGCCAAGGCAACGCTCCGATGCGCATATTTGTCAACGGCCTGGGCGCAGTGGCTACAGGCATCACCACTGTGGTGGTGCTGGTCGCCAAATTCGCCGAGGGAGCATGGATTACGGCGCTGCTGATTGCCGCTATGATCGTGCTGATGCGCGCCGTCAAGCGCCACTATGTCGACGTGGACCGCGAGACCGACCTCGACCGGCCCATTGCGCCTGCCCAAATCAGCCAACCCATCGTCGTGTTGCCCATTGACCGCTGGAGCCGAATTACCGAAAAAGCCCTCAGCTTTGCGTTGGGAATGTCCTGCGATATTCGCTGTGTGCACGTTCAGACTGCTGAGAATCCTGACCCAATCTGCCAAGACTGGGAAAATGAAGTGGCCGCTCCGCTGCGCGAGGCCGGCAAGTGCGTTCCCACACTCGATATTCTGCCATCTCCCTTTCGCTACGTCCTGGCGCCGGTGGTCGATTACATTCTCGCAGTGGAACGGGAGTCCAGCTTTCAAAAAGTTTGCGTGCTCGTGCCGGAGTTGGTGGTTTACCACTGGTGGGAGAATCTTCTCCATAACCGCCGCGCGGATATGCTGAAGGTCATCCTGCTTCTCCGTGGTAACCGGCGCATCATCGTCATCAACATTCCCTGGTATCTCGAACGGGATTGAGAGGCTGAAGGGATGCTCTCCATCAATTGGAAGAAGACAGGCGCCCTTCCAGCATCAAGTCAATATCAACAACCTTGGCAACCTTGAGGATAAAGATGCTCGGATCTTTCAAGCCCCATTGAACGTATGGAACCTGGAAGTGCGTCTTGGCCGTCAGTGCTGCCCCGTCGATATGAATCTGCATGGGGACCGTCAGGTCATGAGGCGTGCCATGCAGGGTGAAGATACCGGTCACTTGAATCGTGGAATCGCCGCTGGGCGCTACGGTTCCCTGATAGCTTTTGGGCGCGAATGAGACTTCGGCAAAGTGCGCCACATCGAGGACGTCGGAGTTCATTTTCTTGTCGCGGCCCTGATCGCCGCTGTTGCCGCTGCCCGCCGCGACGACGACAGCGCCTGAAATGGTCTGCGCGTTGCGGTCAAAATCGATTGTGCCGCTCTGCACATGGAAGCTTCCCTCCACGTGGTGCGTATTTCCGCCCAGAGAAAAGACGACTTTACTAGCATCCGGAGCGACGGTGAAAGTCTGGTGCTGGGCGAACGCAACCGGCGCAAGAGCCAATGGAAGCGCGAGGAAGAGTGATTGGGCGATGGTCTTCATGGTTTGTCTCCTAGGTAAATTGGGGTTATTGATTTTGATTTGGCTGCTTCATCTGCCGCGACAACCAAAGGGAGATGGAAGCGATTTCGCTGTCGGAGAGATATTCATGTCCGGGCATGTCGCTACCGTGGATTCCGAACTTCACGATTCTCGCCAGGCGATCTTGTTGCTCGGCAAGGCCGCCTGAAAACGATAGATGCAGGTAGGGTCCAACCGTAAGATCGGGGGGACGCCTCTTGAAGCCGTCCGCCCATCGCGTTTGCCCTCCCGCCTCATGGCAGGTGGCGCAATGATGCTGGAAGCTGCGCTCGCCATCGCTGGCATTGGCCGCTGCCATGGCCGAAGATGATGCATACCAGTTCTCTTCCTCGGCCATATGTTGAGGCAAACTGCTTCCTTGCAGGCTTTCCAGGTAATTTACCAGATCGTTGCCGCGCCGATCGCGGAAGAGAAAGGCATAAGAAGGCATGATAGAGGCACCGCTGACCTCAGGCGGATTGAAGAAATGCAGCTTAAGCCACAGCGGTGAACGGCGTCCGCCAACCTCGGAGAGATCAGGCCCTTGACGGCGATTTCCAATCAGCGGTGGGCGCTCTTGCCGAAGCTGCTGAAGAGGCTCGACCGGGCCCCACATCAATACGTCCGGGGTATTCGGGCGGACATACTGCGAGTGGCAACTGATGCAGCCTTCGGAAATGTAGACCTGACGGCCGCGCTTGATGGAAGAGAGTGGCGAAGGCGCGTCGTTGGCCTTCAAAATGCAATTCACCGCGAAGGCCGCAAGAATCATTGCCAGAGTGAGAGTGAGTTCGCGCTTGCGCTGGGCAAAGATGCGCAGCGGCCACGCAAGCAGAAGGACAACTCCCGCCGCCAGCACAAAGAGCGGCGGAATGTGGCCGAGGTTCCTGCCCATGCCGATGCCCATCGCGGAGCCGGACCATCCGGCGATGGCGTAGAGCCATCCAGCCTGCCTTCCGCGTTCCGCTGCAGAAGTGGCCGGGCTGAGCAGGGCGGGATAAGCCACCAGCGCGACCGAGTAGAGCGAGACTCCGATGGGATAGAAGACTGAGGCCAGCGCGGCGCGATGCGCATTGAGCAGGAGAAGGCACGCCACGGCGAGCGCAAGAAACGATGCAGAGAGAACCAGCGGGAGACCGCGACGACGCAAGAGCCATACGCTGGCCAAAGCGGCCGCAAGATGCAGCAAGCTGTTGGCCCATAGGTGAATCGAACCTTCCCACGTGCCCCCCTTCAACTCTGGAGTCTGCTGAATGATGAAGAAGGCGGCGGAGTCCAGCCAGACAAGCGCGGTGAAGCAAGCCAGCACGCGGAGGAAAGAAAGAGCGGGCTGCGGCAACTGAGTCGTGGCATCGGTGATCAGCTGCGGAGACTTCCAAAGCGTGACGCAAATTCCAACCAGGCACGCGACGCCTGCCGTTGCCGCCTGCATCCGCGGCGAGGCTGTAAAGAGCGGAGGAAGATTGCAGACAAGATAGCCTGCGCCGGTGCCTACTCCAACCAGCAAGAGCGGATTGCGGTCTCCTGTCCATTGGCGCAAGTGCGTGACCAGTGTGACGGTGAGCAGGCCGAGTCCCGCGCCGATCATCAACGAAAGAGCGATGCTGGCGGCGAGGCCGAAAGGAAAAAGGGAAAGAAATGCCGCGGCGCTCGATACTCCTAGTCCAACGCGAAGCCGCAGGCTGGGCGACGGCCAGAGGCTCAGCCGCGGCGTGAGCAGGCTGAAAAGAATTCCGCCGGCGGCCATCGCGGCCATCGCTGCGGTCAGGTGCGCGCCCGCTGCGCCAATGCTCGCCAGCCGCTGGAGAAATGCGAACTGCGCGAAGATCAGAAAGTAAACATAGGTGATCGCGACAAGGCTCGCGCCCTGCCATCCGGCGATGCTTCTCTCACCGCGCAACATGAGCCAGCCAGCCTTTGCGCAAACCAATCGCCTGGAAGAGTACGCAGGCTCCGTCGGTGACGGCGACTGTGAGCCAGCCTGCCTCAAGCGTGTGCGAAAGAATCTGCGCGAGGACAAAAATCGCCACTCCAGCGCGGGTGATGGCCGTCAGCAGCCAGACAATCTCCAGCTTGCATGGGTTTCCTCGGCGAAGCATCAGCCACGCGCCGTAAAGACACGACAAGCCAACCGAGAGAACGAAAGAGCCGATGAAGGAAAGATACGGAAATGCATCCGCGGGCGCGTGAAGGCGCATGAGCGAAAGCGTGAACTCAGGCGCAATCATCAGCAACACGCCGGTGATTGTGTCGGAGAGGCCGATCGCCAACTGATAGCCGATGAGGATGCGTCGATTCATGCTGTCACCTCCTGTGTCGCGTGAATTCCAACGGGTGCGCGAAGCAGTGTTGTTGCGTCGATAAGCCAGTCAACGGACGAAGCAAGCATCACAACTCCAACGGCAAGGCGAAGGATATAGAGGGCATTGCGCGCCGCACCGGGCACAATGGTAAACGTAGGATCGAAGCCCTCACGCCAGCCTGCGGCTGTCATCAGCGCAACGTACGCCAATACGGCAATGTTCCATCCATAGAACGAGCGCGAGCGATTGAATATCCATCCGCCCTCGCCGAGCAGTTGGACCAAAACGAATATCAGCAGGCTGGAAGTGAAGCCGGCCATGGCCAGCAGCGAGTGGCCAACAAGACCGTCAGTGAATTTGAAGTGGTCAAGAATGCCGGGAAGAAAAAAGATCCAGCCGGTGAGGACCAGCGCCGACCACCAGCAAAGAAAGGCGATGCGCCAGCGGCGTGTGTTGGCGCGCCACGCGAAGGCCGCGTAGTAAGCAGGCGTGAGCGGTATCCAGAGGAGCAAGCTGCCCAGCGAGAGAAACTGCGCGGGGTGATGATGGCCGATGTCGGCGCGGCCCAGAGCAAAGCAGAGAATGAACTCCGCAACCATGATGGCCCAGGCAATTGCAATCACGCTGGAATGTCCTGCTTTACGCCGTGTGAGGCCAAAGGGAAGCATAAGCAGAATCGCAACGATGATGAGCGACGATTCAAGCTGGCTCGCTCCAGTGGGGCCGCCGGTGTCGGGATTGATGGCAGGATAGTAGCCGGGACTGGACGCGATGTACATCACAATGGGAACAACCAGCAGCAGCACAAGGCCAAGCAGTTTTGCGCTGCGCGCGGCAATGCTCGCAATCTTCCACTCGCGAATAAACGCAACCGCAAGCAGCAGCCAAAGGGCAATCATAGCCAGTGGGAAAAAGATGCGCGCATAGCCGGACCAATCGAGAAAAAGCTTGCCGCTGGAGTGGCCGGTGAGCCATGAGTACGCGCCCACAGCGAGCGCCGCGGACCACACCCACAGCACCGGCCTGGACCATTGCGCCAGCGGCCCTTGTGGCACGCCGTAGACCTTGAAGAGAAAGCCGGCCATGGGAAGGCTCGTCCAGCCGTAGAGCTCCAGATTCATGTGCACCATGATCCAGCGGCCATAGGTCCATTCGCCCAGCAATCGATTGAGGGCGGGAAAGAGCAGCAAAATCGAGAGCAGAACGCCAATGGCATTGGCAAAGACAAGCCAATACAAGCTGTGCCACGCGGCGCTGGCGATGGGCGCCGCACTGCCGGCAGGGATCAATGCATCAGGCGGATACTCGCTCATGAATCCTCCCGTCGTGCATCTCCAGCAGGCGGTCGCAGCGCGCGGCCAGAGCGCGATCATGCGTGGCCATCACCAGGGTCACGCCTTCAGTGGCAACGATGTCGAGCAACAGCTCAAAGACCGCGCCACTGGTGTGCTCATCGAGTGAGCCGGTAGGCTCGTCGGCCAGCAGAATCTTCGGCCGGTTCATCAGTGCGCGGCAAAGCGCGGTGCGTTGGCGCTCTCCGCCAGAGAGCTTCTGGATGCGGTGGCCGAGGCGACCAGTCAGGCCGGTGCGTTCCGCGAGCTGATGCAGGCGCGCCTGCGCAGCGCGATGATCGATGCCCGCGGCCACCGTGGGGATCAGGCAATTCTCCTCAAGCGTGAGATCGGGAATCAGGTTGTGCAGTTGAAAGACAAAGCCCACCTCGTGACGCAGAAGACGCAGCAGGTTGCGATGGCGATTGACCTCCATGCCGTTGACCGAGACGCGCCCACTGCCGGGCGTATCGAGGCCGCCAAACAGATGCAGCAGCGTGCTCTTGCCGCAACCCGACGGGCCGCACAGCGCCACCGTCTGGCCCTCGGAGGCCTCGAAGTCAACGCCCTTCAGAACCGCAATCGCGCCATCGTCATAGCTCTTCCACACGTCTTCGGCGCGCAGCACGATGCGATGCGGATTGCCGGATTGTGCGATGGAAGAATTCATTCGAAGCGCAGCGCCTCCACCGCTCGAATGCGCATGGCATAAAAGGCCGGATAAAGCGCGCCGGCGATTCCGGTGAGCAGAGCGAGAAGAATCACGATGAGCATGACGACAGGTTGAATCGCCACGTCAACATAACCGTGAAGAGCGGGAACCAGTTTGAGCGCGAGCAGCAGGCAGGTTCCAGTGAGCATTCCCAACAGCCCGCCCAGCAGAGACACAACCGCGGACTCGCCGAAGATCATCGCGGCAATCTGCGTATTCGAGAAGCCGCAGACGCGCAGGATGGCGATCTCGCGAATGCGCGTGAAGACCGACATGATCATGGTGTTGGCAACACCGAGGCCGCCCAGCAGAAGGCCGCATCCACCCACCGCCCAAGCCGTAGCCTTGAGGATTCTGAACTGCGAATAGGACCGCGTGAACTCCGCGTCTTCTAGGCCAATGAGATTCGGGAACGCGGCTTTCACCTTGCTCTTGAAAGAGGCTGCATCGTCCTTGTTGCGCAGCTTGATGGTGATGACCGAGGAACTTCCCTCCTTGTGAAAGAAGCTCTGCGCGGAGCTGAGCGGCATGAAGACGCCGCCGTCCTCAAAGCCATTGGCGGTCTTCAGAATTCCGATCACGTGAAAGACGCCGTGCCCAATCGGCACATGGTCATCGAGCTTGGCTGTGAGGAATTCCGCGGCCCGCTCTCCGAGGACAACATCATCGGAGTGTTGCGCGAAGGCACGGCGATCACCCGCGATCCATGCGGCTTTGCGGATGCGCGCATCCGCAGCGGTCACGCCGAAGCAGGTAATGATGGGGTGATCGGCGCTGGAGACGATGCCGAAGAGCACTGGATCAGCATGAGAGACCATAGGCCAGGCGGCGACCTCCGCAACCGCCGCAGCGGGAACATTGCTGAAAAATAGATCGGAGACGTTACGCTCAAAGACGATGATTTCGCTATCGCTGGAGAGAATGCCGGAGAACATTCCGATAGCGCCCTGCAAGATCGTGACCACGGTGAGCATGGCCGCGACACTAAAGGCGATGCCCGCAATCGAAATGAACGAGCGGATGCGATGGCGGCGCAGATTGGTCACGATCAGCTTGAGAAAGATCACAGGCGCGCTCCCAGAGTGATTGCGCAGGCATTCTCGGTCACCCGGACAAGCTCTTCCTCCAGGTCGCTGCGCAGCTTTCCAAGGAAGGACAAGCCCGGCCTCAAGGTCAGCAACCGGCCAAGCGTTCCGTCTCCCAGATGAATAAAGCGAGTGAAACGCTTGATAGCCGCGGGGATCCCCATCGCGGAGGCCACATTGGGCCGATCCAGCAAGAGGTCGCGGGCAACGGTCTTGCCGGCTTCAGCCGCGCTATCGAGCACATCCTTCAAGTCATCAACCATCTGATAGCCAAGGCCCCAATAGAGGGCAATCCGCTCCAGCAGTTGAATCTCGCGCTCGGTTGCGCCCCCCAGCATGGCGGGCAGAACCAGCATGAGCCGGATCAACGAAACCGTCTTGCCGCGCGCGATAGTTTCGGTTGTCTCACGGTTATGGGGCAAGGTTGCATAGTGGAGGTCGAGGCTCTGCCCGTTGAGCAGCCCCTCTACGCCGAGACACTGCTCAATGTAAGCCAGCGCACGCGACTGAACCTGCGACGAAGCGGCGGCGACTGCCTGCCAACTGAGTGCGTAGGCGCGATTGATGAGGGCGAGCGCGGCCAGAATGGCGCCTGCCTCGCCGTACGCAAGATGAACGCAGGGAACGCCGCGCCGCTCGGATGCATTGTCCATGCTGGGCAAGTCATCGAAGATAAGTGAAGCGGTGTGAAAATATTCGAGCGCGATGGCCAGGTTCCTGGCGGGAGCCTCATCCAGGCCGTAGGCCATCGCCACTTGATAGACCATCCGCGGGCGGACGAGGCTGCCGGGATTGTCGACTATGTGGCGAAGCGCCTCCTCGAAGTGCGGATCGAGTGCCGCGGGCAGCGGCATGGACGCTCTGAATGCATCCGCGAAGAGCGCTGTCTTCAATGTTTTCGCGCAAGTTACAGTTGGCACTCGTCTCCTCGTTCATATCATTCTCTGTTGTTCAGTCAATCGTATGCGGGGAGGAATTCATTCGTGATTTTTCCCCCGCGTTCAACGCCATTGCAATTCAAATGTGAGACGGATTCACTTCTCTTTTGGAGAGCGAAAAAAAACGCCAGTCCGCATGACGATTTGTTCATCCTTGGGGAATAAAGTACTGCATTTTTCAAGCCTACAGAAGGCGCATGACAGAAAGCCGACAAAGCAATGACAATTTGTTCATCTGTTCAGCTATTCCGTTCTCCCCCCACTTTCAGTTTCCAAGAGGGATGAATCATGAAAAGCCGATCAAAATGCACTAATATCTCTTTATGCGGCTTCTGCTGGTTGAGGACGAAATCGATATACAAAGCTTCCTGCGAACCTCGCTGGAAGAGACGGGGTATGAGGTGGAAGCAGCGGCAGACGGCAAGACCGCCGAGCGGCTGGCGGTGGACGGTGTCTTCGATATACTAATTGTCGATCTTGGGCTGCCCGACCAAGACGGCATCAGCCTGATCCTCAAGCTGCGTCAGTTGGGAGTTCGCGCGCCAGTGCTGATTCTTTCGGCGCGGCGCAGCGTCGATGACCGAGTGCGTGGCCTGGAGCAAGGTGGGGACGATTACCTGACAAAGCCATTCGCGCTGGCGGAGTTGGTGGCAAGGCTGCGCAATCTGCTGAAGCGCAACAGCCCTGCCGGCAGCGACGCAACCCGGCTGCGGGTTCTCGATCTCGAGCTGGACCTGCTGCGCCGCGAGGCGACCCGTGCCGGGCAAGTCTTGCAGCTGACGCCGCAGGAGTTCGTCCTGCTCGAATATCTTTGCCGCAATGCAGGCCGCGTGGTGACGCGCTCGATGATTCTCGACCAGGTCTGGGGCATGCGCATTCAGCCGGATACCAATGTTGTGGATGTTCACATCTACCGGTTGCGCGGCAAGGTCGATGGCCCTGGGCAACAGCCGCTGATTCGCACGCTGCGAGGTGTGGGCTATGTCCTCAAGGACCGCTAAGCCTATCCTGCACAGCGCGGCATGGCGCATCTCGCTGTGGGCGACGCTGGCCTTCGCCTGCGGAACATTGCTGGTCTTTGTTTTTCTGCACCGGTTTGTAGCCGACGACATTCAGCGGCGCAGCGACGCGTGGCTCTCGGGAGAGGTCGAAGTGCTGGGCGATGTGGCCGAGCAGACTCCGATGAATGCGCTTCACGACCGCTTGGTGGAAGAAGTTGCCGAATTGGCAAGCAAGGAAGTGCCGAACAGGGACGCTTCCGCCAGCGCTTCCAACGACTCCGTGTTCTTTCTTCAGACCGGCGGCGATGGTTCACTCACGCTGTGGGTTGGCGCGGGCAATGGCGCAGCGAATCTGAAGGCCATTCAGGCAAGCAAAATTCTTCCCGACCACCCGACGCATTTGCGTGTTCAGGGGTTTGCGATTCCCTTTCGCGTGGCCTCGACGCGCATCGGCGACGGGAGTTATATCTATCTCGGCCTGTCGGAGCGGGATGAATTACGGGTACTCAGGAACCTGCGCGCGAGATTCATTCTGTTGTGGCTGCTGCTCGTGCTTCTCGGATTCGGCATTGTCTTTTATACCACCCGGCGCATGTTGAGCCACGTGCGAGAGATTGCCGAAGCCGCTTCCAGAATCGGACATTCAGATCTCCACGCAAGGGTTCCGACGACCAGGCATAACGATGAAGTGAGCCACCTGGCTTTGACGCTCAACCGCATGCTAGACCGCATCGAGAGCTCGATGCACCAGTTGCATACAATCACCGATTCGCTGGCCCACGATCTGCGCAGCCCGCTCACCGCCATTCGCGGAAAACTGGAGATGTCGCTGTCGGCGGCCATGCAGGTGGAGCATGCCGATCCGATTGTCTCCGCCATTGAAGAACTGGATCGGCTGACCGATTTTCTCAACAAGTCTCTCGATGTCGCCGAAGCCAAGGCGGATGCGCTGCGACTGAACCGCGTTCCACTTGATCTGGATGAATTGCTCAGAATCATGATCGATCTCTACGAGCCATCGATGTCGGAAAAAGGCCTGCAACTCCGGCTGCACAGCAGCGGTCCGCTTATCATCGAGGCCGATGAAGCGCTGATCCATCGCATGATTGCCAATCTATTTGACAACGAGCTGAAGCACTTGCCCGCTTCCTGCACGGTCCATTTGCGGCTCATGGTCGAAAGCGGCGGCGCATCGCTGACCCTTGAAGATGACGGGCCGGGCTTCGATTCCGAAGTGCTGCCTCATCTCTTCGAGCGCCGCGTAAGGGGCAAAGAATCGAACGGCCACGGGCTGGGCCTGGCCTTTGTTGATGCCGTCGCGCGCGCCCACGGTGGACAAGTTTCCGCCGCCAATTGCGAGAGCGGCGGAGCGCGGATCGCGCTCTCGTTTCCCCTCGCTGCCGAATAGCTTGAACTTCTCTGCTGCGCTACCAGGCATCTTTCTGCTTCTGCTGCTTCGACCAGAGATAATCCGCAATCCGGTTGATGTCCTCATCACTGAGAACCTTCTTCCACGAGGGCATATAGAGCGGCGGAGTGGGGCCATTGGCGTTGTCCAGCGGCGGCACGCGGCCGTTGCGGATGATGGCCAGAACCTCGTCCTTGGTGTAATCATCGGCCAGATGCAGCAGCGAAGGCACCTCGCCACCCTGGGCGTTGGGGTTGGCCACTCCGCCTTGCAGTTCCGTCCCGTGGCAGCCCACGCAGCCGAAGCGCGCAAAATTCTGCTTTCCGGCTTCGATGGCGATCTCCTCCGGGGTCATCGTCCGTGCCTTGCGCGAGAGAATCGCCTGCGCGTCCTCCGGTGTAGCGGAGGCCATGAAAGCCACCAGCGCCTTGCGGGCGTTGGTTTCCAGATCGTACTCCGGCATTGCACTGCCCGGATAAACCAGCTCTGGATTCACCAGTTGCTCGTCGAGCCATTCGATGGAGTGACGCTTGGTGACGCCGAGCAAATCGGGAGCTGTCTTTGCGCCCACGCCGCCGATGGAATGACAGGCGATGCAGTTCTTCTCGACAAACAATTGCCGGCCATATTCCGGGCTGGGAATCAGGCGAAGGCTGGAAAAGTAACTACCCATCTCTTCATTGGTGAGCGAAAGCATGTAATAGGTAAGGTCGCGCGCTTGCTCTTTAGTGAAGTGGAAGTTGGGCATCGCCGAACCCGCGGAGACCGCATTGGGCGTAAGGAAATGGCGCTCCAGCCAGTCGGGTGAGCGGCGGCTTGCGCCCTCTCCGGTCAGGTCGGGGCCGATGCTCCCGCCCACGCCGTTGAGCTTGTGGCAGCCGCGGCAGCCCTGGGTTTCAAAGAGGTGGCGTCCCTCGGTCAGCTCCGGCACACCAGGCACCTCGCCTTCCTTGTGGCAGCGGCCGCATGAGGCGCGAATGTACTCCTTGGAGAGCAGCGGATTGGGCCAGAAATCGACCTTGCCGTGCGCGCTCTCTTTGTCTGTAGCCAGCCCCTGGCCGCCGTGGCAGATGGTGCAGCCGAACTTGGCCGGGACGTGCGGGCCGAGATTCTCGTGATAGCGGAATGGCTCCGGCGCATTCTTCATCGTCGGATCTTCCACGCCTAAGTGGCAAGTAGTGCAGCGGTCCACGCGCTGCAAGCCTGGCAGCAGTACCTGGTGAATCTCCGGCGGCGTAGCCAGAACCGCGGCCTTGGTAATAGCGTTCGGCTCCTCCTGCGCTTCAAGCTGCAGGAAGTTGTGTTGATAGATCTTCCATGAGGGCGTGTTGGCCTGCCATGCGGCGGCCAGAATCAGAACCAGCGCCAAAAAACTGAGTGCGAAGAAGATTTGTTGTAGTCTGCGTTCCATTACTCCGCACCTCCAACGACATGAACCCAGGGTGGAACCAGCGCCCAACCCGGTCCGCGGAAGAAGGTTCCCACGACGATCAGGGCCAGGTTGGCGACCACAAAGATGGTGAAGATCCAGAGTAACCACTTGCGGTCGCCGAGGCGGCGGCTGGGGTTCCTGTCAAGGTAAGGGATGGCCAGCAGAGCCAGAACCATCAGCGCCGGGGCCACCACGCCACCCAGAAAGGCGGAGTGGCTGACAAGCTCCTGAAGACCTAGAAAATACCACGGCGCTTTGGCCGGATTGGGCGTCTTGGCCGGGTTGGCAAGCTCCTCCAGCGGAGCATTCAAAAAAAGCGACATGGTCATGATGGTGGTTACGGTTGCCATCAGCACCACCGCCTCGCGCACAAAAGCATAAGGATAAGAGAAGACCGTGTCCTCTTCTTCTTCGGCAGTCACCGTCTCGAAGATAGGCTTGCCGCTGACCACTTCCATCAGCCCATAGGTCTTGTCCTTGGAGGCCGCTGCAGCTTGCAGGGGCGCGGCTTGTGCGGGCGCGCCGATGGTGACCAGTTCCTCATTTTTATCCTTGAGCTTCCAAATCGGCCGCGAGAGCCCGCCATCCTTGCGCACCCGCCAGAAATGGACGATGGTGAGCAGGATCATGGCGGCCGGCAGCACGGCAACGTGCAACACATAGAAGCGAATCAGTGCGCCCTCGCCGACGCTGTGGCCGCCCAGCAGCAATTCGCGCAGTTGTCCGCCGATCAGCGGCGCATAGCTGCCGATATTGGTCCCGACGGTGATTGCCCAGTAAGCCAGTTGATCCCAGGGCAGAAGATAGCCGGTGAACGACAGGCCCAATGTGAGCAGCAGCAGCATCACGCCGATCACCCAGTTGAATTGGCGCGGCTTTTTGTAGGATCCTGTGTAGAAGACCCGGCACATATGAAGGAAGACGCAGACCACCATTCCGTGCGCCGCCCAGCGGTGCATGTTGCGCAGAAACGGCCCCATGAAGACGACAAAATGCAAGTCCTTCATATCCTGATAGGCCTGCGGCGGATAAGGCCGGTAGTAACACATGAGAGCTATTCCGGTCGTTACCAGGATCAGAAAGAGAAAAAACGTAATGAAGCCCAGGTAAAACGTGTGCCTGAACTTCAGATTCTCTTTTTTCACCTTGGCGGGATGAATATGCAGCCACACGTTGAGAAAGACCAACTCGGTCTTCCCCTTGTCGGTCGAGAGCGGGTCTCGCCGCACAATCGATTGCCAAATCTCGCGAATCAGATTCATCGTTTACACCATCAGCCGGTAGTTGGGCGGTACGACCTTGTCTTTGTTGACGAGCAGCTTGCCATCGCGCGCCAGCGTCACCTCGAACCAATCCAGGGCGCGCGGCGCTGGGCCGTGCTGCACCGCTCCGTCGGCTCCGAAGACGCTGCCGTGGCAAGGGCAATGGAAGCGCTGGTCGCTGGAAAAATGCGCCACCGTGCAGCCCAGATGCGTGCAGACCGCGCTGGCCACCGCGAAGCCCTTCTCGCGGTCGCGAAAGACGAAGATCTTCTCGTTCACGAGAAAGGTGGGCGGGCCGAAGGGAAAGTCGCCCGGCTCGCCGATCTTGAAGCTCTGCGGCGGCTCATAAAAGACGCTCGGCATCAGAAACCGCAACACGGCGGCCAGGCTGACGACAATCCCCGAAACGAGCGCGGCAATGCCCACCGCTCCCCAACTGATCTTGAAAAATGCTCGTCGATTCATATCCCTTGCACCCTCACTCAAAGACTTCCCGCTCCTGCTGCTCCAGAGCCTCCATGGTGATGGCTCCACTAGGGCACCGCTGGGCGCAAAGTCCGCAGCGAATGCACTTCTCTTCGTTCTTGATGATGGCGCCCGCCTGGCCTGCTTCGAGTCCCGCGGCGGGCACTCCATAGCGACTGTAGATCAATGCCTCGTAGCGCGCATCGCCGCTCACCTGCACCAGGTCCACCAGGCGCAAACAACTCTCCGGGCAAACATCCACGCAGCCGGCGCAGAGAATGCACTTCGAGCCATCGAAGATCGTATTCACCTGGCAGTTGAGGCAGCGCAACCCTTCGGCGCGCCCCTGCTCCTCGTCAAAGCCCAGCTCCACTTCGGCGATTCCGATGCGGCGGTTGGCGGCCAGCACCGGCATCTTCTGCCGCGGCGTGGAAAGAAACCCGCGCGGCATCTCCCAGTTGCGCAGTATGCGAAAGCGGCTCAGCACCGTCTTCTTCGTCTTGCCGCTAAGAAAAACGTGAATCGAGCGCGCCGCCTTGTGGCCATTGGCGACAGCCTCCACTAAAATCCTGGGGCCGAAGGCCACGTCGCCTCCGGCAAAGACGCCCGCAGCCGTGGTCATCAGGTTGTCGTCGATCTTGAGAATCCCGCGCGGCGTCACCTGCACACCCTCTTCGCCACTGAGGAACGATAGATCGGCTTGCTGGCCGATGGCCAGAATCACGCTGTCGCAGGGGATGATCTTTTCTTCATCGCTGAAGGCCGGATTGAAGCGGCCATTTTCATCGAAGACCGTCAAACAGCGGCGCACCTTCAAGCCGGTGACGATGCCGTTCTCGCCGACAATCTCCTTCGGTCCCCAGCCGTTTTCCACGGCAATGCCTTCGTGCTCGGCCTCATCGACTTCGCCCTTCCATGCCGGCATCTGCGCCCGCGATTCCAGGCTGACCAGCTCCACCTCTTCGGCGCCGGAGCGCATGGCCATGCGGGCGGCATCGAAGGCCGGTTGCAGGCCCTTGGCGTCATCCTCCTGCTCCGTTTCTGCAAAATTCACCGACTCCTGCACCAGCCGAACCGCCGCGCGCGCCACGTCGATGGCCACGTTGCCGCCGCCGACCACCACCACGCGCTTGCCCAGGTTGATTTCAAAACCGAGATTGACGTTAATTAAAAAATCAATACCGTTGTAGACACCAGCCAAGTGCGCGCCGGGTATATTCAGTTCGCGGCCCTTGTTGAGGCCGGTAGAGAGTAGAACCGAGTCAAACTTGGATCGAAGCTCCGCAAAAGATATGTCGCGCCCTATCGTGACGCGTGTGTGCAGCGTAACGCCCATCGCCAGAATGTTATCCACTTCCATCTTGATGATCTCGCGCGGCAGGCGGAACTGCGGAATGCCCAGATACAACATTCCGCCAGGGACCGGAGCAGACTCGAAGACCTCGACTTCGTAGCCCAGCAGAGTCAGATCGTGCGCACAGGTAAGGCCGCAGACGCCTGCGCCTACTACAGCGATGCGCTTGCCGCGTTTCACAGGCGCTGGCAGCTTCCTGCGCGCCGGATCGTGCCCCATGCCCAGGTTATGGCGATCAGTCGCATAGCGCTTCAGCGCGCAGATCGCAATCGGCTCATCGATTTTGCCGCGGCGGCAGTTGTCCTCGCAGGGATGCGCGCAGATGCGGCCCAGCACATAGGCAAAGGGATTGGGCGCGCGAGCCAGAAGATAGGCTTCCTCATCCTGGGAGATTCCAATCGCCTGGACGTAGCGCCCGCATTCCGTATGAATCGGACAGGCGGCGCGGCAGGGAATATTCTTGTCGAAATACTCCTGGTCCGGGACGGTGATCGAATAGCTCATGGATTCCCCGATTCGGCGATTCCCTTGTTGAATGAGTGAATAAGTGAAAAATATGCGCTATTCTTGCGTCACGCCTTTTCTTTCACTCATTCACTCCTTCACTATCTCACTATCAAACTGTCACAATTCTAGTGCTGTTCCGACTTCAACTTCTCAATCTCTTCATCGCTCAAAGCCTTGAAGAAGCCCGACGGATTCTTGTCCTTGCGATTCTCCTGGTCATAGGCGAGGAATTCATAGATCGTCTTGCCCTGCGCGTCGCTGATGCCCGAGTTCGGCTTGTGCATCATGCGCTTCACATAGCGGCTCCACTCCGGCGCGGTCATCGATGTGTTGATCGGCCGGGCGATGGTGTGGCACTTGGAGCACTTGTCCGCAAAGACCTTGTACCCCTTCTGCTGCTCGGCCGGATAGCTGGAGATGTTCACTTTGTCCGGTCCCTTGTCCTGCGGAAGCGTCACGTTGCTGCTCTGCGCCCAAAGAAGCAAGGGCGCTGCAATGCAAACTGCTGCTACGGTGCAAAATGCCTTGTTCATTTTTCTCTCCTTACCACATATACCGGATGTCAAGCTTGAAAAGTTTGTCGGTGGTGCCCGCAAGAGCCACCGGGTCGCCATCGTGCTCCTGATTAAAGGCGGCGCGCAGCACGATATTACCCAGTGGAGTGAGGGCGTGTTCGCCGCCGATGCCCCAGGCCTGTGTGCGCATCGTCGGATTGGGGCTGATGGTTGAGAGCGCATGATCGTAGCGCGCCATCACAACCGTGCCCGTCTTGAAGTAGTAATCCGCCTCGCCGCGTATGGAGTTGTTGATGTAGTGCGAGTTCGGGCCGCCATCTGGAGGCTGCCAGTCATCCTGGCTGCGAATAAATCCGCCCAGCAGATCCAGCTTGTCGAAGAAGAGATAGTTGCCAAAGACGCCAACGCGGTCGATGTTCGCCCGATAAGTAAACGGGGCGTTCCCATTGTCCGGAATCTGATTCTGATCCTTCGTTCCCCGATAGAACATTACCGTCACGCCACCATCGGGTCCAAACCAGTAATCGGCATCCGCCCAAACATCCTTGGAGCTTTTGGTCGAGGAGTCCAGAATTTCGCTGCCGTCGGCATTCAGCCCATTGGTGACCTTTGCGGAGACGGCGAAGACGTTCTTGAAATAATTCGAGGCATGGGTATAGCCAACATCGATGCCCACCGGATGCTGATCGAGGGCGAAGTTGAGGGGATCTACGTTGGTCAGCGTATAGGACGGATCGGAGAAGAGGTTATAGAACATCGCTGCCCGCGTTCCCTCGCCCTCCTGCATATGCATCTCGCCGGCCTTGATGAAGTAGCTGCTGTTGGCCTTGCCGCCGGTCCAGACGCCGAAGCCCTGCTCCAAATCATTCTCGCCGCCCTGGTAAAGCTCATAGTGGCCAAAGTAAGAAAAGCCCGTCTGCGGAATCGCCCCTGCGATGAACAGCGCCGCTTCGTCCAGATTGAAGCTGGAGCAGGAACTCGACGATGAACTGCTGCCGCATGAGGTCACAGGAGAGGCCGAGGTGGCGTTGCCCTTGTCTGCGACGGTCTTTTCATCTGTGAAGCTGGCCTGCAGAATCAGGGCGATCTGGTTGGTGATGTCGAACTTGATCTTGTCATCCAGATCGGCGACCTTGGGCGCGGGCTTGCTCCCATCCATCTCATCCGGCGGCATCCTGTAGCCCAGGCGCTTGAACATATAACCGTTCTTGTTCAACGCCGGCGGAACGGTGTGGCAGGTGTAACACTTGACGCCATATTTGCGGGCAAATGCTGGAATAGCGTTTGCGGGTTGCGGCAGGATCAGAATCATGCCGACGGCCAGCAAAATTATCTTGACGCTCATTGTCCAGAGTTTCATGTGCGGAGCTCCCTACCCATTCTTGTTGCACGGGAGAAGCCAAAACACATACAACGCAGATTCAAGCATTTACCGTGAAGCGCTCTCAGCGATGGGGAATTCATTCCCCGCTTTCCAGTTAGACTTGGGGAATCGATTCCCCATCCGGCTCTTCCTTTTCACGTTTGAGAAGCGCATAAAAGGTTTTGCGGTCCACTCCCGCTTCGCGCGCGGCTGCGCTGACGTTTCCTTCGCATCGCGCCAGAACCGCCTGCGCATAGGAGAGTTCAAAGCTGGCCAGGTACTGCTCCCGCGCATCCTTCCAGGGGATCAGCGAAAGCCCTTCTGAGTTCTTGACGGCGGGAGAGTTCTCCTCCAAGTCCGTAACCTTCAGCACGCCGCCCGGATGCAGCGCCGCCAGCCTCTCCATGGCGTTTTTCAACTGGCGAATGTTGCCCGGCCAGCGGTCCCGCAGCAGTGCCTCGTAGAACAGCGGCGAACCCGAGAGGCTTTTCCCGTAGCGGCGGGAGAATCGCTCCAGAAAAAAACGCGCCAGGTGGGGAATGTCCTCCGGCCGCTCGCGTAGCGCCGGCAGCTTCACCGTCACCACGCTCAGCCGGTAAAACAGCTCCTCGCGAAAGCTGCCCGCCTTGATCTTGGCCGGCAAATCCTGATTGGTGGCGCACAGAATCCGGCAATCCACCTTCACCGTCGCCAGGCCGCCCAGCCGCCGCAGGGCCCGCTCCTCGACAAAGCGGAAGAGCCGGGTTTGCAACTCCACGCCCAGGTCGCCAATCTCGTCCAGAAAGAGTGTGCCGCCGTGGGCCGATTCGATCAGCCCTTTCTTGGTGCGCTCGGCCCCGGTGAAAGCGCCGCGCTCATAGCCAAAAAGCTCGCTCTCAATCAGCGACCCCGGCATGGCGCTGCACTCCACTGGCACAAACGGCCCATCCTTGCGTCGGCTCTGCTCGTGCAGAAAGCGGGCAGCCACCTCCTTGCCGGTGCCGCTCTCGCCCAGGATCATCACCGTAGCGTCGGTCGCCGCCGCGCGCCGGCATTTGTCCATCTGATCCAGCATCGCCAGGCTGCGCGTTTGGGCCGCATCCGCTTCGCCCAGCGCCTCCAGCCGCCCTTTGAGCGTCTCCACCTCACGCTCCAGTTTGGAGTGCGCCAGCGCCCGCCTGGCCACCAGCAGCAGATCTTCGCGCTTGAAGGGCTTCTGCAGATAATCGAAGGCCCCGTTGCGCATCGCCAGCACCGCCCCTTCCACCGAGCCAAAGGCGGTCAGAAAGACGATGGGGAGCGTGGGATGAGCCTCGTGCAGACGCTGAAAGACCTCTTCCCCTGACATTCCCGGCATCCGCACATCGAGCAGCACCAGGTCGGGCGGGTTGGCCATGCACTCGGCCAGTCCCTTCACCGGGTCCGTGCACACAGCAACCGTCGTTCCTGGCGCGCGCAGCATCCGCTGGATGTTCTCGCCCAGCGCGCCTTCATCGTCAATCACCAGAATATGGCTCAAACGGTTGTCCCTCCGGCAAACCAGTGGTAGGGCTGGCCGCGTGTAAATCGCGCCGGCGGCAGCTCGATGACAAAGGTGGCCCCGCCACCCTCCCGGGCCTCATAGCGGATGCGGCCATCATACATATCCAGCAGGCTGGCCGCCAAAAACAGCCCCAACCCCAGCCGCTCCCGTCCGCTGCTCTGCGAGACAAACGGTTCAAAGAGATGCTCGCGGAGGCTCTCCGGCACCCCCGCTCCATTGTCCTCGATGCGGATCAGGACCTTAGCGCCCGCCGTGCGATAGCAATCGAGGCGCGCCCAGATCGTTGCACTCTCGCGCCCTTTCAGCGCCTGCAACGCATTGCTCAGCAAACCGCGCACCACTTCGCCAACTACGTGCTCCGGCACATCCACGCGTGGCGCATCTCCAAACTCATTCACCAACTCCACTCCCTGGCTCTGGGCCGAAGGCCGCAATGCCGACAGAGCCTCTTCCAGCGCCTTTTGCGGCTCCGAGGCCTCGAAGACCTCACTGCCCCGCTCCCGACGCAACGCTTGCAAGAGCGTGGTGGCGATCTGGCTCATATAGCGCGTCTCTTTGAGCATCTGCTCCAGATCGGCGCAGAGAGCCGCGTCCTCCTTGCGCTCTTCCAGCAGCACTTCAATCCGCCCTGCCACAATCGCCAACGGATTATTGAACTCGTGCATGAATCCGGCCGTGAACTGGCCCAGCAGCGTCAACTGATGCGAGAGCCGCGCCTGCCGGTCGGCGGCTCGCAACTCCTCGCGCAAGCGGTTCGTGCGGAAGCGAACGGTCTCCAATTGCAGCTTCAGTTGCGCCGCTTCTTCCTCAGCTTGGGCCGCTTGCCCAAGCAATCGGCTGCGCTGCTCGCGCAAGAACAGCAACGCGGGTAGTGGCGCCAAAAGAACTGCAACGATCGAAGCCACCGTCTTGGCGAATGTCGAGCCGGGAAGAACCCAGTAGGAGAAGCCCAGAAGCGGCAGAACCCAGGCCCCGCTCAACCAAAGCGCAAACATGCCGCGCTCGTCGGAGCGCTTGAGATCGCCGTTCTTCGATTTACTCGGCATATTCCCTCAAGTGTAGTTCCTCAAGCCCGTTGAACCGTAATCGACTATTTCTTTTGCTACTCATCCCCTCCAATTTCAAGCAGGTCACGCGATGCACGGATGAGCGTGCGTGAGTCGCACGATCCGGTTTGCGCAAAATAGACAGCCCGAGCGAGAACCCCGGCATCCTTCGCGGCAGCTTGACGATGACGAGCGGGGAGGATGGCGAAATCGCCGCTATGCACTTCAAATATGCTCGGAAACCATTTGATGGCAGTGCGTCAAACCCAAATGGACACCTTCTAGACACTGGATGTCTTCTCTGGGGTTGCTTCAGTAAGGATTCAATAGCTTATAAGTAATTTATCTTGAATTACATGGCGGAGGAGTAAAATTCGAGCTCTCAGTAGAGCTTCTCATCCTCCGATGGAAGAAGTTCTCATATTTTTTTTGGAATCATTTCATGATTTAAGGCACACAGCTGCATCACGCTGGGTGATGTCGGGTGTACCCCTCGCAGCAGTTGCCATGTACCTCGGCCATAGCGGCGCGTCCATGGTTATGCGCTATGTGCACCTGGTGCCGGAGGTCAACGATCTGGCCATTGCCGGCATGATGAGTTATTATAAAGTAACTGGCGCCAAACCGGTGCCAGCACTTTAGGGCAACAGTAACTTATTTGGTATCAATACACTAAACCAGATTCAAAGTCCCTTCGACATAATCTCAATCGCTGGCATTGCAACCCGATGATACGAGTATCGAAGCGTGACTCCTGGGCGCCGTTTGCGGCGGCCCTGAGCTGCTTCTGCTTTAGGAAGCTGGGAATCCTCGAACCCCATGCGCGCAAGCGCCGCCTGCTCCACAGCAGATGGCTCACAGATGATTGACGAGAGAGGCGATGCACGCCGCGCCGAAGCCGTTGTCGATATTGACCACCGAGACATTGGGCGAACAGGAGTTCAACATTCCCAGCAGCGCTGCTATGCCGCCGAAGGACGCGCCGTAACCCACGCTGGTGGGTACGGCCACGACCGGCGCATTCACCAGGCCGCCGACGACGGTGGGCAGCGCACCCTCCATGCCGGCGCATACGATCAGTACGCGCGCGGCCTGCAAGGAAGTTTTTTGCGCCAGCAGGCGATGAATCCCGGCCACGCCGACGTCGGCGATCAATTCGACCGTGTTGCCCATCAGCCGCGCGGTAACCACGGCCTCTTCAGCGACGGGCAAATCGCTGGTTCCGGCGCAGACCACGCCGATGCTGCCCTTACCCGGTGTGGTCGGAGCTTGCGTGAGCGTGATGGCGCGGGCCGTCTCGTGAAACTCGGCGCGCGGCTCGACTGCCTGGACCGCCTCAAACATCTCACGCGTGGCGCGCGTGGCCAGCACATTGCCCCCTGCCTGCGCCATGCGAGCAAAGATGGCAGCCACCTGCGCAACGGTTTTACCTGCGGCAAAGATCACCTCCGGCATTCCGGTGCGCAGCGCGCGATGATGATCGAGCTTGGCGAAGCCGATGTCCTCAAATGGCAGATCCTTCAGGCGTTCGACGGCGTCGCTGACCGCGGCGCGGCCATCACGGACTTCACTCAGCAGCAATTCTATTTTGGCGCGATCCATCAGCGTTTCTCCTTCGCCGTCGTGTAGACGCGCATGGCTACTTCCATCACCTGCTTGAGCGGGACTGCGCACTGCTCCGCGATCTTGCGGCAATCCTCATACTCCGGCGCGGCGTTGGCGATTGCTCCGTCGGGCATGCGGGCGATCTTGATGCTTACTTTGCCCCAGCGCGTTTCCACCGCGACAAACTCGCGCGCCAGAGCGGCTTTCTTCTCCAGACGCCAGCGCAGGCCGATGGTTGTGGTCTCGCGGAAGAGCAGCTCTTGCAATCCGGCCACAAGATCAGGCCGGCAAAGCACAGTCATCTGTACGCCGGTGCGCCCCTTTTTCATTTGCACAGAGGCGCGATAAACGTCCCAGGCGCCGGCTTCGAGCAGCTTCTCGCTGACGTAGGCGAGCACCTGTGGCGTCGAGTCGTCGATCACGGTTTCAATCACCGCGATCGATTCCGTGGCGGCATCCGTGGTCTCTTCGCCGATGAGCAATCGCAGCAGATTGGGCTGGCCCTTGGTCTCGCGCCCGCCCGCGCCATACCCGGTTTGCATAATGCGCATGGGCGGCAGCGGCGCATAGCGCACATCCAACATCCGTAATATGGCAGCACCGGTCGGCGTCACGCGCTCCATCGGCTCGCCAACCGCGTAGACCGGCGCATCGCCGAGCAGCGCCAGAGTGGCTGGCGCGGGAACAGGAATCGTGCCGTGCTGGCAGTGGACCGTGCCGCTGCCCACGTTGAGCGGCGACGAAAGCCATCGGTCAACTCCCAGCGCCTCAGCGCCCGCGGCGGCGCATGCAATATCGACGATAGTATCCACCGCGCCCACCTCGTGGAAGTAAACCTCCTCGATGGGAACCGAATGAATCGCGGCCTCGGCCTCGCCCAGCAGTTGAAAGGCGCGCTGGGCGCACTGCTTCACACTTTCTGTCAAAGGCGCGGCTCCGATGATGGCGAGAATCGCCGACAGCGAACGATGCGCGGTGTGCGTGTGTGCGTGAGAATGAGCCTGCGCGTGCGGATGGTCATGGGCGTGTTCATGCGCATGAGTATGCGCGTCGCCAGCTTCGCCTTCGCCGCCTTCGTGCCCAGGCGCGTCGTGCGCGTCTTCATGCGCGCTGGCCGCGTCCTCCGGCGCAATCACATCAACTTTGGTGGCAGCCAGGCCGCCGCGGCTCACCTTGCGCATCTCAAGGCGCGCGCCCACGCCCAGCGCGGCTGTGGTTTCTTCCAAGCAGGCAAAGGGAAGGCCCGCATCGACCAGGGCGCCCAGCAGCATATCGCCGCTGATGCCGGAAATACATTCCAGATAACCGATTCGCATAGCAATATGATTCTAAACTGCCAGCTATGCGCCGCGCCGGGCGAGGACTTCCACTGGAAGAATGGCGTTCATCGAGCCTGATCGAAAGCCCACGCAATCGAGCGTGACGTATTGGAAGCCGATCTGCTTGAGCTGGGCGGTGATCGCGTCGAGCATCTCCATCGTGAGCGCGCGGGGCAACTCGGCACGGGCCAGCTCCACGCGGGCCAGCTCGCCGTGATGGCGTACGCGCAACTCGCGGAAGCCCAACTGGCGCAGGCTCTCCTCGGCGCGCTCCACCTGCTCAAGCACTTCGCGGGTCACGGTGCGTCCATACTCGACGCGCGAGGCCAGGCAAGGTGCGGCGGGGCGGTCCCAGAGCGGGTAGCCGGCGGCCTTGGAGAGCGCGCGAATCTCATCTTTTGTCAGCCCGGCCTCGGCCAGCGGCGCCAGCACGTCGTGTTCCTCGGCGGCGCGCTGCCCAGGACGATAATCGCGCCTGTCGTCGGCGTTCATGCCATAGGCGATGCGGTCGAATCCGAGCTTGGGAGCCAGCGCCTCCATCGCGCGAAAAAGCTCATCCTTGCAATGAAAGCAGCGATTGGCGTCGTTGCGCGCGTACTCCGGGCGGCTCAGCTCTTCGGTGGCGAGAATGTGCAGCGGCATCTGCCGCGCGCTGGCAAACTCGCAGGCCGCCTCAAAGTCGCGGCGCGAGAGACTGGCGGAGTCGGCCAGCACGGCGAGCATCCGGCTGCCCAGAACGCGATGCGCCGTGGCCGCCAGAAACGCGGAATCCACGCCGCCGGAGTATGCCACCATCAAGCTGCCCAACTGACGCAGCCGCGCCTCAAGCGCAAGCAGTTTGCGCTCGGTGCCTGTGTCGGCAACCGTGCTTCCAGCCTCCTGTATCTTCATGTGCGCCTGTACCGCCATGGCCAAATTATACGCCTTTGCTGCGCAGCCAATACGAACAGGCGCGTCCGTGGATGGAATCCTCCCTGCGCCGCAAGAAAGTCCCGCTTGCGGTTTTTTCCTCCGCCTATATTGCCAGCATATTCGTTTTTGTGTCTGTTATTACAACCAAATACGCAGCCCTACCGGGCGATACTTACTCGTTCTTCCCCTCATTCGCAGTGAGTGTTTCCACAAATGACTCACGACTTCATGATGGATGTGCGGGCTGCCAGGAGTAGGAGAAGAATGCCTCGCACTCCAGCGAATAGCGAGAAAGCATCTGCCAAAAAAAGAAACAAAAGCGCATGCACAATGTAAATACGCCTCTCACATAGCTGTAGCCAACGCTCGAAAACAGTTTCGATGGTTTGAAATCGAGTGAATAAGTAGACAAATGCGACTCCGAGAATAATGCCTCCTGCAATGTCGCTTGGATAGTGCCATCCCAGCGCAACGCGGACGAAGCCGGTGGTGATCAACGACCAGAGAAAGGCAATGCTCCCTGCCATCCGATGTTCCAGATAAATGATGGTTGCAAGGGAGAAAAACAGGGTCGCCGTATCGCTCGGAAATGAGTCGATTAACCTCGGAGTCATTGCAGGCAACGCCACTTCAGGGACTGCATCTATATGTGCCAGGTGAAGTGCTGGATCCTGGAACGGGCGTATGTGAGTAACAAGATGATGCTGCAGCGACACTGACAGGAAGGTCGCCAAGCAGGCTGCGAGCAGACCGGCCAGCATCCGGCCACGCCGCATTTTGCAACCGCCGGAAAACCACAGCGCAGCCATGAAAAAAAAAACCGGCCCTCCTCTCAGAATCGGATTGCTTCCCACAGCGCAAAACACCTTTGCGGCTAATTGATTGTTTGCAACAATCGAGTTAAGTTCAACCAGGATGGGTACATCCAAATTGAAAAACATGGCCAAAACTCCTTTCTGTTTTCATTTCATTGGTACTGGCGATTCTGATGAGATCATCAATCGAAGTTCTTTGCCAGGTTGTTGGATAGATGAGAATAATCTCAAACGCAAGCTTGCACGCTGAGCAGTTTTGTGCTGACAGGCGGTAACGGCTAAGACGACAGGAATACGATGCTCGGCGCACAGCTTACTTCAGCAAAAACTTGCGAAATTGATTGAAGGACTTGAGCGTCCGCTTGCGCTCCTCCGGCAGCATCACCGTCTGCACCAGCTTTTTGAACAGGTAGCGCGGCCGCAGATAGTACTTCTTGCGCGCGTCGTCGCAAAAGCTGACCAAATCGCCCGACCGTATCTCCGGCAGGTTGACAACACATTCATGCAAGCCATCCTCGGTCAGCCACTTCGAGTAATCCATCGTAGCCAGATGGCCATTTTGTTTGGCCCAGCCAAATGCCTCAGTCCCCGGATACGGAATCATTGGGAAAAACTGCGCCGTATCAGGATTGGTCGTCAGCGCAAAGTCCAGCGTCTTTTGCATGCTGGCGCGCGTCTCCCCCTTGTTGCCCACCATAAAGCAGCCATGCACAAGCAGGCCAGCCTTTTGCGCGTCCGTTACATATTGGCGCGATTGATCCAGCTTGATTCCCTTCCTTATATTGTTCAGAATCGTCTGATCGCCGGACTCGAATCCCGGAATGACCAGCCGGCAGCCGGCCTGTTTCATCAGCGTCATGGTGGCCAGATCAAGAGTAACGCGCGTGTTGGCCCACCAATTCAGTTTCCTGTGCAGGCCGCGCTCGATCAACAGTTGGCAAATATCCACTACGCGCGCCTTGTCCGCCGTAAAGGTGTCATCCTCGATGCCGACGGACTTGACCTGCGGTAACTCGCGCGCGATATATTCAAATTCGTCCACCACATTGACGGCGCTGCGCAAGCGGTACTTGTGGCCGTGAAAGGCCTGCGGATAGACACAGAAGAAGCAGTGCGAGGCGCATCCCCTTCCGGTCATGATCATCGCCATTGGATACTCGCCCGCGGCAAAGAAGTAATTCTCGACGCGCAGATGCTTCTTATACACCTCGCTGACAAACGGAATGGAATCCAGATCCTGGATATAGGCCCGCTCCTTGGTGTGGATCACCTTTCCATTCTTGCGGCAGCAGAGGCCCGCGACATCGGCGATATTACCTTTATCGCGTAGGCAGCCCGCCAGATCCAGCAGAGTCTGGTCATACTCGCGCAGGGCGATGCAATCGATGCGCGCATCCATCGCCATCACCTCGTCCGGCAGCGAGGACGGATGAGTGCCTACCAGGCAGACGAAGGGGGTAGATCTGGTTTCTTTCAAGAGCGCGGCGGAGTGAACATCTTCGGCGATGCTGGGCGTGCTGGTATCCACAACCACCAAATCGGGCTGGAAATCATCGACGCGCGCTACCGTTGTATCTATATCTAGCTTCTCCGCGCAGCTATCAACCAATAACACTTCGTGCCCGTTTTTCTCCAGCAGTCCGCAGGCATAGGCCAGCCAGATCGGATAGTACAAGGTTCCGCTCTTGGTGATGGCGGGGCTGCGCGAGGCGCGCGAGAACCTGCCGTGTTCAGGCTTGAAGGGCGGGTTGACCAGTGCGATTTTCATTGGGGGACCTCCTGTCGGGTTAGCTCTTGCGTTGATGTCAATTCTTCGTCCAAACTACAGCCTGCTCAGCTTCCATTGCGCGAATGGCCTAAGAGAGCGGATCTGCAAGTTCATTGGGCAATTCCTTTCATCCTGCCGATCGCAGAGCAATCAAAGGAAGCGCCGCCGAGTTCGCTTGTTTGATCAATCGCCCTGCCCACACAAGAAAGATCACCAGGCCGGTCGCCAGAACCAGTGAAGGAATTCGCTCAAACACATATCCGATATTTCCCCGTGGCGTCAAGAGTGCGCGGGTCAGACATTCGGCCCAGATTCCCGCAAAGAGCGATCGCCTTTCGATCCAGCTCACGAAGAGCCTGCAAGAATAGCCGAACAATACCGATCCGATGTACACAGCAAACAAGCCGCCTGTCACGTACAGCTCAAGCAGATAAATTGAACCTGCTCCCGCTGCTGTGCCTTGAAATGAGTACGGGTCGTTATTAGTGATAATGCGTTCCAAAGTTGCAGGCATATTCTTCAATCCGGCAAAATTGACAACACATATGCCCAATAGTCCGTAAGGAATTGTTTTGGCTGTCAAGGAAATAAGAAGCGGAGGACAGTTGCTGTCCAGAGAGATGTCCAGGTTGTCCTGATAAAGTCCAAGAATATTGTTTCCGGTAATCATTATCAGGTCTTTCTCAGGACCGATGACCTTGTCTCCGCGAGTAACGGCTGGCATAACTATGATGACAATCGCTAAAGCGAGGATCTGCAGGATTCGCTTGGCGGAAAAGCGAATCCAACCACGCGCGACGGCAATCAGAAGAGCGGGAACGACCGCCTGCGCCAGAAAGAACCGCGCTCCATGCAGCGAGATAATCAGGCGCGGCAAGATGACTAGAATTGTCGCAATCACGAGGCGGCGATTTCCCTGCTTCTCCGCATCTGCTCCACCTAGATACATGAAGCCAAAAAAGAGATGAATATAGAGCAGTGCCTGATATGGCCTGGGAATGATATCGTTCAAACCGTAGTCAACTCCGATACGTCGAGACAGTTGCTGGATGGCAATCAGAAGTGCGGGAAAGAAAAGAATCTGTGTCGCCTTGTAGGCAAAGGCGGCGCAGGCATCGAGCATAGGATAAGAACGCGGATCCGCCAGGCGAGTATTTGCTGGTAAAAGATAGCCGGCGATAAACAGCAGCAGCGCCAGAATGCTGATGCCGATGGTTTCATCAGTGACCGTATCGACGATGTGCAGCAGATCGCGGACGAGAATGCTTCGCAGCCACCAGAACAAGAAGCAGGAAAAGACGAAAGCGCCGAGAAAAAGCCATTTGCAACGATTCCTGATTCTTGAGCAAGGGAGAATAACCGCTTTGCTTGCGCGGTGCGCCGAGTGCCGCCAGCAGACGGGATGGATATTGGCGTTCATCGGCCAGCCTCCGCATGGAATCTACCCCGCGCTGAGAAGCGGGCATCGGTGGCCAGGTACGCCTCCGCCACGGCACGCGGCGCGTAGGCGGCAACCGGGATAGCCTTCGGCGGCGAGGCTAGCGCCCTGCGCAACGCAGAGGCAACCGAGGCACGGTCGAGCAAGGCCGAAAAAAGTTGTACGCCGCCGCCTATCTGCTCCGGCGCAATCTCCAAGCCTCCTCCCGCGGCTGGCATCGCTACTGCGCATCCCTGGCTGAGCGCCTCAAGATAGGCAATGCCCAAAGCTTCGGTGGGCGTTCCAGAGATGAAGACGCGCGAGCGGCGCAGCAACTCACGCACCTGGATGGCATCAAGAACACCGGGAAACTCGATGCGCCTGTCTCCAGCGGCCACGCCCACCAACCGCGCGCGCTGCGGGCCATCTCCGGCTATGCAGATGCGCATGCCGGGATTCTCCTCCAGAACCTCGCGCATCGCGGGCAACAGCAGGTGCAAATTCTTGACCGCGTCCAGCACACCAACATAGGTAATGAAATTTCGCTCCGCGCTAAGATGCTCTGCGCTCTCCAAAAACGCCGGCCGCAGCGGATTGCGCACCACAGCGTCGATTCTCAGGTTGAAGATGGTCTGCAAGTGGGCCGCGACGTAATCGGAGACGGCTACCAGTTGCGCGCCGCCGGAGGCGTTGGCCAGCTTGAATGTGGCGACCACCGCCATCATCTTCCAGAAGCCCTGCAAGTGGGCGCGCGTTACGCCGTGCGCCATGCAGATGGCCCGGCGCGCCAGTGGCGCGGCAAAGACTGCCGAGGTTGAGAGTATCTTCAAGATGCGCGGATTGCGCAACTCGCGTCCATGAAGAAAGATTTGCGAGGGAGAAATTACCTCGGCTGGAACTCCGAGTTCCGTAAAGCCCGCGCGCAACCCCTCCGCGAAGCTGGTCACTCCACCCAGCGCGCGCCCTCCGGAGATTATTATCTTCAATGGATATTTGTAGTTCACTTCACTACCCCTGCACGCAATCGGCTAAACCAGCAGCAGCGTACTTCGTGCCTGGTTGCGGTTCAATCTGCGGAGAAGATGAAGTCGTGCGTCTCTGCATCCACCGCTCCATCGGCTACCCAGCGGGCCACATCTTCTCTTTCCACAAAAGTTCTCCCTGCATCGAGCTTCCTGCTGCGATATCCGTGCTTCCAAAACATTTCGAAGGTTGCGGCGAATCTTTTGCTGATTCCACCGGGAATCACCTCGTCGCTGAGCAAAATTTCTACCAGCCATGTCGGTTTTGGACGCCGCTCCAGCATCCCCTCAGCCCCGCTCAGAACATCCAGTTCATAGCCTTCAACGTCCATCTTGATGAGCAGTTTCGTATGCGGAAATCTGCCGGCTGTGATGGTGTCGAGGGTGGTCAGCGGCGCCAAACTGGAGTGCGCCTCGCGCGCTTGGGCCCATCCCGGCACAAACGACGAGATGCCGCCAAATCCGAAGATACGGCCCAATCCGCTCTGCCCTGCCAGACCGAGAGGAAATACCTCGACATTGGTCAACTGGTTCTCCCATAGGTTGCGGTAGAGAAAGTTCAAATTCCTCTGGGATGGTTCAAAGGCAACGGTGTGCCTGCCGCGGCTCGCCGCCAGGCATGTGTAAAAACCTACGTTCGCCCCAATGTCGAGAACCGTCTCGTGTTCATCCAGCAATGCAAGAAACGCCGCGATTTCTTCAGCCTCCCAATCCTCCCTGGCCATGGATGGGTCGCCCGCCAGTGTGAAGCCGAATTTCGTGTGTATGGAGCGGCGGCGATTGGTCGCGTCCCGCAATAACCGGTACTGCCGTCCTATGGGCGGCGCAAATGTATCAACGGCCTTCCGGCATCTTGACAAGATCATTCTTATGCTCCTTGGTGCCTTGCTCCCACCTTCGATTTGGGTTTCCTGATTGACTCGAACCGGCAAATTCTTATCACGACATGGCATTCATCCTGCTTCGCCTCCGCACTCCGCAAAGCTGACCGCATTCAGATAGGCGCGGCGGGCGCGCGTAAAAATCGTCCACGCCGAGGGCAGCGCAATGCCCCCGGTCGCGGCCAGATAACTGAGAATCACTCCGGCATTGCCCCAGCGCGACGCCGTCAGCGCGGCCAGCAGCAGCGTCAGTGCGGCCACCACCAGCGACAAAACAAGAAACGGCTCACTCTTGAAGGAGCGCAGCAGCAGTGCCAGGCTCTGCACCATCAGGTTGGCGCCGGCCACCAGCACCAAAACCGCAAACAGTTGCAGCGAAACGATGCGCGTCGCCAGTCGGGGCGCGAGCGTGGGCAATAGAAGAACCATGCCGCAGGCGCAGACGGCGAGAATGCCAAACACGGTTAGTGATTGGCTGAGAGTGCGGCGAAAGAGACGGTCAAGGCCCTGGAACTCGCGCCGCGCGATCAAGCTTCCGAAGGGCGTAGCCTTGGTCGAGCTCCAGGCCAGCGCAAGAATCGTCATATAGCCGGTGATGCTCAGCGACATGCCCATCTGCCCAGCCTCGACCGCCCCGCGCAGCGCGAAAAGGATGGGAATAAAGATCTGCGCGGTGAAGTACGAGCACATCCAACTGACGGCGATGCGCCACTGGAAGGGCCAGACCTCGCGGCACCAATGGAGGACAGCCGCGCGGACCGGATAGCGCAATAGCCCTGCCAGCAGACGGCGGCGCGTAGCAAGAAAGAGCATGCCGGTCCCGGTCTGGCCCGCAATCACGAGCGCCGGCGCGTAAAGGCCGCGACCAAAGAGCAGCGCCACCCAGCCAAGAGCAGTTAGCGCAAATGCCTGGCGCAGGCGCATCAACGCCACTGCGCGCACCTCGCCGCATCCCTCAATAATCGAGTAGAAGGGTGTGCACCACAGCCCCGCCATCGAGGCGGCCACCGCCGCCAGCCAGGGACCACGCCATGCCACCGGCGCGGCTCCCGCCGCATGGTGCGCAAAAAACAGAACTCCCAGCGGCGCCAGGATCAGGCCCATCGCCAGGGCGGCCGCCGTATACCAGCGCAGGCTGAGCTGGAGCGCTGCGGCCAGCCGCGCATGGGCCGTCGCGTCGCCACTCACACTGCCGTCGCCATGAATTTTCAGATGAATGCACTCGTGCGCGGCCAACTGCTGAATCACAAATGAGAAACCCATCTCGAAGACCACTTGCAGAGCGACCAGGCTGAGCAGGGTGTAGTAGTATCCCTGTTCGACAGGTGAGAGAAAACGCACGATCAGCAGCACCGTGCCCGTGCTGCCCGCGATATTGACGGCCCGCGCCAGAAACGTGAATGTGACGGCGCCATCCATGCCCAGCGCCCGCAATGCTTTCAGAGCCTTCATCGCGCCGCTCCCGCCCAGGCCTCTTCCAGCGCCACAGCCCAGGAACCCGCGCGGCGGCGGTAGTCTCCAAGTATCGCCAGGAGCTCACAGGCCAGCGCGATCAACAAAGCCAGTGGCAAGGCCAACAGCAGCCCCGCCCAAAACGTAATGACTTTGTAGAGTGAGTTGGGATGGTCGGGAGCTACCGCCGGATCGACAATCTGCACCTGGGCGCCCTGCCGCGCCTCGTCCACGCACGCCATCTGATACTGGCGCGTAAAAAGCTCCTGCACCGTCTCGCGATACTTCACCTCGCGCAGCGCGCGCGCATACTCCAGGCCCGCCTCGCTGACCTTGCCCTTGGGCGCCACCAGATCGCCGCCCCGGCCGGCGTTATCCACGTCCATGGCGGCCAACTGAGCCTCCAGGGTTGACAACTCCCGCTCAGCGCGCTCCAGGTCGGGATTTTCGTCGGCGGCAAATTGACGCATCGCCTGTATCTCCACCCGCTTGGCCGCCACCTGGGCGCGCAGCATCGCCGCCGCGGCAATCATGGCATGCGCCTGGCCATCCAGCTCAATCACGCCGGTGCGCTGCTCGGTCTGCTTCATCGCTTCTTCGGCGCGCGCCAGTTCCTCGCGCGCTCCTGCCAACTGCCGCTCAAAAAACAGCCTGCGCTGCGAAGCCTCAGTCACCGCCAGGGTTGCCGCAAAACGCCGGTACTCTTCCACCCAGCCGTTGGCCAGCTCTGCCGCGCGGCGCGGATCTGTGTCGGTTACTGACAGGTGGATCAATCCATCCTTCAGCCCGTTGTCGATCGCCGTCGCCCGCTCCCAGCGTTTGCGGGTCGATGAGAGGTATTTGCGGTGATATTGCGCCTGCAAGTGAAAACGCTCGACCATCGCATCCTCCACGGTACGGCTCTTCAGCAGGGCCACCTGCTGATCGTTGGGATTCTTGATGCCGGCCGCCGAGGCCATCGCTCCCATGCTGCTCAACTGCGCCATCATGGCCGCTCCCGCGCTCCCGCCCTGCTGGGGAGGCAGCAGGACAACGGTGGCGATATTGCGGCTGGGCAGCATTAGAGCAACCGCCGCGCTCACAGCGGCGATCGCAAGCGCGGTGATGCCGATCTGCCGCTTCCGCTTGAATGCCACCCGCAGAACGGGCAGCAGCGAGCTGGAAGAGGTATGAATGGTGGGTGCTTCAACTTCCTGATCTTCTGTTGGCACGCGGGGCATCCTCTTTGCATCAAGTCGGTGATCTTCTGTTGCGCGGCGCGCTCTCCGATTGCACATTTCGATGGTCGCCGTCTTTCAGATACACTGATCAGCTCTGTCTTCCACGCCGGATAAGACAAGAGCCACCGCATGGGATTCGGCCGGCCATGCAGCCGGAAACTGCGCTCAGATTACCTGCGAATCAACGCGAGAGAACGGAAAAGTCGAGAAAACTGTCTGTGCGAAATCGATTATGGGAAGACACTCATGGGTCTGTCCGAATCAGGAACAGAAAGGCTCTCCTCCTGCACTTTTTGCTTCATTCCACGGCATGGATATGTGAACAATAGGGGCGTCTATGAGAAACCTTCTATCTGTTCGCTTAAGGATTCGCCCACTGCTGCTCCTCTGCTTTGCCGTCGCCGTTTGCCTCGCCGTTTGCGCGCCTCCACTGCGCGCGCAATGCTCCGATGACGATCCCGATTCGGTCGACTGCCAGATGCAAACGGCCCCGGCGCAGCCCTCCACGACGCAATCGCCGGCCTCGCCTGCCGTGCTTTCAATGCAGGAGACGCCGCAACAGGGATCGCCACGCTCGGATCACTCCACAGCGGCCTCGGCCAACAACAGCCTTCCAGCCGGCTCAACCTACACGGAGAAGGCATTGAAAGGGCAGAGCGCGGCCGGTCTGCTGGCCAGCCAGCCATTGCCCGCCGAGCCGCCCACCGAGTTTCAGATCTTCGTCTCCGCCACCCTGGGCCGTATGCTGCCTATCTATGGCGTCAGCCTTTTTGCCCGCAGACCAAGCTCCTTCGGACCCATCGAACAGGCGCCGGCGCCGCAGAATTTAATGGTCGGCACGGGCGACGAGCTGCGCATCCGCATCTGGGGGCAGGTCAACTTCAGCGCCAATCTGCGCGTCAGCCGCGAGGGAGAGATCTACCTTCCCAAAGCGGGCGCCGTGCATGTCGCCGGGCTGCCCTTTTCCGCCATCGCCGGCCAGTTGCGCCAAACCCTTGACCGGGTCTATCGCAACTACGAGCTGAGTGTCGATATGGGCGAGATTCACTCCATTCAGGTCTACGTGACCGGGCAGGCGCGGCAGCCGGGCGAGTACACGGTGAGCGCGCTCAGTACGCTGGTGGACGCGATTTTTTTGAGCGGCGGTCCCGCCGGCGCCGGCTCCATGCGCCATGTCGAGTTGAAGCGCGAGGGCAAGGTGCTCACCGACTTCGATCTCTATGCGCTCCTGGTTAAGGGCGACAAGACAGGCGACGTGCAACTGCAGTCGGGCGATGTGCTCTTCATCCCCGCCGCCGGAGCGCAGGTGGCGCTAATGGGCAGTGTGCGCCAGTCCGCCATCTTCGAGTTGCGCGGCGAGGAATCGTTCAGCCAGTTGCTCGAAGAAGCCGGCGGGAGAACCAGCGTCTCCTCCGGCGGGCGTATCTCGGTAGAGCGCATCGAGGACCATGCGCAACGCCGCGCCTTCGAGCTGACGGCCGATGCAGCCGGCCTGGCAACATTGCTGGCCGACGGCGATATTGTGCGCATTGATCCGATCGTCTCCAATTATCGTGATACTGTCACGCTGCGCGGATCGCTGGCCAACCCAGGGCGCTTCCTCTGGCACCCGGGGATGCGGCTGAGCGAGTTGCTGCCCGACAGGGATTCCCTGGTGGCGCGCGACTATTGGTGGCGGCGCACTCAGCTCGGCCTGCCCGCGCCGCAGATGGCCGGCCCCGTCCTCAATCATCAGCCCACCGAAAAGCCGGACGCGGTCTACAGCCCCGGATCGCAAACTGATTGGAACTTTGCGGTGGTTGAGCGTCTGGACCCGGCCTCTATGACCACCTCGCTTCTGCCCTTCAACCTCGGCAAGCTGGTGATCGAGCACGACGCCTCCCAGGATCTGGAGCTCAAGCAGGGCGATGTGATTACCATCTTCTCGCAGGATGACATTCATCCGCCCATCGACGAGCAGACAAAATATGTGCAATTGAAAGGCGAGTTCGCCCATGCCGGCGTCTACAGCGTTGCTCCTGGAGAGACTCTGCGCTCGCTGGTCGCGCGCGCCGGCGGCCTTACCGGCAAGGCGTATCTCTATGGAGCGGAGTTTACCCGCAAGAGCACACAGCAGCTTGAAGAGCAACGCTTGAACGAGTTCGCCGAGCGCCTCGAACATCAGCTTCTGCGCAGTTCGATCAAAATGGACAGCGTGACCAGCGCCGCCGCTCAGAGCGTGACGGGCAGCGGTGCTAAGTCGGAGGGAGCATCCGAGGAGGTCTCAGCGGTCAACCGCGAATTGGTGGCGCGACTGCGGCGGCTCGCGCCCACGGGAAGAATTGTGCTCAACTTCGGTCCACACAGCGCGGGAGTCAACGAATTGCCTGATATGCCTTTGGAGGATGGCGATTTGCTCATTGTTCCCTCCATGCCAGCCACCGTTCAGGTGATCGGCGCGGTTCTCAATCAGAATCAGAATGCATTCCTCTATCGCAACAACGCCCGCGTCAGCGACTTGCTTCGCCTGGCCGGCGGCCTGAATCGCGACGCCGACCGGAAACAGGCCTTCATTCTGCGCGCGGACGGCTCTGTCACTGGGCGCGGCGCCGGCCTATCGATGCTCTCTTCCGGCTTGGGCAATCTGCATCTCTATCCCGGCGATACCATTATTGTCCCAGAGAAGAATATCGGCTCGGGAGCCATGCGCGGCTTCATGGCCTGGACAGAAATCTTCTCCCAGCTCGGCCTGGGCGCAGCCGCAATCAACGTGCTCAAGTAGAACGCTGCGCGGAGGAGATGTCTCCCCGCGCAGCATTTTTTCGCATCAATCGTGAAGACCGTCTCATTGGATTCCACTCAACATATTTCGCTATCGGAACTCGTTCCAATACCGTCTTCCGTTCTCCCCTATTTCTCGCTTTGCCCTCCTATCCACAGCCAATGCGGGCGATGATGCAACTGTGATTCCTGGCGCGCATGAGCCAAACTGCCTGGAGCTCCGGCGAGCGTCATTGGATGCCCGCTCTGGCCTTCAGTCACTTCCGTTCTCTCATTCGCGACCCGGTTACACCAACTTTCTTGCCTTTCATTCCGCTATTGAGGTTATCTTTCATGCAACTTCCCAGTCGCGCGCTTGAGTCGAGCGCTCTCTCCGCTCCTGCCTTTCCCATCGCTGTACTGCCTCCCGCCATTCAGATTGCACCTGATCGGGAAACGCGCATCAAGAGTCCCTCGGCCAGCGACTGGAGCCTGTCGGAATCCAAGCGCCTCTTTGACCTCTCGATTGCGCTGCTGGTTCTGGCGCTTCTTGGCCTTCCTTTGCTCGCTATCGCCTTGTGCGTGCGCCTTTGCTCGCGCGGGCCGGCTTTTTTTGTTCAGCAGCGCGTTGGCCGATGGGGGCAGCTCTTCCGCATCTATAAATTTCGCACCATGACCTTCGGCTCAGACAAAAATGGCCCTGCAATCACCGTCGCCGGCGATCGCCGCATTACCGCCTTGGGACGCTGGCTGCGCAGGCTGAAGATCGATGAGCTTCCGCAGTTCTACAACGTGCTGCGCGGAGAGATGAGCCTGGTCGGCCCCCGGCCTAAACTGCCGCAATACGAGGCGATCGTCAATATGCCTTATCGTCCGGGCATTACCGGCGCGGCCACGCTCGCCTTCCGGCACGAGGAAGAGATGCTGCGCCATCTTCAGCCCAGCCAACTCGACCATTTCTACAACCGGCATATCCGGCAGCTCAAGGCGCGCATCGACGCGCGCTATATGTGCAGGGCCTCGTTCCGGAGCGATTTGCGCTTGATCGGGGCAACATTCCTGAGCTGCCTTCAGCCCCCGCCGGCTCTATTCTCAGTGCGCAGCGCCCCGCCGCCGCAGATTGTCGCCTACCCGCCGCAACCGCTCCACAAAAGCAGTGCGGCCACTTCCTTTGAAACCGTAAACTGAGGCGCCGCTCAGAGCAGCAACCACCTCGCGGCCTCGTCCGCTCTTGCGCGTCAACAGGTTTTCTTCGCTCGCCGCCATAGCTGCAAGCCAGTGAAAGTGGTGCCAATCGCCCCCAGAGTCTATCCTTGAAGAAACGGCCATCCGCGAACTTGCAGTGAATTGCGGCGGCGCCTGGCGGTTGAAAGGGAGATGCGCGTGGCTGAAAATGCTGAGAACGATGCGCCCGTCGAGGCTGCCAGAGCTGTCGATGTGGTGGAACCGGTCAAGAAGTCCAAATGGTACCGCTGGCGCAAGGACGGCACGGCGCTCGTGAGTTACCTGCTCGACAGCGAGGTGCACACCTTCGCCTTCAGCGTGGCGGCCAACGCCATCCTCTCCTTCATTCCCTTTACCGTGTTGCTCTATACGCTCTCCCTGTCCGTCTTTCACTCCTCGATGATGGTGAGCGTGGTGAACGACATGGTGAACTACTTTCTGCCCTCGGTGGCGAGCAAGGACTGGGTGGCGAACAACCTGGAACTCGCGGCCGCCCACCAGGGTGTGCAACTCTTCTCGCTGATCATGATTCTGATTGCCTGCACGGGCATCTTTCTTCCGCTGGAGGTGGCGCTGAATCAGGCCTGGGGCGTAACCAAGAGCCGCAACTACCTCGCCAATCAGGTGGTGGCCATTGGCCTTGCGATCCTGATGGTGGCGCTGGGCATGAGCAGCATCCTGCTGAACGCCGGCATGCGCGATCTACTCACCGTCGTCTTCTTTCATCACACGGATAATATCGTCTTCAATGGAATCAGCTTTCTCCTGCTGGCCGCAACCACCGGCGTGGCCTCGATTCTCTTCTTCTTTTCCATCTATTGGCTGCTCCCCAACCGCAAGGTCCCCTGGCGGTCAGTGTTGCGCACTTCGATCTACACCGGAGTGATCTGGCTGGCGGCAAGATACATCTTTGTGGCGATTCTGCCGCATCTTGACCTGAAGGCGCTCTATGGGCCGTTCTATGTTTCGGTGGGTTTGCTCTTCTGGGCCTATGTTTCGGGGCTGATCCTCTTTGCCGGCGCGCAATTCAGCGTGGCGCGGCTGGGCAGCAAAGAGAGCTAGAGTATCTTAGCTTTTCCTATAAGCTTCCGTGCCCCATCCTTTCGCATCTTTTCTGGCGAATGGGTGGGAAAGCACAAAACTAACCTTACAGGAACAGTAAAATTGCTTTAGCCCAAAAACAGCGCAGGCAGACTCGCCCTGAGCCTGCCTGCGCCACCTTCTTCCAAAATTGCTTTTACCGCAGCAGCACTCCCGCCGAACGGTAGCTCTCGCCTCCCACCGAAGTGACCACCACTGGAAACTCAGTCGTCTCGGTTAATACTTCAATCGCGCTGTCCTGCAATACCACCGTATCTTCCACCTTGCCGCCCCGCGCCGATGGATTCCACGCAAAGGCCTGCCGGTTCACGACTGTCTCTGTTCCCTGGGGCAAGGCTACCCATTCGCGCTCTCCATAGCCGGCGGCGCCGCCCTGATGATGCAACAATTCTTCGCCGGGCATTCCCGCCGCGGCGTAGGCTTCTTTGGCCACGGCATACAATTGCGCTCCCGTGGCTCCCACGCGCGTGGCGTGCAGCAGCGCGGCATTCACCTTCGCCGCCACCTCAAATCCCTCCACCAAAGCCTGCGGCATCGGCCCAAAGTGCACAAAACGCGTGATGGAGACGACCAGCCCCCATTTGCGCGCGCACAGATTCACCATGCCCAGATGCTCCAGGTGTCTGCCCCTCGGCAGTGCGTGCTTGTACTTAAGAATGCGATCATCCACCGCCATCAGCAGCACCGAAGGAAAAATGGACTTCTGAATCAGGCGCGAGGCCGTCATCGCGCTGATCTCTTCCTCGGTCACGCCCGGCTCAAGATGCTGCACCACCTCTTCCACAACACGCGACGTCATGCCGCCCAGCAATCGATACCGCGCGATCTCCGCCGGCTGCAACTGGCTGCGCAGTCCGGCAAGGTTGACTAGTTCGCAATTCCCATCATGCGTGTCAGCGCCCAGCAAACCTGCCGTCAGGCCGCGCGCCGCCAGGGCAAAATCCCCTTCGCTCCAAGGCACGACCACCGGCTCAAACGGCAGTTTGCCAAACTCTTCATCGTGCATCCGCGGCGCTTCATTCCTCGTCGTGATGTAGAAGCCCTTGCCGTCCTTGCGCACAAAAACGGCGGCGCTGCCCGTGGCCGCCGAAATGCCCACCCGCATGTCTACCTGGCCGGCCGTCGCCCACGATACATTCTCATGCCTGCTCAACAACACGCCGGCCAAATTCTGCCGGGCCATCAGTTCGACCAGTTGCTGCTTCTTGATTTTGATCTCTTCCAGAATCGAACTCTGCTCTGCTGCGTTCATCTCTCTCGTCTCCACTCTGCCGCCGATGGCAGAATCTACTACCGTGACTGCATGATTGAGTAATTGGATGAGTGTAGCGCCGGCCTCCTGGCCGGCTGTAGCGTGGACGTCCTCGTCCGCGCTTGTCCATGATGAATTACCAATTCATGCGGTCTAAACACTAGCCGGCGGTCATTGTTTACCTGATCTGTTTGAGCGCCGGATAAATCGCGCGATAAAGGCTGTATTGCCGCTGAAGCTTGTCGGAATCCTGCTTCACCGGAGCCACTGTCGAAGCCACCTTCACGATCTGCGCGCAGGCTTCATCGACCGATGGCCACATGCCCGCGCCCACTCCGGCAAGCACCGCCGCGCCATACGCGCAGCCCTCTTCGGCGGCAAGCAGCGAGACCGGCTGCGCATAAACATCCGCCTGAATCTGACGCCAGAGGGGCGACCGCGCACCGCCGCCGCCCAACCGAATATCGTTCACCGGCACACCGATCTCCGCGAAGATCGTCAACGAATCCTTCAAGCTGAAGGCCACGCCTTCGAGAACGGCCCGGATGATATGTCCGCGCCCGTGGCTGGCAGCCAGGCCAATCAACGCCGCGCGCACGTCCGAGTCCAGATGCGGCGTTCGCTCGCCCATCAGATAAGGCGCCCACAACACGCCATCAGCTCCCGCGGGAATCGCCGCAGCCTCCTTGGTGAGGCTGTCGTAGGGATCGCCGGCCGGGCTGCCAACGGTTCCAAAGGTGTCGCGAATCCAGCGCAGAGAAAGCCCCGCCGCTTGCGTCACGCCCATCACGTGCCAGCGATTCGGTATGGCGTGGCAGAAGGTGTGCAGCCGTCCCTTGGGATCGAGAAACGGCTGATCCGTCGCGGCAAAGACCACGCCCGATGTGCCGATCGTCGCGCTCACGTCGCCGGCCTTTACAATGCCCATGCCGATGGCGCCGCCCGCCTGATCTCCGGCTCCAGCCACCACCGGCGTGCCCTCGGCCAAGCCCGTCGCCAGAGCCGCGCTCGCCGTGATTCTTCCCACAATCTCCTGCGATTCAAATACCTCCGGCAGGCAACTGGGATCGAGGTGCGTGGCTGCAACCATCTCCTGCGACCAGCGGCGATGCGCAACATCGAGCAGCAGCGTGCCGGAGGCGTCGGAAACATCGATCGCCCGCACACCCGTCATCTGCAATCGGACGTAATCCTTCGGCAGCAAAAAGGAGCAAAAACGCTTCCAAATCTCCGGCTCATGGGTGCGAACCCACATCAGCTTGGTCAGCGTGAAGTTGGGCAGCGCGGGGTTGGAGGTCAGCTCCACCAGCCGCTGCTCGCCGACCGTCTCATTCAGCACGCGGCACTCCTCGGCGGTGCGCTGGTCGCACCAGATCAGCGCGGGCCGAAGAACCTCGTCCTTCTCGTCCAGTAAAACTGCGCCGTGCATCTGTCCGGCGAGGCCGACCGCGGCGATCTCGCTCTTGGAGACACCGGTCTCCTTCAGCAGCTTGCCAATCGCCTTCTGGCAGGCGCTCCACCAGTCGCGTGGATCCTGCTCCGCCCATCCATTCTGCGGCGAGGCAAACGGCACATGCTCATGCGTCGCCGACCCAAGCAGAGTGCCATTCTCGTCCACTAAAACCGCGCGCGTTCCGCCCGTGCCTACGTCAATGCCGATAATCTTCTGAGTCATTGCTCTTCACTCCTCCTGCTCGTTTACGCCAAACATAGCACGCGACCGGCTCCCATCCTCGCCGAGTTCGTTTGGCTAGGATGGGAACCCGCAATGAATACGGAAGCTCTACTCTTCCGCCGCGTGAATGTAAGAATCCCATCCCATGTAGCGGGTGGACGCCTCATGCACGGCCTTCGATACATCGCTGAAGTTGGCGGCCACATGGTGCTCAAAGCCCTCGCGGCAGATAAACTTGAGCAGCTTCTGCAACTGCGGAATCTCCGCCACGCCCGCGCCGCCAAAGGTGTCCAGCGGATCGTTGGTGAACTTGCCTCCGCCGGTGTAGCCGCGGATAATGCCGTGGTTGTCGTCGGTGGAGTAGCGCGCGTAGCTCATAACGCCCGCCTTCACGCGGCCCACGCAGGTGCCGAAGGTGTTCTGAATGCCCACGGTGCCGGCGATGATCGCCTGGTAGTCCATCGTCGGAGCCTCGGCGAAGAAGTGCTTGGGCAGATTCGAGCAATGGAAGCATACGCACTTGTTGGGGTCGCTGCCGTAATTATTGTTCCAATCCAGCAGCGCCGAAGGAGTGCCCGATGCCAACTGCATCATATACATTCCCAGAACGCCGGGAATGTCCACCTCGCACGCCGATGGAATCAGATCGTTGCTCATCATGCTCATGATGGTGCAGGGCACAACTCCAAAGTATTCTTCAAACGAGGTCCAGCACTGCACGGCGCTCACGCTCACGTTAGTCTGCTTCATCCAGGTGTCAATCACCGCGCCCAGCTTGGCCATCTTCAGCAGCGCCTCGGCGGGAACCTTGCCGGTAGCCACGTAACTCTTGATCGCGGCCAGCTTGGCCTGCGCGGCGGCGTCGTCGTCCTTCATCTTGGCGATGCGGCCAAAGATTTCAGAGAGATCAATGGGTTCGATCGAGATGCCGCTCGACTCATAGAGGCGCTCCGAGTAGCGAACCGTGTTGAAGGCCGCCGGACGCGCGCCAATCGCGCCGATGCGCAGATTCTTGAGGCCCTTCACGATGCGGCAAATTGCCGAGAACCACTCCAAGTCCGCCTTGAACTCCGGCGAGGTAAGCGATTCGGTGTGCAGCGTGGTCAGCGAGTATGGAATCTTGTACTGCATCAGGTTGTTGCATGCGCTCATCTTGCCGCAGAAGCTGTCGCGGCGGACGGCGATCGTCATCTCTTCAGAGCGGTCGGGCGTGGCCTGCACCAGCACCGGAACCTTCAACCCGGAGAGCCGTATCGCGTCCACAATGCCCCGCTCTTCGCCAAAGTTGGGCAGTGTGATGATGATGCCGTCGATCTCATCGGCGTGCTTTTTGAAGAGCGCGGCGCACTTCTGCGACTCCGCGTACGTCTCCACCGCGCCATGCTTCGACTCTTCGGGGCTGAGAACCACAACCTTTGCGCCCGCCGCCTCCAATACCTTGATGATCTCTTCGCGGCCGCTCTTCGCCAGGTGATCCGGAAAGAACCCGCGGTTGCCCACCACTACGCCAAAGGTCACTTTACATTGCTCTGCCATCTCGCTGCTCCTTGAATTCCTGCCGTTTCTCCGGCAACAAAAGTTGATTTTTTCCCAACTGCTTGTTTCGCCGGGACGGCCCGGCGCGCTTCATATGAATGTAGCGCCGGCCTCCCGGCCGACTGTAGTGCGGACGTCCTCGTCCGCGCTTCTCCATGATGAATTACCAATTCATGCGGTCTAAACTCTACGCGCGCCCCGGACGAAACTTGACACAATAGAGCGCGCCCAGAGCCGCCAGCAATCCGCCCCACCAGATGGGCGTGTGCAGGTTGGTCAACTGAACTCCCGCCGGATAGCATCCAGTTACTAACTCAAAGATGCCGTAGCCGAAGATCAACAACCCGTAGACAAGCAGCAACACGCCAATGAAAAACCAGATTTGAATTCCAGAACCATGCATGATTTCTGATCCTTTCCAATTTCATCTCACTGTGAGAACGCACAACCCGTTACCAGAAAATAATGTTGAGCGCGGCAAAGATGCACAGCGCCAGCAGCGCCCACACCCACACTCGCTTGTAGAACGGGACCCACTCTTCCTTGGGCAGAATCGTCGCGGTATAACACAATCCATCCAACTCGGCCACCGGCTTGGGCTTTGTGACCACGCTGACCAGGAAGATGACAATAACCGAAATCGAGAAGGCCCACCACGCGCGGTAAAGGTTGGCGGCCATGTCCGTCGCATTAGGATAGAGCGCAACCACCCCCAGCGCAGCCGGATTGACTTTGACCCAAACAAACATGCTCACCGAGGAAACAATGCCGATCAGCAAGCCAAGAAATCCCGCCGGCGCCGTGGCCTTCTTCCAGAACATTCCCATCAGAATGGCGCCCAGTAGCGGCGCGATGAAGAAGCTGAAGAGCGCCTGCACGTAATCCATGATGCCGTGCGCGTGCTGCACCAGGTAGCCTGCGCCGATGGAGACCGCCACGCCGATCAGAATCGACAATCGGCCCACCAGCACATAGTGGCTGTCAGAGCCTTTCTTGTTGATGAGCGGCTTGTAGATGTCGTAGGTCCAAACCGTCGAAAAGGCGCTCACGTTGCCCGCCATGCCGCTCATGAAGCCGGCAATCAGCGCGGTGATGCCCAGCCCCAGCAGGCCGGGGCCCAGGTAGCGCACCATCATCAGCGGCAGCGCATCGTTGTAACTGTGCAACTCGGCCGCTGGCTCTCCGCTCAAAACCTTTTGCTGGTAAGCCGCGGGTAGCGTCGTCTTCGCCATCGCCGCGGCGCATCCGCCGGCATCTTCAATTCCGCTTGCCGAGGCGCCAACCGCGCAGGATTTCACCACGTCCTGGCCCACCAACTGCATCCGGCTGCCATCGGAGTTCTGCAACACCACCAAGCCCAGCAGACCGGGAAGAATCACGATGAACGGAACCGCCATCTTGAAGAACGAGCCAATCACCGGCGCCATGCGTGCCGCTCTCAGGTTGTGCGCCGCCAGCACGCGCTGCACCACCAGAAAATCCGTGGTCCAGTAACCGAAGCTGATCACAAGGCCCAGGCCGAGAACGATGCCCGACCAGTGCGTCCCCATGGGGTTCGAGGCAAAATGACCCGTGTCGCGCCACAGATGAAAGTAGCTGTCCGAGTGCATATTGGTGATGATCTGCTTCTTCAGCCCGCCCCATCCGCCCGCTTGCACCAGCCCCAGAATCGGCACCAGCAGCGCGCCGCCCCAGATGAGCACGAATTGCATCACTTCATTGAAGATGGCTGAGCGCAACCCGCCCAGCGTGACGTAAATCGTCACCGCCGCCGCCGAGATCAGAATGCTGAAGAGGATGCTCCATCCCAGCACCACCTGCATCACCACCGCCATGGCGAACATATTCACGCCGCTCATCAGGATCATCTCCATGGCAAAGGACACGGCGGCCAGAACGCGGGCGTGCTCGCCGTAGCGCAGTTGCAGGTAGCCGGGGACCGAGTGGGTCTTGCAGACATAATAGAAGGGCATCATCACCAGGCCGAGGAAGAGCATCGCCGGAATGGCGCCGATCCAGTACCAGTGCGTTGCCAGAATGCCGTATTGATAGGACGCGCCCGCCCAGCCCATCAGCTCCAGCGAGCCTAGATTAGCCGAAACAAAGCTCAATCCCGCGATCCAGGCCGTCATCTCGCGCCCGGCCATGAAGAACTCTTCGCTGGTGTTGGCCTTGCTCTTCAGGTAGATGCCGATCCAGATCACCATGGCGAAATAGATGGCGATGACGGCTATATCAAGCGGCTTCAGATGCGCCATCGGCGCCGCGCTGAATGCCAGAAAGGAGGACAATGCAGGTGTTCCCAGGTGGTTGATACAGTTCACGATCACGGTCTCAAAACCTCTCATTCAAGCTGTCAACGATTAGCTGTCTTATTTCTGCCCGTAGGTTGCATCCGCGCCATGCTTGCGAAGATAATGCCGGTCCAGCAGCGCTTGCGAGACGCCGGCGCCGTCCGGGCACAACAGCGTAGTATATATCGCCATGCGCGCCACTGTCTCCAGAATCACCGCGTGGTAGGCGGCTTCAGCAGCAGTCTTGCCCCAGGTGAAGGGCGCGTGGCCGGCAACCAGCACGGCCGGCACCGCGAGAGGGTCGATGCCGCTGAAGCGGCGCACAATTGCCTTGCCCGTGTTCAGCTCGTACTCGCCTGCGATTTCCTCGGCGCTCAGCTCTTCCGTGCATGGAACAGGTCCATGAAAATAATCTGCATGGGTGGTGCCAAAGGCGGGAATCTCCCGGCCTGCCTGCGCCCACGAGGTGGCAAACTCGGAATGAGTATGAACCACGCCGCCGATGGTGGGAAATGCCCGGTAAAGCTCCAGATGCGTCTCAATATCCGAGGACGGATTCAAGCTGCCCGCGACGATCTTGCCCTCCAGATCGCAGACCACCATATCCGCCGCGGTCAGCCGCTCATAGGGAACGCCGCTGGGCTTGATCGCCACCAGCCCGGATTCGCGGTCGATGCCGCTGGCGTTGCCAAAGGTGTAGAGCACCAGCCCGCGGCGCACCAGCTCCAAATTCGCTTCAAGAACCTCTGCTTGCAGACGCACTAACTCCATGAAGCTCCTCCACAAAGCTCATGCTATCGTAAACGCCCGGCTTAGAGTATTTTCACCGATAGTGCAAGGAAGCTTCGTGCCCCATCCATTCCGCGTTCTTCGGCGGAATGGGTGGGAAAGCACAAACCTCAAGGAACAAAATCATGTGGTCAGAAGCCTAGATGTCCAGGTTCTTCACGTCCAGCGCATTGTCCTCGATGAACTTGCGGCGCTTTTCCACGTCTTCGCCCATCAATGTGGCAAAAATCTCCTCGGCTTCCACAAAGTCTTCCAGCTTTACCTGCAGCAGTGTGCGCCGCTCCGGGTCCATCGTGGTCTCCCAAAGCTGGGTCGAGCTCATCTCGCCCAACCCCTTGTAACGCTGCACCTGGTAGTCCTTTTTGCCCTGTTCGACAATATAGGCAAAAAGCTCGCGGGCGGTCTGCTTTTCCACCGGCTCGCGCAGAATGCGGGCGGCGCGACGGGCCTGCTTGGCCTCGGCCTGAACTTCGGCGTTATCGGGCGCGCTCTCGGCTTCGGCGATTTCCACCTCCTCAGATTCTGCCTCCACGCTCGCCTCGACGACGGCCGCCTTGACGACGTACTCGATCAGGAACGGCGGCTCCAGAAACTCCTTGATCAGCGTGTACTTCGACATCATCTGGCGGTATTCGGGGCTGGAAGCCAGCGTCCAGTCGACGCGCCGCTCGGCGCCCTGCGCATCTACAAAACCAACCGACCAGGTGTGATGCTCCTCGTCTTCCACCGGCTCGCCCAGCGACTTGAACTGGAACTCGTCCGCCAGTTCAACCAGATTCGTGTGCAGCAGCGCCAGCTTGGGCGGAACTTCGCTCTCCGACTTCGATGCGAAATCGGCGCGATGAATCAGCTCAGCGCGGGCCAGCAACTCCGTCAGCTTCTCATTGCGAATGCGCTTGTCCACCCGTTCCACGTAGCCCAGATACTCGTTCAGCGTGGCCATGAAGCGGATCAGAACCGGACCCTCGATGCGGCTGGCCGCCTCGCCGTGGCGCACAATCATGCCCTCCGACGCGCGGTTGACCATCACCTTCACAAACTCGCGCTCGTCCTTGACGTACTGCTCGAAGCGGCCCTTCTTGATCTTGAACAGCGGCGGCTGCGCAATGTAGATATTGTTGCGCCTGATCAGCTCCGTCATGTGGCGGAAGAAGAAGGTCAGCAGCAGAGTGCGGATGTGCGAGCCGTCCACGTCGGCGTCGGTCATCAGAATGATCTTGCCGTAGCGGATCTTGCTGGCGTCAAAGTCGTCCTTGCCGATGCCGCAGCCGAAGGCGGTAATCATGGCGCGGATTTCTTCATGGCCCAGCATCTTGTCATAGCGGGCCTTTTCGACGTTGAGAATCTTTCCTCGCAAGGGCAAAATAGCCTGGAAACGGCGATCCCGGCCCTGTTTCGCGGTGCCGCCGGCGCTCTCGCCCTCGACCAGATACACCTCGCAGCGGTCGGGATTGCGCTCGCTGCAGTCGGCCAGCTTGCCGGGCAGCCCGGCGCCGTCCAGCGCGCCCTTGCGGCGAGTCAGATCGCGCGCCTTGCGGGCTGCCTCTCGCGCCCGCGATGCTTCAATCGCCTTGTTGATGATGCGCTTGGCGATCGGCGGATTCTGCTCCAGAAACGCGCCTAGCCGCTCGTTGACGAAGGCCTGCACCGTGCCCGCAATGTCGGAGTTCAGCTTGCCCTTGGTCTGCCCTTCAAACTGCGGCTGCGAAAGCTTCACGCTCACCACCGCCACCAGCCCCTCGCGCACATCGTCGCCGCTCAGATTCTCCTTCATATCCTTGAAGAGGCCCAGCGACTGCCCGATGGCGTTGATGGTGCGCGTCAGCGAGGTGCGAAATCCGGATAGATGCGACCCTCCGTCCACCGTGTTGATGTTGTTGGCAAAGCTGAAGACCGTCTCCGAGTAGCTGTCGTTGTATTGCAGCGCGATCTCGATCTCAACGCTGTCGCGCGATGCCTCCATCATGATCGGCTTCTCGTGCAGCACCTGCTTGCCGCGATTGAGGTACTTGACAAACTCGGCGATGCCGCCGGCATAGTGAAACTCCGCGCGGCGGGCTTCGCCGGTCTTCGCGTCGGCAGTGCGCTCGTCGGTAAGTGAAATCGTGAGGCCCTTGTTGAGGAAGGCCATCTCGCGCAATCGCTGCGCCAGGGTATCGTAGTTGAACTCGGTCGTGGTGAAGATCGTCCTGTCGGGCAAGAAGTGAATTTTGGTCCCGCGCCGCTTGCTCGTGCCCGCCTGGCGCAGTTCGCTCACCGGATCGCCGCAACTGAAGTCCATCTCCCAGGTGTGGCCGTCGCGCCAGATCTCCACATTGAACTCCTGCGAGAGCGCGTTCACGCAACTGACGCCCACCCCGTGCAGACCGCCGGAGACCTTGTAGGTCGAGGCGTCGAACTTGCCCCCGGCGTGCAGCTTGGTCAGCACCACCTGCACCGCCGGCATCATCGTGCCGTTCGACAGCGGCATCATGTCCACCGGAATTCCGCGGCCGTCATCAACCACCGTGATCGAGTTGTCCACGTGGATGATCACGTCGATCTTCTTGCAATAGCCGGCCAGCGCCTCATCCACTGAGTTGTCCACCACCTCGTAAACCAGGTGATGCAAGCCCATCTCTCCCGTGGAGCCGATGTACATGGCCGGACGCAGGCGAACCGCCTCCAGGCCCTCAAGAATTTTGATGTTCTCGCCGGTGTAGCTGCCGTTCTCTTCAGGCTGTGGTACAATCTTCGGAATTTCAGTCGCCATAGGTTTCCGTTCGCTAGGCCTTCGCTTCGAGCCCCAGTCGACGCGCCGCCCGGATGCGCTTCCGGACCAGTTTAATCGGAGCTTAACCGATGAAGAAACAGGAGCTTTCGAGCCAAGATGCCTGACTTCATTTTAGCACGGCGGGGGGTGGAAATAGAGGAGAATAACAGGGCCGCAAAGATCGTTGTTGCAGGTAAATCAAGCAGCTTTTATATGACGCTAGTAACCATACCCATTACTACTTGGTTAACTACAAGAAATACATTG
>Ga0302319_10001416_pt1 | contig 53456 bp, 48 predicted proteins | sample Bog_T0_2_FD_203319 | JGI IMG/M metagenome (GOLD analysis project Ga0302319, IMG submission 203319) | Peat permafrost microbial communities from Stordalen Mire near Abisko, Sweden - Bog_T0_2 | ecosystem: Environmental > Terrestrial > Soil > Wetlands > Peat | place: Sweden: Abisko, Stordalen Mire...
TCCTCCGCCCATGGGAAATCCCTCCCCGAAAATGCGCCCCTGGCAGCCCAGCAACTCCAGCGCCTTGATCGCTCAGGCCTGCCGGCCCTTGGATCCTTCGAGGCGCACGAATATCCGAAACCGCTGCGAGATGACTTACGGGCAAGCTAAAGCATGCCCTACCTTGTAGAATGGGAGACACGCATGTCCCAGCCTCTTGTGGGGATGGACCTCGCGGATCTGCGCGAGGCTCTCGGCTCCGATCAACCCGGTTACCGCGCCACTCAGGTGTACGAGGCCATCTATCGAGGCCGCGCCACCGATCTGGCTGGCATCACCGCTCTGCCCACCGCACTGCGCCAGAGCTTAGCCGAGCGGATCGCCTTCGGGCTGCCGGAAATCGCCCGCCGCTTTGAGTCGGCCGATGGCACGCGGCGCTACCTGCTCCGCCTCGAAGACGGCCGCACCGTCGAAACCGTGTTGATGCCGGAAGATGAGCGCGACACCATGTGCATTTCGAGCCAGGCCGGTTGCGCGGTGGATTGCAAATTCTGCATGACTGCGCTGCTGGGCCTGGAACGCAGCCTGACAGCCGGCGAAATCGTGGGTCAGGTGTTGACGCTGGTGCACGACAACAACCTCGACCGGGCGCACGACCCGCGCCGTCTGAACATCGTCATGATGGGACAGGGCGAGCCACTGCTCAATCTCGACAACGTCATCAAGGCGACGCGTATCCTGCTCGATCCCGCCGGCTTCGGGCTCTCGCCGCGCCGCATCACGGTTTCCACCGCCGGCATCGTGCCCAAGATCGCTGAACTGGGGCGCGAACCGGTGCGGCCCAAACTGGCGGTTTCGCTCAACGCCTCCACCGAAGAGGCGCGCTCGGAGCTGATGCCCATCACCCGCAAGTATCATTTGAAAGATCTGATCGAAGCCTGCCAGGCTTATCCGCTGCGGCCCTGGGAGAAGCTGACGTTCGAATACGTATTGCTGAAGGGCGTCAACGATACCGACGCCGATGCGCGCCGCGTGGCGAAGCTGCTGGCGAACATCAACGCCAAGCTCAACCTGATCGCGTTGAACCCCGGCCCGGAGATCCCTTACCAGACACCGGACCCCGAGCGCGTCGCCAGTTTTCAGACGATCGTGCGCCGCTCGATTCCCTGCTTCATCCGTAAGCCGCGCGGCCTCGATATTTTCGCCGCGTGCGGGCAGTTGAAATCAAGCGCGGTGTAAGGGGGGGCGCAGACGGGCGTGTTGACAGGCGAAAGCGCCTGTCCCACTTTGCGGCCGGGGCGCTGCTATCGCGGCGTGATCAGGCCGCCCAGCTTGTCTTGTTCGCTGGCGGTCGTGCGCGGAAAGCGGGTCGACCAGGCTTCCGGGTACTTGAGGCCGGAGCCGGTGTTATACAGGACGATGCGGTCGGCCGGCTTGAGGAATCCACTGGCGAGCAGCTTGCGCAGCGCGGCCACGCAGGTAGCGCCTTCGGGCGCGGCGAAAATGCCTTCGGTCGAAGCCAGCTCCACTCCGGCATCGAGCATCTCCTCATCGCTCACCGCGATCGCCGTGCCGCCCGAGGAGCGCACCGCGTCGAGCACCAGGAAATCGCCCAGCGGTTTGGGCACGCGCAAGCCGGCGGCCAGCGTGTGGGCGCCATCGAAGAAGCGGCTGCGCGGCTCGTTCTCTTCGAAGGCGCGAACCACCGGCGCGCAACCTTCCGCCTGGACGGCGATCATCTTCGGCCGCCGGCTGCCGATCCAGCCCAGCTTCTCCATTTCGTCAAACGCCTTCCACATGCCGATCATACCGACGCCGCCGCCGGTGGGATAGAAGATGGCGTCGGGCGGTTCCCAATCCATCTGCTCGGCCACTTCGTAGCCCATGGTTTTTTTGCCTTCGATGCGATAGGGTTCCTTGAGCGTGCTGACGTCGAACCAGCCTTCCTGGGGGCCGCGCTCAGCGGCCACGCGGGCGCAATCGCTAATCAGTCCGTCCACCAGGGTGACGTTGGCGCCGTACGCTTTGCATTCCAGGTAATTCGCCTGCGGCACGTCGCGCGGCATGAAGATGTAGGATTCGATGCCGGCCGCCGCCGCGTACGCCGCCAGGGCGCTGGCCGCATTGCCGGCCGAAGGAATCGCCACTTTGCGGATGCCCAGTTCCACACACATCGAAATGGCGCAGGCCAAGCCGCGGGCTTTGAAGGAAGCGGTGGGATTCAATCCTTCGTCTTTGACCCAGAGCGCTTCGGCGCCCAATCGCGCGCCCAACCGCCTGGTGCGCACGAGCGGCGTCCAGCCCTCGCCTAAACTGACGATCGAGGTGTCCGCGGGCGGCAGTACCGGAGCGTATCGCCACATGCTGGAAGGTCCGCTCGCTACTTCCCGCCGCGGCCAGCGGTGCCGTATGATATCGAGATCGTAGCGCACCAGCAGGGGACCGCCGCAGGAACAGAGGTTCGCCGGCGCGCCCGCATCCAGCCTGGAGCCGCAGAGACTGCATTCCAAATGGGTTGCTCTCGCCATGAATCATCAAGTCTAACATTCAGCGAACGCGGGGCCGCTGACGTGAGTGTCCCCGCAACACGCCTGCGCATCGCCCGCGGTCTCTGGCCCTTCCAGTACCGGAATCGCCGCTGCGGGCGTTCCCTTTCGGGCGCCTCCTCTGATATAAAAGAATAGTTTCGAACTCCGATGCTCCACTCTTGCGGACATACACGCGTCCACCGCCATTACCGGGATCAAGACTCACCGGGAGCGGCCGATGCCAGCCGCCAAGCGAAGAACGCGCCAGCCACGCCTACGCACGACGAGATCGCGGCCTTGGCTTATTCCTATTGGGAGTTCCGCGGCAGTCGGGGTGGCTCGCAGTTGGAGGATTGGTTCCGCGCAGAACGTGAGCTGCGCCGGAAGGCGTGAGCGATTTGCGCGCGAGCACACCCGCGGCGCAGTCCGCTGCCTGGCAACCCGGTGCGCGAACCTCTCTGTCGACTTAACGCAGGGCCGCTGAGCCGAGTTGGCGGCGCATCCGCCGGAGCTTCCACGAATACAGGCATTCGAGGGCGCCGAGGAGCATCAGCGAGAACAAAATGTTTTGCAGTGGCGTCATGGGAACATTCTCCGCAGGCTGCTTTTTATATAGCAGATACTGGTCCTAAAATCCTAGATCTATCAGTACTTATGTCGGTACTATATGACCAGTAACCGGCAAATACCCGAGGCAGGATAGTATTAACTTTTTCTTGCTTATATCGGACACGCAGCTATCCGGAACCGATGTCATACAATTGAAAATGGGATGTCGGCACGTATAGGACGCAGACTCGCCATTTTGGAGCCGATAGTGGTTTTCGGCCTGATCCTGGCCTATATCTGGAGTTTGCGCTACCATCACCCGGCGGCGTGGGCGCCGATTCTGGTGTTGCCGCTGGCCTCCCACTGGTGGCGCCGAGAAGGAGCGGCAGCGCTTGGTTTCCGCATGCAGAACCTGGCTGAGTGCCTGCGGCGCTTCGCTCCGGCGCTGGGGTTCCTCGCGCTGACACTGCTGGCGTCGGGGCTGTTGTTGGACACTGTCCGCCGCATTGCGCTCGATCGCGTCGCCGTGACTTGGGCAATCTACCTGCCGTGGGGCCTCTTCCAGCAGTACCTGCTGAACGGTTATTGCCTGACGCGCCTGCAAATTGTGCTGCCGGCTCGGGGCGCGGCGCTGGCCGCCGCGGCGCTATTCTCCGCCGTGCACGCGCCGAACTGGTTCCTGATGCTGGTGACGCTGGTGGCGGGTTACGCCGCCGCGCGCCTATACACCCGCTACCGTAACCTCTATTTCCTTGGCCTGGCGCACGGCACGCTGGGCGTGTTGTTGTTTCTTGTGGTGCCTGACTCCATCAGCCATCACCTGGTGGTCGGGCCTGGCTGGTACGGGCATTAGGCGCGCATTGCGCCGCTTCGTGAACGGCGGGCCGGGCATGCCCGGCCCCTACATTCGGCGCGGGGGTTGCGAACCTTGCATTCGAGGAATCCTCCGTCCCACCCCGGCACAAGCTGTCCCACAAGCGAACAGTCCGCACCGCGGCCTAACGAGGAAGCGCCTTTGAACGTCATATGTTAGCCGACGCGCGGAGTGGCAGAAGCCGTGCCTTTTCCACTTGGGAACGGTAATGGACATACAACGCAAGAACGTGGGCAGGAACAAGGCCATCCGTTGGACGATCATCGGAATCGTGACCGTGGGAGTGGTGCTCGGCCTCTTCTTCTGGGTCAAGGGCCTGAAACCCGCCGCGCCGCCGGCGGAGATGTCGGCTTTGTGGCCGGACACGGTGAAGCGCGGCCCCATGGTGCGAGAAGTGCGTGGGTTGGGCACGCTGGTCCCGGAAGACACAATGCTGATCACGGCCAATACGGACGCCCGCATCGAGCGCATTCTGATCAAGCCCGGCACGCCGGTCAAGGCCGACTCGCTGGTGATGGTGATGACCAGCCCGGAGTTGCAGACGGCGCTGCTCGACGCGCAATACCTGCTCAAGGCCTCGCAAGCCGATTTCGAAAACCTCAAAGTTACGCTGGAAAAGGCTCTGCTCGACATGCAGTCGGCTGCGGCCCAGACCAAGGGCGATATGGAAAACGCCAAGCTGCAGGCCGATCGCGACCAGACGCTGGCCAAGGACGGCCTGGTTTCGGAAATCGACGCTAAGATTTCCGCTACCAAAGCCCAGCAGCTTGCCGAACAATACCAGCTTCAGTTGAAGCGCCTGGAGATCAACTCCAAGGCAGACGAAGCGCAGCTCGCCGCGGCCAAGGTGAAAGTGGACCAGTTGGAGGGCGAGTACAGTCTGAAAAAGAGCCAGGTGAACCAGTTGAACGTGCGCGCGGGTTTTGACGGAATGCTGGAAGCGCTGCCGGCGCCGCTCACGCAGGTCGAGGAAGGCCAGAAGGTGCTGGCCGGCACGCCGCTGGGCAAAGTGGCACAGCCCTCGCATCTGAAGGCGGAATTGAAAATCGCCGAAACGCAGGTCAAGGACATTGCCATCGGCCAGCCAGCGGTGATCGACACGCGCCTGGCCGGAGGCGGTTCCAACGGCCTGATCGAGGGCCGGGTGTCGCGCATCGATCCTTCCATTTTGAATGGCACGGTGACGGTGGATGTAGCGCTCAAAGGCCAATTGCCGCAGGGCGCGCGGCCGGATTTGAGCGTGGACGGCACCATTCAGCTCGAGAAGCTGGACGACGTGGTGTTCGTGGGCCGGCCGGTGTTCGGCCAGGAAAACAGCTCCGTGCAGTTATTCAAGATCGAGCCGGACGGCAAGTACGCCAACAAGGTGAAGGTCGCCTTCGGCCGCAGCTCGGTCAACACCATAGAAATCAAGAGCGGATTGAGCGTCGGCGATCGGGTGATACTCTCCGACATGTCGAATTTCGATCAATACGACAGGATTAAGCTGAACTAGTTCTTCGCCAAAATCGTCTTTGAGGTGAGAGCAAACATGGAAAACGGTTCGGAAGCGCTGATTCGCCTGGACCAGGTGAGCAAGGTGTTCATCACCGACGAAGTGGAGACGCACGCCCTCGCCGGCATCCACTTTGAACTGAAGAAAGGAGAGTACCTGTCGATTGCCGGCCCGTCCGGCTGCGGCAAGTCCACGCTGCTGGCGATTCTGGGACTGCTCGACACTCCCAGCGACGGCGTATATTACCTGAACGGCAAGCCGGTAACCGGGCTCAAGTTAAGCGAACGGGCGCGCATCCGCAACCGAGAGATCGGCTTCATCTTTCAGGCGTTCAACCTGATCGGCGATCTGACGGTTTACGAGAACGTGGAGCTGCCGCTCACCTATCGTGGCATGCCCGGCTCGGAGCGCAAGCGCCGCGTGCAAGAGGCGCTCGAACGCGTCGGCATGTCGCACCGCATGAAGCATTACCCCTCGCAGCTTTCCGGCGGCCAACAGCAGCGCGTGGCGGTGGCCCGCGCCCTCGGCGGCGACCCGCTGATTCTGCTGGCCGACGAGCCAACCGGCAACCTGGATTCGGCCAATGGCGAAGCGGTCATGAGCCTGCTCAAGGAGTTGCACACAGCCGGCGCCACCGTCTGCATGGTGACGCACGATCCGCGCTATGCCGAATTCGCCGACCGCACCATCCGGCTGTTCGACGGCCGCATTGTGGAAGAACAGGTGGAACCGGCGGCCAAGCACTAGACGCGCGCCCTGCACCGGCCTGCGCGGTCTGTTAACCTCACCTCATGCACCCGCTGGTGGGGGATTTGCGGCGCGGGGTGCGCCAATGGTGGAAGTCGCGCGGTCTGGCCGCGCTGGCATTGGTGGCTCTGGCGCTGGGAATTGGCGCCACAACCGCCATCTTCAGCGTGGTGAATGCGGTACTGCTCCAGCCGCTGCCGTTTCGCGATGCCGACCGGTTGCTGGCGATCTTTGAGAAGAACATTCCCCAACGGAAGAGCGATTTGTACGCGGCGGGCATCAATATTGACGAATGGCGCCGGCGCAGCCTCACGGTGTCGGGCGTCGCCGCCATCTTTGACGGAAAGATGATTCTGACCGGCGGCCCCGGCGGCCGCATGGAAGCCGAAGAGTTGAAGTCCGAGCGCGTATCGGCCAACCTGTTCCCGCTACTGGGCGTGCATCCGGTGTTGGGCCGCGGCTTCCTGGCCTCCGAAGACGTTCCGGGACAAAGCAACGTGGCCGTGCTGAGCTACGAGTTATGGCAACGCCGGTTCGGCGCCGATCCCTCGATCCCCGGCAAGTCGATCCGCCTGCGGGGGTCGAGTTATACGGTGGTGGGAGTGCTGCCGGCCGGTTTTTCCCTGATCGAACCAGGCGTGGACGTGTGGACTCCGCTCAACTTCGACATCAACGATCCGCGCGTTGCCTCCGGCCGCAGCCTCACCGCAATCGCACGCCTGCGGCGGGGCGTAACCTTCGAGCAGGCGGTGAGCGAGTTCGACAGCATGGGCGCCAGCCTCGAGGCCGCCTATCCGGCGATCGACAGCGGATATCGCGCCGTGGTCCGGCCGCTGGCCGAGCAGATCGTGGGTAAGACTCGCCAGGCCTTGCTGGTGCTGCTGGCGGCGGTGGGGCTGCTGCTGGGGATCGCGTGCGCCAACGTAGCCAATCTGCTGCTGGCGCGCGGCGCCACGCGCCGCAAAGAAATCGCCGTTCGCGCTGCGTTAGGGGCCAGCCGGTTACGCATCACCATGCAGTTGCTTGCCGAAAGTGTGCTGCTGGCGCTAGCCGGCGGAGCGCTGGGGGCAGTCCTGGCCGCCGCCGGCGTCACCCTGGTAAAGCGGCTGGGTCCGGCCAACCTGCCGCACCTGGCGCAGATTCACGCCGACTGGCGGCTGCTGCTGTTTGCGGTGGTCATCTCCGTCCTCACTGGCGTCCTGTTCGGCATGGCGCCGGCTCTGCAGATTTCCTCCGGCAACTTGAATGCGGCGCTGGTGGAAACCGGACGCGGCGGAACGGTGGGCCGCTCCGGCCGCATGCTGCGCAGCGGTTTAGTGGTGCTCGAAATCGCGCTGGCGCTGGTGGTGCTGATCGGCGCCACCCTGCTGACGCGAAGCTTCAACCGGCTGCGCTCGGTCAACCCCGGCTTCGATTCATCCAACCTGCTCACCTCGCGGCTGCCGTTCTCCGCTGGCAGAAACGCCGCGCCGCCGCGCCGCGTGGCCTTCCTGCGCGCCGTCATGCCGCAACTGGCCGCGCTTCCCGGCGTGCGTAGCGTGGGCGCTTCGAGCGGGCTGCCGCTGGTGGGCCTCGACGCGGGCGTCATGTTCGCCGTCGCCGATCGTCCCGCGCCGCCCCCGGACCAGCGGCCCATGGCGCTGACCCGCTCGGTCACCCCGGATTACTTTCGTGCGATGGGCATCCCGCTAGTGGCCGGGCGGGAGTTCACGGATGCCGACACCAGCCGATCGCCCGCAGTGGCCGTCATCGACCAGGCGCTGGCGCGACGATTCTGGCCGGGCGCGAGTCCGCTGGGTGGCCGCTTGGCCCTGGATTGGTCGCCTCCCGTGGTCGCCGAAGTAGTGGGCGTGGTGGGCAGCGTGAAACCGGAGACGGTGCAGGGCGAAGATTGGGCCACGATCTATAGCCCGTATGACCAGCGGCCCACCCCGGCCACCAATCTCGTAATCAGGACCGCCGGCGAGCCGCTGGCGCTGGCGGCGAGCGTGCAGGGCGAGGTGCGACGCCTGGACCCCGATCAGCCGCTGGTCCAGATGCAGACGGGCGACGAGATCGTCGCCAAGGCGATGGCCGGCGCGCGCTTCAACACGCTGCTGCTGGGACTGTTCGGCGTGATTTCGTTCGTGCTGGCGGCGGTGGGCATCTACGGCGTGGTTTCGTACGACGTCGGCGAACGCGTGCAGGAACTGGGAATTCGCATGGCACTGGGCGCGCAGAAAAGCGACGTGCTCAGCCTGATCCTGGGTCACGCCGTGCGCCTGGCGGCCCTAGGCATCGCCCTGGGGCTGGCCGGAGCTTTGGTTCTGACGCGCCTGATGGAATCCATGCTGTTTGGCGTTCACCCGCGCGATTTCGGCACTTACGCGGCGGCCGCCGTGGGCCTGGCGGCGGTGGCGCTGGCCGCCAGCTACCTGCCGGCGCGCCGCGCCATGAGCCTCGATCCAATCACGGCGCTACGTCATGAATAGGACATCATGATTACTCTTCGCAACGTGGAAAAGTTTTACGAAGCCGGATACGGGCGCACGTACGTCCTGCGCCGCATCAATATGGAGATCAAAGAGGGCGAGTTCGTCACCATCATGGGACCCTCCGGCGCCGGCAAGTCGACGCTGCTCAGCATCCTCGGTATGCTCGACGCGGCGTGGACCGGCGAGTTCGAATTCGTCGGCCACCAGGTTCACCGCATGAAGCCGAAAGACCGCGTGGAGCTCAACAAGAAGTACATCGGCTTCGTCTTTCAGAGCTATCACCTGATCGACAATCTGACGGTGTACGAGAATCTGGATATTCCGCTCTCGTACCGCAACGTGAAAAGCTCCGAGCGGGCGGCCATCGTCTGCGACTCGTTGGACCGCTTTCACATCGTGGGCAAGCGCGACCTGTACCCGAGCCAGCTCTCCGGCGGCCAGCAGCAACTGGTGGCCGTGGCGCGCGCCGTGATCGCCAGCCCCAAGCTGATCCTGGCCGACGAGCCCACCGGCAACCTCCACTCCAGCCAGGGCAAGGAGATCATGGAGCTGTTCAAGAAGCTGAACGAGGAAGGGACCACGATCGTGCAGGTGACGCACTCGCACGACAACGCCGCTTATGGACACCGCGTGGTGAATCTGGCCGATGGCTGGATTGTGTAAGCCGCGAAAAAACCTTGGCCACAGATAAACACAGATGAACACGGATGAGAACAAGGGCCTGATTTCTGGGGGTTTCTTATCTGTGTTTATCTGTGTTCATCCGTGGCTCGGAATTGTGCCGCGCACGCCATGACCGCCGTGCAGCGCTTCGCCGCCATCTCGCGCCACTTCCGCCGCCGGCGGATGGCGCGGTTCGCGGCTGAACTGGGCCTCACTTCCGAGACACGCGTGCTCGATATCGGCGGCACGCCGGATAACTGGCAACTGCTGGCCGCGCCGCCGCGCCTGGTGTTGCTGAACACGCCGCGCGCGGCCGAGGAACTGACGGGCGCCCCAGCCTGGGTGGCGGGCGATGGGCGGGCGCTGCCGTTCCGCGATGCCGCGTTCGACGTGGTTTTCAGCAACTCGGTGATCGAACACGTCGGCGATTTGGCCAGCCAGCGGCAATTCGCGCGCGAGGTCGCCCGCGTCGGCCGCGCCTATTGGGTGGAAACGCCCAACCGCTGGTTTCCGGTGGAGCAGCATCTGCTTACGCCGTTCGTTCATTGGCTGCCGCGGCCGTGGCAGCGGACGCTGGTTCCGCGTTTCAACTGGTGGCGCGTGCTGGTTCCGCTTCCGGCCGACCGGCGGGATTTCTACATCGAACACTACCTGCGCGATGTCCACCTGCTCGGGCCGGGGGAGTTGCGCGCGCTCTTTCCCGACGCGCTCATTTTGCGCGAGCGCCTGCTGGGAGTCGCCAAATCGCTGGTGGCCTTGCGCCGCAGTCCATGACTCGTACGGGCAAGCTAAAGCATGCCCTACCACAGCGGTTTTCGGGTTGTCCCGTGCTATGGTGATAGCAGTGTCATCGCCGTTGGATCTCCACCTGGAACATTACGAAGGGCCGCTCGATTTGCTGCTGGATTTGATTCGCAAGCAGCAGATCGATATCAAGGATATTCCTATCGCCACCATCACTTCGCAGTACCTGGAGTACATGGAAAAAGCCCGCGAGATGGATATCGACTTGGGGGCGGAGTTCGTCTACATGGCGGCCACGCTGATCCACATCAAATCGAAAATGTTGTTGCCGCGCGATCCGGCGCTGGGCGAGGATGCCGAGCAGGCGGACGACCCGCGGCAGGAGCTGGTGGACCGGCTGCTGGAGCACGAGCGTTTCAAGAACGCCGCCGAGATGCTGCAGCAGAAACGGATGATCGAAGAGAACGTCTGGTCGAACCCTCAGATCAAAGCCTTTTCGAGCGAGGACGACGATCCCGGCCTGGCGGTCACGCTGTTCGACCTGGTGAAAGCGTTCGGCGAAGTGCTGGACCGCGCCAAACTGCGCCCGGTGTACGAGGTGGAATCCGCCGACGTGACCGTGCCGGATATGATTCGCAACCTGCGCGACCGGTTTCTGGCGGTGGCGCCGGATCAGCCGATCTTCATCCTGCGCGTGCTCGAGGAGCAGCATTCGCGGCGCGCCATGATCGCGCTGTTTCTGGCCGTGCTCGAAATGGTACGGATGCAGGCGGTGGAAGTGACGCAAAAAGATTTGTTCGGCGAAATCGCGCTGCGGCGGCACCGGAATTTCGATGCGGTGTTCGCGGACGAGCAGCCCATCGCCACAATTGAAAAAGACTACCTTTGACGGGAATGGAAGAACTGGAAACAGACACAGCAGCGGCCTCGCCGGAAACGGAGCAGCCGCCGACCGAAGAAACTCGGGACCCGCAGCAGCCGGTTTCGATGGACGATCTGCTGGCCGGGCCGGCGGCGGACGATGCGCCGGTTTCGCTCGCCGACGCGCAGTTGCGCGCGGTGGTGGAGGCGATCGTTTATGTCGCCGAGGAACCTTTGACGGCGGCGCAGATTGGCGCGGCCCTGCTGCAACCCGTGGATCGCGTCCAGGAAGCGCTGGCCTGGCTGATCGAGGACTTCGACAAGCCCGAGCACGGCGTGGCGATTCGCGAAGTGGCCGGCGGATACAAAATGGCCACCAAGGCCGAGCACCATGACGCGGTGCGCACGTTCGTCCATAGTCTCAAGCCGCCGCTCAAGCTGTCGCTGCCGGCACTGGAAACGCTGGCAGTGATCGCCTACAAGCAGCCCGCCACGGCGCCGGAAATCATGGAGATTCGCGGTGTGCAGGGGGCGGGCGTACTGAAGACGCTGCTCGACCGCAAGCTGATCGCGGCGGCCGGGCGCAAGAACGTCATCGGCAAGCCGATCCTCTACAAGACCACCAAGGAATTCCTGATTCAGTTCGGTTTGAAGGACCTGAGCGAACTGCCTTCGCTCAAGGAATTCGAAGAGATTCGCCGCATGTCGTTCGGCGACAGCGAACCGGCGCCAGAGGCCGGAGCGACCGAACCCGCCGAACCCGCCGAGCCCGCGGCATCTGAACCCGTAGGGGCTGGACATGCCCAGCCCGAGCCCGCGGCGGCCGAGCCCGAATCCGCGCCAGCCGAGCCCACCGAGCCTGAACCCGCGGCGGCTGCGGAACTCGAAATTCCGGCTGCTGGCGATGAGCCGCCTACCGGAGACAACTGATGGCGGAAGAGCGGCTGCAGAAGATTCTCGCCCACGCCGGCGTGGCATCCCGGCGCCACGCGGAGGAATTGATTACGGAGGGCCGCGTCTGGGTCAACGGCGCCGCGGTCACCGAGCTTGGCTCCAAAGCCGACCTGGCACGCGACCACATCAAGGTGGATGGCAAGCTGCTGCGCGCGCCCAAGCGGCTGGTCTACCTGGCGCTGTTCAAGCCGGACAACACCGTCACCACGATGAGCGACCCGCAGCGGCGCGCCACGGTGATGGATCTGCTGCACGGGGTGAAGGAACGCGTTTACCCGGTAGGCCGCTTGGATTACCACAGCGAAGGGCTGCTGCTGCTCACCAACGATGGCGAAATGGCCAACGCCATCATGTCCGCCACCACGCATCTTCCTAAAACATACGTGGTGAAGGTTAACGGCACGCTGACCGCCGACCAGGAGGAGCAGTTCCGCCGCGGCGTCCCGCTTTCGGGCAAGCGCACGCTGCCGGCCGGATTGAAGGTGATCCACGCCGCGCAGAATCCCTGGTACGAGGTGCGTCTTTTCGAGGGCAGGAACCATCAAATCCGGCTGATGTTCAAGCACTTCGATTTCCTGGTGGAAAAACTGCGGCGGGTGCGTGTCGGCCCCATCGAACTGGGACCGCTGAAGCCCGGCCACTTCCGCCACCTGACGGAAGACGAGGTGGGCAGGCTGCGCAGCGCGCTGCGCTCGAAGCCGGCGGCGGCCAAGCACGAGGGCGCATGAACCGCGTCGCGGCAATCCTCGGCGAAGCCCGAACCATCGCGGTAGTGGGCCTTTCGGCCAGGCGCTTCCGTCCCAGCCATGGCGTGGCGGAGTACCTGCAGCGGGCGGGCTACCGCATTATTCCGGTCAACCCGAAGATCGCCGAGGTGCTGGGCGAAAGGTCGTATGCGTCGCTGGATGAGGTTCCCGAGCCGGTCGATATCGTCGACATCTTCCGCCGCCCGGAGCATGTGCCGGCTATCGTGGAAGCCGCCATTCGCAAGGGCGCCAAGACGATCTGGATGCAGGAAGGCGTGGTGCATGAAGAGGCCGCGCGCCGCGCCGAATCCGCCGGCCTGGCGGTCATCATGGACCGCTGCATCCTGAAAGAGCACAAGCGGCTGGGGCTCAAGTAGACAGAAGTAAGAAGTAAGAAGACAGAAGTCAGAAGCTCGTGGCGCGGGCCGTCGGGCCTGCTGAGTCGAGGGTCATCTCGACTCTTCTTGGCCGCGGCGGGTACAGATGAAGCGAAGAAAAGCCGAGACGACTCTCGGCTCAGCAGCCTTGACAGGCCGCGCCACGGCTTCTCACATCCACCCCATTCGCTGGCGCAGCGCGGTGATCTGCGCAGTGTGATGGCGCGCGTGCCAGACGTGCATGGGCAGAACCAGATCCAAGGCGAACTCGCCGCGTTCCGGATGCAGCATCCGGCGCGACCACTCCGCTTCCGACAGCGATTCAAACAGCGCGACCCATCGCGCGCAAAGCGCGTCGCAGAGCAGCAGCGACGGTTCGACCGGCCCGTTGCGTGCATCGGCCAGTTCCGCCCAAAGAGCCTCGTCAAAAGGCTTGACCACGGGCTCGAACTCGGTCAGCGCCAGCCTAGTGCGGACATACCAGTTCATCTGTGCGTCCGCCAGATGGTGCACAACTTGCCGGACGGTCCAGCCTCCCGGCCGGTATGGCGTATCGAGCCGATCTTCGGATAAATCGGCGACCGCGGCGCGCAGCCGCGCCGGAGCGCCGGCCAGTTGTCGCAGAAGTTGACGCCGCCCTTCGTCGTCGACGGGTGGCCCCGCTTCAAATGGCCCGATTGGATATCGCAGGTCGGTCAAGTGCGGCGGCTCCCATCGTGACAAACTGCCCAACCCAGCTCAGACGTGCGAATCGAGCATTTTCTGGACTTCGGACTTGCCGATGGCGCCGACCCGCTGCTCCACTACCTGGCCGCCCTTGAACAACAGCAAGGTGGGAATGCCGCGGATGTTGTAGCGCATGGCTGTCTTGTCGTTGGAGTCCACATCCAGCTTGCCGATCTTGGCTTTGCCGGCGTACTCGCTGGCTACCACGTCTATGGTGGGACCCATCTGCTTGCAAGGGCCGCACCACTCGGCCCAAAAGTCCACCAAAACCGGAACTTCCGCCCGGAGGACGTCTTGGTCAAACGAAGAGTCGGTAAAGGTTAAGGTGTTCTGACCTGCCATCTCATCTCCTGCAATATTAGAATCGGCGCCGGGAAAAAGGATTCACGCGCGTCCCAATAGTCGCCCGTATAATGCCGCATACTCTTGCGCGGAAGCCTTCCAGGAGAAGTCCTTTTGCATCCCGCGGAGCATCCTGGCGTGCCACTCATCCCGGTTAGAGAAAGCTTGAATGGCGGCACGAACGGCGCCCAACAGAGCTGCCCCGGAATACTCCTGGAACTTGAATCCGGTGCCTTCATCGATGGTATCATCCAAGCCGCCGGTCGCGCGAACCACGGGCACGGTGCCATAGCGCAGGCTATAGATCTGGCTCAGGCCGCAGGGTTCGTAGCGGCTGGGCATGAGAAACAAATCGGCGCCAGCCTCGATCAGGTGAGACAGCCGGTTGTCAAAGCCGATTCGTACCGCGACGCGCCCGGGGAATCGTTCGGCCATGGCGCGGAAGGACTCTTCGTACTCGGGTTCGCCCGAGCCGAGCGCCACCAGGTAGACATCTTCGGCGATGATTTCGCCGGCCACTTCGGCCAGAATATCGACGCCTTTTTGCTGCGTGAAGCGGGACACCATGCCCAGCAGCGGCCGGTCGATGGCTTCCGCCGGAAAGCCGAGTTCCGCCAGGAGCTGCTGCTTGGCGATGCGCTTGCCGCTTAAGTCCTGCGCCGAATAGGGCGCCGGAATCAGCGGGTCGTTCTCCGGGCTCCACTCGCGGTAATCCGCGCCGTTGAGGATACCGGTCAGCATCGCGGCGCGCGTGCGCAGAGCGCCATCCAAACCGCAGCCGTATTCCGGCGTCTGGATCTCGCGCGCGTAAGTCGGGCTGACGGTGGAAAGCGCGTCGGCGAATGAAATGCCGCCTTTGATGTAACTGACCTGACCGAAGAATTCGAGGCCGCCGGGATTGAAAATGGTTTCATCCAGGGCCGCCTCTTGGAGCGCGCTCGCAGGAAACAGACCCTGGTAGCCCAGGTTGTGAATGGTGAACAGCTTTTTCACGCCCATGAACGTGGGATCGCCGGCCAATGTGGTGCGCAGGTATGCGGGCACCAGGCCCGCCTGCCAGTCGTGGCAATGCAATATGCCGGGCCGGAACAGGTGGCGCGCCACACCCAGCGCCGCGCGCGCGAATACGGCGAATCGAACGTCGTTATCCGGGTAATCGACGCCCGCTTCACCGTAAAGCCCTGGCCGATCAAACAGCCGCGGGCACTCCACCAGGTAGAGCGGATACTCCGCCGGCGCCTGGTAGATGGCGATATCGAAGCCGGCCTTCCCCAGGTAGACCGGAAGATGGTCGTACACGCGCCGCGCGTCCTTGAGAGGGATCGACCCGTAGCGGGGGATCACCACCGCGGTCTCACACCCGAACTCGCGCAAGGCGGCGGGCAATGCCCCCACCACGTCCGCCAACCCGCCGGTTTTGGCGAGCGGCGCAGCCTCCGGCGAAATCATCAGGACGCGGGTCACACCGGAATTGTACCAGGGGCTCGGGGCGGATTGGATTTCCGCCGGTGCTTTTGTCACCATGAAAACATGGCTACCGCTACTTTGATCGAGTTCCGCAATGAACCGTACGCTGATTTCTCCCAGCCCGCCAACCGGCGCGCCATGGAGGAAGCCCTGCGGCAGGTTCGCTCCGAGTTCGGACGCGAATACCGGCTCCGCATCGGGAGCGAATACATCTCGACCGGCGACCGGCTCGAATCGGTGAATCCGTCGAACCCCAGCGAAATCGTGGGCGTACACCATCGGGCGGACGCCGTGCTGGCCGCCCGCGCCGTCGAGGCCGCCTGGCAGTATTTCCCGGAATGGAGCCGCGTGCCGGCCGCGGCGCGCATCGGCATGACGTTCGAGGCCGCGCGCATCCTGCGGCGGCGCAAGCTCGAATTTGACGCCTGGCTGGTTTACGAAGCCGGCAAGACGTGGCCCGAAGCCGAGGCCGATGTATCCGAGGCGATCGACTTCTGCGAATACTACGCGCGCGAAATGGAGCGCCTGGCCGCGCCGCAGCCGGTGGTGCAGTTGCCCGGCGAGCACGGCGAGATGATTTACATTCCGCTCGGCGTGGGTGTGGTAATTCCGCCGTGGAACTTTCCGCTGGCCATCCTGGCGGGGATGACGGTAGCCTCGCTGGTGGCTGGCAACACGGTGGTGCTGAAGCCATCCAGCGAAACCCCGACGATTGGCGCCAAGTTCGCCGAGGTGCTGCTGGAGGCGGGCTTCCCGGAGCGAGCGTTTACCCTGCTGACCGGCAGCGGCGCGGCGGTGGGCGATGTGCTGGTGGGGCACACAAAGACGCGGTTCATTTCTTTCACCGGCTCGCGCGACGTGGGCCTGCGCATTAACGAACTGGCGGCCAGGACGCAGCCGGGGCAGATCTGGATCAAGCGCGTGGTGGCGGAAATGGGCGGCAAGGACGCAATCGTCGTGGATGGCGATGCGGACCTGGACAAGGCCGTGGACGGCGTGCTGGCATCGGCGTTCGGCTATCAGGGACAGAAGTGCTCGGCCTGCTCGCGGGCCATCGTCGACGCCAAGGTGTATGACGCTTTCCTCGAGAAGCTGGCGGTGAAGACGCGGAACATCAAGGTCGGTCCCTCTGACGATCCGGCCAACTACCTGGGGCCGGTGATCAGCCGGAGCGCGCGCAACGCCATCCAGGCATACATCGAGGTGGGAAGGAAAGAGGGCCGCGTGGTGGTTGGCGGCCAGCCGGTGGCGGGCGACGGCTATTTCATTCCGCCGACCATCATTGCGAACGTCGATTCGCGCGCGCGGATTTTTCAGGAGGAGATTTTCGGGCCGGTGCTGGCCGTGACCAAGGCGAGAGATTTCGAGCACGCGCTCGAACTAGCCAACGATTCCGAGTACGGGCTCACCGGCGCCGTGTTCTCGAACGATCCCGAACACCTGCGCCAGGCCACCGAGCGCTTCCACGTCGGCAACCTGTATTTGAACCGCAAATGCACTGGCGCCATGGTGGGCGCGCATCCCTTCGGCGGGTTCAACATGTCGGGCACCGATTCCAAGGCCGGCGGCCCGGACTACCTGCTGCTGTTCCTGCAGGCAAAATCCATCGCGCAGCGAGGTTGAGCGACGTGGCGCACGCACTCGTGCGTGCCGCGTCGGCACTCGTGCCGACGCCCGGCCTTCGCGAACAGGTGTCGAGAAGAGTCTCGACCCGCACGCACGAGTGCGTGTGCCACGTCAGCCCTAACCGGATTCGCCGTCCGCCTTGGCATCGGCAGCGCCCGCAAGCTGGCTGCGGTGAATCGCGTCCAGCACACCGTTGACGAATTGTACCGATTCCTCGCCGGAAAACTTCCGCGTCAACTCGAGCGCTTCGTCGATGGTGACCGCGGCGGGCGTGGCGCCATGCAGCAGTTCGTAAACCCCCAGCCGCAGGATGTTGCGATCGACGGCCGGCATTCGCTCCATGCGCCAGTGTTCGGCGTGGCGGGTAATCAGCCCGTCTACTTCTTCGATGTGGGCGATGGCGCCTTCGAGCAGACTGACCGCGAAGTCATCCCGCTCCGGATGTTCCTCCGCATACAGGGTGTCGAAATAGGAATTGATGGCCTCGTCCAGGGGCTGGCGGCGCGCATCCCACAGAAAGAGGATCTGCAACGCGCGCTGGCGCGACCTGCGGCGGGCAGGCATTAGTTGGCCTGGCGCAAAGTGCGCAGCAGATTGGCCATTTCGATGGCGCTCATGGCGGCGTCGAAGCCCTTGTTGCCGCCCTTGGCGCCGGCCCGGTCGATGGCCTGCTCCAACGTGTTGGTGGTCAGCACGCCGAAGGACACCGGGACGCCCGTCTCCAGGCTGGCGTGCGCGATGCCCTTGGCGGCTTCGGCGGCAATGTAATCGAAGTGCGGCGTGTCGCCGCGGATCAGCGCGCTCAGGCAGATCACCGCGTCATAGCGATGCGTCCGCGCCATTTCGCCGGCCACCAGCGGGATCTCCCAGGAGCCCGGCACCTTGACGATTTCGATCAGGTCCGCCGCCGCGCCCGTGCGCGTCAATGCGTCCATGGCGCCCGCCAGCAGGCGGTCCGTGATAAAGCTGTTGAAGCGGCTGACGATGATGACAAATCGCAATCCCGCGGCACTGAGCTGACCTTCCCACACTTTCGACATAGTTCACTTCCCCGTAAACGCCGGGGCCCTCTTTTCGAGAAACGCCCGCGTGCCTTCGCGGCAGTCTTCGGTCGCCGCGCTCAATCCGAAAAGCGCTGCCTCGAGTTGCAGCCCTTCATTCAGGCCGCCATTGAGGCCCGCATCCACCGCTTCCATCGCCAGCCGCACGGCCAGCGGGCCGTTCTGCAATACCTTCCCCAACCAGGCGCGCGCCGCACCAAGCAGCTCGGCTTGCGGCGTCACCGCGTTCACCAAGCCGATGCGCCAGGCCTCGGCCGCGTCAATCGGCTCGCCCGAAGCCAGCATCCAGAGCGCGCGCCCGCGGCCGACCAGCCGCGGCAGCCGTTGGGTCCCGCCAAAGCCCGGGATCAACCCCAGCTTCACTTCCGGCTGTCCCAGCCTGGCATTCTCCGATGCCACCCGCACCGTAGCCGCCATCGCCAGTTCCAGCCCTCCGCCCAGCGCGAATCCGTTCACCGCCGCCACCGACGGTTTGCCCGCGGTCTCGAGGCGCCGCAACACCCGTTGCCCTTCGAGCGCGTACTGGCGCATTTCCGCGCCCGAGAGGCCGGCGAGTTCGCCGATATCCGCCCCCGCCACAAACGCCACGTCCCCCGCACCAGTGACGATCGCCGCGCGAATCGCCGGATCTTCCGCGACGCGGTCGAATGCCGCCCCCAATTCCCTCACCACCGCTCGCGAAAGAGCGTTGCGCTTCTCCGGCCGGTTGATGGTCACCAGCGCAATGCCCGTCTCATCCACCGCGAACAGGATGTGTTCGAACGACACCACCGATCAGTGTAGCAAGTGAGGCCCCCGGCTTGTGCGCAGGCACTTTATGGTGCTATCTTCCAGCAAGCGCGCTTTGCCGCGGGGATAGGTCTGCGCCATTTTGCCTGATTTTGGTGCGTTAGTAGATGTCTATATAAAGATATAGAATAGGTCCGGCACTCACAATATCGCAGGAGGAGACAAATGCATAAGCTATTTCACACCTTGGCCATAGCTGCTTTGGCGTTAGCACTGCCGCTGGCCGCTTCGGCGCAGAACAATCTGAATCTGGACACCGGCGCCGCCGTCTCGTCGGGCGGAGACATCGCTTTCAGCGGCGCCGGCATCGCCCCCGTGGGCTCCGCCATGTTGGCTGACCTCACCACGGAGGTCGGCTCCGAGTTCAGCATCCTGGTCTCGAGCGGTTTTCTCGAGCAACTTCTCGCGGACTCAAATTTCTCGACGGCGCCGATCCCCAGCAGCAGCCTGGTGGACAGCGAAGTGATTGCGGTGCAAACCAACGGAGGCAATTACGCCGCGGTCATGGTGACGGCTGCCAGCAGCGGCTCGATCACCTTGCAGTACGTCACCTACAACACCTCGGGGACGAAGATCCAGGGACTCACATCCGTGACCCTGGGCGGGCCGGCCGCGCCGCAGATCAACCAGGTTCAGAATAACTACAGCTTCATCCTGCCCGGCGCACCGAACTACGGCATCGCTCCCGGAGCGCTGGTCCTCATCTCGGGCTCCGCGATGGCGGCGCCGGGTACGACGGTCACTTCGCTTTCGGACCCGAGCAAAGCGCTCCCGCAGACCCTGAACGGCGCGCAGGTCACCGTCACGGTGGGCGGCACGACGGTGCATCCGGGCCTGTACTACGTGATTCCGAACTACATCGGCGCGGTGCTGCCGTCCAACCTTCCGACCGGCTCGGGCACAATGACCGTCTCCTACGGCGGCCAGACTAGCGCCGCCTTTCCGATTACGCTGGTGGGCCATGCCTTCGGATTCGATTACTATGGCGGCGGTCTGGCCACAGTGACCGACAACTCGACGGGCGCGCTGATTACCACCACCAACTCCGCTAGGCCTGGCGAGACCGTAGTTTTCTGGGGCGCGGGCGATGGCGCCGATACGAATAACACCGACTTGAGCCCGCCTACGCACTACGATAACCTCAGCGGCATCACGGCGCTGTATTTCGGCAGCGTTCAGGTGCCTATTGTCTACCAGGGGAGGTCCCCGTATCAGGGAGTTGACCAGATCGACGTGACTATTCCGGCAAACGTGCCCACTGGTTGCGCGGTCTCCGTGGTAGGGGTGAGCGGCGGCGGCGCAAATGCGATTGCCAGCAATATTGCGGCGATGCCGATCGCGACCAACGGCGGCGCCTGCACCGATCCGCTAACCTTGGTCGACCCGGGCACGGCCTCCACCCTGTCGGGCAAGACGACTGTCAAGTTCGGCGGTCTGTCGGTCGATCAATTGACCGACTATCAAAGCGGCAGCGCGCCAACCGAGAATCAGGAAGCCGGCGGGTTCTTCTATAGCATCAGTGGTTCCAGCCTGACCGGGTATAACAGCAGGTCGCAGCCTTCGGAAGGAAGTTGTTTCGTGACGCAGAGTAATGCCTCGACGGTGGTCGACCCATTCACGATCACCGGGCTGAACGCGGGAAACCTTACGGTGACTGGGCCTGACGGGCAACACACCCTGCAAACGATCCCGGAGGAGGCGGGCTTATATTTCTACGCGCCCACGGGAACCGGCTTCATTCCGCCATCCGGCGGCACCTACACATTTGCCGGCTCGGGTGGAACCGACGTCGGAGCGTTCAGCAACGCCTCGGTGGCTTTCTTCAACCCACTGACGTGGACGAATGCGACCTCGATTGGGACCATTAACCGGTCATCAGGCGTAACGGTTAATTGGACGGGCGGCGCTTCGGGCACGTACGCCGAGATCAGCGGCAGTTCGGCCGTGTTGTTGGCGGACATTTTCAGCGCGTCTTTCATCTGCACGGCTCCGGTCAGCGCCGGGACTTTCACAGTCCCGCCGGCGGTTCTGCTGCAGTTGCCGGCCGGCTCCGGATCGCTTTCGGTGAGCAATTACACCTACCCGAAGACCCTGAACATACCGAATCTGGATTTCTCGTACATCATGGCGTACGCGGGAACGGATACCGACGCAACCTACCAGTAGAGAGGAAGGCGGGGCAGGCCGCGCGGCCTGCCCCGCCTTCCTGTCGGACATCTGCGGAGAAACCCGGCTGCGTGACGAGAATTCAATTCCAATAGCTCCGGTCCAAACTGCGGTATTGCACGGCTTCGGCGATGTGTTTGGCGGACACGCTGGCGGATTCGGCGAGGTCGGCGACGGTGCGGGCCACTTTAAGGATGCGATCGTGCGCGCGGGCGGAAAAACTCATCCGGCGGACGGCCATTTCGAGCGTGCGCTCGCCGGCATCGTCGAGAGCGCACAACTTGCGGATGAGGGGCGCGGGCATTTCGGAATTGTAAAAGCCGCGCGCCTGCTGGAGGGCTCGTGCGCGCTCCACGCGGGCGCGAATGTCGGCGGAAGATTCGGTTGGAGCCAGAGCGCGCAGTTCCTTGAAGGGAACGGCGGGCACTTCGACATGGATATCGATGCGATCGAGCAGCGGCCCCGAGATCTTGCTGAGGTATCGCTGGATGATGGCCGGCGTGCACCGGCATTCGCGCCCCGTATCGCCATAGAACCCGCACGGGCAGGGATTCATCGCTGAGACCAGCATGAAATTGGACGGGAAGCAGACCGTCATCACGGAGCGCGCGATGGTGACTGACCCGTCTTCGATGGGCTGGCGCAGCATCTCCAGCACATCGCGCGGGAACTCCGGGAATTCGTCGAGGAACAGAACGCCGTTGTGCGCCAGGCTGACCTCGCCCGGGCGCGGCGTGCCGATTCCGCCGCCGATCAATCCCGCGTCGGAAATGGTGTGGTGGGGAGAGCGGAAGGGGCGCTGCTGAAGGAGGCCGCCGCCGGAGCCGAGCAGGCCGGCGATACTGTGGATCTTAGTGGTCTCGATGGCCTCCTCGAAAGTGAGCGGCGGCAGGACGCCGGCCAGCCGCTTCGCCAGCATGGTCTTGCCGGAACCGGGCGGCCCGATCATCAGGACGTTGTGACCGCCGGCCGCGGCCACCTCCAGGGCGCGCTTGGACATGGTCTGGCCCCGCACGTCGCCGAAGTCCGGCGCGGTGGGCGAATCCACTGGCCGGCTGTTGGCGGCCGGCACCGCGGGCGCGAACTCGAGCGGGCGCTGGACCAGGGCCACGACTTCGGCCAGGTGCCGCATGCCGTAGACGTTGACACCCTCCACCACGGCAGCCTCGGCGGCGTTTTCGGCGGGAAGAATCAGGTTGGGGATTCGCTCGGCGCGCGCGCAAACGGCGATCGAAAGAGCGCCGCGAATCGGACGAATGGCGCCGTCGAGCGAAAGCTCTCCCGTCAGGATGTGCTGGTCGAGCCCCTTCACCACTCCCATCGCGCCCAGGATGCCCAGCGCCACCGGCAGATCGAAGCCGCCGCCTTCCTTGCGCACGCTGGCGGGCGCCAGGTTGATGGTGAGGGTCTTGTTGGGATATCCGAAACCGGAATTGATGAGCGCGGACTTGATGCGTTCGCGGCTTTCGCGGACGGCGACATCGGGCATCCCCACCATGCGCGAATCGCGCGGCGAGCCGTATGAATACATGTCGACTTCGACATCGATACGGTGAGCGTCAATCCCGTAGACAGCCGCACTTTGAGTTTTGAAAAGCGCCATGACCCAATAAGAACTGAGTGCCGCGGGCGGTGGGGGTTTCTCAACTACCTGGCCTCCCGGTTTTGCCGGCTTGCTCGCGGGCGCGCGGGAGCCCCCTGCGGTTGACGGTCACCTGTCGTCGGACTGAGGGCCGTCAATTGGGATAGTATCCCAGGCGTGCGCGGATCTTGTGTCCGCGGGGCGAGCGCAACTTGACCTCAATCGGCCGCCAAGTGCGGTCTTCCGTCGCGGGAGGTTGAAAGGCCAAGAGGTACCCATGCATCAAATCCTCGGTAATGGTCTCAAAAACCTTCTCAATCTCGGTGGGGGAGTGAATCGTGAATGCCACTCCGCCCGTGGCATGTGAAAGGTTCGCCAGTTGTTTGAGAAGGTCGGGCGATTCGAGCGCGTCTCCTTGCGCGATGGTGTAAACGGGGACGCCCAGGGTTTTGGCTCGCCGCAGAGCGGTTTCGCTGGTGAGCGCGCTCAGGTTGTCGGCGCCGTCGGTAAATACGACGATCACTTTCTTGCCGGCGCGCTCGGCAATCTCGCGGCTCACTCGCGTGAGAGCGTCATAGAGTGCGGTCTTGCCGTACGCCCGGGTTCGCAGCACGGCGCGCGCCGCCGCATTCTTATCGGCAGTGAACGGCTGCAGCGCGGTAACCGAGTCGCTGAAGGTGTAGATCGCCACCGAATCGATCGGCCGCAACTCGCCAAGGAGTTTCAGCGCAGTCGCCTTCAAGGCGGGCAGGGCGGCCTGCATGCTGGCCGTGGTATCCAGCAGCAGCGCAACGGAAACGGCGGCGATGCGGTTTTCAAAGGCCGCCACCGGCAATTCCTTTCCATTGTCGAAGACGGCGAACTGGTCGGGCCCCAGGTCATCGACCTGGCGGCCGCGGTTGTCGGTCACGGTGGCGTAGACCTCCACCAGCCGTGCATTGGTTCGAAAGACCGTTTCCGTATCCGTTGCGACGACGGTCTCGCTGTCCTGGGAGCGGGCGCGAGTGCTGCCGCCGGAAACCGGTGATTCGCCCGGCATGCGCGGGGAGATTTCGGCGGGCTCGGGCACGCGGGCAAGCAACTGCGCCCGCTCACGGAACTGCATAAAGCCGCCGGCGAAATAGGTTCCCGGCGCGTTGCCGTCGAGCACGAGGTCCGACGCGGGGAAGAGGGGCGAGCCATCGGGGGACCGCACGAACTGGTGCTTCCGGGCCAGGAGCGGGTCTTCGGAAACCACCAGGTAATCGGGTTCGAGCAATGCCGCATACACCATGCCACTCAGGGCGGCTAGCGTCCCGGCGGGATCTGCCGTGCCCTGCAACGCCGCGATACGCGGCGCCGGCTGCAATGCCCTTACCCGGTCGAAGGCCAACAGGCGATCTCCACTCAGGCGTAACATGCCGGTTACGGCCTTCTCGACATCGGGGCCTCCGCCTGCCATCTTGCGTAGAACGTCCAGGGCGCGGGCAGCGTAGTCCGTCGCGAGAAGCGCCTCCGAGGCCTGCCGGAACCAGCGGGCGCCCGCGGCAGGGTCCAGCGATCCGGCCTGAGTGGCGAGCACGATTAGCTCCACCATCGAGTGCCATATTCCCAGCATCTGGTTCCGGACGGGCGGCCGGGATTTGGCCGCCGCGCCGGCGAACGCCGCCAGCGCCTGGAACTCGGTCTTTCCTAAACCCGGCAATCCCTCGAAATACGGAAACAGGAACTTCCACGCGGCGTAATGGTTCGCCAGCAGGGAGGCGGACTCTTCGTCGAGCGGGACCCCACGCCGCTCTTCGATCCGCGCCACGGCGACAAGCGCCTCCAGCGAATCCAGCCCGAGGAGAACGCCGTCGCCGGCTGCCGGCGAAGCAGTCCAAGCGCGCTGGCCGCCCGGAAAACGGACGTGGCCGGCCTGATCGAGCGGCAGGTTCTGAAAAACATCGGCGCGCCATGCGCCGACTTTTCGCCGTTGCCCCCGCCGCACCTCGCCGGAGTCCCGGTACCAGGCATAAAAGCTCGCGGCGCGCTGCGGGTCCGTTGTGAAGAAGCGCTGGTGGGCGGCGTCGACGCGCGATAGGTCGTAGTAGAACGCTGCCAGATTGCCGCGGTCCTTATCGAGTAGCGCCCGGAAGAAAGCCGGCGGCGTATGGGGACTGGCACCAACCAGCTTCGTCCAGGCAGGCTCCGCCGGCGCACCGCCCGGCACCACCACGGCCCCACGAGAAACGGCGAAGGCTCCCGCGTAGGGCCACAGCACATCGGCGTAGCGCGTGACCGCGGCTCGTAACCCGATGCCGCCCACCACCGCGGCAGCGGCGTCGGCGCCCATCGCGCTCAAGCCTGCATAGGCTTCGGCGAAACGCCAGTCCCGGGTGAATACCTCCGCCAGACCGCCAGGCAAGTCCGGTTGTCCTTGCAGCAGCACGCCCCAGGCCGCGCCACCCAGAAGGCGGGCATTCTCGCTCCGCACGTCGAATCGGAAACCGCGGCCCGCTTCGAGATCCTGCTTCATGGCGATTTCGTCGATTCCCAGCGCCGCTGGAATGCTCTGCCGGAAACCGTCCGCCTCCTGGTCGCCCGGCTCGACCACGCTCGCGCCGTCGCGTTGGACCAGTCTCCAACCCAGTAGCTGCAAGACCCGTGCGGCGCGCTGGCGCCCCGCATCGTCGGCCAGCGAGAGAACCACAGTCGACGTATCGCCGTTGCGGCTGCCAAGTCCGGCGAGTTCCACAACCGAGCCCATGAATGCCTGCAACGTGGAGTAGAACCCCGGGATTCGCTTTTCGTCATCGGGAGCCGCCTGGGCTGCGATGGCCTGGCAGAGCTCCTCGAAGAAGTTGGTATAGTTGGTAGCCTTCTGGAGGCCCGCCAACGCGGACAGAGCCCGGATGCCGCCGGGAATCCAGACTTCGCCCGCAGGGGCAAGTTGCGCATCCGCCACATCGAGGGCCGCCGCAATCTCGGTGGCTGCGTCGGTGGCAGGAGACTTGCCGAGATTGTCGATGCGCGTGCGAACGGCCTGCGCATCCGACGCCTTCGGCGCCAGCTCGAGATACTTCTTCATGTGCTCGGCTGCCGGAGAGTAATCGTGGCGCGCCTCATAAATCAGCCCCAGGATGTACTCGCCGCGCGGCAGTTCGTGCCTGGTATCGAGACGAACCTGCTCCGTGGCGCTTTCGAGCGCCTGGTCGAGTTCATTGAGGTGGAAATGAATCGTTGCCTTGTCGAGGTATGCGTCCGGGAAGCGGCGGCCGCCGTCGGCCTGGGTTAAGGCGGCAGCCGTTGTAGCCGCGGCTTTCCAGTCCTTGAGGTCCATCTCGGTGCGCATCAAGCGGAATCGAAGGGAGGGCGACTTGGGATCGACCTTGATCGCGTGCTCCAGCGCGTCGCGCGCCTCCGCTGACTTGTGCAGATTGTGATACGCCAATGCCAGGGCGCTCCAGCCAAGCCCGAACCCGGGTGCAGCGTCCACCGCCGCACGCAAGTGGGTCTCCGCCTCGTCCCACTTTGTGGAACGCAGCGCGGTCATGCCGCCAAGCCACTCTTTTTGCGCGGCCTTCGGCACCGTGGCGGCTTCGGTGATCTCCAAACCTTCGCTGGCGGAAGGACGCGTGAGGATGATATCGGGCAGTTGCGGGTTCTGGGTCAACTTATGATCCGAGAGATCGACGGCGGATGACACAAGCCCGGCGCCGGCCGCCCGCAGAATGCAGCCGGACACGCCAAAACCGGAGCCCTGGGCGAAGGCCAGCGCTTCGTAGCCGCTCTGACTCGCCATGCCCATAGTCGGCGCTTCATTAGCGGTCAGCCCGCTGAGTCCTTGCTGCATAAAAGCCGTGGACGCGTTCAGGGAGTTAGCGCCAATTTCGAATGCCGTCCCCTCGTAATGCCAAAGGTAGTCTCCCCTCTTGCTCGTGATCGCAACGACCAGGGTGCGTTTGCCGGGGCAGTAGTACTCGATGCCCACCGGCTTCGGTGGGGGCGATCCGTCCACCATCACCACTCTGCCACGAAACAGCAGGGACGCGGCTTCCGCCGGCTCGAACGAGACCAGCAATGCCGCAAGCAACCATAGGACCGTAACGGAGTAGCGCATCAATTTCCAGAACCTCTCAAGTATAGACCCGCTCAGGCGAGGACCTGCTTCTGGAGCCCCGCGACATGGAGCCCCGCGGCGGTAATCGAGGAACGCGCCTTCTGATAAGCTGTCGCTGATGCGATTGAACGCCTCCCTGCTGAAAAGCACCGTGGTGGCGGCGCTGGGCGGGCTGCTGTTTGGTTTCGACTCCGCCGTCATCGCCGGCGCCACCGGTGCACTGACCGAGCTGTACCAGTTGTCGCGCTGGATGCTAGGCTTCACGGTGGCCGCCGCCCTCTGCGGGACGGTGGTCGGGTCGGTGCTGGCCGGCTACCCCGGCGACCGGCTGGGCCGCCGCGACAGTCTGCGGTTGATGGCGGTGCTGTACCTGGCGAGCGCCTTGGGCTGCGCTTTCGCCTGGAACTGGTATGCGCTGCTCCTCTTCCGCTTCATCGGCGGTCTGGGCATCGGCGGCTCCTCGGTGCTGGGGCCCATGTACATCGCCGAAGTTTCTCCCGCCAAATGGCGCGGGCGCCTGGTGGGCTTCTTCCAGTTCAACGTGGTGTCTGGGATACTGCTGGCCTATTTGTCCAACTACCTGCTGGGACGGTTTTCGCTGGGTGGCCTCGAATGGCGCTGGAAGCTGGGCGTGGCCGCCTTCCCCGCCCTGCTGTTCCTGGTGATGCTGTTCGGCATTCCGCGCAGCCCGCGCTGGCTGGCGCAGAAGCGCCGCGTGGCGGAAGCGCGCCAGGCGCTGGCCACCATCGGCGCGGAGAACGTGGAAAGCGAGCTGGCTGAAATCGTCGCCTCCATCGACGCCGAACACGGGCATGACCGCGAGCGCCTGTTTTCGCGCAAGTACCGGCTGCCGATTTTGCTGGCGGTTTCGCTCGCCATGTTCAACCAGCTTTCCGGCATCAACGCCATTCTCTACTACCTGAACGACATTTTCGCCCGCGCCGGTTTCAGCAAAGTGTCGGGCGACCTGCAGGCGGTGGCGATCGGCGCCACCAATCTGCTGTTCACGGTGATTGCGATGTCCGTAATCGACCGGATCGGCCGCAAGCTGCTGCTGCTGGTGGGTGCGGTGGGTACGGCCGCCTGCCTGGGCGGTGTTTCGTATATTTTCTCGACCACGCGCCACGAATCGATGCTGCTATGGCTGCTGGTAGGCTTCATTGGCTTCTTCGCGTTCTCGCAGGGCGCCGTGATCTGGGTGTATCTGAGCGAGGTCTTTCCCAACCGCGTGCGCGCGCAGGGCCAGAGCCTGGGCAGCGCCACGCACTGGATCATGAATGCGCTGATCTCGTTTCTGTTTCCGATGGTCGCCGCCGCCTCCGGCGCGCTGCCGTTTGCCTTTTTTGCAGCCATGATGGCAGTGCAGTTCGTGGTCGTCCTGGTCTTCTTCCCGGAGACCAAGGGCGTATCGCTCGAACAAATGCAGAAGCGCCTGGAGATCGCCTGAGGTGGGAGCGCCGGCGGTCTTTGCCGCCGGTTCTTTGCGAACAAACAGTCGGGCGCTGAGTCAGGCAGCGCGCCGCCGGCCTGCGCTACTATAGACACTTGTCCCAGTTCCTGCCACGTCTACGTTTCGATCTCGATTTCATGCCATCGCCGGCCGAGGAGCACCCCGGGCTGCTGATCCGCGATGGGCACCACTTCTCCGACGCGGTACTCATCGTTCCACCGCTGCTGGTGGAATCGCTGGCATGCTTCGACGGAAAAAAAACGGATCTCGATCTGCGAGCCGTGCTGGTGCGGCTGACCGGCGATCTCGACGTGGGCGAAATCGCCAGAAGCCTGGTGGAGGCGCTGAGCGGAGCGGGTTTCCTCGAAGACGAGAATTTCACGCGCATGGAGCGGGAGCGCCGGAGCCAGTTCGCCGCCGAGCCGGTGCGCCAACCCGCCCACGCCGGCGGCGCCTACCCGGCCGAAGCCGATGCGCTCAGCCAGACCTTGGCGCGCTATATGAATGGCGCCGTTCCAGCCTCGCAAGACGGCCGGCTGATGGCGATCGCGGCGCCGCATGCGAGCCCAGAGGGCGGCGTCGAATCCTACCGCGCCGCTTACCAAATGTTGCGGCCGGAGGATCGCGACCGGACTTTCGTCATCCTGGCAACCTCGCACTACGGCCGTTCGGAAAGGTTTGGCCTGACGCGCAAGAATTTCCTCACGCCGCTGGGAGAATCGCCCACCGATGTCCGGCTGGTGGACTGGCTGGCTGAACGCGCCCCCGGCGCCATCGAAATGGAAGATTTCTGCCACTCTTTCGAACACACCGTGGAGCTGGAGTTGATCTTCCTGCAGCACGCGCTAGGCCCCCAGACGCGCATTCTGCCGATTCTTTGCGGCGGCTTCGCCAGGAGCCTGATGGAAGGCGGCAAACCCGAAGACGACCAGCGAGTGCAGCGCTTTTTCGATGCGTTGGCGGAACTGCGCGAGCGCGAAGGCAACCGGCTTTTCTGGATTCTGGGAGTGGACATGGCGCACATGGGCGCGCGCTATCAGGATCCGTTCCAGGCCCGCGCCAGCCAGGGCTTGATGAACGAAGTGGAGGCGCGCGACCGCGATCGCATCGCCCGCATCAACTCGGGCGATGCCGACGGCTTCTGGGAATTAGTGCGGGAGAACCGCGACGATCTGAAGTGGTGCGGGTCTTCGCCGTTCTACACATTCCTCAAGACCGCTCCCCGCGCGCGCGGCGAATTGCTCAGTTATGAACAGTGGAACATCGACGAAGCGAGTGTGGTGAGTTTCGCCGGCATGTCGTTTTCCGAGCCGGAATAGGGCGTGTCGAAGGCGGCGCGGCCTACTTCGGATATACGCGGAAATCGTCGAAGTAGGTAACCGAATCGGCCACCGTCCACAAGCCGAGCCGGCCGGGCCCGCTGAAGGTCTTATCGTCGGCTTGCAGAATGCGGCGATGGTTGACGTAGACCTGGAAACGGGAGCCACGCACGGAAACTTTGAGAATGTTCCAGGCATTAGACTCGATGTCGTGAGGCACGGCGGTGGCGATCGCCAGGCGCTCGCCATTCGTCACCTTGTAAATGGCCACGTTCTTGGAGACGGCGTTGGCGCGTGCCAGGTAATAGTTGTTGGGATCGCGATAGCGCCAGACCACGCCGCCGGCCTGATCCTGCAAGCCGGAGACCGGTTTGATGCGCACGCTCACGTCGCAGTCGCGGAGGCTGACGCCATCGAAAATGGCCAGCGGGTAGCGGTCGCCGTGACGGTCGGCGGAAACCTGGGCCAGCACGTAAGGGGGGCTGGGAGCGGAATTATCCTGGCGGACCTCCCAGCGCGGCTCGGCGCCAGCGTGGGTCATGGCCACGGTCCATCCCGCCGGACTGTGCCCCACCGCGGCCCGATCGAACGTGATCACCCTGCCCGAAGACGCAAGCAGCCCGAAGGAAATCCAGAACCCCAGAGCCTTGGTCATCGAGCCTTACTCATTGCGAGCCGGCACGGCATGCTATCACCCGAGTCACCCTGATTCCATTATCCAACAGTTGGGGGCGATAGAGCGTCTGTGCGCCGACCGCGGACCTCCGAACTTGCGTAGCTGGGCGTCGTTTTCACCTTATTCCGTTGTTGCCTGAGGCATCACACTCGGGAATATCGCGGGCCTCGGGCATTGTCGCCGCGGCCGCACAGGCGGCCGTGCGTACATTGGCGTCCATTGCAGAGGCGTACAGGCGCACAGCAAGGCGGCGGCGTCCGGCACTCGGCGACCAGCCGTAATCACCACCACCCGGCGGCAGCGACCAGTTATTGGTGCGAAGCCAGCCGATTGTGTTTACTTCCTGAGCTTCGCACCGCGCAAGCGCCTGAGTGACATGGGTCGCCTCAACTCCTGCCGAGTCCGCCGCGCGAGCCAGGCGGTACGCCTCGCATCGGCCGTAGAACAGCCCGGCGGTTCCCTCGCAGGCGGCAAATCGTCCGAAGCGGTTCGCTAAATGCAAGCAGAACGAATCGAGCTGACTGGCGACGTAGAACTCGCCAGTCAGTCCCGTCAGATCATCCATGCCGCGCGGAACATAGTTCCACCCGATTCCCCCTGCGCTCTCGAGCTCCGCCTTGATGAGAACCGTCACGATTCGCTCGAATAAGTCTGACCCGTTTTCCGAGCTCGACTGCAGGCCGGAAATGATTGCGGGCAGCCAACCAGGAGGGATCTCCAGGTCGTAGGCCGGGTAGTCGGCGACGGTTCGTAGGTATCCGCCCTCCTCCCGCAGGAAGAGGATGTGGCAGTAGCCGGGATAGGGACGAAACAGCCTCTCTCCCCCATGTTGCCCAGACGCCCATACCCAGGAGTAGAACTGGATCGGACCTCGCACATCGCCTCTCAGGGAGAGTATGACCTTGGCCGACATCCGCGCCAGGTGCAATGGAACCATCCAAGCCTTGGGGTTGAAGGTATCGGCCGGCCTTTCCACATCTCGCGGTCCGGCCACCAGTTTGTAGTCCAGCACCTCGGCGACCACGATCACCGGCGCCGACTTCATGGCTCGATACTTGTCCTCGGCGCGAACATAGATGACAGGCTTGATCACGTGGGCGGGCGAGTTGCAGCCGGCGATGATCAGTGCCGCGGCTGCGATCATTCCGGCGCCCGCGAATCGGTTGGATCTCACCTGCTCTTAAGGACACCACAACGGACGAAAAGGTTCCTTCAATACGCCTCCTGCTCCGCAGTCGTCGCTTGACACCCGCTGCCCCCGCCGCGTACCGTATCCCAATATGCGATCGAAACTGGCAGTTCTTGTTTTTGGCGCGGCGGCGCCGTTCGCGGCGCTGGCGGCGGATATCTCAGCAGCTCACAGCGAAGTGATTCAACTGGTGGAGACAAATGCCGCGGCGTACCGGGATGTCTCACGCAAGGTCTGGGAATTCGCGGAGATGGGATATCAGGAAAAGAAGAGCTCCGCTTTGCTCCAGGAGACGCTCGCCGTGGCGGGCTTTGACGTAAAGGCCGGAGTGGCCGAGATACCGACGGCGTTTGTCGCGAGCTGGGGACAAGGCAAGCCGGTGATCGGAATTTTGGGCGAGTTCGATTCGCTGCCTGGGCTTTCGCAGGACGCCGTGCCGGAGCGCAAGCCGCTAACGGCCGGCGCGCCCGGCCACGGCTGCGGGCATAACCTGCTCGGCGCAGGTGGCGCGCTGGCTGCGGTCTCGATCAAAGACTATCTCGCCGCGCATCACTTGCCGGGAACGGTGCGGTATTACGGCACTCCGGCGGAAGAGGGCGGTTCGGGCAAAGTGTACATGGTGCGCGCCGGGCTGTTCAATGATGTGGATGCGGTTCTGCACTGGCATCCGGGCGATTCGAACACGGTGACCACCGGCGCCGGAATGCTGGCCGTAATCACGGCGAAGTTCGAATTCCACGGACTGGCATCGCACGCGGCGGCGGCGCCGGAAAAGGGACGCTCTGCGCTGGACGGCCTGATGCTGATGGCCAACGCGGTGGAGTTTCTGCGCGAACACGTCCCCAGCGCCACGCGCATGCACTACATCGTGACCAAGGGAGGCGCCGCGCCCAACATCGTTCCCGATGACGCCGAGCTGTTTCTCTACGCGCGCCATCCCTCCATGACCGTGCTGAGCGGCATCTGGGAGCGCATCCTGAAATGCGCCAACGGTGCAGCGATGGCCACGGAGACGACGGTGGAATGCCGCATTGTGAGCAGCGACGCCGACATCGTCAACAATGCGCCATTGGGCGAACGCGTCTACCGCAATTTCACCGAGATCGGCGGCTTGACGTATACGCCGGCCGAGCAAACATTCGCGGAGAAACTGTTTGCGTTGTTGCCCACGGGAACGACAGCGAAACTCGGCACCGAGCGCCTGGTGCAGCCGCTCGATCGGGAGCGCGGGGAAGGCGGCGGCGCATCCACCGACGTGGGCGACGTGAGCTGGAACGTGCCGACCATCGGGATCACCGCCGCAACCTGGGTGCCGGGAACGCCGGCGCACACCTGGTACGCCACGGCCGCCAGCGGCATGGCCATCGGACAGGATGGAATGGTGCTGGCCGCCAAGGTGCTCGCCGTCACCGCCCAGGACCTGTTTACCGATCCAGCCTTGCTGGCGGCTGCCAAGGCCGACTTCGCCAAGCGGATGGAGGGCGTGAGGTACGGATCCAAGATCCCGGTGGGGCAGAAGCCGCCGTTAGATTATCGGAATTCGAGCCGGTAGCGACGGGTTCGCAGGCCGGGGGCCTGCGCCACAAGGTGGGTATTCGAGCCGGTAACGCGGGTTCGCAGGCCGGGGGCCTGCGCCACTAGCCCAGCCTCTACGGCACCGCCGGCGATTCGCTGCGGGGCACGGCGCGCAGTTGAGCGTCTTCCAGACGCTTGGCTTCGTGAAAGGTGTAGATCATGCGGTGAACCACGGTGAGGTTGGAAAGCACGGCGATCACCCACAGCGCGGCGGCCATGCGATTGAACAGCGCGCCGATGATGATGAGCACCACGCGTTCGGGACGCTCCAGGAAGCCGACTTTGCACTTGGGAATGGCGTTCTCGGCGCGCGCTCGCGAGTAACTGATCATCACCGAGCCGGTCATCACGACAGCGGTCAGCACAATGTAGAAAAAGCGGTTGATGGAGGCGTAGTAGACCAGCAGGCCCATGTACAGCGCGAGATCGGAGTAGCGGTCGATCACCGAATCGAAGAATCCGCCGAAGCGCGTGACCTGGCTGGTGGCGCGGGCGACGCGGCCATCCACCATATCGAACAAGCCGGCGCCGATCACCACCAGGCCGGCCCAGCGGAAGCTGCCGCGCGACAGCAGCCACGCCGCCCAGATGTTGATCACCAGCCCCATGAACGTCAGCACGTTCGGGTGAATGCGCGAAAGCGCCAGCCAGCGCACGATCCGGTCGATGATGGCGCCGCAGAACCTGCCGATTCCGCCGGTGAATGTCATGTCAATTCGCCGCGTCGTGGATGGTGGTCAGCTTGAGGATCTCCAGATCCTTGGTGCCATTGGGACTCTGCACGCGGGCCACGTCACCCACTTCCTTACCGAGCAAGGCGCGGCCGATCGGCGAGGTGGTTGAGATCTTGCCGTTGGCCGCGTCGGCCTCCTCGACCGTCACCAAATTATACGTTACCTCTTCGTCGCGCTTGCTATCGAGCACCACCACGGTGGAACCCAGCCCGACGCGGTCGTGCGGAATTTTCGAGAAGTCGATCATCGACATCTCGGCCAACCGCTGCTTGAGCTGGTTGAGCCGCGCGTTGACAATCCCCTGGCGCTCCTTGGCGGCATGATACTCGGCGTTCTCGCTCAGATCGCCGTGGAGACGCGCCGTGTGGATCTCCTTCGGCAGGTCGACGTGCAGCTCGCGTTCGAGCGTGGCGATTTCGTCTTGCAGCTTTTTCTTGATGTCCGGCATCCCAGCGGGGGCTTGTCTCCCAACGCGACCATTATACAGGAGACGCGCAGCGGGCGGTCATTCCGCCTGGGCGCGCAGAATATCGTCGGCCAGATCGGTCACGGCGCGCATCTCGCGCACGTCGTGGACGCGCACCATGTGGACGCCGCCGAGCACACAGGCAGCCACGGCCGCGGCGGTGGCGAACTTGGTTTGCTCGGGGTCCTCATGAGCCAGAAAACTCTTGCGCGAGGGGCCGGCCATGATGGGCAGATCGATGGCCGCGAGCGCGGAGAGACGGCCCAGGATGAGCGCGTTCTGCTCCTTGCGCTTGCCGAAGCCGAGACCGGGGTCGATGACCAGCTTGGAAGGGCTGATGCCGATATGGCGGGCGCGGCTGACGGCGGCGCCGAGGTCGCGCGCGATGCCCGCCACCGGATCCGGCATCGGTCCCAGCCTGGCCCAGTTGTCCGGCCGCCCGCGCATGTGGTTCAGCACCAGGCCGGCATCGTGGTTGGAAACCACGCGCGCCAGTTGCGGTTCTATGGTGAGGCCGGAAGGGTCGTTGATAACGTCAACGCCTAACTCGAGCGCGCGCTCGGCGACCTCGGCCTTATAAGTATCCACCGAAATGGGGATCGTGAGCTGGTCCTTCAGCCGTTTGAGAACCGGAATCAGCCGGCGCATCTCTTCGGCCGCGGAGATGCGCGCCGACCCAGGCCGCGTGGATTCCGCGCCGATGTCGATCATGTCCGCGCCCTGTTCTTCGAGTTCGATCGCCCGGGCGAAGGCGCGATCCGGATCGGCGTACTTGCCACCATCGGAAAACGAATCCGGCGTGACGTTGAGCACGGCCATCAGCAGCGTGCGGTCTCCGAGCTGAATTTCCCGCCGCTTGAGTTTCCAGAAATAGAGCTTACGCACGGTGGTTTACCGGATGACCTTTCGCCAGTGCTTACCCACTTGAATTAGGATCTCGGGCGACGGCTCCGCCCACGCCAGGGTTGTCCATTTCACGCCGTCGATCTCCACCGCGCCGGCCTTGACCTTGCGCGCGGCGTCGCTCACCGATTCGGCCAGGCCGATGCGCGCCAGCAGCTTGTCGAGGCGAATGGCGCCATCTTTCACGACTCCCTCCGGGAGGGCGACGGTTTCGATTTCGGCCGGCACCTGTTTGCGGCGCACCACGTTGTCAAAGACCGCGGCCGCGCTTTCCGCCTCGGCGGCCGAGTGGTAATCGGCGACGATCATCTTGCCCAGCGCGATTTTGGCCTCCATGGGATGCAGCAAACCATCCGCCACGCTGGCGCGCAGCCGCGCGATTTCGCTCTCGGTCTTATCGGTGAGCAGCAGGTAATAGCGCCACATCAGCTCGTCGGAGATCTGCATTACCTTGCGGAACATCACGTCGGGCGGCTCGGTAATGCCGATGTAGTTGCCGAGCGATTTCGACATTTTGTTGACGCCGTCGATGCCTTCGAGCAGCGGCGTGGTGCAGACGATTTGCGGCGCCTGCCCGTAGTCGCGCTGCAGATCGCGCCCCACCAGCAGGTTGAATCTCTGGTCCGTGCCGCCCATTTCCACGTCGCAATTCAGAGCTACCGAATCGTAGCCCTGCGCCAGCGGGTAGAGCAACTCATGCATCGAAATCGAAATGCCATCGCGCAGGCGATTCGAGAAATAGTCGCGCTCCAGCATGCGCGCCACAGGGTAATGCGATGCCAGGCGCACGATGTCGACGTACTGCATCGGCTCCAGCCATTCGCTGTTGAAGCGGACTTCGGTCTTTTCCGGATCGAGAATCTTGAACACCTGCGCCTTGTAGGTTTCGGCGTTTTCGAGAATCGCTTCGCGCGTCATGGGCGGGCGCGTCACGTTGCGGCCGGTGGGATCGCCGATCAGGCCGGTCATATCGCCGATCAGAAAAATCACCGTGTGGCCGAGGTCCTGGAAGTGCTTCATCTTGCGCAGCAGCACGGTGTGGCCCAGGTGCAGGTCGGGCGCCGTCGGATCGAAGCCGACTTTGATGCGCAATTTGCGGCCGGCGGCGGCGGCCGCTACCAGCCGCTCGCGGAGATCCTCTTCGCGAATGATCTCCACCATGCCTTTCCGCAAGTAGGATAGTTGTTCGTCGAGCGTCATGCGTTCTTGTGATGCAACCAATTCTGCGCGGATGGGCATGGCGAGAGGCGCGCTACGCATCGCCCGGATCCACGCCCAAGGCGCGTTTCAAATCCAAAGAAAACTTCTGAATCTCTTCCACCTGCGCGGAGCTGGCCGGCGTTTCGCGGCCCTTGGCGATGAGATACGACCGGCCTTCGCGCCAGACCAGAAACGACAAGCCTGTTTCCGTCATCATTCCCGAACTGCCGATCCCCGTCACAGCCCCCGCGCCCAAATTGACAAGCGCCACGCAGAGGCCGCGCGTGAACATGCTGTGCTGCGGGGATTCGGCGGCCAACTGGATTCCACAGCCGGCCAGACGCGCGGCGGTTTCCGGCGTCACATCTTGTATCGGCCGAGGTCCTCATCGTTGAGGCCATCGAGCCACCGCTTCAACTCTTCCTTGTTGTCCTTGTCGGAGGTGTTGGCGGCCTTGCTGGAGGATTTCAGCACGGTCTCTTCCACGTAAATCGGGCAATCCAGGCGCAGCGCCAGAGCCAGTGCATCGCTGGGGCGCGAATCCACGCTGATGATTTCCCCGTCGCGATCCAGCCAGATGACGGCGTAGAACGTATCGTCTTTCAGTTCGCTCACCACCACCTTGCGCATGGCGGTATTGAGGCCGAGCAGCAGGCTCTTGATGAGGTCGTGCGTCATAGGCCGCGGGGTGGAAACTTTTTCGATTTCGAGTGCGATGGCGTTCGCCTCGTAAACGCCGACCCAGATCGGGAGCACGGAGTTGCCGCTCACGTCCCTCAGGATGACGATGGGCATATTGGTGACCGGGTCCATCATCAGGCCGCGAATTTTCATTTCGACTTCCATGCCGCCCTCCTCCCAACTCAATTACACCACAGTTACGCTCTCGCCCACCAAGGAGTTGGGACCGGAGCGTGTGACGCGAACTGGCAGGTACTTTCCGGTGAGAGAGGCCGCGCCGTCCAGCGGGTGAGTGAAGTTCAACGTGCGGTTGTCCGACGTGCGCCCGATCCACTGTTCCAGCGCCTGGTGGCGGCCTTCCACCAGCACTTCCTTCACGCTGCCGATGAGCCCGGCATTGCGGCGGATCTGGATGGCGCGCTGCTTCTCCTGCACGATCACGAGGCGCCGCTGCTTCTCTTCGTCCGGTATGTGGTCTTCCAGGCCGAGGGCGGCCGTGTTTGGCCGCGGCGAATACTTGAAGCTGAAGAGAGAATCGTATTCGACTTCGTCGAGCAGGGCGAGCGTTGCCTCGAAGTCCTTCTCGGTCTCGCCAGGGAAGCCGACGATGATGTCGGTGGTGATGGAATAAATGCGCCGCGCGTTCTTGAGCCAGTCGATGCGCTCGATGTATTCGTCGCGCGTGTAGAGCCGTTCCATTCGGGCGAGCACGTCCGACGATCCCGATTGCACCGGCAGGTGGACGTGGTCGCAGATGGCGGGATTCGAGTCCATGGCATCCACGATATCCCTGCCGAAATCGCGCGGATGCGACGTGGTGTAACGCACGCGGCGAATTCCCGAGATCTCCGCCACGCGCCCGAGCAGAGTGGCGAAGTTCCAGCCCGCCGGCGTAGGGTCGCGATAGCTGTTGACGTTTTGCCCTAGCAGTTGGATCTCGCTGTACCCTTCCGCGGCCAGGCGGCGCGCTTCGGCCATCACGCTTTCGCTCGTTCGGCTGCGCTCCGGGCCGCGCGTAAACGGCACCACGCAGTAGGCGCAGCTCTTGTCGCAGCCTTCGATGATGGTGATGTAGGCGCGGTGGGGGTTGTCGCGCCGCGTGAAGGGCGTGTCGAAGGCCTCGTCGGTATCCAGGCTCAATCCGGTGACGCGCCTGTCGCCGGCTTCAATCTGCACCAGCAATTCGCCCAGTTTGTTGTAGCTGGCCGAGCCGCACACCAGGCCGACATTCGGGGCGCGCTCGAAAATGCGTTCGCCTTCCTGCTGCGCCACGCAGCCGAGCACGCCGATCACCTTGTCCTTGCCGTTGCGCTTGAACTGCTGTAAGCGGTGGTAGACTTTTTGCTCGGCTTTATCGCGTATGCTGCAGGTGTTGTACAGAACCAGCCCGGCTTCTTCCGGCGTGGGCACTTGCGTGTAGCCCTTCGCCATCAGCGTGCCGACCACCTTTTCGGAGTCGTGCGCGTTCATCTGGCAGCCGAAGGTTTCCAGGTAGAAGGTCTTGGCGGGCACTCTTTTACTATTCTAGACGAGGCGGGGAGCCGGGGAGCTGTTGGCGCAGAGCCGATCCTCGGATGCGGTTGCCCTTGGCTGCCGCGCGTAGGAGGGCGTTATCATAAATGTGTTGAACCGCACGGGCCCCCAGCCATGACCAACGACGTTATCGCCGGCCGTCTCACGCAGACGGGAGCGCTTATACAGGAAAGCGTTCGGCAATGGGTAATCGGGGCGTTGCCCTACAACCGCACGAACCCGGCAGCCGTTGCACATTTGTGCCGCCTCTGTGCGCACCAGCTGCTGGTTCTCTATCACAATTGGATGAACCGAGCAGTCAGGCCGCTGCCCCGGCAGGTGCGGAGGTCTAAGGCCTTCCTGCAGAACCCCATCGTCTCCCAGCGGGCCGCCGATCTGGCCAGGGTCGCGGCCGATATTGAATGCGGAAACAATCTCCGCAAATACCTAAGCCGCGACATCAAGGTCGCCTTCACGCCTGCGCTGGCTGGACCGCGTTCCAGGGTTCGGAAGGACCTCGACCTCATGCTCAACGATTGGGGAGTTCATCATCTGCATATTTCAACCACGCTGGACGCGGATGGATACGTCGTACGAAAACGAAGCGTCCTACCCGAGCCGTTGCTCTTCGCAGTTTTCAAACCACACACGGCCTACCTCATTGACATAATGCAGCACGGAGACTGGTATCTGGATCATGTTCTGGAAATCTTGGCCAGTGAGTGGCCCGACGAAGGGATCATCCATCGGTTGAACAGACAGAACCCGGAGCCAAATTTGACCGCCGAAGGGCGAAAAGCGGTGAGAAATCAGCACGCCAACTCGCAGTTTTCGCATGAAGGAAGGGTCTATATGCCTGCCGGCATTCTGTCGTCGGCTGGAACAACGTTTGCAGCAGTGCACGAAGCCGACAAGTTATTGGCCCAGGGCGAGGCCTTTGAGCACTACCTGGGCAACGATTCGGACTGGATTAATTCGCCAGATGAGCCGCGATTTCAATTCGATATGCAGAATGAGGGGTATGTCTTCACCGCAACAAAACGGCGCCTTTGCGGGAAGCGCGTGGTGAAATCGCAGGGGTGGTGGCTTGTATGAACGACCTCAGGTCCCGCCCGAAGCAATCCTTCAACAAGACAGTGCTCGACATCCTTCACCAGCGTGGGGCCACGGAGATTCGATTCCTTGTCCGTACCGCCCTAAGATCTGCGCCAGTTAAGAAGGCCGAAGAGGCGCTCATGGAGGAGGTCCTGGTCGCGGCTTTAAATGGCAAAACAGGGACCATGGTGGCGGGGTACCCCACCTACCGCCTGAGGATATCGCGGGAATCCCTGAAGTTGCCCACGGGCAAGTATGCCCGCACCGCGCTACTGGCGCTGAAGGAGGCCAAGGGAAAGATGGCTCTGCCGGCTCTCGTCAGTCATTACAACGCCAAGTACCGCCATAGCGCCATATGCCCCGAGTTCTGGATGTGGCGCATGCTTGGGGAAGCGGATTTGGCGGGTGTCGTCGCCAGGAGTGGAGCGCTCTGCATCGGCCTAACAGATGCCACGCGGCAGGAGCTTGATGAGACGGCAAATTTCAGGGGGAAGGTTTCCCCGCCTCAGACCCCGGGCTCGATTTCGGAACGAATAGACGAGAAGAGCCTCGAAACAATGCTCGCCAATCGCCCTGACTTGCTCGAATCTGGGCTGACTGTGTTTCAGCGGCAATCCCGGATCGCCGTCGGCATAATCGACCTTCTTTGCATCGATCGGAAGCGGAACTATGTTGTGGTCGAGATCAAGCGCCCAGCAGCCGACTACCGGGAAGTGGTTGGGCAAATCACAACTTACATGGGTTGGGTGCGCAAGAATATTGCCACCAAGGGGCAATCCGTCAGGGGAATAATCGTGGTTGGCAGGAAAAACGACCGACTAGACTACTCGCTTGATTTGATCCCAGACATTTCTGTGCGAACGTTCTTTTGATGCTGCGTCGAACCAGATCACCCAGCTCCGGAACGGGCGAAGGAAAAAGGCCGGACCGTCAGGCTGACGCGCGGCACTCTTTCGCCCCGTTCCGGGGCTGGGTGATCTCACGGGTGCACCCCGCGCTCACGCACGGGGCTACTGTCTGTCGCCCTGACGGGCTCGTCCCCTTCCGTTCCCACGTCTGACTCCTGCGCCGCGCCCCCGACGGATTCTTCCATGCTCCGCACGCGCTTTTCGACCGGCTGCAGTTCCGCAATTTCCACTCCCAGCGGCGCGGTCTTCAACTCGACAAATTTGCGCGCGCTCACCATCACCCGGCTCTCGAGCGAGCCTACCGCTTTGTTGTACTCCTCGACCGCGCGTTCGAGGCCCTTGCCCATGTTGACCAGGTGGCCGCCCATGTCGGAAAGCCGCTTATACAGCTCCTTGCCCAGCGCGCTGATTTCGGCGGCGTTTTCCGCCAGCTTCTCCTGCCGCCAGCCGTAGGCGACGGCGCGCAGAAGAGCGATCAGCGTGGTGGGCGTGGCCAGGATGATGTTCTGCCCGACGCCGAACTCGATCAGCGAGGGATCGGCTTCGAGCGCGGCGCTGAAGAAGCACTCGCCGGGCAGGAACAGCACGGCGAATTCCGGAGCCTGGTCGAATTGCTCCCAATAGGATTTGCGGCCGAGCGAGGTGAGATGCGCGCGCACCTGCCGCGCGTGGTCCGCCAGGCTCGTCTTACGGGTGGCTTCGTCGGCGGCTTCGATGGCGCGCAGGTAGCCATCGAGCGGGGTCTTGGCATCCACCACCACGGTTTTTCCGGCCGGCAGATGAATCAGCAGATCGGGCCGCAGCCGGCCCTCCTCGCCAGTCACGGTGGCCTGCGTCTGAAAATCGCAATGATCCAGCATGCCGGCCATCTCCACCACGCGGCGCAACTGCATTTCGCCCCAGTTGCCGCGCGCGGCGGGCGAACGCAGTGCCGTCACCAGCTTGCCGGTTTCGGCGCGAAGCTGCTGCTCGGTTTCGGCCAGGCCGCGCACCTGCTCCTGCAATCCGGCGTAGGCGGCCGCGCGCGCCGTTTCGAGTTCCTGGATGCGCGAATCCACCTTGTCGAGCGACGCGCGCACGGGCGACACCAGTTCCGCGAACGCCTGCTGCCGCTTTTCCAGATCGCCGCGCGCCGCGGTTTGCGCCTCCGCCAGATTGGCACGGGCTAGATCGAGGAACGCCTGGTTGTTCCGCGCCAGCGCTTCGGCGGAAAGCGCCTGGAAGACGGTTGCGGTATCCTGGCGGCGCGCCCGCAGCACAAGCCACGCCAGCAGGAACCCGGCAATAAAACATGCTACCGGGATAATGTTTTGCATGGTTGCTATTATCGCGCCTTGGCGGATCGCGGCGAAACAGCCACGCTAACCGCTCCCTGACGGTCGCGGCTCCGAAAGGCTCTTTCAATCACCGCCAATGTGCCTTCCGTGATCTCCAATTCCGCCAAGTCGCGCTCGCGCACCCATTCCACGCGGCACGCATCGTCGCCAGCGCGCAGGGCGCCGCCAATCACGCGGCAGACATAATCGATCAATACGTAATGATATTCCGGCGCGCCGCGCGAATCGCGTATGATGCGCTCGAAGATCTCGAAGACCTTTACTGGCTTGACTTCGAGGCCGGTCTCCTCGCGCACTTCGCGGCGAACGCCGGCGTCGAGCGATTCGCCGATTTCGAGCGCGCCGCCGGGCAGCGACCACGCGCCCTTCAGCGGCTGCTTGCCCCGCTGCGCCATCAGAATGCGGCCGCGGCGGAAAATCAGTGCGCCGACCCCGACCAGCGGCCGCTTGGGATAACGGCGGTCGTCTTCCTTCTTCGAACCAACCGCCGCAGGTTGACAGACGATAGCGTCTGTCCCACTTTGCTGACGATCGGTGGGGCAGGCGCCCGGGTTTCGGGTCCGAAGCGGACTTCCGCCTGCCAACAGTTTCGCGGTGGCCCTGCGTTTCCCGGTCACGGATCTACCGCCGCTCATCGGAGCCTGCTCCCTTTTGCAGCAAGCGCACGCGATACACATTGCGCCGGGCGGTGATGAATATCGATTGGCCGTCGGCTTCGCCAAACCCGCAGTTCGATGGCGGATCGGTCACCGGGATCGTATCGAGCCATTGGCCCGCGGCGCTATATACCGCAATCCCGCCCGCGGCCACGTACAAATTGCCTTTTTCATCCACGCGAATGCCGTCGGGCACGGCCCCTGTGTTCTCGACCAGCGTGCGCTGGTTCGCCGGTTGGCCATTGCGATCCAGGTCGTAGGCCAGAATGCTGCGGTCGTCTGAATCCGTCACATACAACACGCGGCCATTGGGAGAAAGCGCGATACCGTTGGGCCTGCCGGTGAGTTTGGCCACAATTTCGAGCGGCCCCTTGGGTGGGATATGGTACACGCCGTAAAAGTCCAGCTCTCGATGATCGGCCTGGCTGCCGAATGCGGGGTCGGTGAAATAGGCGTGATCGTTGCGGCCCACCACGATGTCGTTCGGCGCGTTCAGGCGCTTCGCTTCCCAGCGGTCGGCCAGCACCTCGATGGCGCCTTTCTTGTCGGTGCGGGTGACGCGCCGGGCTCTGGTTTCGCAGGTGTACAGCCGGCCCTGGCTGTCGAACGCGTTGCCGGCCGGCCCCTGCACGTTTTCACGATAGACCTGGGGAGGTTGGCCGGGAACCCACTTGAGCAACTGGTCCGCCGGCGTATCGCTGAAAATCAGGAAGCCGTCCTTGGACCACGCGGGACCATCTGTGTAGGTGTAACCCTTGGCCAGCAACTGCACCTGAAACCGGTCGGAGTCCTGCGCTAGCAAGAACGGCACGAAAACAGCGGCCGCGGCGCTCCAACGCGCGAGGTGCTTCATTTACCGCCTTTGCCGCCGTTCATTTACCGCCTTTGGCGACGGTGAGGTTATTGATCACCTGCTTGACGCCGTTCACCTTCTTCGCCAGCTTGCCGGCGCGATCCTTCTGCTGCTCCGCCTCGGCCACGCCGGTGAGGGTTACGACGCCCTGCTTGACGTCCACGGTGAAACTCCCGCCTTTGGCGATCGGATCGCCGGAGAGCTTGATGCGCACCTGATCGTAGATCACATCGTCGCTGACTGGTTTATCCGCGGCCAGGCAGGAGGCGGCCAGCAGGATCAGGGCCATCGAAAAAGCGAATAATTTAAGCATCGTCGTCTCCGGCCATTGTACGCCAGTCGAGTGCGTTTAAGAATGCGGCCTTGTCGCGCCATCCCGGCTGCACGCGCACGTGCAGATCCAGGTAGATCTTCACGCCGAACAGCCGCTCCATCTCGTGCCGTGCCAGGGTGCCGATTCGTTTCAGCATGGCGCCCTTGGTTCCGATCACGATGGCCTTTTGCCCTTCCCGCTCGACGCGGATGGTGGCGAAGATGCGCGTCAGCCGCCCGGTCTCTTCCCATTGATCCACGATCACCGCGACCGAATGCGGCACCTCCTGCCGCGTGGCCGCGAGAATCTTTTCGCGAATCAGTTCGGCGGCCAGAAACCGCTCCGGCTGGTCGGTAACGTGGTCCTCGGGGAAATACTCCGGGCCCTCGGGCAGATGGTGCAGAATCACTTTCTTCAATTCGTCGAGTCCCTGGCCCTTGGTGGCCGAAACCGGAACATAATCGGCGAACTCGAAGGCGGCACGATACTGGTCGATCAGCGGGAGCAGCAGCGCCTTGTCCTTTACCAGGTCGATCTTGTTGAGAACCAATACGACCGGCGCATGGCACTTGCGTGCCAAGTCGAGCGCCTGGCGGTCGTCTTTGCCGATGGGGCGCGCGGCATCGGCCAGCAGCAGCAGCAGGTCGCGTTCCTCCACCGCGGCCCGCACCGCGTCCATCAGGCGCTTGTTCAGGGCCGTGTCGGCGCGGTGAATGCCGGGCGTGTCGAGGAACACAATTTGCGCTCCGGGCATCGTCAGCACGCCCTGAATCGAGGTGCGCGTGGTCTGCGGCTTGTCCGCGACAATCGCCACCTTCTGCCCCACCAGGGCGTTGAGCAGCGTCGATTTGCCGGTGTTGGGGCGCCCGATCAGGGAAACGAATCCGGACCGGAATGGATCACTCATGTGTCACCGCCTGGGATTTACTGATGCGAACCTGCTCCACGCGCCACTCGTCGGAAGCCAGCACCTCCACGCGAATGCCATCGCGGTCCACCAACTCGCCGGCCTTCGGCACCCGCCCCAGCCACTCGCTCACCAGGCCGCCCACGGTGGTCGATTCGACGTCCTCTTCGCGGTGAAACGATTCGAACAGATCGGCCACGCGATCCAAGTCGAAATTGCCGGCCACGATGAAGCCGCCGTGCCCGTCCTCCAGCACGTCCGTGCTCGGCTCGTGTTCGTCGCGGATCTCGCCGATGATCACTTCGAGCAGATCTTCCATGGTCGCCAGGCCCGCCGTGTTGCCGTACTCGTCGACCACGATCACCATGTGCGTATTTTCCTGCTGCATGTGGCGCATCAGGTCGCTGACCGGCTTGGTCTCCGGCACGAACGGAATGGGGCGCACCAGTTCCCGCACCAGGCGCTTCGAGCGCTCGTCCTCTTCCAGTTCGAACATGTCGCGCACATGCACGAAGCCGGTGATCTGGTCGATGTTCTTTTCGAAAACCGGGACGCGCGAGTACTGCTCGTGGATCACCAGTTGACGGAGTTCCTCGAGAGTGGAATCGGCCGGAATGGCGATGATCCTGGGCCGCGGCGTCATCACTTCGCGCACCACCTTGTCGCCGAACTCGACCACCGATTGAATCAGCTTGCGGTCCTGCTCTTCGATCAATCCCTCTTCCTGGCCGGCGGAAATCAGCGCCTCGATATTCTCGGCGGGGGTGGGCTGCTCCTCGTCGGCTGTGGAATCGTCCGCCAGGTCGATCAGAGATTGGAAGAAACCGAGCAGCGCCACGCACGGCCGCGCCACCCAGGCGAGACCGCGCAGCAACGAAAGCAGCGGCAGCAGCCAGCGGCCGGAGGTGCGGCGGTAGAGCAGTTGCGGCAGCGCGTAGGCGACGGCCATCATCACCAGCCACACGGCCAGCACAGCCTGCCAGAAGACGGCCGCATTCCACGGCTCGCCATCGGCGAACCACGCGAAATAAAAAATGCCGAGCAGCACCATCAGGGTGTGTTTGATGAGCGAAAAAGCGCCCGCGCCATCTTCGGTCTTCAGGCCGATTCTGTCTTCCAGCGTGTCTTTGAAGAATTTGAGGGCAGGCAGATCACGCGTGCGCAGGCGCATGCTTTCCAAATACAGAAGCTGCACGAATGTCACCAGTCCCAGTGCCGGGGCGGCAACCAGCGCCGCGAGGATCACCGCCAGCATCACGGCAACACCCGTTCGATCAGGCCGGCAGGCAGGCCGAGGCGCGCGCGCCACCGTTTTTCGGCGCGCGCCATCCGCCCGTCATCGCTTTCGTGATCCTGGCCCAGAAGGTGCAGCAGACCGTGCAGTATCAGGATGCGGATCTCTTGCTCGGTCGAGTGTCCCAACCGCTTGGCCTGCGCGCGAGCGCGAGGGAGCGAAATGGCGATGTCGCCCGCCCGGGGTAGGACAGGCGATCGTTTCTTGTCGCCTGTCTTCCGCACGCCCGCCTGTATATCGCCGGCTGGGAATGACAGCACATCGGTCGCGAAATCCTTGCCGCGAAACTCGCGGTTCAGGCGGCGCACCTGTGCGTCTCCCGTGATGAGGCAGTCAAACGGACGGCCGCGCGCGATCTGCGCTTGCAACTTGCGCGCGAACCGGAGCACGGCGCCCGGACGCACCTCGATCTGCGAACGCCAGAATGTAACCGTGCTGCCTTCGGGGGAGGACATGGAGGCGCTCAGGCGCGTGGCGCAGTCTCGCCGGGAGGGGCCTCGGCGGCGGGCGCGGCCTCCACCGCAGGTTCGGCGAGCTTCAAACTGAGCTGCCGGCCGGCGCCGATGGTCTCGTTGTAGCGCTCGTAGGCCTTGACGATACGCTGCACAAGCGTGTGCCTGACCACGTCGCGCTCGTCGAACGGCACAAAGCTGATGCCTTCCACGCCCTTCAGTACTTCCATGGCGTCAATCAGGCCGCTGCGGCGGCCGTTCGGCAAATCGATTTGCGTGATGTCGCCATTCACCACCATTTTGGAATTGAATCCCTGGCGAGTCAGCACCATCTTCATCTGTTCCGAAGTGCTGTTCTGCGCCTCGTCCAAAATGATGAAGCTGTCATTCAGCGTGCGGCCGCGCATGAACGCGATCGGCGCGACTTCAATCACGTTCCGCTCCAGCAGCTTCTCGACGCGCTCGCTATCGAGCATGTCATAGAGCGCGTCGTACAGCGGGCGCAGGTACGGGTCCACCTTTTCCTGCAACGTGCCCGGCAGGAATCCCAGGCGCTCGCCGGCTTCCACCGCGGGCCGCGTGAGGATGATGCGGGCAACGGACTTGTTTATCAGCGCCGAAATGCCCATCGCCACCGCGAGGTAGGTCTTGCCGGTGCCGGCCGGGCCGATCCCGAACACCAGGTCGTTGCGCTCGATGGCTTCCAGATATCGCCGCTGGTTCACCGATTTCGGCGCCAGCATCTTCTTGCCGAAATTGCGCTGTTTGCCGCTTTGGACCAACGCGCGCAGGGACACCTCGGAGTCGGTGGTCACCACGCGCAGGTAGCTGTTCAGATCGCCGTTATTGAAGACGTGGCCTTCCCGCACCAGCGTGTTGTAATCTTCCAGGATGTTCTCCGCGCGGGAGACGTTCTCCGGCTCGCCTTCGATTTCGATGTTGTTGTCGACCAACAGGGTGTGGACGCTCAAGCCGGTTTCGATCAACCGGATGTTCTCATCGCGGGTGCCGAACAGATTCTCGACACCTCTTGGAATGCGCACGCTGGCTTTCATGCTGTGGGTGACTGATACCTCCATGGGAAAAACGAGGACAAAAAGAGAGATTCCGATGGAAACTGCTCGGACTTTCGACGGCCCGTTTTCGCGGGCGGCACGAAAACCATCTGCTCCGATTATACCCAAAGGCCACCCCCCATTTCGGTTACCTCGTCAAACGTCTGGAACTTGACCCGGGGGGGAGCGCCGCGGGCTCGCCTGTGTCATCCTCATAATTTGGTGCTTTACCGTTAGAACCCAGGGGATCTATCATCAGCTAGATCAGGGAACCGGAGACACACGCGGCGATGGGATGTGAAGAATGCGCCCTCTGGCGGCAGCGGGTTGCCGAGTTGGAAGCCGAACTCGAACGGACGAAGGAGCGCGATGACAGCGGAGAAGAGCGTTTCCGCCAACTGGCGGATTGCTCTCCGTTGATGATCTGGATGTCGGGTTCCGACGCGCTGTGGACCTACCTCAACCGCGCGTGGCTGGAGTTCCGAGGCCGGTCGATGGCCGAGGAAATGGGAAACGGCTGGACCGAAGGACTGCATCCCGACGATCGCGACATTTGCGTCGAAACTTATCTCAGGTCGTTCACGGCGCGGCAGCCCTACCGAATTGAGTATCGCCTGCAGCGCGCGGACGGCGAATATTGCTGGGTGGAGGACCAAGGCATCCCGCGCCTGGACGGCGCGGGCGGGTTCGCCGGTTTCAACGGGGCGGCGGCAGATATCAGCGACCGCCGGCGCCCGTACTTCAAGCCGGACGAAGAAGCGCTGCGCATCGTGTTTACCCTGACCGAGCGCGAGCGCCAGGTGCTGGTGCTGGTCGCGGAGGGAAAGTCCACCAGGCGTGCAGCGCGGCAACTGGGGATCAGTTACAAGACCGTGGAGTCTCACCGGAGCCGCATCCTGGAGAAACTGGGCGTGCATGAAACCGCCAGCATGGTGCGGTATGCGATTCGCGCCGGGTTGATCGCGCCATAGGCGAAGTACCGGGGCGCCGCGGCCGGCTTCACACCGGCGGCGCGTAGGCGCGGCAGGAACCGGTCGCTCATGCGGGCGTGGAGCCGGGAACGGTTTCCCGGCGGGCGAGCCAATCGAGGACTTCCTGCGCGTGCATGGGCTTGGTGAAGTAGCCGTCCATTCCAGCGCTCAAGCAGCGTTCGCGGTCGCCGGACATGGCGTTGGCCGTCATCGCCATGACGCAGATGCGCTCGCCGGTATCCTGTTCGCGGCGGCGGATTTCTTGGGTGGCCTCGAGCCCGTCCATCTCCGGCATCTGCACATCCATGAAAATGACGTCGAAGCGCGATGCGGCCCAAATCTCCAATGCTTCGCGGCCATTCTGCGCCAGCGCTACCTGGTGGCCGGCCTTTTCGAGGGTGCGCGCGATGACCGTCTGATTGATGGGGTTGTCCTCGGCGACCAGAATGCGCTGGGGACGGGCGATGCAGGAAGCCGCGGCGCCGTCCGGGACCGCGCTGGGAAAGGACGGGGCCAGATGCGCCCGCGCGAAACGCGCCGTAAAAGCGAAGGTGCTGCCAGCGCCGGGCTCGCTCTCCAGCCCGATTTCACCGCCCATGAGCTGAACCAACCGGGCCGAAATGGCCAGACCGAGTCCGGTCCCGCCATACCGCCGGGTGATGGAGTTGTCGGCCTGCCGAAACGCTTCAAAGACCGCGTGACGTTGTTCGGGCGAGATTCCAATGCCGGTATCGGCGACCGCGAAACGCAGTTCCACGCCGCTTTCCGATTCCGAGGCCCGTTCGACCGTCACGGTGACCGCGCCCACGTGTGTGAACTTCAGCGCGTTGGCGATCAGGTTTAACAGAACCTGGCGCAAGCGGAGCGCGTCACCGTTGACCGCCGGCGGCACGCCGTCGCGCACCACGCAACCGAGGTTCAGACCTTTCTGGCGGGCGGCCAGGTCCAGCGGGCGGAGGATTTCGTCGAGCAGGGGCCGGACGGCGAAATCGGTCCGCTCCAGTTCCATCCGGCCAGCTTCGATTTTGGAAAGATCCAGAATCCCGTTCAGCAACGAGAGGAGAGACTGCGCTGAGGATTGCGCCGCATCCAGGTACCCCCGCTGTTCGCAGCTCAGATCGGTTCCGCCGATGAGGTGCTGCATCCCCACGATGCCGTTCATGGGGGTGCGGATTTCGTGACTCATGTTGGCGAGGAATTCGCTCTTGGCCCGGCTGGCGGCTTGCGCGGCCAGCTTGAGGGCCGCCTCGCTTTCCAGTTTGGACCGGATCACCGCTGTCTGCTGCCGAACGCGGCGCCGCAGGATCCAGATCCAGATTGCCGACAGCGCGGCGATACCGCCCATCCAGCCGGCCACGGCGATTGTGCGTTCGCGGGTCAGCCACGAGGCCTGGCGCAGCACCTGGACATCGGCGGGACCACGGAGGAGAATCTGAAACGCGCGTGGGTGGGCGTCATTTTCGCCACGCTCGACCGAGCAGACGCCGGTGACCCGGACCAGAGCCCCATCGCGCAGGTGCGCCAGCGGATCGGTTGCGCCGTCCGAATCCATGGTGGCGTTAAACAGAACGTTGCCGGATTCCAAGGTGAGGGTCTGCCCAGCGGTCCCAATGACCCGATTTACCAGGTACGCTTCGGTGGTGATGAGGCGGCCGTCGTACTCGCCGCCGAGTGCCCGCTGCGCATCGACCGGAACCCCGAGTGGAGCTTTTCCGGGGCCGAGCTTGCGAAGTTCAGCGCCTCTCAGTACCGGCGAATACCCACCGGAAACCGCGAATGCGACCACCTCAACCCGATCGCCCGGTTGGAAGCGCTCCTCCTGCTCGGTCCGGACCAGCACGCCTCCCGTTTCGTCGGCCACGAATACCTCGCGAAAGCGGGCGCGCTGATACTCGACTGTACCCTGTACGCGCACGCGGTGCTCCCACTCGTTCGTCAACGAAAAGCGCAGCAGCCCGCTGATCGGCCGGATGGGAGAGGCAGCGGCGGGCCGACCCGGCCGCAGCACCTGGATGTCTTTCACATCGGGCACATACAGAGTGACTCCAGCCAACTGCCCCATGGGATTGAAGACCGAGCCCGCGACGCCCCGAATCCGCACCGCGGCGTCGATGAGATAGGCGGGCAGCGGCAGGGAAGGCGGATACGGCACGTGGACGCGATAACTGTAGCGCCCGGCGGCGAGTTCCATCTCGAAGTGGGACTGTTGAGGGCGGAGCACCGATTGCACGGTTCCTTCTACCGCGACTCGCTGGCTATCGAATCTTCCGGAAAACAGTTCCACCAGCGAGACCGGTGAAGGATCGGGCAGGCGGCCTCTTCCGATCGCGCGGAAGCGGGCCTCGGAGATCATGGGCGCGAAGCCGCTGAAATCGGCGACGCCTTCTACCTCCGCCAGGTCTCCCTGGCTCACAGGGGCGAAGCCCGGCGTGAGCACGAAAATGCCGGCGGTCGGATCTTGAAAAAACAGGACATGAAAGTCGGAATCATAGTAGCTGATGACGCCGCGCAGTTTCACCGGAACCTTTCCGGACACGCTGTCGAGCGCGCGCACCTGAGCGGCCGAAAGCAACAGCGAACCGGTTTTACGGGGTGGCGGCGGCGCGGGCCTGTCGGTGGGGCTGGACTCCACGCGGATGTCCCAGGCACCGGCAACCAGCAGTTGGCGGCCGAGAATAGCACCGCTCAGGCTGAAAAGGGTGGCCGGCACGCCCCGGAGAGTGGCCGCAGCCGCAATCAGCTTGCCCGGCTCCGTGCTGGTCCGATCCAGCAGGATGGCATCGAAGATGGCCCCGCCGCCAGAATCGACTCTGAGGTTCACTCGCCCGTCGTGGCGCTCAGCCCAACTGCGTATGATGCCGTGGACTTCGGAGTACTGGTTCTGGCGGCAGGGCGAGTCGAGGTCGGCGATGCTCAGCCGCGCGGGAGACGGGAGCGCGGCTTTGCCAACGGCTGCCGCGATGGCGTTGCGCACCATGGGGAAATACGGGCCTCGGGCAGTCACGCCACGCAGGAAGAGGACATCCCCCTGGTGGAATTGGGCGTGCGTGTCCTGCAACTCGACGCGGACGCCTCCGGACGAATCCTGGATCACCAGAACATTCGGGTACGAATCGTGGAACACGGTCACGGCTTTGAGGCGAACGGGATAGTGCCGGTCGGCCTCGTCGGCCCCGAGTTTGCGGATTTCGGCGACCGAAGTCAGCACGGGGAGGGTCCTGGACCAGCGCCAGTCGCAGCCTGGGGAAGACACCGTCACCGCCAGCGTAAGGATCACACCGGCAGCCGGCAACCCGAACCCGGACCCGCCCGGGCGCCGCCACGTTTTCGGGCCACTCAGGTCAAACGCACTCACCTTGGTCTTATCGGCCCAATCGGCGGCGGACATTAGCCCGGCTGGGCGTGGAACGCGCGGGGCAGAGGTGCGGGTGCGATCCCTCGATCGCCATTGACTGCTCGCGCGCCGACTCAGACCTTACTCGTACCGAACGGCCATCACCGGGTCGATGCGGAGGGCGCGATGTGCCGGGACATACCCGGCCAGCATGGCAACTCCGGTCAACGCCGCGACAGCGCCCGCAATCGTCACTGGGTCGGCTGGGCTGATGCCGAACAGATCCGACTTCGCGTAGCGTGCCGCCCACAGAGCCAAGGGGACGCCAGCCGCGATTCCCGCCAGCGTGAGCCAAAGCGTCTCGCTCAGCACCAGCCACATGATGTGACCGCGCCGGGTCTGGCGATTCAGCCGGGCTAGCGCTCCACCATGCGCAGGCGGAAGTCGCGCAGATTGCGCAGCAGGTAATCGGGTTGGAGCGCTTCGAGGTCTTCGACCGGCGTAATGCCGGTGCGGACGGAGACGATACGGATACCGTTCTCGCGCGCGGCGATCACGTCGGAAGTGGCGTCGCCCACCAACGCCACCGGCGCCTGCGCGGGGAGCGAGTGGCGCAGACGCGCCTCGCGGATGGCCCATTTTACCAGGCGTCCGCGGCTCGCGGCCATCTCGCCGAACGCGCCATAGCGGAAGTAGTGGGCAATGCCGGCGCGCTCCAGCTTGCGCCAGCCGATGCGGGTGAGATTGCCGGTGACCAGCGCTAGCAGAGAGCCGTGGCGCGCCAGGCGATCGAGCAACGCCGGCACGCCCGGGCAGTGCTTGCCTTCGAGCGGCGGGCACACGCGCCGGTAGTAGCGTTCCGCGGCGCGCTGGATTTCGGGCATCGCCTGGCGGATGAGCGCGCGTTTGGCCCCCGCGCGTCGCATCATTTCCGCCAGGATGGCCGGGTCCAACATGCCCTGCACGGGAATGCCGTCAGTGGTGGTTTCGAGGCCGGTGACCTTGCGGATGCCGTGGACCAGCGCCTGCCGATGATGCGGCCCGGCGCGCCGCATGAGAGTGCCGTCGATATCGAACAAAACCAGCCCGCGATAGCTCACAAATCGATGCTAACGCGAGTGCGGGACTGACGAAACTGTCCCAAGGCGCGTTTCTTGCGCCGTGCGGACAGTCCCGTCTGTCCGGCGCGCTTCATTGCGCGGCCTTGGCGATCAGGTCGTCGCCTAAATCGGGGACTGGCTCGGATTCCGCGCCGTTTGCGGAACTCCGTGCCTGTACCCGATTTACCCCCCACTTTGCCTGCGTCGCGAACAGCAGGTCATGCATCTCCCAGAACTTGCCTTGATCGCCGGCGGCCAGGGCGGCTTCGTGGGCCAGCGGGCTTTCTTTGTGCATCGGGAGCGGGTAGTGTTTGAAGGCGAAGCGCACTTGCGTGGGATAGGCGAGCAGGAGTTGGCGGACCACCGGGGCGGTTACGGCGCAGAAGGGGCACTCGAAGTCACTGAACTCGACTAAGCTGATGGGCGCGGTGGCGGGGCCGCGCGTGGGGGCGTGTTCTAAGTCGATCTGCTGCGCGGGGCCAGCGGCGACGATTTCTTCGCGCACGCGTTTATCGGGAGGGATGCCGGCGAGGAGCGACTCGATCACCGCGCCGAGCGACGCGTAGCCTTGCGGGCCGACCAGGCGGCGGCCGTTGACGAAGAACGTCGGCGTAGTGGTGACGCCGAGGCCCGCGGCTTCGGCCA
>Ga0302319_10001417_pt1 | contig 53453 bp, 47 predicted proteins | sample Bog_T0_2_FD_203319 | JGI IMG/M metagenome (GOLD analysis project Ga0302319, IMG submission 203319) | Peat permafrost microbial communities from Stordalen Mire near Abisko, Sweden - Bog_T0_2 | ecosystem: Environmental > Terrestrial > Soil > Wetlands > Peat | place: Sweden: Abisko, Stordalen Mire...
AACCATCAACCCATCTGTCCATGCCCCTCCCCAAACTTTGGTGTAGACCCCGTTTGCGGCGCACGGCCGGGCGGGCCGCCCGGCCCTACCTTGAGAGATGGTGGCAAGACCCGGAATCGAACCGGGGACACAAGGATTTTCAGTCCTCTGCTCTACCAGCTGAGCTATCTTGCCCCAACAGGAAGGGTCTAAATACGTTACCTGAAAAGATTCAGGCAAGGAAAAACGGGACCCTGGGCCAGCCCGGGGAGGGTTGGCCGAGAGGCAGCCGGGCCCGTCCTGTCAGGACGAGCGGATTCCCGGAAAATCCTGGAGCGCCCGGTCGAGCTTGCCGAGGGCTTCCTGGATGGCGTCGGCGGACTCCTGGGAGAGCTTGCGCACGTCCCCGACGATCGTCTGAAGGGTGGCTCTGATTATCTGAAGATCCTCGTTGAGGATCGTGGTCTTCGAAGAGCTCATGGGGTTCATGTTTCGAGGTTCGACGCGGTGGAGCGCGGTTTGTTGCATGAAACTGGACATCTCCGGTTACATTAATGTTTCGGTTATTTTGAACGCGGGCCGGTTCGGATTCCGGATTGGGGCCCGGTCCGGGGTGCCGCCGGGGTTGACAGGCCCGGCTCCCGCATGACTCTACTCGTTCAAGGCCGATCAGTTGGCGGCCATCGACCCCGTCCAGCACGAAGCCGTCCCATGGATCCAAAGTCTGCCCCGCAGCAAGGCCGGATTCGCGTTCCTCGCGTGCCGGGGATCGTCCCGTTCCTGGTCGCCCTATGCCTGGCTGTGGCAGCGGCGGGGATGACCTGGAAGGCCTGGGACATGTTTGGACCGGGCCGCCGTCCCATGCTGCAGGGTTGGGACGACAGCTTTTACTATTTCTGGCTGCCGGCGGTTGTCATCGACCACAGCCTGGATTTCACAAGCCAGGTAGCCCACAGCGGCACAATTGAGCCGGGAGCGCGGGACGCAGCACTGGCCGGGCCCAGGACTGCCACCGGGCTTCTTCCAACGAAATATCCGCCGGGCTGGGCGATCGGCAGCCTGCCTTTCTTCCTGGCCGCGCGCGGGTTGGCTCCTGCGGGATCCACGGGATTCGAGCCGATTTATCTGATTTCCGTTTGGCTCGGGCAGCTGGCTTATGCCGCCGCTGGAATTGCCTTTGCGATAAGCATGATCCGGCGCCTGGTTCCCAACGGCTCAGCCGCCGTGGCCGTTTTGGTGACGTGGCTCGCCAGCCCGCTCGTGTATTACCAGACCGTGCGGCTGTCCCTCAGCCACAGCCAGGTTTTCGCCCTCGCGATGACCGTGTTTTGGCTGGCGCTGGGGGTGGAGGACGGCGATCGCCGAAGGCGGGTATGGTTCGCGCTTGGGTTCTGCGGCGCGCTGCTGGTGGTCACCCGCAACGTGGCCTCGGTCTATCTGGCGTTTCCCGCCGTGCTGGCGATCCGGCATCTCCGCTCCTGGCGGGGGGTGGGATGGCTGGCGTTGGGGGCGGCGGGACCTGCGGCCGTGCAGCTCGTGGTGTGGAGGATGTTCTTTGGCTCCTGGATCGCCTATTCGTATGGCGGAGAGCGGTTCGATTTCACCCATACCCACATGGCGGAGGATCTCTTTTCTCCCCGGCACGGATGGTTTTACTGGCATCCGCTGCTCCTGGTAGGGATCGTTGGCTTTATCGGATGGGCGTGGCGGCGGCCCATTGCATGGCCATGGGTGGCGTCGCTTGCGGCGATCGTCGTCCTGAACGCCGCGTGGCCGACCTGGTGGCTTGGATCCTCCTTTGGAAACCGGGGGTTCGAGGTGGCGACATTTTTCTGCATGGTCGGGCTCGCGGCACTTTTTGGCGCATTCAGGGAACGGCCGTTCCTGACGGCTATACTGGCAGGCGTCGCAGGCATGGCTATTGTCTGGAACCTGGCCTTGCTGGCGCTGTTTCTGGCCCACCGGATTCCAAGTGAAGGGGCCGTCACCTACGCGGACGCGGGGCGAGCCATGGTCCGTTGGTTCGCTGATGGCCGTTAGTTTCTGCGAATGACTCGAGGGTAGGCACGGACGGGCGGGCCGCCCGTCCCTACCAGCCGCCAGTCGAACAGGGCCGCCCGTCCTTACCAAGCTTTCGCGGTGCGAAAACTTGCCGCGGCGAAGCAACCCGAAGCCGGGGCGCCCGTCCTTACCTCGCAAGCGCGCGTTCAGGGATTCCCGGGCGTGAGTATCGGCGGCGTTGACAGTGGGTTTGCCAGGCGCACGACTCTGTTCGTGCAATTGAGCGGCATCCGCATCTTCCCGATCAAGTCCCTGGATGGCGTCGCCCGGGAGGAGTCCCGGATCACCCCGGGGGGGATCCTTGAGCACGACCGGGAGTACGCTTTTTTTGACGAGGCGGGAAAACAGGTGAAGGCCAAGCGCAACCCGCGCCTCCATCTACTGCGAACCTACTTCAACCCGGAGATGACGGAGGTCGCCTTCCGTGTGGAAGGGGACTCGGCGACCGCCGTGTTTCCGTTGGTTGAGGCCGGGCGGATCGGGGTGTGGGTTGGCGCCTATCTCGGGTTCCCGGTGACCCTTCGCCGCGAACCGCTGAAGGGGTTCCCGGACGATACTGCGGCGTTTGGACCCACCATCGTTAGCGCGGCCAGCCTGGCCACCGTGGGTGAATGGTTCCCGGGGCTCAGCATGGAGAGCATCCGCCGCCGCTTTCGCACGAACCTGGAAGTCGCCGGCATGGAGGCCTTCGGCGAGGATCGGTTGTTTCGGGGGCAGGGGGAAAATGTGCCCTTTACGATCGGTTCTGTCCGGATTCTGGGCAGCTACCCCTGCCAGAGGTGTCCAGTTCCCGCCCGCGACCCGATGACTTCCGAGGAGTTTCCTGGGTTCCTGGAGACGTTCTCCGAGGCGCGCGAACGCGGGCTTCCGGACTGGGCGGACAGGAGCCGGTTCAACCACTTCTACCGCTTCGCCGTGAACACCTCAATCGAGGCTTCCGAGGCCGGCAAGACGGTCCGGGTGGGTGACCCGGTCGGGATCACTCCACGGTGACGGACTTGGCGAGGTTGCGGGGCTTGTCGACGTCGCAGCCGCGCTCCACAGCGATATAATAGCTCAGGAGCTGTACGGGAATCGAGGCAAGGATGGGAAGAACGGCCTCGTGGCAGTCCGGGATCCGGATGACGTCGTCGGCAAGGCCGTCCGGGAACTCGGCTCCCTCGGTCGCGACGACGATGATGGGGCCCTTCCGCGCCTTGATCTCCTGCATGCTGGAGACGATCTTGTTGAAAATCTCCCCCTTGGGGGCGAAGAACACGCTCGGGCATTTTTCGCTGATCAGGGCGATCGGGCCGTGCTTCATTTCGGCGGCAGGATAGCCCTCTGCGTGGATGTAGGAGATCTCCTTGAGCTTGAGCGCTCCCTCGAGCGCGATTGGAAAGAGGGAAAGGCGGCCGAGGAAGAGGAAGTCCGCCGAGTGCGCGTAGCGCTTGGCGATCTGTTGGATGGCCGGCGCCTGCTTTAGGATCGTCCTGACCTGGTCAGGCGCCCCCTTCAGGGCCTCCACAAACTGCACCCCGTCGCTGTAGCTCATGTCGCGCAGCCGGGCCACATAGAGCGCCAGCATCGACCCGAGCATGAGCTGGGAGGTGAAGGCCTTCGTCGAGGCGACGCCGATCTCCGGACCCACGTGCTGGTAGATGCCGCCGTCCGTCTCGCGGGCAAGGGTGGAACCGACCGCGTTGTTGATCGCGAGGACGCGGAAGCCCTTGCGCTTGGCCTCGCGCATGGCCGCGAGGGTGTCGATCGTCTCCCCGGACTGGCTGATGAAGAAGAAGACCGTGTTCGGGTCGAGCGGGGCGTTCCGGTAGCGGAACTCCGAGGCGTAGTCGACTTCGACGGGGAGGCGGGCGAAGCGTTCGAATAGGTGCTCCGCCACCAGGCATGCGTGCCAGGCCGAGCCGCAGGAGCAGAACAGGAACCGGCTCACCTGGCGCAGCTCCGGGGAGGACAGGTTGAGCCCGCCAAAGACCGCCGTGCTGCCGTCCGCGGAGAAGCGGCCGCGCATCGTGTTCTCAAGCGCCTGGGGCTGCTCGAAAATCTCCTTCTCCATGAAATGGGCGTAGGTCCCCTTGTCGGCGTCCTTCACCGACCAGGTGATCTTGTCCACCACGGGGGAGACGTCGTCCTGGTCGAGGGTGCTGATTGCAAAGGTCTTCGGGGTGAGCAGGACCAGCTCGCCGTCCTTCAGGTAAACGACGTTCTGCGTGCGGCTGACGAGGGCGGAGGCGTCGCTGGCCAGGAGCGTCTCGCCGTCGCCGACCCCGAGGATGAGCGGGGAGGCCTCCCGGGCAGCGACGATCTCGCCGGGGTTGTCGATGCAGAGGACTGCGATCCCGTAGGTGCCCTCGACATGCCCGAGCGTCTTGCGGACGCTCTCCAGAAACCGGTTCTGGCCGGGGTGGTCGGAAGTCTCCTTGGCGTAGTGGTAGGCGACCAGGTTGCAAAGCACCTCGGTGTCGGTCTCCGACTTGAAGGTGTACCCCTTGGTCAGCAGGAATTTCTTGATCGCGGCAAAGTTCTCAATGACGCCGTTGTGGATGAGGGCGAACTTGCCGTCGCTGCTCACATGGGGGTGGGCGTTTTGGTCGGTCACCCCGCCATGGGTCGCCCACCGGGTGTGTCCGATGCCGGTCGTGCCCGTGAACTTGTGCTGGGCCGCCTCCTGGACGAGGATTTCCACGCGCCCGGCCTTCTTGACGACGCTCAGGTCGCCATTCTGGATCACCGCAAGGCCTGCCGAGTCATAGCCGCGGTACTCCAGCCGCTTGAGGCCCTCCAGGATGATGGAGGACGCCTTCTGGTTGCCGACGTAGCCGAGGATGCCGCACATGTTCTAAGAATTTTGAGTCGCCAATGTAGCTCGCGAAAGTAATGGTAGGCAAGGTTTATGACCAACCAGAACCGGGTGCTTGCAGTGGTGATGGGCGGGGGCCGAGGTACCCGCCTCGCTCCGCTTACCCAGGAGAGATGCAAGCCGGCGGTGCCGCTTGCCGGGAAGTACCGCCTGGTGGATATCCCAATCAGCAACTGCATCAATTCCGGGATCAACCGGATCTTCCTGCTGACCCAGTTCAATACGGCGTCGCTCCACCGGCATATCCAGGGCGCCTACCATTTCGACCCCTTCGGGGGAGGTTTTGTGGACATCCTCTCGGCGGAGCAGACGGAGAAGAGCGTGGATTGGTACCAGGGGACTGCCGACGCGGTCCGTCGCAACATCGTCCACTTCCGTTCGTTTCCCCACGACCTGATCCTGATCCTGTCGGGGGATCAGCTCTACCGGATGGATTTCAGGGAGATCATCGCCCAGCACATCGCCACCGGCGCCGAGGTCACGGTCGCCGCGATCCCGGTTCCAATTTCCAAGGTGGAGGGGCTTGGCATCATGAGGGTGGGGGACGACCTCTCGATCCAGGAGTTCGTGGAGAAGCCGAAGGACCCGGCCGTCATCAGCGCCCTCACGCTTGGCGCCGCCCTGGAAGGACGGCTCAAGGACCACGCCGAGAAGCACTGCCTGGCCTCCATGGGAATCTACGTCTTCAACCGCTCCGTTCTGGCGGCGGCCCTCGACAACCTGGCCACGGACTTCGGCCGGGAGGTGATCCCGGGGCTCCCGGGAAAGCGGAAGGTGTTCGCATACATCTTCGAGGGGTACTGGGAGGACATCGGCACGGTGCGCTCCTTCTTCGAAGCCAACCTTGCCCTCGCCCAGCCGATGCCGCCGTTCAATTTCTTCGATCCGGGCGCCCCGATCTACACGCAGCTCCGCTACCTTCCGGCATCCAAGCTGAACCGGTGCGCCATTGACCAGGCGGTGATTGGGGACGGCTCGATCCTCACCGATTCGAAGATCACCCACTGCGTGATCGGGATCCGTTCCTTTGTGGACGAGGGGTCCGATCTCGAGGAAGTGGTCGTGATGGGCGCCGACTATTACGAGAACGTGGAGCAGATCCAGAAGAACATCGCACGCGGGCGGCCGCCGATCGGCATCGGAAAGCATTGCCGCATCAAGAGGGCGATCATCGACAAGAACGCCCGCATAGGCGCCGGCTGCGTCCTCTCGCCGGTGGGCAAGCCCGACGGTTCCTATGTCGGCGGAGCGGTTGTGATCCGCGACGGCGTGCTGGTGGTCACGAAGGGCGCTACGATCCAGCCGGGCACGACGCTCTGACGCCCTGCCGGGAACGCCCTCAAGGGGTCCCGACGGGCGAGAGGGGCCGGCTCGGGCGGAGCCAGAGAAAGAGGCCCACAAGGACGAGGAAGACGGAATAGAACGCGCCCCGGCTCATGCCCAGGATCAGCGACGCATCCGGCTCGCGAAACACCTCCCCGACCATGCGGAGCAGGGCATAGCAGAGGAAGAATTCCCCCGAGAGCCGGCCGGGGCGCTCCCGGACGACGTCGGTCCGCCAGAACCGGACCTGCATCACAAGGAACAGCAGGCAACCCTCGAGCAGGGCCTCGTAGAGCTGCGACGGGTGCCGGGGGTCGATTAGATGGATCGGTGTCCCCGGCTCCGCGCTCCGGGGAAAGATGACGGCCCAGGGAACCGTGCTCACCTTTCCCCAGAGCTCCCCGTTGATGAAGTTGGCGACGCGTCCAAAAAAAAGCCCGGCGGGGGCCGCCGACACGACGAGGTCCCCGAGGTGGAGGAGCCGGAGCCGGTTGGCGCGGCAGAACCATGCGAGGGCCACGGCGACCCCGATCATGCCCCCGTGACTTGCCATCCCGCCCTGCCAGATTTTCAGGATCACGAGGGGGTCGGCCCGCACCATGTCCGGCTCGTAAAAGATGAAGTATCCGAGGCGGCCGCCGACAAGCACCCCAAGGACCACCGCAGCCATGAGGTCGGCGATCCTCGCCTCGGGCAGCTGGGAACGGCCCGCCCGGGCATAGAGGTGGAAGAGAACCACTCCGGTGAGGAATCCAAGGAGATAGGCCAGGCCGTAGTACCGGATCCCGATTTCGCCGTGAAAGCGGATTAGGAAGGGGCTGATGTTGTCCACCCAGTAGGCCAGGATCGGCTGAGGGATGGCGCTCATGGTCATGGGCTGGGCCGGGACGGCTACCCCTGGCGCTCCGACCGCGGACGCGTGGCCTCCCGCTGCTTGGCCCGTGCGAACTCCCGCATGTCCACAGCCAGGTCGTCCTTCTCGAAGATCTCGCGGCCCAGGAGGTGCTCGATCACGTCCTCCATCGTGACGAGACCCGAGGTGGCCCCGAACTCGTCCACCGCGATCAGCATCTGCTGGTGCGCCTTCAGGAAGCACTGGAGGGCGTCGGCGACGGTGGCCATCTTCGGCATGAAATTCGCCTCATGCATGATCTGCTCGACCAGGAGGATGTCCTGATCGTTCGCCTTCGCCTTGAGCAGGTCCCGGCGGCGCACGATCCCGACGATGTCATCCAGGTCCTTGCCGAAGACAGGCATCCGGCCGAAGGGAAGGTTGGGGTACTCGAGAAAAACCTCGCCGACGGTCGCATTGCGGCGGAGCGCGGTGATCACGGTGCGCGGGGTCATGATCGCGCTCACGCGAACATCGTCCAGGGAGAGCGCGTTGGCGATGATGTTGGACTCGCTCTTCGTGAGGGTGCCAAGGCGGGCGCCGCGCTCGGCGAGCAGGATGATCTCCTCCTCCGAGCCGCTCTGCTGGGTGCGCATGCGCGTGAAAGGGTAGAGTGCGAGGGTTGCGAGCCACGTGATCGGCCGGAGGACGCGGCTCAGCCACAGGGTCGGATAGACCGCGTAGGGCTGGAGCCGGCGCCTTTGGGCCACCCCGACGATCTTCGGCAGCATCTCCGAGCCCACGACCAGGAGGGCCGCAAAGCCGGTCGTCACAAAGACCAGGACCTTCTCGCCAAAGAGACGTCCGCAGATCGCACCGATGATCACCGAACCCAGGGCGTTGGAGACCGTGTTGAGGGTGAGGATCGCGGAAATCGTCTCGTTGATGTCCTGCTTGAGCCTCTCGAGGAGGCGGCCCCGCCTGGGGTGCGACTTCTTCAGGGCCTCGATCTCCGCGACGGTGGTGCTGAGCACGATCGCCTCCAGCAGCGAGGCCACAAAGGAGACCCCGAGAGTCGAGACGATGGCGATGGCCAGCCAGAACATGGTGGGGGTGTATGCACCGGATCGGCGCCGACTTCAAGGCTGCTCGGGCTTTTAGAAGTTGAGCGAAGGGCGAAAGGGGGTTCAGACTCGGGCACCGTGCCCATCCTGAAGCAGACCCCCCTCCGGGATTTCCACGCAGCCCACGGCGCCCGCCTGGTCGATTTTTCCGGGTGGGAGATGCCGGTCCAGTACCGAAGCATCCTTGAGGAGCACCGGGCCGTGAGGAAGGCGGCCGGGCTTTTCGACGTGAGCCATATGGGGGAGGTGGAGGTGCGCGGTCCGGACGCGGGGCGCTTCCTGGACCACCTGGTGACCAACGATGTGTCAAAACTGTTTCCCGGACGGGTCCTCTACACGCCGATGTGCCAGCCCGACGGCGGGGTGGTCGACGACCTTCTGGTCTACATGCGGGCTCCAGAGGACTACTTTCTCTGCATCAACGCGGGCAACATCGACAAGGACCTCGCGTGGATCCGCGGTCAGGTTTCCGGGTTCGCCGCCGAAGTCACCGACCGCTCCGAGGACTATGGCCTGCTTGCGGTCCAGGGACCCCGCGGCGCGGAGGTCGTCCAGTCGCTTACGGGGGCGAAGCTCGGGGTCGTCAAGTATTACCACTTTGTCGAGGGGACGGTTGCCGGTGCTGCATGCCTGATCAGCCGGACGGGCTATACGGGCGAGGACGGGTTCGAGCTCTATTGCGCGGCGGGAGACGCCGTGGCACTGGCGGTGGCCCTGCTCGAGGCCGGCGCCGGGGTGGGGATCGAGCTCTGCGGGCTCGGGGCACGGGACAGCCTCCGGCTCGAGGCAGGGTATCCCCTGTACGGTCACGAGCTGGCCGCGGACATCTCGCCGCTGACCGCCGGCCTGGGCTGGACCGTGAAGCTCGACAAGGGGAGTGGATTTGTCGGGCGTGAGGCGTTGGTTGCCGAGCGAAAGGATGGCTCAGGCCAGTCCGTCATTTACTTCAGGACCGGTGACCGCCGCATCGTCCGTGCCGGCTCGCCGGTCGTGGGGCCGGGTGGTACCCCGGCCGGACGGGTCCTCTCGGGGACACTCTCGCCGATGCTGAACGAGGCGATCGGCTCGGCCCTGGTCCGGTCCGGGCTGGCTGCCGGCCCGCTGGCCGTTGAGATTCGCGGCGAGACGGTCCCGCTGATCCCCGTGAAGCCGCCGTTCGTCGAATTGAGGAAAAAGCCCTGAAATCGGCTCGTAAACGTCGGCCAGCCCCACGTACCTTTCCGCCATGAGCGAGATTCCAGAAGGCCTGCGCTACGCAAAATCCCATGAATGGCTGAAACTCGAGGGCGACGGCACCGCGACCCTGGGAATCACCGCCTATGCCCAGGATTCGCTCGGGGACATCACCTTCGTGCAGATTCCGAAGGTCGGGGCGGTGTTCGCCGCCGGGGCGGTCTTTGGGGTGGTCGAGTCGGTGAAGGCGGCCTCCGACCTGTACGCGCCGGCAGGGGGAACCGTGATCGCCGCGAACGCCGCCCTCGCCTCCAGCCCGGAGACCGTGAACAAGTCGCCGTACGGCGAAGGCTGGATCCTCAGGCTGAAACTGGGAAACCCGGCCGAGGCCGCCGGACTGCTGGACGCCGCGGCCTATCGGGCGCTCGTCGGTTGAAGCTCAGGCGACGCTGGCCCGCCCCGCGCGCTCGGCCTTGCGGCGGTCCACCTGGGCGAGGATCCGCTTGCGTAGGCGCAGGTTCTTCGGGGTGGCCTCCACGAATTCGTCGGATGCGATGTACTCGATCGCACGCTCGAGCGAGAGCTTGAGGGGCGGCGTGAGCTGGATTCCCTTGCCCTCGCCCTGGGACCGGAAATTGGTGAGCTGCTTCGCCTTGACGGCGTTGACGGGGATGTCCTCCTGACGGGGGTTCTCCCCGACGAGCATGCCCTCGTAGACCTCCTCGCCGGGACCGACGAAGAGACGGCCCCGCTCCTGGATCGCGGAGAGGGCGTAGGCGGTCGTGGTGCCGGAGTCCGTCGCGACCAGAGTGCCGGTCGAACGGGTGATGAGCTCGCCGGCCCACGGTCCGTATTCCTTGAAGAGGTGGGAGGTGACGCCCTGTCCGCTTGTCACGTTGACGACATCGATCTCGAGGCCGATCAGGCCCCGGGTCGTGATGACCGCCTCAAGCAGGGTCGAGTGCGAGTGTTTCTCGAGGTTGGTCATCTGCCCCTTGCGGTTGGACAGGTTCTGCATGACGGCGCCGACATTCTCCGATGGCACCTCCACCCAGACGGTCTCGTAAGGTTCGAGGAGCTTCCCGTCGACGGTCTTGGTGATGACGGTGGGCCGGGAGACCAGGAGCTCGTAGCCTTCGCGTCGCATGGTCTCGACAAGCACGGCGATCTGCATGGCGCCGCGCGCCTTCAGGTTGAAGATGCCGGCCTTGTCTGTGTCCTCGATGTTGATCGAGACATTCGTCTGGAGCTCGCGGAAGAGCCGGTCCTTGAGCTGCCGGGACGTGACGTACTTCCCGTCGCGGCCGACGAGGGGGCCGTCGTTCACACAGACCTGCATCTCGAGGGTGGGGGGATCGATCTGCGTGAAGGGCAGCGGCTGCGTCGTCTCCAGGGCGCCGACCGTGTCCCCGATGTCCACCTCTTCAAGGCCGGACAGCCCGATGATGTTCCCGGCGACTCCCGAGACCGACTCCAGGTTCTGGAGGCCCGAATATTCAAATACCTTGGTGACCTTGCCGCGGATCGCCTTGCCGGTGCCGTGGCGGATCCCGTAGATCGTGTCGCCCGTGGCGACCCGCCCGCCCAGGACCTTTCCCACGGCGACGCGGCCCACGTAGTCATTCCAGTCGATGTTCGAGACGAGCATGTGGAAGGGCTCGTCCGGCTTGGCAAAGGGGGGAGGGATGTGCTCGAGGATCGTCTCAAAGAGCGGCCCCATGTCCTTCTTCGGTTCGCCCAGGTGCTTGACCATGTAGCCGTCGCGGGCCGAGCCGTAGACCACGGGCGCGTCAAACTGCTCCTCGGAGGCGTTGAGTTCGAGGAGAAGCTCGAGAATCTTGTCGTGCGCCATCTTGGGATCGGCGTTCTCGCGGTCGATCTTGTTGATGACGACAATCACCTTGAGCCCATGCTGGAGGGCCTTGCGCAGGACGAAGCGGGTCTGGGCCTGGGGCCCGTCGTAGGCATCCACGAGAAGGAGGACGCCGTCCACCATCCGCAGGGCGCGCTCAACCTCGCCGCCAAAGTCCGCATGGCCCGGGGTGTCGACGATGTTGATGGTCTTGTGGCCCCAGTGAACGGCCGTGTTCTTGGCCTTGATCGTGATGCCCTTCTCCTTCTCGAGGTCCATGGAATCCATGGCGCGTTCCTCGACGTGCTGGTTCGCGTGGAAGACGCCGCCCTCCTTGAGGAGCTTGTCCACGAGGGTCGTCTTCCCGTGGTCAACGTGGGCAATAATGGCGATATTTCGGATGTTCTGGTTCATGGAGCGCGGGCGAGTCTTCAAGGGAAAAAGAGACCCACCATGCTCCGCGCGCCCGAAGGACGCAAGAAGCAACCGTCAGCCGAAACCCGCCTGCCAAACCGCCTAGACTGCCTTGGGGAGCGCCACGCCCAGTTCGATCGCCCGGAGGTTGCGCCGCTTGGACTTGCGAATGTGGGAACGCCTCTCGAGCATCCGGTCCAGCTTGTCCACGAGAAAGGCGACCGCCTTGTGCAACTCGTCGGACGCCACCTCCGCGTTCATGTCCGGTCCCAGGATGATGATGTGACCCTTGGCCTTGTACCTGTGGGCCACTTGCTCCTTGGGGTCGCATTCCAGTTCGACGCGGAGCCTCACGATGTGCTCCTCATGGCGAAAAAGGCGTTCCACCTTATCGCGAACGTAGGTTTTAAGGGAGGGGGTAAGTTCGAGACGGATGCCGGACACGATCAGATCAGAATTTCGTGGAGTATTCATGATTTTCTGCGGCTACGGTGGATTTTCAACAAGGGCCCCCGCGGGCGGAACATCTCGCATCCGGGGAATGGCTCCCGGATCGGCGCGAACGTGGTTTTATGTGCCATCCTTTGCAACCTAACTCGTCACAAAGTAGCCCAGCTTAAACTGCGCCAGGAGCCGGAACGAATTGACCTCACCGCGGACGGGCGGTAGCTGAAGGCATGGCACAAGTCCGAGTACGCTTCGCCCCGAGCCCGACGGGGTTCTTCCACATCGGAAGCGCCCGCACAGCCCTCTTCAACTGGCTCTATGCCCGCCACACGGGCGGCGTGTTTGTCCTGAGGATCGAGGACACCGACGCGGCCCGGAACACCGTGGAGTTCCTCGACGTGATCTATGGGAGCCTCCGCTGGCTGGGGCTCGACTGGGACGAGGGGCCGCAGGCGGGCGGGGCATTCGGACCCTACCGGCAGAGCGAGCGCTCGGAGATCTACCGCGAGTACCTGGCGCGCCTGGAGGCGGCGGGCCGGACCTACGAAAAGGAGGGCGCCACGTTCTTCAGGATCTCCGGCCAGCCCCAGGTGATTGACGACGCGATCCGGGGCAGGGTGGAGCGGACCGAGGAGAAGGACTTCGTGATTGTCCGGTCCGACGGGAAGCCCGTCTTTCACCTGGTGAACGTGGTCGATGACATTGCAATGGGCATCACCCACGTGATCCGTGGGGAGGATCACCTCTCGAACACGAGCAAGCACACGGAGCTGTTTCAGGCACTAGGAGCGCCGCTGCCGATCTACGCTCATATCCCCTTGATCCTCAAACAGAACGGTCCTGGAAAAATGTCGAAACGGGATCAGGGAGCGCTCGTTGAGGAGTACCGGCGCCGGGCGTTTCTTCCGGAGGCCCTTGTCAACTTCCTGTGCCTGCTCGGCTGGAACCCCAAGGACGACCGGGAGAAGATGCCGATCGCCGAGATCATCCGGCTCTTCGACCTCCCGGGAGTGAACCAGAGCAACGCCCGCTTCGACGAGAAGAAGCTGGGGCACATGAACCAACTTTATCTCCTGGAGCTTCCGGCCGAGCGCTACCTGGCGCTGGCCCGCGACTATTGCAGCGCCCAGGGCTGCCCCGGCGTCGAGCCGGGGAACGAGGAGTATTTTCGCCAGGTGGCGATCCTTGCCCAGCCCAAGCTGAAATCCATCGAGGAGCTGCCCGCCTACACCCGCTATTTCTTCACCGACGACTTCGCAATCGATCCCCAGGCGCGGGCCAAGGTGATGGGCAAGGGCGAACCCCTGGCGCGTCTCAAGGAGCTCGCGGCGGCCCTGGACGGCGCGGACTTTTCCACGGACGCAGGCCTCGAGCAGATGGTGCAGGTCCTGGCTGCCTCCCACGGCGTCGGGATCGGGGACTATATCCACCCGGGGCGTCTCGCCGTGTCCGGCACCAACATCGGGCCCAGCTTCTACAGCCTGTTCCGCGTTCTCGGCCGCGAGAGGGTCAGGCAGCGGATCGGGCGTTTCCCCTCGACTTGAAGGGGCCTTACTTCTTCCAGGTGTCCTTGAGGCTGATTGTCCTGTTGAAGACGGGCTTCCCGGCGGCCGAGTCCTTCGGGTCGAGGGTGAAATACCCGACCCGTTCCAGCTGGTAGCGCTCGTCCAGCCGGGCCTCGGCGAGGGACAGCTCCAGCTTCGCCCGCACGACCTCGATCGAATTGGGGTTGATCACGGAGTTCAGGTTCTCGACAGCGTCCGGATCCTCCACGGTGAAGAGCCGGTCGTAGAGGCGGACTTCCGCGTCGACGCAGTGGGTTGCGCTCACCCAGTGGATGGTCCCCTTCACCTTCCTTGCGGCGTTTGGACCCCCGGTGCGGGAGTCCAGGTCGGCCGTGCACCGGAGTTCGACCACCGAGCCTGAAGTGTCCTTGACCACCTCCTGGCAGGAGACGATGCATGCGTACTTGAGGCGAACTTCGCCGCCCGGTTTCAGGCGGAAATACTTCGGGGGAGGGGACTCCATGAAGTCCTCGGAATCGATGAAGATCTCCCTCGTGAAGGCGACCTTCCTGCCGCCGGCCGCGGGGTCGCCCGGGTTGTTGCCGGCATCGAGCTCGATGACTTCGCCGGCCTTCACGTTTGTGAGGACAACCTTTACCGGCCGGAGAACTCCAAGGCGCCGCAGGGCCGTCAGGTTCAGGTCCTCGCGAAGGACGTGTTCGAACACTGCCGGGTCGGTGAGGCTGTTGAACTTCGTCACTCCGGTTCCCATGGCGAACTTGCGCAGCGTTGCCGCGGGCACGCCCCGCCGCCGGAAACCTGAGAGCGTGAACATCCGGGGGTCGTCCCATCCGTCCACGATCCCTTCCTGCACGAACTTGAGCATCTTGCGTTTGCTCATGACGGTGTAGCCGATCTTGAGTTTCGAGAACTCGTACTGGTGCGGAAGGGCCCGGGGAAGGTGGAGCGCCTCGAGGATCCAGTCGTAAAGCGGCCTGTGGACCTCGAATTCCAGGGTGCAGAGGCTGTGGGTCACGCCCTCGATGTAGTCGCTCAGGCAGTGGGCATAGTCGTACATCGGGTAGATGCACCACTGGGACCCTGTCTGGTGGTGTTCGGTGTGGCGGATGCGGTAGAGCAGGGGATCGCGGAGCCAGATGTTGGGCGAGGCCATGTCGATCCTGGCGCGAAGCGTCCGGGCCCCGTCCGGGAACTCCCCGGCCTTCATGCGCTGGAACAGGTCCAGGCACTCCTCGACGGTCCGGTTGCGGTAGGGGCTGTCCTTCCCGGGGCGGTCCGGGGAGCCCCGGTACTCGTCCGTTTCCTTTGGGGAGAGATCGCACACGTAGGCCCGCCCGGTCCTGATCAGGGTCAGGGCGTGCTCGTAGAGCTGGCCAAAGTAGTCGGAGGCATAGAACGGCTGCCCGTCGGCCTTGAGTCCAAGGCACCCGTCGGCCCAGCCGTCCACGAGCCAGCGGACGTCCCGGAGGATGGACTCCACATACTCAATGTCCTCCTTCGCCGGGTTGGTGTCATCCATGCGCAGGTTGCACCGCCCCCCGTTTTCCAGGGCGATCCCGAAGTTCAGGCAGATGGACTTCGAGTGCCCGATGTGCAGGTAGCCGTTCGGCTCCGGGGGAAACCGGGTCACGATCTTCGGGTAGCGCTTGTCGGCGACATCCCGGGCTATGATGTCTCGGATAAAATCGCTTGGCGCTGCTGCGACGGGATCAGGGTTCGGGACGGCCATAAAGGCTCAGTCTGCCTCGCGGAGGCTTCCTAGGCAAGCCAGTTGGAACAGCACCTTGCATATCGGGGACGGCTGCCTTACCTCGAATCCGCCCATGCTCCCGACCATCGTCCACCTCGACGCCGATGCGTTCTTTGTGGCCTGCGAGCAGGCGCTGAACCCGGGCCTCCGGGGCAGGAAGGTTGCCGTAGGCGGCCGGGAGCGGGGGATCATTTCCTCGGCAAGCTACGAGGCCCGGGCCTGCGGGGTGTATACGCCGATGCCGACGGCGAGGGCGCTGAAGGTGTGCCCGGACCTGATCCTCGTGCCGCACACGATGGGCCTCTACGGGAGGGTCTCCAGGCAGATGTTTGACCTTTGCGAGACGGTTACGCCGCTCCTCCAGCGCAATTCCATCGACGAGGGGTACCTCGACCTGTCCCCGTGCGGCCTCCGCAGCCTTGCCGAGATCGAGGCGGCGGTCCGGCGCCTCCAGCGCCGCATCCTGGACGAGCTGGGGATTTCTGCCTCGATGGGGATCGCGTGCAACAAGCTCGTGGCCCAGGTCGCCTCCAAGCTCAAAAAGCCGCGTGCCTTTGCGATTGTCCCGGCCGGCACGGAGGCTGCATTCCTTGCGCCGCTCTCGGTGGGGGTCCTCCCCGGGGTGGGGGCAAAGACCCAGGCCGTGCTCGCGGAGCACGGCGTGCGCCTTGTCCGGGACCTCCAGCAGGCGGGCGACCACGTCCTGCAGGCCCTGTTCGGCAACGGTTGGCGGGAGGTCCGGTCCCGCGCCCGGGGGGAGGATGACGGGCCTGTGGAAACCAGCGAAGACGACGCAAAGAGCTACTCCCAGCAGGAGACGTTCGCGGCGGATGTGAGCGACTTTGCGCTCATTGAACGGGAGGCCAAGCGCATGCTCGACGAGCTCATGGCCAAGGTTCGCGGGGACGCCAAGCGCGTACGGACCCTGACCCTCAAGGTCCGCTACCCGGACTTCTCCCAGGCCTCCCATGGGAGGAGCCTGGAGGAGGCCTCGGACCTGGAGGCGCCGTTCTACCCGCTGGTGGGACCCCTTCTGCGGGCCAGCTGGGGAAGGCGCCGGCCCCTCCGGCTCGTAAGCGTCCGCCTCTCCGGGGTGGAGGACCGGCCGGCGCAGCTCGAGATGTTCTCCCAGAAGGACGAGAAGCGCCGGCGCCTGGCGGGGGTCCTCGACCTGCTCAACCGGGGGGGTGGCGGGGCTGCGGTCAAGCACGGCCACCAACTGCCGGGTTGAGGTGATGCTTGACCTGCCGCCCGCCCGGTTGCTTTCATCGGCCCCTCCCTTTCGCGGGCGTAGCACAATGGATAGTGTAGGAGCCTCCGAAGCTTCTGATCTGGGTTCGACTCCCAGCGCTCGCAAATCCCCGTCCCAACGACCGAACCCCAAAATGAAGAAAGTCCCGATCTCCCTGCAGCTGTATTCAATTCGCGACCTGACCAAGGCCGACTTTGCCGGCGCCGTAGCCCAGGTCGCCGCGATCGGGTACTCCGCCGTGGAGCTGGCCGGGTTCGGGAACCTCGACCCCAGGGGAGCCAGGGACGCCCTCGACAAGGCCGGCCTGAAGGTCTCCGGGATGCACGTCGGCATGAAGCTGCTCCGCGAGCAGTTCGACAAGGTGGTCGAGGACGCGAAGGCCGTGGGGTGTCCCGACGTGATCTGCCCATGGTGGCAGCCGGAGGAGTTCTCCTCCAGGCAGGCGATGGAGACCATAGGATCCGAGCTCAATGCCGTCGGAGCGCGCCTTCGCGCCGCGGGCCTGCGCTTCAGTTTTCACAACCACGGCGGAGAATTCAAACTGATCGACGGCCGGCCGGCGATGGAGTGGCTCCTCGCGGCCGCAGAGCCGCGCAACCTGCTGGCCGAGGTGGATGTGTACTGGGTCAAGTTCGCAGGCTATTCCCCGGGAAGGTTCCTCCGCGAGCAGGGTGCGCGCGCCAGGATCCTGCACCTGAAGGACGAGAAGGAGCTCGGGCTCGGGCCCGTCGATTTCAGCGAGGTGTTTGCGGCCGCGGAATCCGTCGGCGCCGTCGAATGGTATGTGGTGGAGCAGGAGGCCTACAACCACGCCCCCATCAAGTCCGTCGCCCTTTGCTTTGAGCAGCTCAGGAAGTGGGGGAAGGCCTGAGATGGCGAAGAAGTCCCACTATTCCGTGGCCGTGGTCGGGGCGGGAGCGATCGGGCTCGACCACATCGCTTCCTTCAACCTGCACCCCGCGGCAAAGGTCGTCGCCGTGGCGGATGTCTCCCCGGAACGCGCCCGCGAGGCGGCGGGGAAGTTCGGGATCACCGAGGTCGTGGCCGACTACCGGGTCCTGCTCGCCCGGCCGGACATCGACATCGTCTCGATCGCGGTGCCCAATTACCTGCACGCAAGCGTGGCGTTGGACGCCCTGCGCGCCGGCAAGCACGTGATGCTCGACAAGCCGATGACGACGAACGCGCGCGACGCCGCGCGCCTCGTCGCCGAGGCCTCGAAGCGGAAGGTGCTTCTTATGATCGGCCAGAGCATGCGTTTTGCGCCGGAGGTGCAGACCGCAAGGCAGCTGGTCGAGCAGGGCGTGCTGGGGGACGTCTACCACGCAAAGTCCGCCTGGAACCGCCGGGCCGGCATTCCCCGGATCGGTTCTTGGTTCACCCAGAAGAAATTTGCGGGAGGGGGCTGCATCTACGACATCGGCGTCCATGCGCTGGACCGCGTCCTCTATCTCCTGGGCGAGTTCGACGCGGCCGCGGTCAGCGGCCAGACCTATTCGATGCTCGGAACCCGGGGCCTGGGCAACGGCAGCTGGGGCAAGGGGGAGATCGATCCGAAGAAACCCTTCGACGTCGATGACCTCGCCGTCGCCCTGATCAAGCTCAAGAGCGGGCGCACGGTGCTTCTCGAGGCCTCGTGGGCGGCCCACCAGGCTCTTCCCGACCTCCAGTCCACGCAGCTTTTTGGCACCGCGGCGGGGCTCCTTCTCCCCCCGCTCCAGCTCTTCAGGAACGGAAAGCTCGGTTACTCGACCGAGCTGGTTGCGCTCCTGCCAAACCTCGTGAACCCGAACCGGATGGTGCACTTTGTCGACGTCCTCCTGGGCAAGGCGAAGGCGCATGTGAAGCCCGCGGAGTCCCTCGCCGTCCAGAGGATCCTCGATGCCATTTACGTCTCGGCCGCCACCGGCCGCGAGGTCCGGATCCGGTAGCAATCCCCCCATGCCAAGAAAAATCACCCTTTTCACCGGCCAATGGGCCGACCTTCCCCTGGAACAGCTGGTCCCGCTTGCGGCCAAGATGGGCTACGACGGCGTCGAGCTCGCGTGCTGGGGCGACCACTTTGACGTCGAGGCGGCCGCGGCGTCGAAAAGGTATCTCGCCGCGAAATGGGAACTCCTTCGCGACCACGGACTGGGATGCTGGGCCGTGTCGAACCACCTCGTCGGCCAGGCGGTCTGCGACCGCATCGACGAACGGCACAAGGCAATCCTTCCCCCATCCGTGTGGGGCGATGGGGATCCGGAGGGCGTTCGCCGCCGGGCCGCAAGACGACTTGCGCTGACCGCGAAGGCGGCCCGCGCATTTGTCGACGCCGAGCCGGGCCGCAAGGCCGGCAGCCGTGCGCCGGCCGTGGTGAACGGCTTCACGGGATCGTCGATCTGGCATTCCCTCTACGCGTTCCCGCCGACCTCGCAGGAGTACTGGGAGAAGGGCTTCGCGGACTTCGGCCGCCGCTTCGGGCCGATCCTCGATGCTTTCGAGAGGAACAACGTGAACTTCGCCCTCGAGGTCCATCCGACGGAAATCGCGTTCGACATCGCGTCCGCGCAACGGGCGATCGATGCGGTGAAGGGGCACAGGAGGTTTGGCTTCAACTACGACCCGTCGCACCTCGGATACCAGGGCGTCGATTACGTGAAGTTCATCCGGGTTTTCGGTGAGCGCATCTTCCACGCCCACATGAAGGACGTCTGGTGGAACCGCGGGGACGGGACCGCCGGCGTCTTTGGCGGGCACACGAGCTTCGGGGATGCCCGCCGCTTCTGGGAATTCCGCTCGGTCGGACGCGGGGATGTCCGCTTCGAGGACGTGATCGTGGCCCTGAATGACGTCCGGTACTCCGGCCCGCTCTCCGTGGAGTGGGAGGACATCCGCATGGACCGGGTCCACGGCGCCACGGAGGCAGCGGCCTTTGTGCGAAGGCTGGATTTTCCGGCAAGCAGCCGATCCTTCGACTCGGCCTTCGAAAAGAGGAAGAAATGAGCCCCTTCCGGAAACTGCGCTTCGGCATGGTCGGCGGCGGGCAGGGAGCCTTCATCGGGGCCATCCATCGCATCGCGGCCGTCATGGACGGCAGGGCCGTGCTGGTCGCCGGAGCGTTTTCCTCGACGCCCGCGCGTTCCCGCGCCTCGGGCGCCGCGCTGGGCCTCGACCCCGCCCGGGTGTATGGCAGCTACGCAGGGATGGCCAGGGCGGAGCGCGCCCTGCCGCCCGCGGAACGGCTCGACTTTGTGGTGGTCGTCACCCCGAACCACCAGCACTTCGGGCCGGCAAGGCTCTTCCTGGAGAGCGGCTTCAACGTGGTGTGCGACAAGCCGGTCACGTTCAACCTTGCCGAGGCCCGCAGGCTGCGCGAGATCGTCCGGCGGACTGGAAAGGTGTTCGTCCTGACGCACAACTACACCGGAAATGCCATGGTCAAGCAGGCCCGGGACCTTGTCCGCTCCGGCGCACTCGGGAAGATCCGCAAGGTCGTGGTCGAGTATTCCCAGGGCTGGCTCTCGACGCGGCTTGAGACGACCGGGCAAAAGCAGGCCGGCTGGAGGACGGATCCGAAGCGCAGCGGGGCCGCAGGCTCGATCGGCGACATCGGCACGCACGCCGAGAACCTCGCCCGCTACGTGACCGGGCTGCGGCTCGATTCCATCTGCGCGGACCTGACCGCGTTCGTGCCGGGACGGAAGCTCGACGACGACGCCAATATCCTCCTGCGGTTCCGTGGCGGGGCGAAGGGGGTCCTTCACGTCTCGCAGATCTCGGTGGGCGAGGACAATCGGCTGGCTCTCCGCGTCTATGGGACCAAGGCCGGCCTCGAATGGGAGCAGGAGTTTCCCGAGGAGCTCACGGTCAAGTATCCCGACAGGGCGCCTGAGACCCAGCGGAGGGGCCATGGATACCTCGGCCGGCAGGCGAAGGCCGCGGCCAGGACCCCTGCCGGCCATCCGGAAGGGTATCTCGAGGCGTTTGGAAACATCTACCAACAGGCGTTCCGCGCCATCGAGGCCGAGGTGCGGGGGCGGGCGCGGCCGCGCGATCTCGACTTTCCCACGATCGACGATGGCGTCGCCGGGATGGCGTTCATCGAAGCCGCGGTCAAAAGCTCCAGCCTCGGGGCCAAGTGGGTGAAGCTGCCTGCCGACTGACCCCTGCCGGAGCCCTCAAGGCGCCTTACGGACCACCCGGTGCACGAATAAATAGTACGCCGACCCAAAGAAGACGAGGGCGCCGACGATCCAGAGCGTCAAAGCCTTCAACTCGCCGCGCATCAGGGCCTGGTTCTTCCCTGCCTCGACAGCCACCCAGCTCAGGGCCGAGCACCAGATCAGGGAACCGAGAAACGTGAAGACCGAGTACTTGGCGTAGTTCAGCCGCACGATGCCCGCCGGTATCCCTATGAGGTGGCGGACGACCAGGATGAAACGGGATGCGAACACGCCGAAGTCGCCGAAGCGCGCGGCCCATTGCTCGGCGAGCTCGATCTTGTGCCGGGAAACCAGAACGTACTTCCCGAAGCGGACCAGGAGGGGGCGGCCCGCGATCCGGGCCGCCCAATACATCAGGCTTGCGCCGACCCAGGACCCTACGGCGCCGGCAATCACGATCCCGGGGATGCTCAGGATTCCCTGGGATCTGGCCAGGAATACGGCAGGCGGGATGACCAATTCGCTTGGGAGGGGAAAAATCGAGCTCTCGATCGCCATCAGGAGGGCGATCAGGGGATAACCCCCGGACGCCAGCGAGGCCTGGTACCAACGGATCAACTGATGGCCCAGGATACCCAGCTCGTGGGCCTGCGCGTGGGCCCAAGGCAAAAGCTGGTGCATGCGCAGCCGGCCAGCCGACGCTCAGACGTCAGGCTTGGTCTTGCGAAGGCTGACAACCCGGTCGCCTTCCTTCCACTGAAGGCGCTTTCGAAGCAGGTCCACGCGTTCGAACCGCTTCAGGACGTTGCGCTTAACGACGATTCCGCCGGAGCTTTGAAGGCTTTTGTGCTGGGACATGGCGAGTGGGTGGAAGGGACGCGAAGTGGGTTAAAGGGGTCAAAACTAGGCTGAATTGTTCCCGAGACAAGAAATTTCGCAAGCTTGACGCCCCGATCCCGGCCCTGCCATAGTCTTTGTTTTTCCACCCAAGAACAGCACCCACCATGAGAGACGACTACATCAAGCAGGCCCTCGCCAAGATCTCGGATCCCAACATCCTGGTCAATGTTGTCTCACGTCGTGTCAAGCAGTTGAAGCGGGGCAATCGCCCGCTGGTCGAGTCGCTGGAAAAACTTTCTCCCGAGGATACCGCCCTGCGCGAGGTCATCGAGGACAAGATCAGCTACGAGCTGGGAGCCTGACCGGGCCCCGCCCCTTACTTAGCCGGTTGCAAAGCCGGCGCAAAGTTGGAACATGGCGCGGGATGTGCGCCCAGAACAAAGAGACCAAGAGGTATGCGGAAATCCGCAACCCGAAGGCCCTCCACGACTACTTCGTGGACGAGCGCTTTGAGGCGGGCATCCAGCTGCGCGGTACGGAGGTGAAGTCGATCCGGGCCGGGAAGGCGCAGATCACGGGCGCCTTCGGACGCTGCGACAACGGCGAACTCTGGCTGCACAACATGCACATCGATCCCTACGCGTTCGGAAACACCCAGAACCACGAACCCCGCCGCACCCGCAAGCTGCTCCTGCACCAGCACCAGATCCGGAAAATTGCCCAGGCCCTGGAGGCCGGCGGGCGCACGGTCGTGCCGCTGCGCATGTATTTCAAGGAGGCGCTGGTCAAGGTGGAGATGGCCCTGTGCACCGGGAAAAAGCTCTTCGACAAGCGCGAGGACCTCAAGAAGAAGATCCTGTTGCGGGAGGCTTCGAAGGACTTCAAGTTTCGTCGCTGAGGCCCCTCCCATGCCACCGTCCACCGACACCGTCATCGCCCGGGTTCCGGGGAGCACCTCGAACTGCGGATCCGGATTTGACACGCTGGGCCTGGCGCTGGGCGTGCACAACCGGATTGCGATCACCCGGATCGCGGGAGCCGGGGTGTCGCCGGAGCGTCCCCAGGACGGCCGGGCCTCTGAAATGGTGCTCGCCTCCGCCGGCGCATTTTTCCGAAAGACGGGCATCGCCCCGGCCGGATTCGGATACCGGATCGACGGGGACATCCCGCCGGCCCGCGGCCTTGGCTCCAGCGTCACGGTGATCGCGGGCGTCCTCGCCGGCCTGAACGTGATGCATGCGGCCCGCCTGGGCCGTCATGAGATCATCGCCCTGACTTCCGAGATCGAGGGGCATCCCGACAACGCCAGTGCGGGGATTCTCGGGGGCTTTTGCGTTTCCCGGACCGATCCGGTGAGCGGCGCGTACCTCGACACGATCCGGTTTCCCGTGCCGGCAGAGCTGGCTTTTGTCGTTGTCTCGCCCGCGACGGAGCTCCTCACGAAGGAGTCCAGGGGAGCACTCCCTGCCACGGTCCCTTATTTCGACGCCGTCCGGAGCATCAACAGTGCGGCTTACCTCGTCGCCGCGCTTGCCACCGGGGATTTCGGCCGCCTCGGGCACGTGGCCGGCGACTTCATGCATGAGCCGTACCGGCTTCCCAAGATTCCGGGAGCCCGCGAGGCGATCGCCTCGGGGGTCTCCGCCGGCGCCTTTACCGGGTGGCTCAGCGGGAGCGGATCGAGCGTTCTTTGCGTGTGCGAACGGTCAAGCGCCCCCGAGGTCCTCGCGGCGATGACCCGGGAGTTTGCCGCCGTGCAGGCGCGGCCCGAGGCCCGCATCCTTTCCGCCGACAACGAAGGCCTGACGGTTGAGTGAGCTGCGGGCCCGGCTGGATCCAAGCGGATGCTTCACGTCGTCCTGTTCCAACCCCAGATTCCCCAAAACACAGGGAACATTGGAAGGATGTGCGCCATCACCCGGTCGCGGCTGCACCTGGTGCATCCGCTTGGCTACCGGATCACGGACAGCAACCTCAAGCGCGCCGGAATGGATTACTGGCAGTCGCTCGACGTTTGCGAGCATGCCGACTGGGCCGCGTTTCGTTCCAGTCCCCTTGGCCCGCAACGCCTCTGGCTGTTCACGACACGGGCCGAACGGAGCTTTTGGGATGCGGCGTTCACCGACGGGGACGGGCTCGTGTTTGGGAACGAAGGGGAGGGCGCGCCCTCCTGGCTTCACGAGGAACTGGTTGCCTCCCGCCTGACCATCCCGCACGCGAACCCGGCCCTCCGCTCGCTCAACCTCAGCACGGCGGCTGGGATTGCGGCGTTTGAGGCCCTGCGCCAGCTCCGGGAAGCGTGAGGGTGGCCGTCGTTCCCGCCCCCTGTTTGCTCTCGATCCGCAACTCGCCTCCATTGGCCCGGGCCAGGTCGTAGCAGAGGACGAGCCCGATGCCGGCGCCTTTCTCGGAGCGGGTCCCCTCCGTGCTCGGGACCGGGCCTGAGAAGATTTCGCGGATCTGGGCGGGGGACATTCCAACGCCATTGTCCGCCACGGCGATTTCCACGCTTTGTCCCCGGCCCCGGACCGTGACTGCCAGCCGGCCGCCCACGTTCGTGAACTTGATCGCATTGCCCATGAGGTTGCGGAGCACCGTGAGCACGACCTGGGGATCGGCCCTGAGATTCAGCCCCGGCTCCGACTCGACCGTGATGGTGATCCCTTTTGCCCGGGCGGTCCGCTCGATGGCCGCGGCGGCAGACCTCGCGACTTCGTCGGCCGGCCGTACCTCGGCCTCCAGCGGACGGGGGTCCGACTGCATGCGGCTCCACAAAAGCAGGTTGTCCAGCAGGTCGATCTGGGCCTTGCAGGTCTCCTCGATCTCGGCGGCCAGCTGGAGGGTTTCCTCGGGGGAGTGCGGCTCCGGCCCGGCGGCGAGCACCTGGGAAAGGGCGTAGAGCTGGTGGGCGGGTCCGCGCAGGTCGTGCCCGATGATTCCAAGGACACGGTCCTTGTCGCGGTTGGCGCGGGCGATGGAGTCATTGGTCTTCTGGAGTTCCCGGGTCCGGGCGGTGACCTCGCTCTCGAGCCTCTCCGTGTATTCCTTGTTCAGCTGGCTGGCCTCGTCGCTGATCCGCCGGTACCGCGCCGCAAGGGCCAGCGCGAGGAGGACCAGCTGGAGGGCGTCCGCACAGAGAACGGGAATGCCGTTGGTGCGGGCATCCGGCATGCCGGCATTCTCGCGCAGGGTGTAGACCATGCCGACGGCAAGGGGGACGAATGCCAGCACATAGAGGCCGGCTTGGGGGACGCGCCGGACGAAGAGAACCAAGCCCAGGACCGGAAGCACACTGATCACCGCGGCGATCGAGGCGAGGTCGGTGGCCACGTACCAGCTCGCCGTTTTTTCGGTCAACCATGCCGGCGTCGCGACCGTAAGCGCCAGCACGCTCCAGCCCATCCAGCGCATGCAGCGATCGATCCCCGGCGCCCTCTCCCGGGTCTCCAGGAACACCCGGCTGAACCACGCCAGCAGAAATGCCGTGGTATTGAGGAGCGCCGTGATCACGATTCCGCGCAGGGGCCAATGGGGCCACGAAATCACCGCCGTGCTCAGGTCACCCGCCGAGAACACCAGGATCCCCATCGAAAGGACGTACAGGAAATAGAGCAGGTAATCCCGGCGCCGAAGGACCGCGTACAGAAACCCATTGTAGGCCATCATGGCCACCCAGAGCGAAAAGTACCCGGCGAGCTGGAGCCCGTAGAGCGCGTTGAGGTTAAGGAAGATGTGCTCGTCCAGCCACAACAGGAATCTCTTCGGGTGCTTCACCGGGTCGAAAACCCGGACGTAGAGGATCGAGGTCGCGTGGGCCGGGAGGCTCACGGCAAATGCGGGCCTGAGCACGGGAAAGGTGCGCACGGACCAGCGCAGGGAGTTTCCCGCCTGCTGCACTTCGCGCACGCCGCTTGGGCCCTCCCGGTAAAGCCGGACGTCGAGCAGGAATTCGTTGGACGGTGCAAGCACCGAGCGCAGGTTCCTGTCGGTGTCATTCGCAACAGAAAGCCGGTACCAGACGCAGGAAAAGAAGCCGGGGCCCGGAATTTCCGGCGAGAACGCGTTGGCTGCAGCCTGCCTGAGGACGTCGTCAAAAGTCATCGTCCCGCCGGGGTCGGCAAGGTATTGGATCGTGAAGCCGGGGTCTCCCGACACGCGGGACGGCACGTCCGCGCGCCGGCGCCCGTTCACCCATTGGAGCGTGCTGAACCCGGCCCCGAAGAGAAGGCAAACCAAGGTCGCAACCAGCCATCGCGCAGGGGGTCTGGCGGCGAAGGCCTCGGTTTTTGGGATCACGGGATTGAAACTTTCCCTACGGGAAAAAATGGCGGGATGGACGGGACTCGAACCCGCGACCTTCTGCGTGACAGGCAGACGCTCTAACCAGCTGAGCTACCACCCCGTTGACCGGGTGAAGGGCGGACCGTAGAATTGGCGCAGATCAAGTCAAGGCAATGTCGGCACAAAACCCAAACAAACGGGGATGCGGGCCGGGATGGGATCACCCACCTGGAGGAGCCGTCCGGTCGTCGGATCCACCCTGAATACCGTGACATTGTCGCTTTCCTGGTTCCCACAGAGCATCCATCGGCCGCTGGGATCCAGGGTGAAGAAACGGGGCGTCCTTCCCCCGCTTGAGACAAATCCAATCGGCGCCAGGAGACCTGTCCCGGGGTCGATCGAGAATGCCGCTATACTGTCATTTCCCCGGTTGGAGCAGTAGAGGAACCGGCCGTTCGGGTGGATTTCAATCTCAGCCGCGGTGTTCGCGCCATGGAACCCCCTCGGAAGGGTCGTGAGGCTCTGAAGCAGGCTCAGGGAGCCCGTGACAGCGTCCCAATGGAAAGCGGTGACCGTCGAGGCAATCTCACTGATGACATATACCCACGGTCCAACTGGGTGGAACCGGAGGTGCCGCGGACCGGATCCAGGGGGCAGCGGCGCGGCCGCCGGGTCGTTCGGCGCGAGGCTGCCGTCCGCGGCACTGAACCGATCGACCCACACCTTGTCCGAGCCAAGGTCCGCGACCAAGGCAAACCGATTGCTGGGATCGACCACGATCGAATGAGCGTAGGCATGCGTCTGCCGGATCGGATCGATGCCTCGACCAACCTCTTGGACGTGGGCCGTCCGCCTTCCCAGGCTGCCGTCCTTCTCTATGGCAAAGACGGATACATCGCCGCCCACGTAGTTGGCGACCAGGGCGTAGCGTCCGGTGCGGTCGAGGCTGACATAGCAGGGGCCGATCCCGCCCGACGGGCGCCGGTTCAGCAGGCTTAGTCCACCCGTGCCCGGATCCAGGCGATACGCTGAAAGTTCGGAGGTGGGGCCCGAGTTGCAGGCATAGAGATGCCGGCCTTCGGCTTGAACGACGAAGAACGCGGGATCCACCGCCTCCTGAATGAACGCGGGGCGGCTGAGGCCGCCGTTCGCGGCATCGAAGGTGGCCAGGGAGAAGCCAATCCCAGGCCCGGAGCCATTGGTGCCGAGGAGCACGAACTCGGCCGACCCTTGCACGGGGCAGGCGATTGTCGCCGCCAACCCGATCAGCAGGAGACGGTGGGAGCGGGTGGTCACTGGCCGACAACGACGAGACTTCCGGCGCTCTTTTCCCAGCTGTACCTGGGCGCGAAGCCGTCGCCGAACGCGCCCGCCTGGATAACGTAGGTTCCAGGGGCGGTCGGCGTCCAAGGAAAGGGATAGGACCGGGACTGCCCCGGGGAAAAGTCCTGCTCCTCGACGATCTTTTGGTACACCTGCCTGCCCGCAGAGTCATGGACTTGCATGGCGATCAGGATCCCCTTCCCGGGAACCCTTCCGACATCCGTGACCGTAACCTGCATCGCAGCCGGCGAGTGAAGCCCGACCGGCGCACCCGGAACCTGCGCGGAAAACGCGAACGCGGGCTTCGGCGCCTCAAATCCGCCGGGGATGCCCACGGTGGCGCCCCGTTCGTTGGAAGGGCCGCCCTCGGCCAGCGCGCCTCTTGCCGTCACCTGGTAATAGTATGTGGAGCCCGCGGGCAGCCCGTCGTCGCTGAAGTGGGTTTCCTTGATGCCCGTCGCAAGGCACGGTGCGTCGCTCTCGCCAAGCGGCGCCGGTGTGCGGCGCAGGGAATAACTTTCCGCTCCTGGAACGGCATTCCAGGAGAGAAGAATCCGGTCGGGCCTGCCGTCGCACTCCAGCCGGGAGGGTGGAGGCGGGCCCCCGGTCAGCCACGCAAAGACATAGTCCCCGAATCCATAGGTGGGCTCATAGGCCCAGTCTGAGATCAGGCATGGCCGGGCCGACGTGTGCATGCACCAGGCGATGGCGCTGTAGTGGTGCGCCTCGACCCAGGCAAGCAGTCGTGGGGTGAAGCTCGCAGCCTCGGCGGACGAGCCGTCAGCCCCAAATTCCGAGATCACAACCGGGACGATCCTGGCCGCGGCGGCCACGTGGAGATCCCAGTCGGGCGACTTGGAAGGGTAGGCGTGGCACGCGTAGACCAGGTTTGAACCTGCGAGCGCGTAGCCGTCCGCGATTCCCCGCAGGTCGAAGGAAAAGTCGAGCCCGCCGACCACGATCACGTTCCCGGCATGCTCCCCGCGGATCACATTGACCAGCGCCTGCATGCCGGGCGTATCGTAGGATCCGTCTTCCTCGTCGACGCGTCCCCCGTTTCGCCACACTGCCCAGCTCACATCGTGGGGCTCGTTGTAGGCGTCGAACAGGACGGCCGGATTGTTCGCGTACCGCCTGGCAATGCTCGCCCAGGCGATCGAAGTGTTGTCGTCCGGCATCCTGTGCTGGGTCACGTCCTTTCCCCAAACGCCCATGTCCGACCAATGCAGGTCAACGATCACATACGCGCCCGCCCCGGAAGCCGTTGCGACCACGCGATCCACAAGCCGGCGGTAGGATTCGCCGCTATCCGAAATGTCCGGGCCCGACCTGTCGTCGCGCACTTTTCCCTCCCAGCGGTCCTGGGCGATTGGCAGCCGGAGGATGCCCGCATGCCACCGTCTAATGGCGACGTCCACGGTCTGAAGGACGTGGTCCCCGCCGTTCAACCATTCGACACTGGGGACATTCACGCCCTTCAGGACGACAACGTGGCCGAGGCTGTCGTACAGCTGGTTGCCCGTGGTGTGGAGCGGCAGCGGGGTGAGGGCGGCAGCGGGGCGGAGCAGGCAACCCATGCACAGGACAAAATATGAAAAGCGACAGTTCTTGCTGAGGAGGGTGCACGCGGGGTTCACGGGGAACATGCTCCCGCACGTCCTCCTTGCTAGGCAAGCGCCGATCCTCCGGAACATCTTGGGCAGGGTGTGCATTAGTAGATGGCGTAATGCCTTTACAATGGCCGGCTGCGCAATAAAATCACGGCGAGGCCTGCTTCGGACCTGGAGTCATGAAACCCCGCTTGGATTACCTGCTTGCCGCCGCCGCGCTTGTGGCCGGAGGACTCCTGATTTTCGCGATCCGGCGCTGGCGCGGATCAAAGACCGAGGCTGCGCGGCGGCAGCGGGCCGAGTCGGCGCTGGGCGTTCTCAAGGATGAACTGGATGCGCGCGTGTTGCTAAGGACGGCCGAGCTCCGGGATGCCAATCGGGCGCTCCACTCCGAGGTGGCGGAGCGAAGACAGGTCGAGGCGGCCCTTCGGGAAAGTGAAGCGCATTACCGGGTTCTCTTCGACAACATGATGAACGGTTACGCGCACTGCCGGATCATCACAGTTTCCGGGCAGGCGCAGGATTTCACCTACGTGAAGGTCAACCGCGCCTTCGGGGAATTGACCGGGCTGAAGAACGTCACCGGGCGGAAGGTGTCCGAAGTGATCCCCGGGTTTCTCGAGAGCGACCGGCAATTGCTCGAGGCGTACGGCCGGGTGGCGCAGACGGGGATCCCGGAGCAGTTTGAGAGGTATGTCGGGGCCATGGGCATGTGGTTCTCGATCTCGGCGTACAGCCCGGCGAAGGGGGAGTTCGTGGCCCTGTTCGAGGTGATCACCGAGCGCAAGAAGGCCGAGGTGGCCCTGAGGGAGAGCGAGGAACGTCACCGTCAGCTCTTCGACAACAGCCCGCTTCCCATCTGGCTCTATGACCAGGACACCCATCGCTTCCTGGCGGTCAATGAGTCGGCAATCCGGCACTACGGTTATGCGCGCGAGGAGTTTCTGGGCATGACCACCGACCAGATTGGATTTTCCGGACCCGCGGCCCCGCGGGAAGGGCCTGGCGGGGAGGGCTCCTTCGAGGCCCGCCACCGGCGCAAGGACGGGACGGCCATCGAGGTCGAGGTGTTTTCGAGGCCGCTCGTCCTGGGCGGCTTGAACCAGCGCCTGGAGCTGGTCGTGGACATCACCGACAAGAAGGTGCTCCAACAGCAGTTCCTGCGGGCCCAACGGCTGGAGAGCCTTGGCATGCTCGCGTCCGGGATCGCCCACGATTTCAACAATGTGCTCGCCCCGATCGTGTTCGCGGGCCCGCTCCTCCGCGACAGCGTTTCCGACCCGCGGGACCAGAAGATCCTGGATACGCTCGAGCGGAGCGCCGAGCGGGGCGTGGGGCTTGTGCGGCAGATCCTGTCGTTCGCCCATGGTGCCACGGGCGAACCCCAGCTGATCCAAGTGAAGCACCTGGCCCGGGACGTCATTTCGATCGTCACCGACACGTTCCCCAAGTCCATCGAGATTGAGCACCACATTCCCGGCGACGCCTGGACGATTGAGGGCAATCCGACGCAGATCCACCAGGTTCTCATCAATCTGTGCCTGAACGCGCGCGATGCGATGCCCGGGGGGGGCAGGCTTACCGTGTCCGCGGCGAACCGTCACCTTGGGCAGCTGGAGGCCGGGAGGATCCCCGGAGCCAGGCCCGGCGACTGGCTGGTCCTTGAGGTACGGGACAATGGCACGGGCATCCCGCCCCTCGTGCTTGCACGCATCTGGGAACCGTTCTTCACAACCAAGGCCGCGAACAAGGGTACGGGGCTCGGCCTGGCCACGGTTCGCGGAATTGTGGCGAACCATCACGGGTTCATCGAGGTCGAGAGCGAGGTGGGGAGGGGAACGGTCTTCCGGATTTTCCTCCCGTCCGCGGAGGCCCAGTCCGCAGACCCGGGCCGCCCGACCCCCGGCCCCCTCCCTCCCGGGAACGGGGAGCTGATCCTCGTCGTCGAGGACGAGCAGGCGTTCCGCGACATGATCGCGGACATCCTCAGCTCCCATGGATACCGGGTGCTCAGCTTTTCCGACGGCCTCGAGGCGCTCCGGGTCTTCACCACCCGGTCGAATGAAGCCTCGCTGGTCATCACCGACGTGGATATGCCGAACCTGAACGGAGCCGAGCTGGCGCGCCTGGTGTCCCTGCTCCGGCCGGACATCCTCGTGATCGCCATGAGCGGCCTGTCCGGCGGGGGCGACGACGGGCAGGGAGTGGAGCTCGCCATCAAGAGAACCCACGCATTCCTGCGGAAGCCGTTCAAGGCCGAGCTGCTGCTCGCGACCGTCTCCCGCCTGTTCGCGGCGCGCAAGTAAGGCGGCCCCGTGCGAAGGGAATGTTACCGGAAGCGGTACAAGCTGCAGCGCTGGATCGCCGTCTCGAAATGCGAGAAGCGCCAGTGAAGCCCCTGGTCCGTCTCGTCGCCGTTCAGACGGAGCCCGGGGACCCACTTGCCATCCAGGAAGGTTCCGTCCTCGACGCGGCCCAGGCCGGCCAGCGGCGGCCCCGGCGTCACCGGGACGAAGCGCACCATGAAGCCCGTGCCCGCCCCGACGAATTGATCCGGGCCGGTCGCGACGACGAGCCCATAACCCTTTTCGGCCGTGTGGCCGAAGATGGAATCGAGAGAGATCTCAAGCCGATACCCGCCGATCGCGGCGGCGCTCGAGGGGTGGTCCTTGTCGAGAATAAACCCGGTCATATCCCCGAGCCCCTGGTGTCCAAGCAGGAGGGGCGCGAGCTGAAGGAGGACAGCGGTGCTCCGGCCAAATTCCGGGCCCATGCGTTCCGGGGGCATGTCGATGCCAAACGGGGAGAAGCCCAGGGCGTCGCATTGGCCCACGGCGTAAAAAATATGGGCCGCGCCGGGCGCCCCGGGCTCGGTCTCGGGGATGAAGAATGGATTCCCGGATCGGGGATACTTGGCGCACCACTCGGTGAAGTTGGGACCGTAGAGATCGGGCGCCAGGATGTCGATGGAAGGGGCGCCGGCGTGCCACACGTCGAGCAGCCGGGCCTGGGGGCCGCCGCTTGGATAGGTGCCGGGCGTGGGGAAATAGGGCTGCGTGATCCAGGCGTTCGCATACATCGGCAGGGGATATTCGGCCTTGCCTGCGGCCGCGACGAACCCGACATAGCGCGCGTAATTCCAGGCCATGAAGATCTCGTCCGTCACGGGACCGCGGCCGAAGACCTGCTCCCAGGTGCCCGCGTCGCGTGAGCCCGCGGCATCCAGGATCTCGCGCATCTCGGGGACCAGTGCCGCACGGTGGCCGCGGATAAAGTCCACGAGGGCCCCGGGTACGGGTCCCGCAAACGCCAGGTCGGCCGTCGCGGACCGTTCGCGCGAATCCCCAAGGATCCCCACCTCGTTCTCCACCTGGACCATGAGGATGGTGTGGGCCGTGCCGTCGATCTCCCTCACGTGGCGCAGCAGGGCCGCAAAGCCCCGGGCGTCCGCATTCCGGCTTGCCTCGCAGAGGGGCGACAGAAGCTCGCGTCCGCCACCGTTGCTGTCCGGGACCCGCGCAAATCTCTGGAAGTCCTGCTTCACCCAGACCGGGGCATAGCTGGACATCCCATTCTTCCAGCTCGCGAGCCAGAGAAGGACCAGGTGAAGGTTCTGCTGCCGCGCATCGGCAACCAGGCCGTCGAGCAGGGTGAAGTCGAACCGGCCCTCCTCCGGCTCGATCATGTCCCAGGAGACGGGGGTGAGCACCGTGTTGATCGGGATTCCGGCCAGGCGGGGCCAGAGGCCCTTCATATGTTCACGGCTGGAGGAGCTGGAATTGCGCAACTCGCCGCCGACAATGAGGAAGGGGTGTCCGTCCACGACAAGCTGCGTGGCCGAGCCGTGTCGCTCGAGATGTGGCATTCCCGGATCCAGGGGCGGTGCTTGGGCGGAAGACACGGTCGCGGCAAGAAGCCACACGGACGCACCGCAAAGGGGAAGGCGCAGATTCATGTTTTTGGGGGTTGGGCCGATGTACACCTACAACCTTTGATCCCGCCATCGCAAGCCAACTGCGTAGTGCCCGCACTTTACCAAACCTTCAACCCGACCATCCTCCTTCCCACCATGGGCCTCGAAGTTTCAGAGTCGAATGAGGAGAACCCGTTCAAGGTCGTTGAGGAATTGAAAAAGAAGGCGCCGCATCTTTGGAGCCCCGTCCAGGGCGCCCCAAGGGCAAGGTACGACCGCAGGGCCGAGAACAGGGCGATCTCCCGGGCAACAGCCGGGTTGCCAAGGGACGGCGAACTGATTGGATAGGTTCCGCAATTTGCGGGACCTACCATGAAGCGAGCTCTCCTATTTTTTGGCGGCTGGGCGGGACACCAACCGCGCGAGTGCGCCGATTTTTTTGCAGGGAAGCTGGCCGGGCGGGGGTTTTCCCCGGAACTTAGCGATTCCCTTTCGTGCCTCGACGACCGGAAGTTCCTCGATGCATTCGACCTGATCGTTCCGCTCTGGACGATGGGCAGCATCAGCGAGCGCCAGGAACTGAACCTGGTGGGCGCGGTTCAGGCGGGCGTCGGCCTCGGCGGCTTTCACGGAGGGATGGGCGACGCCTTTCGCGGGTCCATCGGCTACCAGTGGATGGTGGGCGGGCAGTTCGTGGCGCATCCGGACAACCGCAAGGAGTACATGGTGAACCTTGTGAAGCCGGCCGATCCCATCGTGGCGGGCCTCGCCGACTTTCGTGTCCGAAGCGAGCAGTACTACATGCTGGTTGACCCGCTCAACGAGGTGCTCGCCAGCACGGTCTTCATTTCCAAGAGCGCACCCTGGATCGACGGGATCACCGTGCCGGTCGTCTGGAAGAAGCTCCATGGCGCGGGCCGGGTTTTTTATTCCGCGCTCGGGCACGAGCTCGGCGAATTCATGGACGTGCCCGAGCAACTCGAACTCACCCTCCGCGGCCTCCTCTGGGCGGCCCGATAGTCCCATGGAACTCCACGGAATCCATCATCTGACCGCCGTCACGGCCGATGCGGCGCGCAATCACGACTTCTACACGCGCGCCCTCGGCATGCGGCTCGTGAAGAAGACCGTGAACCAGGACGACGTCTCGGCCTATCATCTGTTCTATGCGGATGGGATCGGTTCGCCTGGCACCGACATGACTTTCTTCGATTGGCCTGCGCGGCGGGAGGTTCGGGGCACCCGGTCGATCGTCCGGACCGGGCTCAGGGTCGCCGGGGAGGAGAACCTGGCCTGGTGGAAGGAGCGCCTGGCGGCCGAAGGCGTCTCTCACGGCGGGATTGTGCTTCAGGACGGGCGCCTGGAACTGGAATTCGAGGACCCTGAGGGGCAGAGGCTGTGCCTTGTCGCGGAGGACGACCTTCGGGTGCCTGCGCATCCCTGGGCGAGGAGCACTGTCCCGGCGGCGCACCAGATCCGCGGACTTGGCCCGGTGACGATCAGCGTCCCTGGGCTGGGGCCCACCGAGCGGGTCCTGACGTCCGTGCTCAACTTCCGCGAGGCGCGGCGCTACGAGAGGGCCGGGGTCGCGGTCCATGTTTTCGAGATGGGAGAGGGCGGGGCGGCCGCGGAACTGCATGTGGCGGTCGAACCCGGCCTGCCGCAGGCCCGGCCGGGCGCGGGTGGCGTCCATCATGTGGCTTTCAGGACAACCGCCGCGGAATACACTGCGTGGGCGGAACGCCTGGAATCCCTCGGCATGCCCTCCAGCGGGCCGGTAAACCGTTACTATTTCCAGAGTCTTTATTTTCGGGAGCCGAGCGGGATCCTCTTCGAGCTGGCCACGGACGAGCCGGGCTTCTCGGCGGACGAGCCGGTGGAGGCACTGGGCGAACGGCTGTCCCTGCCGCCGTTTCTCGAGGACCGGCGCCAGCAGATCGAGGCGGACCTAAAGGCGTTGACCACGACCCGCCGCAGGCCTTGATAGGCGGGATGGCAGACCAACCCCGCGCCATCGGTCGCCTCGTCTTCACCTTGCTCGCGTGTTTCCTTTTGCCCTGCGCCGGCGCCCTGGGCGCCGCCCCGGATTGGCAGGGGACGCACGACCGCCTTGTGGCGCGGCTGCGCGCCCTTGAGGGCAGGGAAGGTGCCTTCGGGCCGGCCTACCGGCCGCTGTACCACGCGGCACTGGGCTGGTACGAGGCGTGGGGCGGCAGGAACAGCGACCCCGTGGACGACAACATGGTCAGCCCCGAGAAATACGCCTCGGAACTGGCCGGCGCCCTCGAGAATGGGAGGAACTTTTTTGCGGATCATCCCGGGGCGAGTTTCCCGCTCGCCTTTGAAAGGACGCTCCCGAGCGGGCAAACCGTCACTTGCAATTACTGGCTCAATCTTCCCGCGGGATTTCCGGAAACCGGGAAGACGTATCCCCTGATAGTCGGGCTCCATGGTTCAGGCTGGCTTGGGCACAAGATTTCATTCGTGCGGGGCAACGGTCCCGGGCAGCCCTTCTTCAGCGTGACGCCCATCGACCAGGCGGGCCCGTGGCAGATCGATTTCCTGAACGCCTACCTCGACGAGCTTGAGGCGATGCTTCCCATCGACCACGACCGCATATACCTGGAGGGCCATAGCCTGGGAGCCATGGCCACTTGGGAATGGGCGATGGCAAACCCGGAGCGGTTTGCCGCGATCTCGCCCCGGGACGGGGAGGGCGAACCCTACAGGGCGGTCCGGTTGAAGAACGTTCCGGCCTGGGTGATCCACGGCGAAAAGGACGACGTCATTGCTTCGGGGTTCGCCGAGGAAATGATCACGGCGTTGCGTGCCTGCGGCGGGACGGCGAAGTATTCGCTGCTTCCCGGGGCGCCGCACAACCTTCCCAAGGATTTTGACCAGGCCGCGGTGATCTCCTGGTACCTCCAGCACAGCAGGAGCCATGAGCCGCCGGGCCTCGATCCGCGGGAGGATCTCCAGTTGAACGATGCCGGGGTTTCGCAATGGAAGGTCATCGGGGTTCCCGGCGGAATCTACTGGAAATCGGCGGTCCTCGGGACGCCGGGGCGAGACTGGGGGCTCCGTCCTCCGGCGGGACCCCTCTTCAAAAGAATTCAGTCCAAGGGGCAGCTTGTGGGCGAACCCGTTCGCCGCCTCTACGACCACAGCAGCACCGACTCCTCGTTGTGGCTGGCGGCCCCACCCGCCTTGCAGGCGGAGGCTGCGGCCGACCCCGCCGCCGTTCCGTTACCCGCCAGGAGGGAGGCGCGGTTCTACTTTCAGGGGTCCTACCGGGAAGGGCTTCGTCATGCCAGGGCGGTCTCTGCGGAGCTTCAGGCCGAAGGAAAACCTGTGTCGGGAAGGATCTGGGTCACCCAGCTTTCGCTTTGGGGAAACACTCCCCGCGGAATCGCGGAATTCTGGGTGGAGCTGCGTTGAGTCTAATACGTCCCCAAAAGCACCCGGAGAACCCGGGGCTCGGAGGCGAAGTTCAGTCCCCAATCCGTCTCATCGCCGTTCCAGATCCGGAGCGGCTTGAAGACCCCTCCAGAATACGACCCTTCCTCGACCCGGAGGAAGTCCCGCTGCAGCGTAGAAGTCGGATCAGAAGGCTTGAAGTCGACCTTGCACTCCTCGCCGGTAACGAGGAACTCACCCTCCCGGAGCTCGCCGACGAGCGCGCCGCCGACCGGCTTGGGATTCCCGATCCCGTCCCGCCCCCTCGTAAACGGCGGGGCATTGTAGGTGATAATCGCCTGCCAGCGGCCAAAATCGAGCCTTTGGGAATGGACCCCCTCGGGTTCCGAAACTGCCTGGAGGCGTCCCTCGAAGTTGAGCCGTGCGACCTCGCGCATGATCGGCCCGACCAGCCGGTAGTTGAGGGCCACAGGCGCGAGGGTGGCTTCGGTGACCCGGGGGATCATGAATGCGCCCGGTGTGGAGGCGCTGAAATCCAGACCGAACGGCGACCAGCCGATCGACCCGTGGCCCAAGGCCATGAAGAAGTAACGGGCCGCGTCGGCATCCCCGCGGGTTTCCGGAACAAAGAGGGCATTGTCGGGCCTCGAGTAAAGTTCCAAGACCCGCCGATAGCGTTCGTCGCCCCTGAGGTAGATGTCGGGGGCAAGGAGGTCGATCGCAGGTGCCGCGGCCTTCCAGATCGGTATCACGTTGTCGGTCGGGCCACCGCTCTCGTAGGTGCTCGCGGGTCCCGGGGTGATCGGGTCGCGCAGGGCCGTGTTCACGTAGAGGGGGAGGGGATCCTGCGCCTTGCCGGCGGCGGCGACGGCGCCGACGTAGCTGGCGACCGACCAGGCGTGGAAGTATTCGTCCGCGTTCGGACCGAAGACCGCGGACCAGGTGGCCCCGGACTGGGTGCTTGCCCCGAGGGCGGTCAGAAGCTTCGCGGGCACCGGGCCATCAAAGAGTTTCTGCGCCTCCGGAGAAAAATCGCGCACGCTGCCCCAGGTCCCTGTCTCGTTCTCCACCTGGACAAGGATCACGGTGTGGACGGAATCGACGGCCCGGAGGTGGGCCAGGAGCGCGGAGAACGCCCGGATATCGGCGGCAAGGGCCGCTGCGCAATGGGGTGAGGGGGAATCCACCCTGCGGCCATCGGCGCCGATCATGCGAGGGTACAGCCCGGGATTCAGCTTCATCCAGAGGGGCATGTAGTGGGAACTGCCATTCTTCCAGGTCCCGAACCAAAGCAGGACAAGCCGGACCCCGTGCTCCCGCGCCTGCTGCACGAGCATGTCCACGCTTGAGGTGTCAAAGTCTCCCGGCTCCGGCTCGAACTGCTCCCAATAAATGGGGATCTCGAGCGTGTTCGCATGGAGCGCCTCCACCGCCGGCCAGACCCGCGGCATGATCGCCGGCCATGCGCTGGAATTGTGGGCCTGGACACCCAGAATCAGGAAGGGAGCCCCATCCACGATCAGCGCGTGGCGGCCATCCCTCTCCACGATGCGCGGCATCGAGTCCAGGGAGGATTGGGCGGAAACCCTGGCAACGGGGACGGTCGATGCACAAAGAAGGGCCAGGGCCGCGAGGATCCGAAACGGGGAAGGGGTCGGGGTCATGGCAGGACTTTGGCCCGGCCCGGTGCAAAGGCCACCCAGAAACCCCGTCGATTTCCTTTGCCGAGGGAATGCAATCCCCACTCAACTAGAAGCTCCCGATGACCCGACCCCCTCCCATCCAAGCACTGTTCTCCCTTCTGTTCTGCGGCCTGGCCGCATGCCTTCTCCGGGGCGCCCCCCCTGCGCCCGACGCGAGCCAACCATCGACAGCCCCGAGCCAGCCTTCGTCCTCCGGTCCGACGCCGGAATCGGTTAGGAAGATGATCGAGGCCACAGGTGTCGAGAAGCTCAACGACTCGGTCATCCACCAGCTCGATGGAATGACCGAAAGCATCGTGGCCCACACCTTTCATGGGAAGGGAGTCAGTCCCCAGGCCGTCCAGCTTGAGGACGCAGCGCGCAAGCGCCTTCAGGCGATCATCCGGGAGGACCTGTCCTGGGACAAGATGGCGCCGGTCTACGTCCGGATCTACACCAGGAATTTTTCCCAGGCTGAAGTCGATGAGATCACAGCATTCTACCAGACCAAGGCACAGCAGGCGTATGCGGCCAGGATTCAGCAGATCACCAAGGACACCTTCGGGGAGATCCAGCAACGGATCGGTCCCATCATGCAGAAGATGCAGGACGCAATGAAGGAGGCAAAGGACCAGGTCGACGCGGCAGAGAAGGCGGCGGCTCCCGCGCCCCCGGCTCCCGCTCCCGCCGGAGCTCCGACCCCAAAGCCGCAGTGACGCGGGGCAGTCCCTCAGAAGACTTGCCACTCAAACACGGAAGGGCTGTCGTCGGTTCCGGTCGGGCCAAAGACCAACCGCAGGTATCGCGCGGTCACTGCTGAGTCGATCAGCAGCGGGGAACCGGACAATCCTCCGTCGCCGCGGTGATCCGCGAGGACCGTCCAATCCCGCCCATCGGCCGAGGATTCGAGGGCGAACCGACAGGACTTCCACGCATATTCCGGCCTGATCTCGTTCCGGAGAACCGCCTTCATTCCGCCCAAGTCGAGCTCGAGCCACGGCGTCCTGTCGTCCGTGGACGGGGCCCACCGCGTGGCATAGTTGTCGTCGAGCACGCACGCGGGCCCGTGCAGGGCATCCTGGACGCTCGACGCGGATGCCGTGGCGCCCGTTCCGGGATCGGCAAGATTGCCGGGTCGTGTGCGGCCCCGGACGAGCTCGGGGCCGGTGTGCGTGGGCGAAACGTTGTCGATCGTCCCGTCGGGATGAAATGTGATGGAATCGATGCACACCTGCCGAAAGGCGGTCCCTTCCACATAGGGAAGACGGTGGCGGTGGTAGGCGATATAGTCCCTGCCGGCAACCCGGAGGATTGCGTGGTGCCCCGGGCTGATGATGTCGCGGGTCCGGTCCGTGGCCAGAATGGGGGTGTTGGCCCCCTCGGTGAACGGACCGAAGGGCGTCGGGCCCACGGCATAGTGGACGCAATAGGTGTCGCTGATCGTCTTGCCCCCGGAATACATGAGGAAATACCGGCCAAACCGCCTGGCCATGAATGGCGCCTCAAAGTAGTGCCCTCCCGGCGGGGTGACGATCCTGACCGGCCCGTCGAACGAGACAAAGTCGGCCCCCAGCCGGGCAGCATAGCAGCGGCCGTTGACCCAGTTCCAGCCCGACCCCCAGTACAAGTACACCCTTCCGTCGTCATCCACGAAGGCCTCGGCATCGATCATGTGATACGTGCGGTCAAAGCCCCGGGGTACCAGGGGCTTTCCGCCGTTCGCGTCCGTCCAGGGCCCCAGGGGACTTTCGGCGCTGCCGACCCAGACCTCGCTCCCGACGGACACATACATGTAGAACCGGCCACCGGGAACGCGGACCACCGAGGGGGCCCACACATTGGCGCCGGGGTTCGAGTCCTGGCTGGAGCATGCCTCCTTGGTGGGCCAGTTCAACGGGTGGTAGCTCCAATGCTTGAAATCCACGGACTGCCAGCAGCCGAGCGTGCGGTCGCCCCAGGGGTCCAGGGTCGCGTACAGGGTGATCGTGCCGCCGACCTGAAGGACGGAGGGGTCGGCAAAATAACCAGGGAGAACCGGGTTGGCCATGTGGGGCGCATTCCAGGCGCCGACAGGAGTTTCGGCGCGGAGAACACCCGCCGCGGGGACCAACGCGAGGACCGCGACCCATCCAAGTGCCCTCCGGTTCATGGCGCCTTGGGGGCCGCCTTCACGCCAGGAGGGGGGGTCATCGGCGTCCCGAGGGCCCGGTACGTCACCGGCACCTGCCAGTCGGCATAGGCGGGATCGAACGCCTTCATCGCGCTCACAACGTGCTGCCGGAATGTGTTTTCGATCAGGCTTCCCTGTCCGGGCCAGATCTTGAAGGAAACGGTGCAGAAATCCCATGCGCCGCCCCGGGCTGTCTCCAGCCGGCCGATCTCAGGATCGTGGAGGATGATCGCGGCAAACTGGGCGCGCATGCCCTTTGCGATTTCAGAGAGGGCCTCGATCGCCTTGCCAGGGTCGGCGCCGCGGGGCACCTGGGGATACGCGTAGGCGTCGATGCCGCCATGCGGGCACCGGCTCACGTTGGCGATCGTCCGGTTCGGCACGAAGACCTCCTGGTTGTAGAAATTCCGGAGCTTCGTGAAACGCAGGCCGATCTCCTCGACCCTGCCCGTGACGTTGGTCGTTCCCCACAGCTCGACCACGTCGCCAACATCCATCGCATCCCAGAAGATGAGCGTGAGGCCGCTTACGATGTCCTGGACGAGTCCCTGGGAGCCGAAGCTGATGGCCAGGCCGATCACCGAGGCGCTCGCCAGGTAGGCGGTCAGGTTGACGCCGATCTCCTGGAGCAGAAGCCCCAGCGCAAAGAAATAAATCATGAAGACGAGCCCGCTCACGACCAGGCGGGTCACCGTCCCGAACTTCGGGGTCTCCGTCACAAAGCCCAGGGGGGACTTCTGCCGCGTCGTCCTGACCAGGATCCATTCGCTGATCTGCCGGACCAACTTGACGGCGACATGGACCGCGGCCGCCAGCACGATGATCAGAAGCACGCGGGTGCCTGCGGAGGTGCCGTGACCCGTGAAATGCCCGTAGATGCGGGCCATGACCGTCTGGTCGATCTGGACGATTGAAAACTCCGACGATGGCTTGCTCATGGGGCGGGGCCCGAGCGTGGCATGGACCGCCTGCTGGACAATGGGAAACTTTTGGCCAAACTTTCGGGAGATGAAAACCCCGCCACTCCTGATCGTGGCCGCGATGGCTGTCCTGACGGCGCGAGGCCAGGCGCCCGGACCAAGCGGTCCCGCCGGGCCCTACAGTGCGGAGCAGCTCGACCAGCTGCTGGCGCCGATCGCCCTTTACCCGGATCCCATCGTGGCGCTGATCCTTCCGGCGTCCACCTATCCCGCGGATATCACACTCGCCGACCGCTACCTCCTGGCCCATGGCGACCCGGGGTCGATCCCCGCGGAACCCTGGGACGCAAGCGTGAAGGGACTCACCCATTATCCTGTCCTGATCAAGTGGCTCGACGACAACCTCGCGTGGACGCAGGCGCTCGGACAGGCGGTCGTTTCGCAGCAGCCCGACGTCCTGAAGGCAATCCAGGATCTGCGCGCGCGCGCGCTTGCCTCCGGTGCCCTGGTCAGCATCCCGCAGGAGCGGGTGGTTACGGTCGGTGGAATCATTCGGATCGTCCCGCCCGATCAATCCACGATCTACCTGCCCGAATACGACCCCGATCTCGTCTACGGAGGACCCGGGCTCTACCAGGGGCCGCCGATCGCGTTCGGCGCCGGGTATCCGGCCGGCGACTGGCTGGCCTTTCAGTGCGACTGGACCGACTTCGCGATCTGGACGGGCCCGTGGCACGGCCGCTGGGATCGTCCGAGGGATGGCCGTGATTGGAGGCCCCAACCCAACCAGGTCCGCCAGGTCGGCCGTGATCTCTACCGGCCGCCCATCGGTATTCCCCGCCCGCGGCCGACCGCCGGAAGCCACGGCGGACCGGGAGTCATTCGCAATCGGGAGGGGCCGCCGGCTCCGAGGCGGCAGGAGCCGCCGCCGGCGCGCACCGACGACGACAAGAGGGACAGGCACTGACCCAAACCTCGCATGCCGCTGGCCCTCATCACCGGCGCCTCGAGTGGAATCGGGCGTGAGTTTGCGCGGCAGCTCGCATCCCGGGGCTACGACCTCCTGCTGGTCGCGCGCCGAAGGGAGCGCCTTGAGTCCGTGGCGATGGAATTGGCAGCCGCCCACGGGGTCCGCACCGAGATCGTGGCCGCGGACCTTGCGACCGAACCCGGCCTGCTCGAGGTCGAGGCCCGGATCGCCAACCGAATCCCGGACCTGCTGGTAAACAATGCCGGTTTCGGGAGCCGTGGCACGTTTGTCGGGACCGCCATCGGCGGACAGGAGGAAATGCACCGGCTGCACGTGCTGGCGACGCTGCGACTCACCTACGCGGCACTGACGGGCATGGTTTCGCGCGGGACGGGGGCCATCGTCAACGTTTCGTCCGTGGCGGGCTTCATGGCCGCCCCCGGGAGCGTCAGCTATTGCGCCACGAAGCACTGGATGAATGTGTTCACGGAAGGGATCTGGATGGAACTCCTGGAGGGGCGGTCCGCCGTCAAGATCCAGGCCCTTTGCCCGGGGTTCACGGTCACGGAGTTTCACGACCGCATAGCCTTCGATCGTGGCGCGGTTCCGGCCGCCCTTTGGCTTAAGGCGGAATTTGTCGTCTCGGAATCCCTCCGCGGCCTTGAGAAGGGAACACTCTTCGTGATCCCGGACTGGCGGTACAAGGCAATCGTCCTGGCTATCGGCCTTCTTCCGAGGAGGCTCGCGCGTTTCTTCTCGGTCCGGCGCCAGAGGCGGCTTATGAGGACGTAGGTAGGGACCGGCGGCCCGCCCGTCCGTGCCTACGACAGACCCATTCGTAGAACCCGGACGGGCGGGCCGCCCGTCCCTACCAGCCACCGGCAAACTGCGTTACTGTGTAGCGGGAAGATCCCTCAGCTTCAACTGGGGGTTCTTTTCCTGAAAATATCCCATCGTCCAGTCGTTGGGAAAGAGGACCACGGGCTGGTCCTTGTTGTCGGCTCCAAAGCTGACGCCCGTGGCCAGGACGATCCCCGAACGGTCCTTGAGGTCCGGAAGATCCTCGACCCAGCGAAGGACCGTCCAGGGGGCCGTCTCCAGGCGGGACTCGGCACCATACTCGCTCTTGAGCCTGTACTGCACCACTTCAAACTGGAGCGGCCCCACGGCGGCCAGGAGCGTCGATCCCGGGGGTGCCTGGCGGGCGGTGAAGGACTGGACCACGCCCTCCTGGAGGAGCTGCTCGAGCCCGGCCCGGTACTTCTTGGAATCGGCCGGGTTCGGGTTCGAGATGTAGGCGAACACCTCGGGGGGAAAGCGGGGGATCTCGTCGAAGAGGATCGTCCGGTCCTCGGTCAGGGTGTCGCCGATCCCAAATGCGTCGTGCCCCACCATGCCAATCACGTCCCCGGGCAGCGCTTCGTTCACCGTCTCGCGCTCCCGCCCGAAGAGCTTGTTCGAGGAGGAAAGGCGCACGGTCTTTCCCGTCTGGGCGTGGAAGACCGGCATGTCGCGGGTGAAGCGGCCCGAGCACACACGCATGAACGCGATCCGGTCCCGGTGCTTGGGATCCATGTTTGCCTGGATCTTGAACACCAGGCCTGAAAACTTTTCCGATTCCACGGAAATCGTCCGCGACTCCCCGTGGAACACCGAGGGTCGCGGCTGCGGGGGAACCGAGTCGTGCAGGAAGCCGTCCAGCAGGAGCTGAATCCCGAAATTGTTGACCGCGCTGCCGAAGTACACGGGCGTCTGCCTGCCCGCGTGCACGGCCGCGAGGTCGAAGGGGTGGCCGGCACCGTCGAGCATCTCGAGCTGCTCGCGAACCCCGGCCAGCGTCTCCGGGTCGAGCTTTGCGCTGACCACCGGCTCGTCGAGGGAGGTGACCTTTACGGGAGCCTGGTACGCCCCGCCGAGCCCCCGCTCAAAGAGGTGCACCTGCTTGTTTCGGCGATCGAAGACCCCCCGGAAGGAAAATCCGTTGCCGAGCGGCCATACGACCGGGCTCGACTGGATTCCGAGGACCGCCTCCAGCTCGTCCAGCAACGCAAGCGGGTTCAGGGTCGGACGGTCGCACTTGTTCATGAACGTGAAGATCGGGATCCCCCGCCTGCGGCAGACCTCGAAGAGCTTCCGGGTCTGCGTCTCCACGCCCTTGGCGGCGTCGATCACCATCAGGGCGGCATCGACTGCCGTAAGCACCCGGTAGGTGTCCTCTGAAAAGTCCTTGTGGCCGGGGGTGTCCAGAAGATTGACGGCATACCCGCCGTAATCGAACTGGAGGACGGTCGAGCTGATGGAGATCCCGCGCTGGCGCTCCAGCTCCATCCAATCCGAGGTGGTGGCGCGCTGGTTCTTCCGGTCCTTCACCGCGCCCGCAAGGTGGATCGCGTTGCCGTAAAGGAGGAATTTCTCGGTCAGCGTCGTCTTACCGGCATCCGGGTGGGAGATGATCGCAAAGGTGCGCCGGCGCGCAATTTCGGAATGAAGATCCATCGGAACCCGCCAGTGTGGCGCCCGGCCGGTTGCGGTCGATGAAATTTACCCTGCCGCGGCGGGCCGCCGGTCCCTGCCTGTCTCACGGCAAACAGGAACTCGCTGGCTTTTGAAAGATTTCGCTGCAATTTGTCCGGGGTCATGCCGACCCCGGACTCCGTGCTCGTCAGCGTCCACATCCCCAAGTGCGGGGGGACGAGCTTCCGGAAGGTCCTTCAGGGTATCTACGGGCAGGAGCACGTCCTCCTGAATTACAATGAAAACCTCCCGGTGACCGCGGCATCGATACCCCCGGGCACCCGATGCATCCACGGGCATTTTCCGGCTACGCACTACGACCGGGTGCTTCCGCGGCTCGACCTGATCACCTGGCTCCGACATCCGGTCGAGCGCGTGCTTTCCAATTACTTCCAGTTTCTTCGGCACCCGGATCCTGCGAACCCCTGCAGCGAGGAGCTTGCCCGGCGCAAACTGTCGGTGGAGGACTTTGCCGAACTCGACCTGATGCGCAACGAGGCGACCCGTTACATGTCGGGAAAGCCGTTGCGCCAGTTCGGATTCGTCGGGATCGTCGAACGATTTGAGGAATCCCTCCGGGCGTTCGGAGCCGCATTTGGGGTTCCCGTTCCGGCGGCGCCGCCGCGGGAAAACGTCGGCCCCGATCGCTCCTCCGGGTGCTACCGTCTTTCGGACCGGGCGTTTTCCAGGATCCTGGACCTGAACCAGGCGGACCTTGCGGCCTACGAACTGGCAGCCGCCAAGCTCGAGGGAAGGTCCGTCGAGGGGTGGGCCTCAACTCCATGAGCGGGGAGACATCCATGGCCGCCCGTTCGACACTCCTGGGCATTGCGCGCCGCGCAATGATCGCCCGGGGACTGGCCCCTGACTTTTCGCCGGCCGCCCTTGCCCAGCTCGAGGCAATCGGGGGACCGGTGCTGTCGGCTCCCGGCGCAGTCAGCGACCGGAGGAACCTGCCGTGGTGCTCAATCGACAACGACGACTCCGAGGACCTTGACCAGCTGAGCGTGGCCGAGCAGCTCCCGGAGGGTGGGGTGCGCCTTCGGGTCGCCGTGGCGGATGTCGCCTCGACGGTTTGCCCGGGCACTGCCATCGATGCCCACGCAGGCCAGAACACCACGTCGGTTTATACCGCGGCCAAGGTGTTTCCGATGCTGCCCGAAAAGCTCTCGACGAACCTCACGTCCCTGGGGCCGGGACAGGACCGCCTGGCCGTGGTCGTGGCGATGGAGTTCGACAAGTCCGGGGTGCCCGGGGGCTCGAGCGTGGAAGTGGCATTGGTCCGGAACCACGCGAAGCTGGCGTATGGCTCCGTCGGTTCCTGGCTGGAGGGGACCGGACCGTTGCCGCAGGCAATCGGTGCCGTGCCCGGCCTCGACACGAATCTTCGGATGCAGTCCGAGGCTGCCGGACGCCTGAGGGCCCTCCGGCACACGAACGGAGCCCTGACCCTGGAGACCCTCCAAGCCCGTCCGGTTTTCTTCGGGGACCAGCTGACCGGACTCGTTCTCGAGCGGGGCAACCGGGCCACCGAACTGATCGAAGACCTGATGATTGCCGCCAATGGGGTCGTGGCCCGGTTCCTTGGCGCCAAGGGACTTCCCTCCATCCGCCGGGTGGTCCGGACTCCCAAGCACTGGGACTTGATCGTTGCGCTCGCAGCCAAGGCCTCCTTTGCCCTTCCGCGCGAGCCGGACGCAAAGGCGCTGGAGGACTTCCTGGTCTCGGCGCGGAAGTCGAATCCTTCGGGCTTTCCCGATGTCTCCCTGAGTGTGATCAAGCTCCTCGGATCCGGGGAGTACGTGGTCGATCGCCCGGGGCAGTCCTCGCCAGGCCACTTCGGGCTGGCGGTCAAGGACTACGCCCACACGACCGCCCCGAACCGCCGGTACCCGGATCTCCTGGTGCAACGCCTCATCAAGGCCGCGATCGCCGGTTCTCCACCTCCTTATTCCGGGGAGGAGCTGGAGTCGCTGGCGGCCCACTGCACCGCACAGGAAAACACGGCGAAAAAGGTGGAGCGCTCGGTGGGCAAGTCTGCCGCCGCGATGCTGCTGCGCCCAAGGATCGGGGATTCCTTTGATGCGATCGTCACAGGGGCGGCCGACAAAGGGACCTGGGTCCGCATCTTTGACCCTCCGGTGGAGGGACGGCTGGTCGCGGGCTGCTCGGGCGCCCGGGTGGGTGCCAGGCTCCGTGTCCGGCTGGTTTCCGCCGAAGTCGAGCGGGGCTTCATCGACTTTACCGCGCTGCCCGCCGCGAAGTGAATCAGACCGCGGGATTGGAGAACGAACGGATTGCCGTGTGTCTGCGCTTGCGAGGCAGGTACGGGACGGATTGCGATGCCCTTGCGAGGTGGGGACGGGACGGATTGCGATGCGCTTGCGAGGTAGGGACGGGCGGGCCGCCCGTCCCTACCTCGCAAGCGTGCCTGCAATGAACAGCCTGACCCCTTCCTTTACATTGTGGCGACGCTCGCGCATTGAGGTGTTGGATGCCCAGTTTCCAATCCCAGCTGCCTCCCTGGAGGGCCGGCCTGAGAAGCGCCCGCGCCCACCTCGTGCCGGGCCTTTTCCTGCAGGCCCTGGCCCTGGCGCTGGTCTGGTCCTACTACCGGTCCCCGGCCGCCAATGCGGCCCTCTCCCGGCTGATGGAGTTTCGCAGGCGGGCCGGATTTTCCTTCGCAATCGTTTCCACGGCGATTTTCGGGGGAGCTCTGCCCTTTGCCTACCTGCGGCGGTTCAGGGGCAAGGGCGGAAGGGCCCGGTACGACTGGCGGCAGGGTGCGGCCCTCACCGCGTTCTGGGCCTACAAGGGGTTCGAGGTGGACTTGTTCTACCGCATCCTGTCACGGACCGTCGGCGCCGGGCATGACGTTTCCACGATTGTCGCCAAAGCCATGATCGACCAGTTCCTCTATTGCCCGCTGATCGCGGTCCCGGTCATGGTTGCGGCATACGGATGGATCGATGGGCATTTTTCCGCGGCCCCGGCCCTCGCGGACGTTCGCGCGCCGGGATGGTTTGCGCGGCGGGTGCTGCCGGTGCTGATCTCCAATTTCGGGGTCTGGGCACCCGCGGTCGCCATCATTTATGCGCTGCCGACCCCCCTCCAGCTCCCCCTGCAGAACCTGGTGCTCTGCTTTTACACGCTTCTGATCGCTCACCAGACCGCTTCCTGAGATGAAACCCGCAACGACCCGCCTGCGGATTGTCACCCTGAACATCGCCCACGGACGCGGCCTGACCCTCGTCCAGGGGTTGACCTCGCCGCGCAAGATCCGGGTCAACCTCGGGCGCATCGCCACATTCCTCCGTCGGTTCAAGCCGGACCTGGTGGCACTTCAGGAGATTGACCAGCGCTCGCGATGGTCGGGCAATTTCGACCATCTCGACTACCTCCGGGAGCACGCCGGCTATCCCTACGCGGCATTTGGGATCAACAATGTCCGCCCGGGCCTCCTGAACCTGCGCTACGGGAACGGGTTTCTTTCGCGGCACCCGCTGGCTGCCATGGAGACCGTGGTCTTCGGCCAGCGCCGGGTGGGGGAGAAGGGATTTCTGTTTGCCGAGATCGTGGTCGCCGGGAGGCGGGTGCCGATCGTGAACCTCCATCTCCACTCGGGCAGGCGCATCCAGCGGATGCGCCAGCTCGAGCTCCTGATCGAATGGCTTCGGGCGAAGATGCGCCTCCATGCCGGGGACTGGTCGATGCCCCCGATCGTTTGCGGGGATTTCAACAACCCTGCGACCCGGGACGACGCCACGGCCGCGCTCCTCAGGCATCTGTCCAAGGACGCGGCCTACACGGTGCATCCGCAGACCCGCGGCACGTTTCCATCGGCAATGCCCCGGCGCACCCTCGACTTCGTCTTTCTTCCGCCGGGGTGCCGCGACGTGAGGACCAAGGTCGTGCGAACGCTCCTCTCGGACCACCTCCCGGTGGTGGTGGACCTCACGCTGCCGCCGGACCGCTGATTCTCACCCGGGCAGCAGGCGCCGGACCTCCGTAAGAATCTGCGCAAGCGAGGCGGTCTTCTCAAGATAGCAGGAGACTTTCTTGCTGAGGGTCTCCCGGACCACCTTGGGGTCGAAAAGAACGCCCGTGAGGAGCATCATTGGCGTGTCGGGAAGCATGGCCTTGAGGCTCTCGATCATGTCGAGGCCGTCCGAATCCTCCAGTTGCAGATCGGAGATGATCAGGTTCGGCGGATCCCTGCGCACAACCTTGTGTGCCTCCACCGCCGACGACACGGGCGTCACCCGGTATCCGTTGTTCGTGAGAAAGGCCTCGAGGAGCTCGCGGATGTTGGCTTCGTCATCGACGATGAGGATGTGCTTTTTGGTTTCGGCGTTCACGGCGAGGTCCAGCAATTCTACTTTAGTTGGCCTTGGGTGCAACCTGAACGACGACTATGCCGCCAACGACCTTGTCGCGGTCCCGAAGCGGAAAAATCGTCAGGCGGGCCGGGATCTTTTGGCCACGCTTGTCCTCGACGAGCGCCGGCTGGTCCCGAAGGTCGCGGCCCTCCGTCAGGGCAAGTGAGAGGGAATCGACCAGCGGAGACCCGGGGCCGGCCGCCCCGCTGTCGAGGCGCACAACGCAGGAGAGCGGGCGGTTCACCAGCTCGTGGGCCTCCAACCCCACGAGGTGAACCACGGCCGGGTTGATGCGGGAGATGTTCATCGACTTCGTCAAAACGAACACCAGGTCGTTGATCGAATTAATGATCAGCTGGTTGTACTTGAGCTGGTGCTCGAGCGTCTGGTTCGCCCACCTGCGCTCAAGGTTTTCGGAGCGCAGGGTTTCGTTGGCCGCGGCGAGTTCGGCCGTGCGTTCCCGAACCCGGTTCTCAAGCTGCTCATTGGCTTCCTGGAGCGCTGCCGCCGCACGCCTGCGGGCGACGATGTCGCTCCAGATCAGCCACGCGACGCCAGCAAAAAGGACAAAATCCAGCGCCACCCCGGCCCAGACCGTCACCCGCGAAGTCTGGGCCTGGTCGTAGGAGGCATGGTCACGCTCCGCGAGGAGCGCCATCTCCTCGGAGGTGATCCGCACGACCAGGGCCTGGATCTCGTGGGTGGCGCCCACGCCCGCATCGCCGGTGAGCAGGGCCCGGACCGCCTCCGTGTCATTCGACTTCCGAGCTGCGATGACCGCCCGGTCGAAATCCGCCCTGGCGGTGGCGAGCGAGATCAGCTGGACGATCTCGTCGTGCTGGGCGGGTTCGCGGCGGGTGTCGTCCCTCGCCACTCCCAGCTGCTCATCCAAGTCCGCAAAAACCTCCTTGCACTCGGCCTTCGCACGGGCGTCACCGGTCACGACGTAAGACAGCACCGCCGCGTCTGCGGAGCGGATGTCCGAAAGGGCGCCGTTCACCTCGAGGATCACCTCGTGGGTGTGATTCACCCAGTCGCTGGCGGACATCGACCGGTTGATGTTCCGGACCGAGTCGACGGCGACATAGACCACGACGGCAAAGATGAGGACGAAAAATCCCAGGATGCGCTGGACAGTGCGGTCCTTCATTGTCCTTCGGGGTTTGAGGAGGGCTGGGGCGTCATCGTGGGGCTCGGTGGTCCGGATCCTCGGAGGGAGGGTCGGTCTTCACGACCGTGAAGGTCATGTGCTTGACCCCCTCATCGTAGGTATAGGTGAATTCCGAGGCCGAGGTCCAGTTGGATTTGAACATTTCGGCAACCTTGGAGGCAATTTCCCGGACGGTGGGGCCGCTCGGCTCCAGATTGCGGTAGTAGGCCCTCAGGTTGTAGTCGAGAAAGGCCTTGGAAGGAGTCACGAAACAGACGTCGTGCGCTATCTGCCCGACCATCCGGACATGGACGAGGTGGGTGTCATAGCCCCTTCGGCCGAGGACGTAGTCGCCGAGGATCGCGTAGTCCTGGCAGTTGCCGGTCTCCGTCCTTAGAAACACCTCCGGGTCCTGGACCTCCGTGAATTCCTTGTACTGGAAGTCCTCAAAATAATTGGCGAATCGCCTGGGCGTCATGGACGAAGCCGTCACGAGCTCGTCCAGGGTCACTGCGCGAAGGGGGCTGAGCGCAAGGGCCAGGGAAAGCCCCGCCGCGCAGAGCCTCCGTCTTGCAGAACCGTGCCTCAGGGCAGTCATTGCGCCGGAAGTCTGGACGGGGCGCAAAAAAGTTCAATCCCGCCTTGTCCGGTCACCGTGCCGGAGCCAGGAGAGTGTAGGTCGTGTTGAATGCGACCGTCACCTTGCTGGTCAGATAGACGAGGATGCTCAGCTTCCCCGCAGAATTGCCCGTGGGGACGGCCCGGCCCGTGAGTTTGCGGGACTGCCCGTTCCTGCGGACGACGCGACCCTTGAACTCGATCGCATTGCCGCCCTGCAGGCGCATGACCTTGGCCTCGGGCACGTCGATGTACACCTTCGCATCGTCGTGGTAGAAGTAGGGAAACAGCTCGAGGGAGAGGTTGGAGGTGTACCCGGAGGCCGTCCGGACAAACGGACTGGGCGTCACCAGCAGCCTGCCGATGTAAATGGACGTCTTCGCCGGCGCCACATGGATGACCGCGTACGGATCGGGGGCCTGCGCCGCCCGGCTGGAGGGCAGTGGCAGGGCGGCAGCCAGGAGAAGGATCCAATGCGAGCGCATCGTCGGAAAGTAGACCCCGCGACGGCCGGGGCAAGGTCAAGAACATCCGGGCGTGACAATTTCGCATTGCGCGGGACGGCGCCCCCGGGTCATTCGTTATCCCATGGCCAAAACCTCCCAGCCCACTTGGGGCGGCCGCTTCGGGGCGGCCCCGGCGGAATTGATGCTGCGCTTCAGCGAGTCGGTTTCCCACGACCGGCGCCTCGCACCGTACGATGTCGCCGGAAGCAAGGCCCACGCCGCGATGCTGGCACGAAAGGGACTCCTCACCCCCCGGGAGCGCGACCGGATTTCGGCCGGGCTCGACCGGATCCTTGCGGAAATCCTGAAAGGGACGTTCACGTGGGATCCCCGGCTTGAGGACGTCCACATGAACCTGGAGCAGGCGCTCACCCGCCGTGTGCCCGAGGCGGCGAAGCTCCATACTGGACGGAGCCGGAACGACCAGGTCGCGACCGACATGCGCCTTTTCCTCAAGGCCGCGTGCGCAGGCCTTGGCGAAAAACTGCGGCTGGCCCAGCTTTCGATCCTAGCGGCCGCCGAGGCATGCAGCGGGGTGATCCTCCCGGGCTACACCCACCTCCAGCGGGCCCAGCCCGTCCCGCTCGCCCACCACCTCCTCGCCTGGCTCGAAATGCTGGAGCGGGATCGCGGGCGCCTCGCCATCGTGGCAGACCACGCCAATTGGAGCCCTCTCGGCTCCGGCGCCCTCGCCGGCACGACGCTGCCGATCGACCGGGAGTTTGCGGCGAAGCTCCTTGGATTCACCGACGCCGCAGGGCGCCCGCAGGTGACCCGGAACTCCATGGATGCGGTCGCCGACCGCGACGTTCATATCGAGTTTTCCGCCGCCTGCGCGCTTGCCGGGGTCCACTTCTCGCGGATCGCCGAGGACCTGATCCTGTGGAGCAGCGTGGAGTTCGGCTATGTCGACTTGCCGGATGCGTTCTGCACGGGCTCCTCGCTCATGCCCCAAAAGAAGAACGCCGACGCCTGCGAGCTCCTGCGAGGGAAGTCGGCGCGGCTCCAGGGAGGGCTTCACACGCTCCTGGCCCTCACCAAGGGCCTTCCTCTCACCTACAACCGGGACCTGCAGGAGGACAAGCTGCCCGTGTTCGACGCGCTCGACCAGACTGCACTCTGCGCCGAAGTCCTTGCCGGCGTTGTCGGCGGGATGAAGGTGAACCGCGGGCGCTGCGCGGCGGCCGCCGCGGACCCCCTTCTCCTCGCGACCGACCTCGCCGACTACCTGGTCCTGCGGGGCGTTCCCTTTCGCGAGGCCCACCATGTCGTCGGGAAGCTGGTTGCGCTGGCGGCGAAGAGGTCGGTTCCCCTGGACAAGCTTTCCCTCGCACAGGTGCGCTCGGTGCATCCCCGGTTTGGAGCGGACTGGGCGAAGGTGTTCAACCTCGGTCGGGGCCTTGCGAGGCGCAAGGGCACGGGCATGCCGGGGCCGTCCCAGGTGGGCCGGCAGATCCTTCGCTGGAAGAGGCTCCTGAGGGCGGGTTGATGTCAAAGATCCGCATCCTGCCCGACCGGGTCGCCAACCAGATCGCCGCAGGGGAGGTCATCGAGCGGCCCGCTGCCGTCGTCAAGGAGCTGGTCGAGAACGCCCTCGATGCCGGGGCCTCGCGCATCGAGGTGGAGTTCAGGGACGGCGGCCGGACCCTCATCCGGGTGGAGGACGACGGGGAGGGGATGGGGCGCGACGATGCCCTGCTCGCGCTCGAGCGCCACGCGACCAGCAAGATCGCCGAGGCCGGCGACCTGGACCGCCTTGCGACCTTCGGTTTCCGCGGCGAGGCGCTTCCGTCGATCGCCAGCGTCTCCCGCTTCACCCTCCAGACGAGGACCGCGGAAAGCGATGCGGGCACCGAGGTCCTTGTCGACGGGGGCCGGATCCTGGACGTTCGCGCCTGCGGCCGCCCCGTCGGAACGCGGATCGAGGTCGAAAATCTATTCCACCCGGTTCCCGCGCGGAGAAAATTCCTCAAGACGGACCGGACCGAGGCAGCCCACATCGTCCAGTGCGTCCGGCTCTACGCCCTCGCCAGCCCCGGGGTCTCGTTCGCCCTGACGGAGGACGGCCGGACTGTCTTCCGTTCCCCGCAATGCCCGGGACTCGCCGAACGGGCAGCCGAGATCTTTGGACGACGCAGTGCCGCCGGTCTTTTGCCCATCGATGCGGAGGAGCCCGGCCTGAGGCTTCGCGGGCTTGTCTGCGCCCCGGGCGGAGGGAGCCAGACGCGCCACGACATGCTTGCCTTCGTCAATGGGCGGCCCGTGGACAGCCGGGCAATGAACTTCGCCCTGATCGAGGCTTTCCAGGAGATGCTGCCCCTTGGGCGCTTCCCCCAGGCGTACCTCTTCCTCGAATGCGACCCCGCGGCGGTGGATGTCAACGTTCACCCGGCCAAGAGGGAGGTGCGCTTCCGCAACGAGCCAG
>Ga0302319_10001418_pt1 | contig 53427 bp, 48 predicted proteins | sample Bog_T0_2_FD_203319 | JGI IMG/M metagenome (GOLD analysis project Ga0302319, IMG submission 203319) | Peat permafrost microbial communities from Stordalen Mire near Abisko, Sweden - Bog_T0_2 | ecosystem: Environmental > Terrestrial > Soil > Wetlands > Peat | place: Sweden: Abisko, Stordalen Mire...
GCTGCGCCGCGTGCCAGGGCAGGCAGCTCGGATACCGCACGGGCACGATGTATTCGAGCTACACCGCGGCCAGCATCGCCCGCGAGTACGCCCTGGCCGACAAGGACAGGGTGAACCTCGAGGGGGCGCTCACCTGGGCGTTTGAGTTCGAGGACCAGCCCTACTTCGCCGGGCAGCGGGTGCTCTCGACCAACGGAATCGACCTGCCCGTCCTTAACGTGTTCCGCCTGCTGAGCAAGATGGGGGGAGACCGCATTGCCACCGTGAGCACCGGCCAGATCGCGCTCGAAGAGATCATGAGGGACGGGGTCCGGGGCGCGCCGGACATCGGCGCAATCGCGAGCCTTGAGGGCGGCCGGCTGAGCGTTCTCCTGTGGCACTACCATGATGACGACGTCCCCGGGCCCGATGCGCACGTCGGCCTCCACCTTAAGAACCTTCCGCCTTCAGCCGGCATCGCGCGCGCCGTCGACTACAGGATCGACGAGACGCACAGCAACGCGTTTACGACGTGGCAGGCGCTTGGGAGCCCGCCCGCGCCGAGCCCGCAGGAGTACTCAAGACTGCTGGCCGCCGGACACCTGGCGACAATAGACGACGTCCCCGCGGAGGTGACGATCAGCGGCGGCTCAGCCGCCTTCGAGATCGCGCTTCCCCGAAAGGCCGTATCGCTCGTGGTCGTGGACTTGAGGAACTAGGCCCCCAAGTCCCGACCCGCGACGTGGGCCGTCACGGGACATCGTAGACCTCGACCAGCGCAACACCGGTGTCGGTCGCGGTGCCCGCGGCCCCGGCCACCTGGACGGTGTACCCGCCGGGAGGCAGTGTCACAACCAGGGCCGAGTCCGCGCTAGCCGGATTAGTCCAGGAGAACGCGCCGACGGAGGCCGCCGTGTTTGCGATCACCGTCCCGCCGCCCCACCCCGTGTTGCTCACCAGTTCGGTGGAGCTGCCATCGGGGTTGCTTTGGTAAAGCGAGAGCTCAGGGTCGGGCAGCGTGCCCGTGACGCCGAAGGGAACGAGCGCGGGCCCCGAGGCGCGGATCAGAAGCGTCTTGGCGGTCGTGCCGCCGATCACGATGCCAGCGATCAGAATGTTGCTCTGGGTGCCCACCTGGACGCGCGCCGAAATATTGACGATTCTCGGGGAGGCCGGGGTGTAGGTACCCGGCGGCGTCGCGTCGTAAACTTCGGCAAGGGCAACCCCGGTGTCACCTGACGCGCCGGCAATCTGGGCCGTGTAGCCTCCCGACGCGAGCGAGGGCACGTAAAGGGCCGAATCAGCGCTCGCGGGGTTGGTTAACGCAAACGCGCCGACCGCCGAGTCCTCAGCCGTGATGGACGCGTTGCCGCCCCACCCGTTGTTGGTGAGGAGCAGCGTGGAGCTTCCATCGGGATTGCTTTGGTAGAGCTTCAGCTCCGGATCGGGCAGCGTTCCGCCGACACCGAAGGGGATGAGCGCCGGCCCGGTCCCGCGGATCAGGACGGGCTCCGTTCCCGACGTGCCCTCTCCCCCGCTCACAAACCCGGCGATAAGGATGTTGCCTCCGGTGCCAACGCCCGCGCGACACGAGATGTTGATCAGCCTGCCGGGGTCCGTGGTCGTGGTCACGGTGAGCGAAGCCGAGGCGCTTGTGGTGGTTCCCGCCGGGTTTGAAACTGCGCACGTGTAGCCCCCTGCGTTCGAGAACGTGGCTCCCTTTATAAGCAGGGTCTGGGAGGTGGCCCCATAGATGTCGCCCCCGTTGGAGAGCGGGCTCCCGTTGAAAAGCCACTGGTAGGTAGATGCCGCGGTCGCCTCGACATGGAAGACGACCGTGCTCCCATTGGCAATGTTGTGGGTAATGGGCTGCTTGGTGATTGTGGGCGGGTTTGAGCTGGCGGCCCCGATCGTGAGCGTGGCCGCGGTCGAGGCGGCCAACCCGCCCCCCGTCGCCACGACCAGCTGATAGCTGCCCGCATCCGCCGCCGTTAGATTATTGATCGTGAGCGAACCGCCGGGTCCAAGGATGTACTTGCTTCCGTTCAGGCTGACGAACTGGCCGTTGTAGGTCCAGAACCAGTCCGTAGCCGCGGGCTCCTGGCTCGAGCCGAACGACACGCTGGGGGTGAACGTGGCGCTCCCGCCCAATGGACCGGTCTGGTTCGCCAGGGTTCCGTTCACCGTCGGCGCCGCGATCGCGGTGGGCGACTTGGCGACGATATAGAAAATCGTGGTGTTGATATACAGCTGCACCGACGCCGCCCCCGGTATGGTCGTGGTGTCGAGCGCGCCCACCGTGTCGAACGAGATCCCGCACTGGTAGACATACCCGGGGGTAAGCGTGTTTGCCGGAATCGTGAAAGAAGTGAAGGGTGTCGAGGACGTCGTCGTCCCGTTGCCGACGGCGAACGTGGCATACTGCTGCTTGAGGTTCACGTTGTCCTGTCCGGCGCTATTGACCTGGATGCTCATGTAACCTGCGACGCCCGCCGTAGCGTACTCGGCAAACGGCGAGATCGTCAGGGTGGCCGCCGTCGTGGGATCCACGACGAGGACGCCACTCTGCCAAGTTCCGTTCGTCACCTGCGGTATCGAAGCGGGGTAAAGCGGCGAACCCAGGGTGTAGGTGAGCTTGGGCTCCCCGGCCAGGCTCAGTTGGTAGGCGCCGTTTGGATAGGTGGCCTCCAGGCTCGCTTCCGACGCGAACCCATCGTCGAGCAGGTCGCCATTCCCGGCATTCGCGGCGAATGCCTCGGGAAGAGAGACCGAGGACCCGCCCGGAATCGTCAGGCTCCCGCTCCCCGACCCGCTCACGGAGAACGCGTAGGGAAAGGCCGTGGCGGCCGTGGGGGTGCTCCCGCTCGTCTGCGCATAGAAGTGCTGCTTGAATATGCCCACGGCGCTCGTGCTTGCCAGGGCCTCGGGTGCGAAAAAAAACGCGGCTGAAAATGCCGCGGCTAGAAGGGTGCAACGGGTCCGTTCGGGGGTGCTCATGGCTTGGAAAGTGAAACTGAAAACCAGGTCCCATCCACCCCAATCCAAAAACCGTCCCCGGAGAGGCGCGGGATCTTCGAACGGGATGCTCCAAATTTATCAAAACCCTGTCAATATCTTGCGATAAGGCATATCCTCCTCCAATTAAATGGCATATGTTCCGATCAATCGAAAACTCGCACCCGGTTGGCGTGCCCTGGATGTCGCTTGGCCCGAAAAAAGGATTGGGGCCGAATTCCCTAGGAACTTTGAGTGTGACTGTTAGTCCTTACTGAGCCGTGCCCAGAATCAGATGCCTACCCCTGCCCTCAGGAGTCAACGCCCTCACCCTCTCCCTGGTACTTCTCGTGGCAATGCCGAGACCCTCGGCACGGGCGGACGGGTCCATAGACTATAAATTCGAGGACTACAGCGAGACCGGCGGGCGCGTCGGCGTCCACACCCAGGGTTTGATCGCAACCCAGGATCTTCCGGACGCCTTCAAGATCAGCGCGACGGCGATCAACGACGCGATCGCGGGCGCCACCCCCACCGGCTTGCCGGCACCCGTGGGATCCGACCAGGTGCCCCTTGCAGAGCTCCACGACCACCGGAAGGCCTGGGAGACCGACCTCTCAAAGCAGATCGACGCCGTGAATATCTCGGTCGGCTACGCGGACAGCCGCGAGCACGACTACATCTCCCAGGGCTGGTCCGTGAACACCCTCACGGACTTCAACCAGAAGAACACGACCCTCCTGCTCGGCGTGGCCGGGCACGAGGACCAGGCGGAGACCTTTTACGACGACCCCCAGCTCTACGTGAAAAGGCACTCGTACAGCGCGATCCTCGGGGTGACCCAGCTGATCGACCCCCGAACCTTCGTGACCGTGAACGTCACCTGGGGACGCGACGTGGGCTACCTGAGCGACCAATACAAATTGGTCGAGAAGGACGTCGAGCTCGTGCCGGGATCGTTCTTTCCGCTGGTGTTCCACGAGAACAGGCCCGACGAGCGCAATTCCGGCGTCGTGTTCGCCTCGTTGAACCGCGCCTATCCGGCGCTAAAGGGGGCGATCGAGGGGAGCTACCGTTTCTACGCGGACACCTATGGCGTCCGCGCCAACACCCTCGAGTTAAAATGGCTCCAGAAGCTCGGGAACAACCTCGTCCTGGCCCCCGATTTCCGCCTGCACGGGCAATCGCCCGCCAATTTCTACCATTACGACCTGAACACAACGGACATCGTGCCCACCTACACGCCCGATCCAAGCGGCCCGGCGTATTCATCGGACTACCGCCTCTCGTCCCTCCTGGCCGTCACCTACGGCGTGAACCTTTCGTGGAAGCCGAGCGAAAGGCTCAAGCTCACCCTGGACTACAGCCGCTACAACATGCGGGGGACGGACGGCGCCACCCCGCAGAGCGCCTATCCGCAGGCGAACATCTATTCGGCGGGGGTCCAGCTCTCCTGGTGACCCGGCGATCCCCATGAATCCTCCGGCCCCCGCCCCCATACAGGGTAACTGCGGCACCCCCGCGCTCGTCTCGTGATCCCGTTGAAGCAGCTCCTGCGCATCGCCCCCATGCTCGCCGGCCTGGCGCTCGGAACGGTCTCCCATGCCCAGGTTAAGGTGGGCGACCTGTTCCCAGAGGTTAAGGGCCCGCAGGACACCGCGGCCCCCTCCATCGGAGGAGCGGTGACGATCGTCGACTTCTGGGCGTCCTGGTGCGCGCCGTGCAAGGCGTCGTTCCCCGCCTACGCCCGCCTGAACGCCGCCTACGCCTCCAAAGGGCTGTCGATCCTCGCCGTCAGCGTTGACGACGACCCGGCCGCCTACGCCCGCTTTGTCGCCCGGTTCTCGCCGCCGTTTGCCGTACTCCTTGACCGCGGGCACCTCCTAGTCCGGCAGGTGAGCGTGCCGACGATGCCCACCTGCTACGTCATCGACCGGCACCGGCGCATCCGCTTCATCCATGCGGGCTACCGCGGAGCGGAGACGGACAAGGCCCTGCAAAAGGAAGTGGAACTCCTGCTCTCGGAGACGTAATTGCCCTGCCTCCAACCCATGAAAGCCAAGATCCCCACCGCCGTAGCCCTTGTCGCCGTTACCCTAGGCACGCTCTGCACCGGTTGCTCGACCGCACCGGCCGTCCGCGTCCACCCCTGGGAGCGGGGGCTCCTTGCCGATTCCATCATGGACCCCAACCGCGACGCCCTGGGTTCCGCCATGATGGACCACGTGACCTCCTCCCGAGAGGCCGCCTCCGGAGGGCGCGGCGTGGGCGGCGCGGGCTGCGGGTGCAACTGAGGCTCCCCGTGCCCCCCTTTGAACGCAACGGCACTTCCCGCGTCCATCACGAATCGAAACAATATGACACGACGTTATCTGGTGTGGGTTAGGCTCCAAGGTTTGCGCTTCCCCGCGCTCGCGCTCGTTGCGCTCCTGCAGCGCTCCCCTGCCGTCAGGGTTGCCCTTGGGTTTGCCGACTACGTCCTCGAATCGCCCGCGGGCGCACTGCTGAAATCGGCAGCGGCCTCGGTCGCGGCCCTGGGCGCAGTCGACTCGGTGGCCGGAGCCTCCTCCACGGGGCTCGCCTACACCTACACGCTGACCACGGGCACCCCCGGGCACCCGTCTCCGTATTCAGTCGTCGTCAACACGGCCATCCCCCAGGTGGCGTTTGTCCTCGAGTCGAGCCCCGCGCAGAACCCGCCCCAGTCGTGGGCGATCGCGGGAAACATTCCCCCGGGGCTGCAGTTTGGAAACAGCACCGCCGCGGTGTCGGGCACGGGAGGCTTGGTGAACCTGGCCAACCCCACGCTGTTTGGCACGCCCACGACCACAGGCACCTACAAGATGATCCTGCAGGCCTACCAGCTTACGGGCGGCGGGGGCTATTACTCCACCGTCTTCAACTACGAGGTGGTCGTGACGCAGGCCCCGGAGCCGCCGGCCTTCACGACGGAGCCCGCCAGCCTCACGGTGCCCGAGGGAACAAATGTGGTGTTCTCCGTGGTGACCTCCGGAGCGCCCGAGCCGACCTACCAGTGGACCTTCAACGGCCAGCCGATCTCCGGGGCCACCTCGGCCTCGCTCGCGATTGGCGGGGTGGGCACCATAAACCAGGGCAACTACGCCTGCGTCGCTACCAACTCGGTGTCGACGGTGACTAGCTCCACCGCCACCCTCACGGTGCTCGCCGCGACCCTCCCGGCGTTCAACGTCCAGCCGAGCGGTCAGACCGTGGGCTCGGGCGCCACCGTTGTCTTCAAGGCAGCGGCCACGGGGAGTCCTGTTCCCACCTACCAGTGGATCTTCAACGGAAGCCCGATCCCAGGAGCCACCGGCCAAACGCTGATTGTGAACGGGGCAACGGCCGCAAATGGGGGAGCCTACACGTGCGTGGCGACGAATTCGGTCGGAAGCACGGCGAGCAGCGCGGCGGTGCTCGCGATCAGCCCCACCCAGGACCTTGGAAGGTTGGTCAACATCTCTTGCCGCGCCGGAGTGGGCACGGGGGCAAACATCCTGATCGCCGGCTTTGCGAGCGGAGGGCCCGGGACATCCGGGACCCAGCCCGTGCTCATACGCGGCACGGGGCCGGGTTTGACGGCATTCGGGGTCGGCGGCGCACTTCCCGATCCGGCGCTCTCGCTCTATCAGGGATCGAGCGTTGTCTCGTCAAACACCGGATGGGGTGGAAACGCAACGATCGTCGCCGAGGACGCCGCCGTGGGAGCGTTCGCTCTAAATGCGAGCAGCAAGGATTCCGCACTCTTTAATCAGAATCTCGCACCCGGGGCGTACACCGCGCAGATCGTGGGCGCCTCGGGCGACACCGGCGTGGCTCTCGCCGAGGTCTATGATGCCACTCCCAAGGGCGCCTTTACGCCCACCTCACCCCGCATCACGAACATATCCGCGCGCGTCCAGGTGGGCACCGGGGGCAACATCCTGATCGCAGGCTTCGTCGTGGGGGGTTCGACCTCCAAGACGGTGCTCATCCGGGCCTCCGGTCCCGCCCTGGTGCCGCTCGGCGTCACCGGGACGCTCGCCGACCCGCAGCTGACTCTCTACAGCGGCTCGACGGTCCTTGCCTCCAACAGCGGCTGGGGCGGGGATCCCGCGATCATCAGCACCGCCGCCTCGGTCGGCGCATTTACCTGGAACGACGCCTCTAGCGCGGATTCCGCGCTCCTCGTGACCCTGCCTCCGGGCGCCTATACCGTCCAGGTGGCGGGCGCAGCGGGAACAGCCGCCGACACGGGCATAGCCCTGGTCGAGGTGTACGACATTCCCTGACCGCAGGAGCGGGTCTCAGCCCGAAGGCCGCTGGAAGAGCGCGTCGAGCGCCTTCAGGTTCTTTAGCCGTGGCGCAAGGGGGGCGCCCAGCGCAACAGGCGGTGTTCGGGGAGCCTCCCCCCGCGCGGCAGGCGCTCCCTGTGACGCCAGGGCCTTCACAAGCTTCACCCGGGACACGGGGACCGCGGTGCCCAGCTCCTGCGCAAAGAGGCTCACGCGGAACTCCTCGGCAAGCCAGCGGATTTCCCCGCCCGCCTTCAGGGCCGCCGCCTCCAGGGGGGCCAGCTCCCGCGCCCTCTCGTCGTCCCGCGCAGGGTTTTGGCGCCGCCTTGCCGCCCGCAGCTTCATCCCCTTCAGGTAGCGGGGAAAATGGCCAAGCTGCGGAAACGCGGTGTCCCTGAGGAAATCCGCGGGCACCAGGCGCGCCACGTCCGCCGCCATTCCCGGGTAGGGGTTCTTCTCGACCAGAAGCTCCTGCCTTAGGGTGGCAATCTCCCTTATGAGCGCCACAAGCCGGGGCACGATCCCGCGCAGGTCCTCTCTTGCCTTCGCGACAGCGGAGGCAAACGACGCCTCGGAAAGGGGATCCACCGGGCGACCACAGGCCCATGAGCGCAGGCAATGGTAGGCGTCCTCCCGCAATTCCTCGGAGGGCTTCAGCATCGCAAGCGTGGCCCCGAGGTCGCCGAGGGCCCGAAGGTCGCGGTGCAGCCATGCGAGGTCGTTTCGCAGCTGCAGCTCAAAAAGCGCGGAGAGTCCGCGGGCGCCCGCCGCCCGGGCCTCCTCGGGGGTCCTGAAGAGCCGGAGCGCCACGCCCTGGGCCTCAGCCTTGAGTGCGGGATAGCCGTACACGCACACGCCCGCCTTCTCCGTTATGGCGACACGATCGGCAATGGCACCGAATGCCCACGAGGTCTGGCATGGTTTTTCAAACCGGGCGCGCGCGGCCGACCAGGCCTCGGGATCCTCCCTATGGAGCTCCAGGGCGCCCGTCCGCTCCCTTAGCCTGAGGCCGTCCATGACCGGGCCCAAATCCCTGCCGGAAGCCAGCTCGCCCCCGTTGTCATCCTCCACCCTGATGCGCACCCTAAGCCGGTCGGGCAGCGGCTTCGCGGTCCAGGCCGCGAAGGGAACGGCGATCCCGTATTGTTCCCCGATCAGGTCCCGCAGCACCGCCAAGAGCGTGAGCGTCCGCCCCGCCTCGCGCCTGCGCTCCAATAGCCTCGCGGAAAGGGCACGAGCCGTGTCGGCGAGCGGGACAAAGGACCGGCGCTGCTCCTTTGGGAGGGCCCGCAGGTAGTGCTCCACCTTCTCGGCAAGATGTCCCGGGACGGCCCAGTCCAGGTCGGCCTCGGTGAGCGAGCCGGCCTGCCGCACGTTCACGGTGAGCGTCACCCCGTCGTCCTCCCTGCCCGGCTTGTAGGCGTAGTGGAGCGGGATCGCGCGGTTCTCGATGGGGACGGCCTCCGGGAAGTGCGCCTCGTCCGGCGCCTCGGCGGCCGGGCCGCGGAGATCCTCCTCCTCCATCATGAGGAAACGCGGTTCGTTCGCCCGGCGTTCCCTGACCAGGGCAACCAGGTCACCCACAGCCGAGATGTTCTCCAAGCGGGCCGAATAGAACCTAGCCGCGGCCTCGTCAAGGCCGAGGTAGGCGCTGTCCCTCAGCCGTGTCAGCGCCGACTCAAGCCTCTCCCTGAGCCCCCTGTTGTGGGCCAGGAAGTCGAACGGCCAGGTGACGGTGTCGTTCACCAGACCCTCGCGTATGAAGATCTCGGTGGCGCGCGCCGGGTCGATCGGCCCGTAGCTCACGGACCGGGCGTCGACCTCCAGCCCGTAGAGCCGGGTTTTCTGTTTCACAAGGACCCGGCCGGACTCCGCGCTCCAGAACGGCTCGCTGTGGGAGACACTGAGGAGGTGGGCCCCTATCTCGACCACCCATGCAGGGTCCAGGCGGGCGCAGGTGCGCGCAAACATCCGCGTGGTCTCCATCACCTCGGCGGCCATGATCCACCGGGGCGCCATGTCGCGCTTCTTCGAGGGCGCCTTCCCGGCGCGGGCCGCATTTTCGGGACCCGCGGAACCCTTCCTGTGGAGCACCGACCCCGGGAACAGCACGACCCGGCGGTCGTGCGCCGCGCGGTACCCGCCGTTCTCCTCGTCCCGGTGGGCGATGTTGCCGAGGAGGCCGGCAAGCACGCTCCGGTGGATCGCCCGGTAGGCGGGTGTCCCAAAGTCCATCGAACGGTCCGCGTTCGGGCGCAGGCCGTCGAAGACCGAGGGCGGCCTCGCCTCCGTGTCCCTGCCGAGCACCTCCGAAATCTGCGCGTGGACATCCCGCCATTCGCGCATGCGGATGTAGCTCAGGTGGTGGGAGCGGCAGAAGGCCCTGAGGCGCGACTGGCCCATCGACTCGACCTGGGTGTGGTAGGCGTCCCAGATGTTCAGGAGCGTGAGGAAGTCGGAGTCGGGATGCGCGAACTTGCGGTGCGCCGCATCCGCCTGGACCCGCTTCTCCTCCGGGCGCTCGCGCGGGTCCTGGATGCTGAGTCCCGACGCAATGACGAGGACCTCGCGGACGGCCTTCTCCCGCCTGGCCTGGAGGATCATGCGACCGGCGGTGGGATCGACGGGAAGGCGGGCGAGCTCGCGGCCGATCGGGGTGAGCTCATGGGCCGCACCGGGCTCAAGCGCCCCCAGTTCCTCCAGGAGGAGGTAACCGGCCCTGACGGCCTTGGGCGCAGGGGGCCCTATGAAGGGGAACGTCTCCACGTCTCCCATCCCGTTGGCCTTCAGGCGCAGGATCACGTCCGCCAGGTTCGCCCTTTGGATCTCAGGCTGCGTGAACTCAGGCCGCGCCAGGAAGTCCTCCTCCGAGTACAGGCGCACGCACACCCCATCCGCCACCCGGCCGCAGCGGCCCTTCCGCTGGTCCGCGCTTGACCTTGAAACGGGCTCTATCGGGAGCCTGCGTGTCCTGGCCTTAGGGGAATAGCGGCTGATGCGCGCCAAGCCGGTGTCCACGACGTAGCGGATGCCCGGGATCGTGAGCGAGGTCTCGGCAATGTTGGTCGCCACCACCACCCTGCGCCTCTGGCCCGCGGCGAAGATCCGCCGCTGCTCGTCATTGGTGAGGCGGCCAAAAAGGGGGATCACGTCCCAATCCCTCAGGCGGCCGGCCAGGGCCTCGCACGTTTCCCGGATGTCCCGCTCGCTCGGCATGAACACCAGCACATCCCCGGACCCCGAGTCGCGGGCGATCCGCTCCGCGCTCTCGATGGCCCCGTCCACGTAGTGCATGGCCTCCGCACGGGACCCTCCCTCGTCGCCCTCCGCGGCGTCGTTCCCTAGGCGGTCCAGCGGAAAGTAGACGACCTCGACCGGGAACATCCGGCCCTCGACCCGGATCACGGGGGCGTCGCCGAACGCCCTGCTGAATTCCCCGGTGTCGATCGTCGCCGAGGTAACGATGATCTTCAGCTCGGGCCTTCGGGTGCGGAGGACCCGCAGGTGGCCTAGCAGGAAGTCGATGTTGAGCGACCTCTCGTGCGCCTCGTCGATCACGATCGTGTCGTATTCGCTCAGGAGCGGGTCGCCCTGGGCCTCTGCAAGGAGCATCCCGTCGGTCAGGAACTTGACCACGGTGGCCGGCGTCGTGTTGTCGCTGAACCTGACCTTGCAGCCTACCTCCCTTCCCCAGGAGACCCCCATCTCCTCGGCGATCCTCCTGGAAAGCGAGAGGGCGGCCACGCGCCGCGGCTGGGTGCAGGCAATCCTGCCGCGGGTGCCCCTGCCGGCCGCCAGGCACATCTTCGGGATCTGCGTCGACTTGCCTGATCCGGTCTCCCCAGCCAGGACAATCACCTGGTTGCCCGCGATCGCGTCCACAATCTCCGGTGCCCTGGCGCTGATCGGCAGCTCGGGTGCGAACTCGATCCGGAAATTAAAACGCGGATCCAGCGGGCCGGCGGAGATGTGTCTCGTGTGTTTTGCCAATTGGGAGCGGCTAGGTTCATCAGCCGCCGGGACGTTGACAACCCTTAGCGAGCCCGCGCTCATCGCCCTGACCCGGTCCCCTAGGGCGGCGCGTAGCCGAACGTTGCAAATATCTCCCGGGCTGCCGGCCCTTGAAGAAAATCGAGGTACCGGCGGGCTGCGGGGCTTGCGGCCCCGCGCGTCGTGAGGACGCCTCCCTGCAAAATCGGATCATAAAGCCCCTCCGGGACCTCGATCCAGGTCCCCTTCTCCTTAAGCTTCGGTGAAAGCACCAGGGAGAGGGCGACAAACCCCGCGTCCGCGTTGCCGCTCGACACAAACTGTGCCGTCTGGGTGATGTTTTCACCATAAACGAGCTTAGACTGGGCCACACCGGATAGGCCGAGTCGCGCAAGGGCCTGCATCGCAGCCCTGCCGTAAGGGGCAGTCGCAGGATTGGCAATCGCCAGCTTCACAACCGCGGCATCGCGCACGACAGACTCGACGGAAGGGAGGCTGGAACGGGGCTTGGTGGTCCAGAGGACAAGTCGTCCCCGAGCAAAAGCAGCAAGACTCGACGCGTCGGCCCCTCCCGCCTGAATTAGTTTCCGCGGGTACTCCATGTCCGCGGAAAGGAACACGTCATAGGGGGCGCCGTTCTTTATCTGCGCGACCAAGCTGCCGGACGCTCCAATCTCGCTTGTCACAGCGATGCCCGGGCTCTCCTTGGCGAACGCCGCGTTCAGCGGCTCGAGGACATAAACCAGATTGGCCGCCGCAGCCACGGAAACACCCTCGGCGCCTGCCCGCTGGGCAAGGGCCAGAATGGTGAGCAGAATTAGGCTCTTTCCGGGGAACCTTTGCATGAATGAGGCGCCTTGATCGACCTGTGTTAGTTCTCCTCTTCGGATACTCGGGCTAAAGTCCGCGCCTTAGCGCCTCGAGGCCCGCCTTGGACACCTCGACGTCGTCCGCCGACTTGCCGCCGCTAAACGCCGCGATGGCATAGCCCGTCGCCGTGCGGGCGATGACGCCCCCTTCCCACCCAAATTCCCCGGTCATCGGCGGACGCCCCGCGTGGCCGCTGTTGCAGTGCGAGTCGACCATCTCCGTCGCCTTGGCATAGGCGATCGCCAGCAGGTTGGCACCCTTGTTTCCGGGGGCTGGGTCATCCTTCATCCGCCCCACGACAACCATCTTGGAGCTCCAGGACTGCGCAGTCTCTCCCTGGAAGAAGCCGACGACCGCCACACCCCCAATCTTGAGCTCGAGCGCCTTCTGTCTCATCGCGACAAGCGCCGTGTCAGCCGCTGCGTCAAAGCTCTTGGGGGTGCCGGTCGATGTGGGCGGCTCCTGGGCGAGCACCGCTGCTAGGCCAATGGCCGCCAGCATTGAGCCTCGGAGGGTGACATGGAACAGGTTCATTTTAAACATTGGCGGGGTAAATCCGATGTGCGCGGGGGCCGGTCTCAGACCCCGCACTCTTCGGAATTACGTCTAGCACGGGGCCTCGCGCTTCGCCAGCATTCTTGAGCCCCCATGCACACGCCGCCTTCGGGACCTCGCCCGCTCTCCAGCTTGGGCTTGCCGATTTAACGCCTGCCCTTCTCTCCAAAAAGCCCCCCAAATGACACCCGAAGAATTCAGGAAATCCGCAACCGGCACCAAGCCCGAGCCCCCAGACGGGATGAGTCCGGCGCTTCTGGCCCTTTGGCACGATGCGAATGGCAACTGGGAAAAGGCGCACGAGGTCGCGCAGTCCGACCCGACACGCGAGGGCTCCTGGGTCCATGCGTACCTGCATCGCAAGGAGGGCGACATCGGAAATGCAGGCTACTGGTACGCACGGGCCAGGAGGCCCGCGGCCGATGGCCCGCTCGAGGGCGAATGGACGGCAATGGTCCAAGAACTGGCGCCCAAGCTTGGTTCCGATTGACCCGCGTTTCGCGCGGTTTCCCATATATTTGGCTAAATGGTGTAAATATACGGGAATCCCGGTGCGCTGCTCCATTTTCCTGACTTCTCGGGTTTCGCCTTACTGGGTAGCGTCTTAGCCTCTATCGGACCAAGAGGTTTCGAGCAAACTGTCACTCATAGTCGCTCGACAGCGGTGGTAGGATCCGTGCGGATGAAGACGCACCGAAGAAAATGTGCGCAGGATCGGCTGGCGGCAGAGATCATCCGGCGGACCACCCAAGCGCGAAGAGTTATCGGCCGCCTTCGCCCATTCTTCAATAATCTCGTCGACACTCTGGCCTACGAGGCATGGCAGAAGGATGAGTTTCCCGCCGACTGCCTACCCGCTTATCGCCGGATGGCGGAGCTTGAGCTCCTTGCCAGCCGTCACGTGTCACATGGAACGCGCCGAGCCTGCAGGAAGACCCTCGGCCCGGCGTAGACGATTCACACGCCCGGAAATGGACCCTCTTTCGTCAAAGCGCATTCTCGTTGTCGACTACGATCCGGTGGTTCGCGGGCTCATGGTCGTAGCCCTCCAGGATGCAGGCCACAGCGTCGAGACCGCTGCCGATGATGCCGTGGCCTGCGACGCCATGCTGTCCAACGATTATGACCTGCTCGTGACCGACGATGTCATGGGCCGGGTGTCCAGCCTGGCCTCAGCACGGCAGATACAGGTGATAACATGCATCGACTACCTACAATCCTGATAGTGGACGACGACGAGGGGCACTCGATCCTTATCCGGCAAAGTTTGGCCGAGGTTGAACTCGAGAACGAGTTCGTCGAGTTCCGGGACGGCCAGGCCGTCCTCGATTTCCTATTCAAACCTCCGGCAAGGGGCGAACGGCAACCGACCAAGGTCCCCTTCCTTCTCCTTCTCGATATCCGGATGCCTAAGGTGGACGGCATCGAGGTCCTCCGCCGGATCAAATACGACCCACGCCTAAGGGCGCTACCTGTGATCATGCTATCTACCACGGACGACCCGGGGGAGATCGACCGGTGCCATAAGGCGGGCTGCAGCGCTTACGTCCAGAAGCCGGTCGACTACGATACATTTGCCGAGGTCGTTCGGCGCCTGGGATCCTTCATTAAGATCCTGACTGTGCCGCCGATTGCAGCCTGGTAGCTGCGATTGGCCGAGCACCGTCCCAAGAGGCGCGGGGACGCGTGAACGTGGGCTATGGCGCCTTTTGCCGAGTCTCGAATGAGCGGCTGTATCCAAACGCCGGGATAGCCACGGTATAGGAGGTGCCGTCGGGATTCACCGATAGCTTAATAAAATTTGCGTCGGCGTGATTCGGGTCGGAGGCGAAATTGGCTATGAGCTCCGGCGCCGTATTGTCCTCGGGATCCTCTTTCCTAAGGTTCTTGTGCACCTGGTACATCGCCTGGAGGCCCGGAGAGGATCTGAGCGCGGCAAGGGTGCTCTTTGCCGTCCCTTTCGTGGGGCCGTTATTCATCACGGAAACCGTGGGTGCCAGGCTATGGATGAGAACCGGATTGTTGCTGAAGCCCAGGCCGTGGTGGTCCACCTGGTAGACATCGACCTGCCCGACCCGATTGAGCGGGGTCACGACCTCCCCTTCCATGTTCCACGTGAGGTCGCCCCCGTCCCAGAATCGGAAAGGCCCAAAATCGAGAATCCATGCGCTACTGAGGTCGTTGTCGGTCGAGTCGAGGTCGTGGTGGGAATTTTCCGAGGCCAGCGGGTTTGGCTTCGTCCCGGGAGGCGCCTCGACGAATTTACCTCCGCTTGCGACGCACCGCATCGACACGAGGGCCCCGCCTGGCGTCGTACGAAGCGGGAGCACAAGGCCCGGAGTTACAAGGTTCCGCCCACCCGCGGCGAATGAACGGTAAGGACCGATCATCGACAGGAAAAAGCCGCCGGGGTTGTGGTCGGGGTCGTGCAAGGGGATACCCCGGTCGTAGACCTGCCCTATGGGCATGAGGGCCGCCAGCTGGGCAATCCCCCCAAAATGGTCCAGGTGGAAATGGGTCAGGATGAAAAAATCAATGCGGCTGAGGCCCGCAACCCCCGCTGCGACAGCGTGGATCCTGCCGGCATCGCGCGGTCCAGGGCTTCCCGAATCGATCAATATCGACTCTCCCTCTGGTGTTACGATCAAGGTCGCTCCCCCGCCCTCAACGTCGACAAAGTAGATATCCAATCGGTGGTCCGACGCGGAGGCGCCGGCGCGCGATGCCGCTAAGCCAACGAGCGCAAGGAGCACGATCCTTTGGTACGCTTTCAACGGGACCATCCCGGATGAAGACGCGCCCTTAGGCAAAGGAAAATCCACTTGGGCAAATCACCCATGCAATGGGGCACGGCCCCTCCTTTAGACCTCCTAGTGCTGGGGCTTGGACTCGCCGCCTGGCTTTTCCTCTTCGGCTTTGGCCTCGGCGCTCGCCCTGGCATCCGTCTGCGCTGAACTTGGGCGGGCCTCCACCGGAAGGGCTTCGGCTGGCTTTGCCTTCACCTCCGCGTTTCCTTGGGAAAGGGCGCGCGCCTTTTGATCCTCGCGGGTTTTTTCGTCGGCATTGGCCTTCCACGCGGCGACTGTCTTCGCCTCGGAGTCCGCCCTTGCCCGGGCCTGGGCGGCAGCCCGTGCCTTGGGATCCTCACTCGTGCGAGCCTCGGGCGCGGCGGGACGGGCAGGTTGCGCCGCAGCGGGCGCGCCCGGGGCGCGCGGGATAGCGTGAGCCGGAGTCCCCGGCCGGCCCGTCAACTGAGAACGATGGCGGCGCAGCTGCGGAGCTCTCCAGGAACCGTCACAGCCCGGCGATGGTATTACCCTGCTCGTGGCCGACCATTTTTACGAAGGCCTCCGCGGCCTTAACGCCCAGCTGCATTCCCCGGTACTCCTCCATGATCGCTTGATTTCCGGGAACGCCGAGTTGGTAGATCTCCGGCGGCCTTTGGCTCACGTGGCAGAACACGGCCCGTCGCTTCAGCTCCTGGACACTCGTGATGTCCACATAGTCGGTGGGGTGGAATGTCATCGTCTCGACCCCGGAGCCCACCTCGAAGAAATAGAGTTCAAATTTCACCTTTGCCCGCATCCAAGCCTGGATGGTGAGCAGGCTCGCGCACTGGTGATCCTTGTGTGAATCAATCGGCCAATGGACGAACACGAGGTCGGGTTGCTCTTCGGCAATCAGCTGCTCCATCCTGGCCACCCACTCATTGTTTACGACGGAGGCTCCGTCCATCTGGCCAGCGAACACGGCCTTCGCGCCAAGTATCTTGCACGCGGCGATTGCCTCTTCCGTTCGGATTGCCGCCGCCTCGTCGTGCGACTTTCCGTCAACGCCGGCCTCCCCGCGGGTGAAGTAGATATTCGAGACCGAATGCCCGGCAGCGGCAAACCTGGCCAATGTCCCGCCGGGGCCCGCCTCCGGGTCTCCCGGGTGGGCTCCCACGCAGACGATCTTCAGTGGTTTTGCACCCTTTGCACCTTCCGCGCGCAGGGGCGACTGGGTAAGGGAGAGCATGCCAAGGCCTGCTGCTGCCTGCTGGAAAAACGCCCTGCGCGATGAAGTCGTCATAATGGGGGTTTGCTGAGAACGGATCCCGACGATCCAGCAACGAGGGTGACGAGGCCCGCGCTGACGTCAACCGAGCGACCGGGGACGGTGATTCGACCGCTCGAAAGACAGCGAATCCACCCGCAGCGGCAGGAGGCCAAGCCGGGCATCCTGCAGAGCCTGCGCACCAAGCGCTGCCGTCGGGAGGCTTGTGGGACGGCCATCCCCTCTGGCCCGAGAAGCCCGTGGCTTTTCCTAACGGTCGGCTCCGCCGCCGGGAGAACCCGTGCGTCTCCACGATTCCACCCATCCCACGGCCGACCCGGGGTCGCCGCGCCCCAGCACACCGGGCCGGAGCTCCTCGGCCTCGCTGCTCGTGGCTTCGGCCTCGACCGGGGGTTGGCCCGCGACGTCCAGCGCAAACCGGATCTGGAGCCGGTGCCGGAGCGCGGCGTCCGGGAAGCGGTCCCAGTAGGGATGCTGCGGCGGGGGATAGAGCCAGGGCGCCTCGACCCGGACGCGGATGATGCCCTCCTTAGCCTCGATCGGCCGGGACGATGCCACGACCCTCGATCCCTCCTCAACAAGCTCCAGGCGGGCGTGGGTCGAGTCCGTCCGGACGAGCACGAGCTCATTGGAACGGTCCCTGCGCCCGGAGGAAAGGAGGGCGACGCCTCCTGTGCGCTCCAAAGGGGAAAGCCGAACGGTAAGCTCAAGGGGCCCGAACTCGATACCCCTCAGCTTGGTCCACCATAGGCTCGGGTAGTCCATCACCCGCGCCCACGCGCCGTAGACGACGGGACGGGTGAGCCTCATGATCCCGTCGTTGTCCATCGAGGCCAGCCAAACGAAGGCGACCGTCCAAAGGCCCGCGGCGACCGCGAGGGGCCGCAGCCAGCGGCGAAGGCGGCCCGGGGTCGCGAAGAGGTGGATGAGGCCAAGGCCCGCAAGGACGGTCCATCCCGACCAGAGTTCCGCCACGTATCTTGAGCCGGCCCCGCCCCACAGGAATAGGATTAGGGCCAAGAGGCCGGTCGTTGCAGCTCCCGCGGCGGCAAGGGTGTTGAACGCAGTGAAGGCGCCCCGCCGTTTCATCGCCGCGGCAAGGCACACGAGCCCCACTCCCTGCACCGGTATCGACGCTAGGGCGCCGTATACCTCGTCCACGCCCATGTAGCCGACGGGGCCGTCCAAGGGGAGGAGCGGGCGCACGAACGGGAAGAACGGGCTCGGGCTGTCAATCGAGACCAGGTAGGTGCGCGCATTGAAGAGCAGGTACCGCGGGTCGAAGAAGCGGAGGTTGCGGTAGTCGTCGCCCCAGAGCTGGTAGCTCTGGCCGAACTCGAGCCACCGCCCGAAGCGCACGTGGTTGTAGAGCAGGAGCGCCAGGCCCGCCAGGGTAACTATCCCGCTGGCGAGTGCGGCGCTAGACCACGGCCTCCGGGAATCCCCGAAATCCCCAAGCATGAGGAGCAGGATCGCCGCCGCGGCGAAAACGTAGGTGACCCTGCACCCGATCAGGAGCCCCAGCGCGATCCCCATGGCGAGGGCCCAGCGGCGCCCCCCCCCAGAGTCGCGGAACCTCCAGAGGAAGTAGAGCGCCCACCAAAGGCAGGCCACAGCGGAGATGATCGGCAGCTCCCAGAAGAGCGGCCTGCGGATCACGACGGGAAGCCACGAGGCGTGAGCCGCGAACGCGAACGCACCTGCGAGCAGGAGACCGGACGAATCCGGGTAGAGGCGGCGCTGAACAGAGCGAAGGAGCAGAGCGAGCGCGGCGAGCGCCGCCACCCCTGCAAGTCCCACGGCCACCCGCTGGGGAACCATGCGGCCTGTGAGGAGTCGCCAGGGAACCATGAGGACGACGGCCGGCGCCGGCCCGTAGTAGAGGTAGTAGTGTCCCTGGTACAAGCTCGCGTCCAGGAGCGTGCCCGAGACGCTCTGGCCGGGCTTGTAGGGGTCCTTTAGGGCGAGCTGGTCGCTTGGCGGATCGACGGACAGGTAGGTGTGCCCGGAGACAAAGCCCTCTGCCAGGTACTCGTAGTGGTGGCCGACGCCGTACCTGACACCGTCCCAAGGCGCGAAGGCTGCGGCCATCCGGAGGAACACGAAGGATCCGAACGCCACGGCCAGGAACAGGATTAGGGCTGGGTTGACTCTCTTCGGTGGCACGTGGGGATTGGGTCCGGGACGAACCGAACCGGGAATATTTCGACCAAGCGGCTGAGGTTGTCGAGGTTGCTCACGACGGCAAGAATCGTGCGCCGAGCTCGTTTTAAAGAATTGCCCGGAAGAGCGGTCGCGTGATCATGTGCAGCGGAAAGGTCCGCCTCCCAGCTCCCGGGCATTCGCCAACAAACGCCATAACGATGTGTGCCATCGCGAAGGATGCCGGTCTCAAGCCCGAGCAGTTCCGAGGACTGCAATAATAGGAATTCTTCAAAGACGCATTCTTGACGATGCTCCTACGCTTGGTCGACAACCACTCCCTCCCGTCTTGACCATCGCAACGATCGCCGCACCCACAGTTTCCCGTTCGAAGGTGCGCGTCATTTTTTTGCTATTCCTCGCCGCCTGCGTGCCCGGCACCCGGGCGGGCGAGATCGTTAACGACATCACGCAGTTAAATCCGATCAAGGTCGACCTGGTGGTCGCGCCACAAAGCGTCGAAGAGATATCCGCGTTGATCAGAAACTCGACGGGACCAATATCGATAGGCGGCGGCCGGAACAGCCAGGGGGGACAGACAGCGACGGAGAATTGCCTCCAGTTGGACATGCGAAGCTTCAAGAAAGTCCTAGCCCTGGACCCGATTAGGAAGACGATCACCGTCCAAGCCGGAATTACTTGGAGGGAAGTCCAGGAGGTGATCGACCCCTACAATCTCTCCGTCAGCATCATGCAAACGTACGCTAACTTTACGGTCGGCGGATCTCTCAGCGTCAACTGTCACGGCCGATATGTGAACGCGGGTCCGATTATCTTCTCAGTCTTAAGCATCAGGGTTGTCCTCGCTGATGGGAGCATCGTCGAGGCGAGCCCCACGACGCACAGCGACATTTTCTACACGGCGATCGGAGGATACGGGGGCGTTGGGGTGATCACAGATGCAACCCTATCCCTCTCGGACAACATAGCGGTCGAGCGCTCGAGTGAGGTCATGCCAATCCAAGCGTACAAGGCATACTTCCTCGGACACATACGGAATTCGCCCACGGCAGTGTTTCATAATGGTGACATTTATCCTCCGGCTTATGACACGGTCAGGGCCGTCACGTGGAGCCGGACCGAAAGACCGTTGTCGAACGACACTCGACTCACCGGCCTCAATGACAGCTATCGCCTAGAGCACGGAATGATCTGGATCATAACCGAGATGCCGTTCGGAAAATGGCTACGCCAGTATGTGATCGACCCGATCAGGTACATGAAACACCCCGTCGTCTGGAGAAACCACGAAGCCAGCTACAATACTGCGGAACTTGAGCCCCTCTCTCGCAAATACACGACCTACGTCCTCGAGGAGTACTTTGTGCCGACCGACAGGTTCGACGAATTCTGCCCGAGGATGGCCGAGATTCTGAACCGCCATCATGTGAACGTGGTGAACGTATCCATCCGACATTCCCCGAAGGATCCCGGCTCGGTGCTTGCTTGGGCCAAGACAGACGTCTTCGCCTTCGTCCTCTACTACAAGCAAGGAACCTCTTCGGACGACAGGGCCGAGGTTGGCGTCTGGACGCGGGAGCTGATTGGCGCGGCCGTTTCGTTGGGCGGAGCCTACTACCTCCCCTACCAGATCCATGCCACCCAGGAACAATTCCGGGCCGCTTATCCCCGCTTCGGTGAATTCGTTGCACTAAAGGAGCGGCTCGACCCGAAAAACAGGTTCCGGAACAAACTCTGGGATGCCTACTACCCCTTCGATGCCGTGCCGGCTCCGCGCTGATCGTCGCATAAGATTTCGGCGTAGACCCACTCAAAACGGCGGTGCGAGACAGCAAGGCCCCACATCCCCAGGAGAGTGACGCCACCACCTTGGGGAACTCATGCTGCCTTTCTGGGTTGCCCGCTTGCAGTTGGACAGCCGCAGCCTCAGCATCGCCTCATTCTCCGGGGCTTCTCCCGCCCGGCGGAACCGTAACGACCCCAACACGGACTATGAGCACCCCAGGAGCAGGCGGCGTAGGCACGTGGTGCCTCTTGATACTGGTGAGCGCGGTTGCACCCGCGGCCCTTTACGGGAGCGAAGCCCCGGCAGTGACTGACCCCGTGGCCCAGAGCGTGCGCTTTGACTCGCAGGAGCTGAGTGACAAGCGACCCTTCGGCGCAGTCCCGGCAGGGACCACCGTGGATTTTGTCCTGCATGCAAAGCCCGGCGTGAGCCGCGCCACGCTTGTCCTCGAGAAACGACACCTCGAGGGCGACCAGATTGTCCTCGAATACACCGAGGTCGCGCGCGTCCCGCTTGGGCCGTCGCCCGAGGGCGGCCTCCAAGCCTGGCGGGGGAGCTACACCTTCAGGGACGTGAGCGTATACGGCTACTACTTCGAGCTGATGATCCACGACGCCAAGTATGTCTACGAGAACAACGCCCAGAGGGTCTATTGGAGCAAGGAGCCGGGCGACAATGGCCTGGGTATGATCGCGGCGAGCCCGGGCAGCCCGAAGCAGATTGGCCGCTACAGGCACACCGTCTACCTGCCCGATTTCAAGGTTCCCGACTGGGCGCCCGACGCCGTGTACTACTACATCTTCCCGGAGCGGTTCCGCAATGGCGACCCGTCCCACCTGCCCAACCCCGCTGTCGACACCTACCATGGGTATCCTGTCGAGGTTCACCACAACTGGCTCGACAAACCCTGGAAGCCGCACAGCGGCGACGGCTCCGACGACATTCCCTGCAACGACTTCTTCGGCGGCGACATCGCGGGCATCATCGAGAAGCTCCCCTACATCGCCTCTCTGGGCGCGAACGCCCTTTACATAAACCCGATGTTCAAGGCCCCGAGCAACCACAAGTACGACACCGCCGACTACACCCAGATCGACCCCCACTTCGGGACCAACGCGGACTTTGCTCGACTGTGCGCGGAGGCCGCCAAGGTGCGGATCCGCGTTTTACCGGACACCTCCATTAACCACACGGGCAGCGAATCGATCTACTTTGACCGCTACGGAAACTATGGCGGAAAGGGAGCCTTTTCCGGAGGAAAAATCAACCCCTCCTCGCCCTACGCGGATTGGTACACATTCTACCCAGAACAAAAGAATCCGAACAAGCAGTACAAGGGCTGGGCCGGCGTCGATAGCATGCCCGAGGTCAACAAGTCCTCCCCCAGCTTTAGGGCCTTCATCTACGGCAACAGGGACGGCGTTATGGAGCAGTGGCTCGACCGAGGCGCCGCCGGCTGGCGCATGGACGTCGCCCCGTGGGTTCCGGACGACTTTTGGCGCGAGTGGAGAAAGGCCGTTAAACAGCACAAGCCCGACGCGCTGACCGTCGCCGAGAGCTGGTTTGACGCCAGCAAGTTCTTCCTTGGGGACGAGTTCGACTCGACGATGAACTACATTTTCCGAAGCGCCGTCCTCGCCTACGCAAATGGGGCCAAAGCCACTCAAGCCTACCGCTCGCTCGAATACATGCGCGAGGTCTATCCGCAGCAGGCGCTGTTCGCGCTTATGAACGTGCTTTCGAGCCACGACGTGGCAAGAAGCGTCTGTCTTTTCGGCTACAAGGACGACGCCACGCCCGCGGAAGTCGTCCGGGAGGCCAAACAGCGCCTGCTGCTCGCCGTCTTCGTGCAGATGACTTACCCGGGCTCGCCGACGATCTACTATGGCGACGAAGTTGGCGTCACCGGAGGTGACGATCCTTACGACCGCGCAGGATATCCATGGACCGACCTTGGCGGAAAGCCGGACAACGCCCTGCTGCAGCAGTTCAAGTTGCTGGTGAAGCTACGAACAGACAATCCGATACTGCGGCGTGGCGGCATCGACGCGCCTCTGCTCCTAAACGACCACGTTATCGTGCTGGCTCGCCACCTCGGGAACACGTGGGCCATCACCGCAAGCAACAACGACCACTTCGCCCAGAAGGTTACGGTGACACTACCAGGGGATTGCGCGGCGTCCACTTTCATGGATGCGCTCACGCACCAGTGCACAAAAGCAAGCGGCAGGACACTAACACTGGAGGTTCCGCCATTGTTCGGCTCAGTGCTCGTTAGTAACTGATTTCAAGCGAGCGCCGGTTGTTGAAATGCCGGCGCTGCCTTCCCAAGCTTCAGGCTCACGCGGCCAAAATAACGGAGAGAGGGGGATTCGAACCCCCGGCACGGCTTTACCCGTACAACGGTTTAGCAAACCGTTTTGTTGCGTTTGGGGTGTGGTTACGGAGTCACCAATATCTTGTTTTTCCGCTCTGAAAAACAAATTTGTATACCCAGAAAACAAAAAATCCCCCGAACCGACTGATACCGGAGCCGATCCCCACTATTCCCTGCTAACAAACGAGAATATGCGACGCGTAGACGACGATCTTAGGATTTTTTTCTCAATCGGCTCTAACATCAGCCGGGCAAAGGTTCGCTAAAACGGGATCGCCGGTGCTTGACACGTGCTACTACTAAATATATCTTTTTATCATGAAGGATACATACAGCATTAAGGACCTCCAAAGGGAGACGGCATCGGCGATCGACTCAGCAGAAAGCGGAGCGCTAGTGACTGTGACCCGACACGACCGTCCCGTTGCTCATATCATATCCGCAGCGCGTCTGGGCGGAATTCTAGAAACAATGGAGTTGCTCGCAGATGCCGACTTTAACCGTCAGTTGAAACTTCTCAGATCCGGCAAGCTCAAGTTCCACCCTGCCGCATCCCTTGCCGACTAAAGTAACAGTCTCGGAGCAGGTGCGAGAGTACCAGAGGGCTCTTGCACCCGAGCCCCGGCGCCGGGTGAAAGCTGCCATCCTTGGATTAGTAGACGGGAGCGGTGATATCAAAACCTTGCATGGCAATCTTGAAGGCCTGTCGCGTTTACGCGTAGGCGAACATCGAATGGTCTTTCGCCATCATGAAGGCCGCATCGAAGTTTTTTTCGCGGCGCCGCGTAGCGTCGTCTACGAGTTTCTCGCCGCCCATCTTCACGACCTGCTGGATTAAAATGGCGGAGAGAGGGGGATTCGAATGCCTCCACCGGCATTTCTCCCGGGCTAACGCACCTAAGAATGGCCATTTTTGCTAGGGCATAGCACGAGGGAAAACAGCGTTATTTGGCCACGAGAAAAGCAACTTTCAACAAATGTGCCTTGGAAGACTTGACGGTGCGAGCTTCGTGATACACATTCGTATCACCATGAAACCCACAGCATCGGTGCGCGATCTTCGCAACCATTTCCCCAAAGTAAGGAAAATTCTCGAGGAAGAGGGCGAGGTTCTCCTTACGGAAAGCGGGACAGCTAGATACAAGCTTGTTGCCTACTCGGCCCCTCCCCTGAGAACGCCTCCCGCGATCGACTACTGGGCTCGACTAAATTCATATCAGCCAAGACAGATCTCAGCCGAGGCATCCCAGGCTCTCGACGATGAAAACCGTGGCGACCGCTAATTCGGTTTACGCCGATCCCAGCGCGCTCCTGAAGCTCTACCTTCACGAGCCCGAGTCCCAAAGTATGGCCGCCTGGCGCACAAAGGCTCGAGGCCCACTTTCAGTGACCCACCATGGGCGCGTCGAGTTGGTTAATGGAATCGCTCTAGCGGCGCATCGCAAACTTATCAGCGAACCTGCGTTTGCTGGGGCCCTAGCAGCACTGGACGATGATTTTGCGCAGGGTCGATACGTTCAGGCTGACTTGCTTTGGCGTGCGGCCCTAAACCGGGCAGCCGAATTGAGTCGCGAGTATAGCCGGCATCTAGGCACGCGATCACTCGATGTGCTCCATGTCGCAAGCGCTTTGGAACTTGGATTCTCCATGTTCATCAGTTTTGATATCCGCCAGCAGAATCTTGTGAAGGCCGTGGGGCTGAAGCTCTTGGTTCCTTCCATGTAAAATGGCGGAGAGAGGGGGATTCGAATGCCGCCACCCGCATTTCTTCCGGGCTAACCGCAACAAAAACGAGCATTTTTGCTAGGGCCTAGCACGAGGGGAAACAGCCGAATTCTGGAACCAGAAATTGAGGTCCCTGGATCCGACAGGCTAAAAAAGATATTTCCTGCGCAGCGTGAAAGGCCGTGGCAGCCCGCTAAATATGTTGTAAAGCACGCTTGACATATGACAAGGTACCTTTACAGTTTGGGTATGAGTAATTCGAACCTCCTTGAACCAAATGAGAAGCGACCCGACCACCCCGCCTGCAAGCGGCCGCTGCGGCGATCACTCGAGCTCAATGCTTGGCTGGCGGTAGCCACGGCGACCTATGTCGTGGCGTTGCTACTGACGAAGCGTCATCCCGCTTGGAGTCCTGCGTGGACGTCCACGCTAACCCTGACCCCCATCCTGCCGGGGCTGCTTTATCTGCGGAAGGGAATTCAGCTGCTGCGGGATATGGATGAACTGCAACGGCGGATCCAGTTTGAAGCGTGGTTGTTCGCCGCATTCGGCACCGTAATCGTTGGCACCGTGATCCATGTATTCAACGCGCACGGTCTCGACGTGAAATTGCTGGAACATGGCTTGGAGGTGGGCGGGACCTACATGGCGATGTTGATCCTTTGGTCCGTCGGGCTCGTGATCGCAAACCTACGCTATCGGTGAAAAACCGCCTAAAGGAACTGCGGGCGGAGCGGCAATGGTCGCAGAGCGAGCTAGCCGAGAGGCTCGGCGTTTCGCGGCAGACGATTAATTCGATCGAGACAGAGAAATATGATCCGAGCCTTCCCCTTGCCTTCAAGATTAGTCAGCTGTTCAAGCGACCGCTTGAACAGATTTTTGAGCCGGGACCGATATAGAAATGGCGGAGAGAGGGGGATTCGAACCCCCGGTACGGTTTTACCCGTACAACGGTTTAGCAAACCGTCCCTTTCGGCCACTCAGGCACCTCTCCGTTACCAAGGGATGCAGCCAATGCCCTAGCCTTCCCCAGAGCAAGGCAGTATTTCGGCAAGCGGCGCCCGAAGTTGAGCGTGTGCGCGACCCGAGGCCGGAATTGAGAGTCAGGGCTTTACGACACCCTCGCCCGTCAGGTCCGCGACCTTGGATGACCCGCCATCGGCGTCCTTTTCCCCTTCCGTGATGGCCGCGACGCCCGTTTTCCCAGCAATGCCATCAAAGGCATCGGAAAGCATCTGGAGCACCTCGGATTTGGGGGCGTATTTAAGCACGTATCCCTCTGCGCCAAGTTCACGGGCGCGATCCATAGTCTTTAGCGTACCCTGAGCGGAGACGACAACCACGTGGATATCCGCGTTTGCGGCCTTGAGCTTCGCGAGGACTTCAAGTCCGTCGAGCTGCGGGAGGTTGATGTCCAGAAGCACGACGTCGGGCTTGTTAGCCGCTGCCTTGTCGAGGGCCTCGGAACCGTCGACGGCCTCCCATATGATCTTAACGCCAAGCTGCTTCAGGAAGCCCCGGAGCAGCACGATCACGTGGGGTTCGTCGTCGACAATAAGTGCAGTGACCGGTCTTGGCATTGCGTGAGGCCTGTTATCGAAAACGGTTTCCAAACGTTGAAGTCTTTAGCTCTCGGATAGGGGTGCGGTGATCTGTTTCCTCACCAAAACAATCATGGCCTGGTAGCAAATTACTTGGCTAGGCACATCGTCGCCCCCATCCACCTAGGCTCGGTCCGTTTCACAGCGTCGGAGCCAATGCGCACGGCGGCCCTAGAGCAAGGCAGTATTTGGAAACGCCGCCCCAGGCTGTAGGGGGAGGCCACTTAGGATGGTTGAGGCCCTACCCCAACCAATCCGTAAGCCATTACAGCGGGAAATTTCTGGGCGTTTACACCGTTGCGTGGATGCTAAGGCATCAGCGCCCCAATATATTAGGAATCGCACCGCGGATCGCTACGCGGTGCGCGTCGTCTATAAGCAACACCTTGGGGGACCGGTTCCTTGCATATAAGGCACCCGCTAAAGACGACTAAACTGCACCATTGATGGCGACCTCTGATATAAACGCGCCCTCCCCGGTTTCGGAATTGTCTCGAGTCGCACAACCGGTCAGACGGGAGCCCGTCATGATTCGCCCGTCGCCCAACGGTCCGTTTAGTCGGCTAAGGGCGGAAAACCGTTGGACGGGCAAGAAGGCGCTGGAATCCCGCGGGGATCCCGCAGGACCATTGGTCGTCCAAGGCACCACACCTGGACTCTCTACCACGGAAATCATCGCCCGGGCGCGAGCCAAGAACCCCGGCTGCCGGGTGGTGATCGTTTCGGCCCCTGCAATGGACCAGGGCCTCTTGGACGGCGTGAACGACGGCCTGTACCACCTGCTCTCAAAGCCGTTTGAGGCGGAACAGCTACGAGCGGTCGATGCCACAGCCTTGACCGCCGAGCCGGGGAAAAACCAGGGGCTCGAATCCACGGGGTAGTGGAAAAGGGGGCTACCCCAAAATACCGCCGCCCTGACTCAGGTTTCGTCGTCCGCCTCGGGATCGGTGTCCTCGCGGCAGTCGCTTATAACGCGGAGCCAAATCTCCCGCAGGTCAAAGAGCCGGATACGCATGTCGTCGCGCAGCTCCCGGATCGCCTCGATGCCGTCGGCCTCGGCGGTGCCCACGACGGCAAAACAGGCGTTGAGCGCGGCGAGCGCCCTCTTGAAGAGGCATATCGCCATCGCGTAGTCCCCAAAATCAAGCGCGTGGATCGCCATCACCGCCTGCTCCTCGCACCGGTGAAGCGACGAGAGGAAGGTAATCGAGAGGTGCTGCGGGATCTTCCCCGGCGACAGGCTCGTGAGTTCCCAGGACCGGCGCAGGCTCAGGAACAGGGCCTTTGTCGCGATGTAGACAGGATTCTTCTGGAGCGTGTAGATCTCGTCCGAGAAAAGCACCTTCTCCGGGCTCTCGCGCTCCTCGGCCTCCTCGGCATCCGCGCGGTCCCATCCCATCTTGTCGGCGACCTCGTCGATCCTGTCGGGGCCAGGCTTCAGGGATTCATAAAAGCCCAGGTAGCGGTGAATGGCGCTCTCCTGCTCCCTGAGATAGACCTCCCAGTCAAATTCGTTCCAAGCAAGATCACCGTTCTCTTCCCACTCGTTTTCCGAGAGGTTGTCAGAATCGAAATCGCTCATCTGTTGCCGGGGACTGTCGCGCAGAAACTCCCGTTAATCAAATAAATAAATCCCCGGGGTTCGGCTCCGGATCGAGAGGGAGTTTGTGTGTTGAAGGGGTAGCACGGTAGCGCCTAGCCTGAGCCGATTCCATGCCAGAGACCCACCATGAGACCGCACTCTTCACCGGACGTGTCCAGGGCGTAGGCTTCCGCTATGCCACGCTCCAAGTCGCCAAGGAATTCGAGGTCTCCGGCTACGTGTGCAACTTGCCGGATGGCAGGGTGAAGCTCGAGGCCGAGGGGGCAAAGGACGAGGTCGGCTCATTCATAATGGCGGTCGAGGAGCGTATGCATGGCTTTGTCCGCAAGGTGGAGCGCCTCTCGGACCGGCGCGCGCCGCAGTTCCAGGGGTTCTCCATAACGTGACGCCCGCTCCTGAAGTGCCGAATCCCCTGTGGGTGTGGGTCTCGGCGATGCGGCCAAGGACGCTCCCTGCGGCGATCTCCCCGGTAATCGTGGGCTCGGCAATCGCCGCCCATGACCACCGCTTCAGCCCGGCGGCCGCCTCCCTGTGCGTGGTGTTCGCCCTTCTTGTCCAGGTGGGCACCAACTTTGCCAACGACTACTACGACTTCGTTCATGGGGCGGACACCCCGAGCCGGATTGGACCCCAAAGGGCGGTCGCCTCCGGGCTTGTGAGCCCCGCGGCCATGCGCCGGGCGATGGCCGGGGTGTTTGCGGCGGCGTTCCTGTCGGGCCTCGGGCTCATTCACTGGGGCGGCCCCTGGATGCTCGCAGTGGGCCTTGCGAGCATCGCCTGCGGTGTCGCCTACACGGGGGGGCCATTCCCCCTGGCCTACCACGGTCTCGGGGACGTGTTTGTCTTCGTATTCTTTGGGCTGGTCGCCGTCACGGTCACCTATTTCGTGCAGGCGCTCCGGGTGTCCGCGCACGCCGTGCTGGCCGGCGCTTCCATGGGCCTTCTGTCCGCCAACATCCTCCTGGTAAACAATTACCGGGACATGGAGACCGACGCCACGGCGGGCAAGAAGACACTCGTGGTGCGCTTTGGCCGAGGGTTTGCTCGGGCGCAGTTCGCCGTTTCGCTGGCGGCTGCCCTTGCCATCGCCGTTGTGTTTGCGGCGACCGGCTACGGACTTGGATGCCTCCTGCCGCTTCTCCTCCTGCCGGCGGCAATCGCACACTTCAGGAGGCTAACGCCCGCCGGCACGCCGCCCCAGCTCGTGGCGCTCCTAGGCGACACGGCTAAGCTCATGGCGGCCTACGCCGTGCTGTTTGCTGCAGGAATCCTTATCTGAGGACCCGGGGGAACCTCAGATCTGGGCCGCTAGCTTTGTCTTAAGCGCCGCCTTGGGCAGGAGGCCCACGATCTGCTCGATCACGCGCCCGCCCTTGAAGATGAGCATGGTGGGAATTGCCCGAATGCCGTATTCGGCGGCAATGGCCTCATTCTCGTCGATGTTCACCTTTGCGATCGAGATCTTGCCGTCAAACTCGGTGGCCAGCTCGTCGAGCACGGGGGCGATCGCCTTGCACGGGCCGCACCAGGGGGCCCAGAAGTCAACGAGGATGGGAGTAGAAGACGTGGCGACGGCGTTCTTGAACGTTTCGGTGGTGAGGGCGGTGATCTTGTCGGACATGGATGGGTAGGATATGCGGTTAAGGTTGGAAATGCAAATGCGCCCTAGCGGGGGGCCGCCTTCTTTATAATCTCGGCGAGCTCCTTCGGCCGGACCTCCGCGAGGTGCTTGCCGCGCTGCTTGAGCTCCTCGAAGGTCTTTACGACGGTCTCCGTCATTCGCTCGTGGGTCTCAGCCGAGCCTCCCACGATCGCGAACTGCTCGCCCGTCGTGACGCGCTTGTGGCCGTCGTCATTGTCTAGGCCGAGGCCAATCAGGGCAGCCGGGCCCCTCTTTGGTTTCTTTTTGCTCACAATTCCACCGTGGCGGCGTCGACGGTTGTTTCAAGCGGCTTTTCGTCGGGGGCCGCCTCGCAGAGAATGTCCGTGAACGCATCGTTCTGGCGGAGGCGAATCTTGCCCAGGCGCGTGAGCTCAAGGACGGCGAGGAATGTCGCCACAAGCCTCCTGAGTGAGACGCCCGTGTCGAACAGGCTTGAGAAAATGAAGGTTTTCTCGGACTGCATGCGCTCAAGGAGCCACTCCATCTGGTCGGCCACGGTCACCACCTCGTCATGGATCTCCCCGACCACGAGCTTCTCCGCGAGCCTTCTTAGGACCTGGTTGAAAGTGTTCCAAAGCTCGATCCGGTTCACGCCCCTGAGCGGCCTGTCCAGGGTGTCGGCCGGCCGGCCCGACAGCTGGCGCTCCATCAGGTCGCGCTGGAGCCTGGCCATCTCCGCCAGGCGCTGGGAGGCATCCTTGAACTTCTTGTACTGGAGGAGCTGGTGGACGAGCTCCCAGCGCGGATCCATGCCATCCTCGGCATCGGCGTCCGGGTCCACCGCGTGCTGTCCCTTGGGCAGGAGCATGCGGCTCTTTATCTCCATTAGCGAAGCTGCCATCACGAAAAACTCCCCTGCTACCTCAAGGTCCAGCTGCTGCATCGACCGCAGGACCGCCACGTACTGTTTCGTGACCGACTCGATGGGTATGTCGTAGATGTCGATCTCGTTCTTGCGTATGAGGAATAGCAGCAGGTCGAGCGGTCCTTCAAAGACTTGCAGCTTTATGCGTAGATCGGCTTCGGGCAGCACGTTTGGAGTGTTGGAAAGGGTTCCCCGGGGTGGCGACCTTTTTCGCGACCGAACGTGAACGATTGACAGGCCCGTTGGTGAGGCCTTGGAATCTTCTCTCCGTGCACGGCGTCTACCGTGCGGTTTTTTAATACACAAACACCCCCATGCCTGCAAAATCCAAGTCCAAGAAGGCCAGCTCGAAGACCTCGGCCTCCGCAAGGAAATCAGCCTCTCCCAAGGCTCCCAAGTACGTCTATACGTGGGGTGCCGGGAAGGCCGACGGCAACGGCGGGATGAAGCCGCTGCTCGGCGGCAAGGGCGCAAACCTCGCCGAGATGACGCGCATCGGGCTGCCGGTGCCCGCCGGTTTCACCATCACGACGGAAGTCTGCACCTATTATTACGCCAACAAGCGCACCTACCCGAAGTCCCTTCAGGCCGAGATGGATAGCGGCATGAGGAACGTGGAGAAGATCATGGGTTACAAGTTCGGCGACTCCGTCGGATTCCCGCTGCTGGTCTCCGTCCGTTCGGGCGCGCGCGACTCGATGCCCGGGATGATGGACACGATCCTAAACCTCGGTTTGAACGACCAGACGGTCCTCTCCCTGGCGAAGGCGACCAAGAACGAGCGCTTCGCCTGGGACTGCTACCGCCGCTTTATCCAGATGTACGGCGACGTCGTTCTCGGCGTCCAGAAGAAGGAGGGAGAGGACCATGAGCCGTTTGAGACCGTGATCGAGGGCTACAAGCACGAGAAGTACCACGAAAACATCGAGGACTCGAAGCTGACGGCAGCCGACCAGCAGGAGCTGGTCGTCCGCTTCAAGGCCCTTGTCCTCGCGCGCTCGGGGAAGGTCTTCCCGAACGACCCCTGGGACCAGCTCCGGGGCGCCGCGGGAGCCGTCTTCGGCTCTTGGATGAACGACCGCGCAATCGTGTACCGGCGCAAGTACAACATCCCCACCGAGTGGGGCACGGCCGTGAACGTCCAGGCCATGGTCTACGGCAACACCGGCGACACGTCGGGCTCCGGGGTAGCGTTCACCCGAAACCCTGCGAACGGCACCAATGAATTCTACGGCGAGTTCCTTATCAACGCGCAGGGCGAGGACGTCGTGGCCGGCGTCCGAACGCCCGAGCCTGTCCTCAAGCTGAAGGACCAGATGCCCAAGTCCTACGCCGAGCTCCTGAGGGTCCGCTCGATCCTCGAGAAGCACTTCAAGGACGTCCAGGACATCGAGTTCACGATCCAGGACGGCAAGCTCTACATGCTCCAGACCCGGAACGGGAAGCGCACCGCAATGGCGGCGCTCAAGTTCTCGATCGATATGGTGAAGGAGAAGCTGATCGACTGGAAGACCGCCATCCTGAGGAACCCGGCCGACCAGTTGGAACAGCTACTTGCCCCGGTGTTCGACCTGGCCGAGGTGAAGAAGGCCACCGTCATCGCGACAGGCCTGCCCGCCGGACCCGGCGCCGCGACCGGCAAGGTCTTCTTCAACGCCGACCGCGCCGTCGAGGCCGAGAAGCGCGGCGAGAAAGCGCTCCTTGTCCGCGTCGAGACCTCGCCCGAGGACCTCCGCGGCATGATCGCCGCAGAGGGCATCCTGACCGCCCGCGGGGGAGTCTCCTCCCACGCGGCGCTCGTAGCCCGGCAGATGGGCAAGGTGTGCGTGTGCGGTGCCGCCGCCCTCCACATCGACTACGACAAGAAGACCGTTTCGGTCGCGGGGCAGACCTTCAACGAGGGCGACTTCCTCTCGATCGACGGTACGCTCGGCGTCGTCTACGCCGGCCAGATCAAGACGGCCCCCTCCGAGATCGTCGCGGGGCTCGTCCACGGCGACAAGGCGGCCCAGGCGACCGAGAAGTTCAAGAACTACAGCCAGCTGATGAAATGGTGCTCGCAGGCGACCCGCCTCTCCGTCCGCACCAACGCCGACACGCCCGAGCAGACGCAGAACGCGCTCGCGTTCGGCGCCGTCGGCATCGGGCTCACCCGCACCGAGCACATGTTCTTCGAGGGCGACCGGATCGACGCGATGCGCGAGATGATCCTGGCGGACACCACGGCCGACCGCGAGGCGGCCCTGGCCAAGCTCCTCCCCTACCAGAGGGCCGACTTCTACGGGATCTTCAAGGCCCTGAAGGGACTGCCGGCCACGATCCGCTTCCTCGACCCCCCGCTCCACGAGTTCCTGCCGAACTCGGCCGAGTCGCAGCTCGACCTGGCGAAGAAGCTCGGCATCCCGGTCGAGAAGATCATCAACCGGGTCCACGAGCTTCACGAGTTCAACCCCATGCTCGGCTTCCGCGGCTGCCGCCTCGGGATCAAGTACCCGGAGATCACCTCCATGCAGGCGCGCGCCGTCTTCGAGGCGGCCGCCGACGCAACCAAGGACGGCTTCAAGGCGAAGCCCGAGGTCATGATCCCGCTCGTCGGGTTCAAGCGGGAGCTCGACCTGCAGGTCGCCATCGTCCACGACGTGGCCAAGAAGGTCCAGGCTGAGAAGAAGACCAAGCTCACCTACTCGGTAGGCACGATGATCGAGATCCCGCGCGGCGCCCTGACCGCCGACGAGATCGCAGAGACGGCCGAGTTCTTCAGCTTCGGCACGAACGACCTCACGCAGACCTGCCTCGGCATGTCGCGGGACGACTCGGGCTCGTTCCTCGGCGCGTACCAGGAGGCGGAGATCTTCAAGAAGAACCCGTTCGCCTCCGTCGATCAGACGGGCGTCGGCCAGCTCATGAAGATCGCCATCGAGAAGGGCTCGAAAACCCGCCCGGGGATCAAGCTCGGCATCTGCGGCGAACACGGCGGCGATCCGGACTCGGTCAAGTTCTGCCACCGCATAGGGCTCTCCTATGTTTCGTGCAGCCCCTTCCGGGTGCCCGTAGCGCGGCTCGCCGCTGCTCAGGCCGCGGTGGCGGACCTCCAGGCCAAGAAGAAGTAGGCCCGACCTTGGTGGAGTGACCGCCCGCACGGAACGTACTGGCGGTCTCTCCCCGCGTCAGTGGAAGTCAGGCGCAGCGGCCTGGCTCGGCTGGCTCTTCGACGGCCTCGAGCTTCACCTCTACACCCTGGTGGCGACGCCGCTGGTGGTGCACCTGCTGGGTGCCCCCAGCAGCGCCGACCCGGCGGTGAAGGAGAAGAGCGCCTTCATCCAGGCAGCGTTCCTGGTGGGCTGGGCGCTCGGCGGGGCCTTTTTCGGTCGCTTGGGAGACCGCATCGGGCGCAGCCGCGCCCTGTCGCTGACGATCCTCACCTACGCCCTCTGCACGGGGCTCTGCGCCACGGCGCAGACCTGGGGCCAGTTGATGCTCTTTAGGTTCCTTGCGGCCTTGGGGATTGGCGGCGAGTGGGCGGTGGGCGCTGCCCTGCTGGCCGAGACATGGCCGGTGGATTGGCGGCCCTGGCTCTCGGCGGTCCTCCAGAGCGCGGTGAACCTGGGGATCCTCGTCGCCGCGGGGCTCGTGACCCTCCTCTCCTTCCTCCCCCACCCGCCCTCGGAGCGGTGGGTCTTCCTTATCGGTGTGGCGCCCGCGCTGATGGTATTCTGGATCCGCGCGCAGGTGCCCGAGTCCGACGCCTGGAAGCGTGCCGAGTCGGAGACTGCGAAACGGCCAGGGATCCGGGATCTCTTCCGCGGGGAGGTGGCCCCGATCACCCTCAACACAAGCGTCGTGTGCGCCCTCGGCCTCTCGGGCTGGTGGCTCTTCCAATTCTGGCACCCGCAGCACCTGCGCCGGCTTCTCGAGATCTCCGGGGCCGCCCATGGAAACGAGACCCGTGCAATCTCCGCCGCGTTCTTCTTCCTTAACGTGGTGGCGATCGCGGGAAACTTCGCGGCGGGCTGGCTCGCGAGCCGGATGGGCAACAGGCGCGCCATCATGCTCATGTTCGCAGGGATGTTCCTTTCCATGGTCGGGGGATTCGGGGTGCCCCGGGGCTTTCCCGAGATGGCCTGGTTCTGGATGCCGCTAGTGGGGTTTTTCTCCGGGGTATTCGGGCTCTTCACCATGTACCTTCCGCCGCTTTTCCCGACGCTCCTAAGGACCACGGGGGCGGGCTTCTGCTACAATATCGGGCGCCTGGCGGCAGCGGCGGCCTCGCTTGTCTTCGGGCTCGCGGCCCCGGTAGGCGACTACCGGGTCGCGCTCCTGTCGGCGAGTCTCTTGGCCCTCGCCGCCACCCTATGGACGATCCGGCTCCCGGATGACGCCCGATAGGGGGCCGATGCAACCGGCTTGTCACGGGCCGCCCATAGCGTTCTCTGTCCCCATGGCACACGACCCCGGCGGGCACCGCCTCCTGGTTGGAACGTACACGAAGGCGTCGAGCCGCGGCATCTACACGCTTGCGCTGGCCGCCGGCACCGGGGCGCTCTCGGGCCCGGAACTTGCGGCGGAGGCGCCCAACCCCACGTTCATGGCCCTCTCCCCGGACAGGAGCCTTCTCTACGCCGTCTGTGCGGGCGACTCCTGGGCCTCCTCCTTCCGGGCTGACGCTGCGACCGGGCGCCTTGAGCCGATCCAGCAGATGCCCGCCGGTCCCGGTCCCACGCCCTGCCACATCGCCGTCGACCCCACCGGCAGGATAGCCCTGGCGGCCAACTACCACCTGGCGCTTGCCGCAGCGATCCCCCTGGGCGGCGACGGATCAATCGGCACACCGCGGGTCGTGGCGCATTCGGGCAGAGGGACGCACCCCTCCCGCCAGGCGAGCGCCCACGTGCACTCCGCGAACTTCTCGCCCGACGCCCGGCACGCGATCGTGTGCGACCTCGGTCTGGACAGGATCTATAGCTACCGCCTCGACCGCGAGAAGGTGGCGCTCCTGCCCGGCGATCCCCCATTCATAGAATCCTCGCCGGGTGCGGGCCCGCGCCACCTGGCATTCGGCAGGGGCGGCCGCCACGCCTACGCGATCAACGAGATCGACAACACCATCGTGGCCTACGACTACCTGCCCGCAAACGGGGGCCTGGTGAGGCTCCAGGCCGTATCCGTGCTACCCACGGGGTACCGCGGCGAGGCGACCGCGGCCGAGGTCAAGGTGCACCCCAATGGCCGCTTTGTCTATGGATCGAGCCGGGGACCCGACACGATCGCCGTGTTTGCGGTCCATGAGGCCACGGGAACCCTGACACCGGTCGAGGTCGTGCCTTGCGGGGGAAAGGGCCCGAGGAGTTTCGCCCTCTCGCCGGACGGCCTCTGGCTTGTGTGCGCGCACCAGGACTCGGGCACCCTGTGCTCCTTTGGAATCGACGCCCGCACGGGACGCCTCAGCAGGATCCCGGGAACCGTCGAGGTTTCGATGCCGGTCTGCGCTGTATTTCTCAGCTAGAGCTATCAGGCCGCGGGTGTCTTCAACACCGTCTCAATCGCATTGAGCACGCCCGCCTGGCTAAACGGCTTCTCCAGCAGGAAATGCGCGCCAAAGTTCTTCGCGATCCGCAGGTACGAGTCACGCGCGATGTGTCCGCCGCCCGACATGGCTATGATCCTAATGCCGGGGTACTTCTTGCGGACCTCGGTGATGAATTCGAGGCCATCCCTCTCGGGCATGAGGAGATCCGTGATGATCACCTCGACCGGGTGGGTAGCCAGGACCTTCGGGGCCTGGACCCCGTCCTCCGCCACCACGACCGTGTGGCCCGCGGCCTCGAGCATCATGCTCAGCAGTTCCCGGATACCGGGCTCATCATCGACAACGAGTATGGAGCATGCGGGCATTAGGTTGCCATATTTAGGGAGAAGGGTACGTTGGCCCCTTGGCATGGGCAAGCCCATGTATGCTAAGGTGTATCCCCTATATAATGTAAATGGCTGATTTCCTACCCACCCTGCCCAAGGCCCAAAGGGCTTTCCTGATAGGCGTACAGACGCCCGACATGCCTGACGGCGAGGGTGACGAGCTCCTGGCCGAGCTGACCGAACTGGTCGAGAACCTGGGCCTTTCCATTGTCCGGTCGGTGTCCCTCAGGCTCCGCTCCCCTTCGCCCGCGCTCTTTATCGGAAAGGGCAAGGCGGAGGAACTGGCCGCGATGGCCAAGGAGGACCAGGCCGAGGTGATCGTCTTTGACTCGGCCCTCTCGCCCGCCCAGCAGCGCAACTGGGAGGAACTGGCGGGCATGGCGGTAATCGATCGCCAGGAGGTGATCCTCGAGGTCTTTGCCGACAGGGCCCACACCCGCGAGGCGGTCCTCCAGGTGGCGCTCGCGCGGATGGAGTATTCCCTGCCGCGGCTGACCCGCGCGTGGACCCACCTCTCTCGGCAGCGCGGAAAGGGAGCGATGGGGGGCGAGGGCGAGACCCAGCTTGAGCAGGACCGCCGCGTCGTCCGCAACCGGATCGCGCACCTGAAGGAGGAGATCGCCGAGGTCGTGCGCCAGAGGGGCGTGCAGCGCACCCGGCGCGTCCGCGTCCCCCTTCCGACAGCCTCGATCGTCGGCTACACCAACGCGGGAAAGTCCTCGCTCCTGAACAAGCTGACCGGCTCGGCGGTCCTGGCCGAGGACAAGCTCTTCGCCACGCTGGACCCGACGACCCGCCAGTTGCTCCTGCCGGGCAACCAGAAGCTGCTCGTCACGGACACGGTAGGCTTCATCCGGAGGCTGCCGCACGGGCTGGTCGAGGCCTTCAAGGCGACGCTCGAGGAGGTGCTCGTGGCCGACTTCCTGATCCACGTCGTGGACGTCACCAGCCCGCACTTCGAGAAGCACAGGGAGACGACCCTGAGCGTGCTCGCGGAGCTCGGCGCAGGGGACCGGCCCGTGGTGAACGTCTTCAACAAGGTCGACCTTGCGGACTCGGTCGAGCTAAGGGCGGCGCGCCAGGCCGTCCCCGATGCGCTATTGCTTAGCGCCCGCACGGGCGCCGGAATCGATGCCCTGGTGGAGCGCTGCCGCGAGATGATCGCCCACGGCTACGGGACGGTCACGCTTCTGGTTCCCCACGACCGCTACGACATCGTCGCGCGCCTCCACGCGCTCGGGCACGTCCAGCAGCAGGAGCACCGCGAGGACGGCGTCCTCGTGACGGGCCGCTTCCCTCCCTCCCAGGACGGGATCCTCGGTCCCTTTGTCGTCAAGCCCAAGCGGGCCGCCAAGAAGGTCAGGGCGTAATCGGGGCCACCGACATCCCGTTCTGCAGGCCGTCACCCGAGACGATCGAGCAGATGGAAATCTTCTCCTTAACGGTCTGCACCTGGATCTGGCCCTTCTCGGTGAAGGCGACGTCGAGCGTCTCGCCCGTCGCCGGGTCGCGCAGGACCTCGGAGGTGCCCACCTTGAACTTCTGGCCGGCGGCAACGCCCTCTCGGGAGCCGCGGTTGATGTAGACCTGGGGCCCCTTCACGAGCACCACGTTGCCGCTCCAGTGGAGGTTAGGGATTTGGGTGATGATGAAGGCGACGCCGTCGTCGATGGCCTTCTCCATCGCCGTGCCGACATTGGTTTTCTTGAAGCCGCCCATGTCGCCGCTGAAGTTCCTGTCCGTGAACCCCACCGACAGGCCGCTGCTCTTGACGGAGCCCAGCACCTTCTTTGAGGCGACGACCTGCCCGGTCGTCGAGTCGACGACATAGATCTCGGCGTTGATCTCGGCAGTGCTCCCGCCCCCGCCGATGCTGATGCCGCCAAACCCGATCCCGCCATGCTGGCCGGAGGTCGTCTGGAAATTGGTGATTACGCCCTTAACGAGGAGCTGGGCGGGGGTCATGTTGCCCGTGGTGGGCGCCTTGTCGCCCCCGGCGACGCGGCCGCTCTTGGCAAAGTCCTGCTCCTTCATGGCCGCATCCCTCATGTCCTGCTCTCCGAGCACGATGAACTTGCCGCTCTGCTGGAGCGAGTCGGTGAGCATCTCCCCCCACGTGTCGGAGAGGTTGAACTGGCTTCCACTGTAGCCGGCATGGTTCTCGAACTTGGTCACCATGATGCTGAACCGGAGGCCGCCCGCGGCGGCGTCGGCGGGTGCGGCCGGGGCGTCTGCACGGGCACACAGGGGAAGCAAGGATGCAAGCGTGAGCGCAAGGGCGAACGATTTCTTCATGGCCAGGCCGGGGTTGTGGCTGTCGATGGAATTCATGTTAGGGTCCCCGCAACCGACAGCCCGATCACGAGGTTACCGCTGGAGTTGACCCCGCCTGATTGGCCTAAATGCCACCCGTTGGCAAGGATTACCCGGTCCGTCACGGACCCGGAACGATCCGGAAAAGCACCGCCCCGTGGGCGTTGACCACCGGAGAAAACGCACGGCCCACCCGGCCCAGGTCGGCATGGGCCCAGAGGTCCCGCACGCGGCCTCCCTCCGTAAGCCCGATGTTTCCCAGGTCCACGGCGACCGGGACGGGAAGGTCGCCCGTGTTGAAGACCGCGAGGTACCTGTCCGCGGAGCCGGGCACGTCGGCTGTCCATGCAATCTTGCCGTCCGCATCGAACAGGGGCCGGTTGTTCAGGCTGTTCTGGTCCACGGCAAGGACCTCGTCGTTGGTGAGGAGGGACAGCGTGAACGGATCCAGCTTTTTCATGTCGCCTCCGAACATGAGCGGCGACCTGGCGATCGACCAGAGGGTCATCACCACCACCTGCTCGTCCCGGGTGAAGTGGGTCGAATGCCGGCCGAGGTCGATCACTCCGAGAGGAAGCATGTCGGCATCCGGCCAGGCTCCCGGGATGCGGTGCGGGTTCCAGTCCTCCAGGCGGGCAAACTGCTCGCGCAGGGACTTCCAGTTGTCCCAAAAGTCGTCGCTTATCCGCCAGAGGTTCGCGTGCCGGCTCACGTGGTCCGCGGCGTCGATGGCGGTCTCCCCGGGTGAGAGACTCAGCACGATCGGCCTTCCCGATCGGTCGATCGCCCGGCGGACCCCCTCGACCTCCATCTGGTGCAGATGGTAGGGCCGGCTCATGTCGTCCACCTTCACATAGTCCACGCCCCAGGAGGCGATCAGCTCAAAGACCGAGTCGTAGTAGGCCTGCGCCCCGGGCTTGGTCATGTCGACCCCGTACATGTCGGTGTTCCACTTGCAGGTGCTCCCCACGTCGGCCACGTCGCGCGCCGTGAAGCCTGTTCCCATTATCGGCAGATTCATCTGGACCGCCTGGCGCGGGATGCCGCGCATCAGGTGGATGCCAAACTTTAACCCCTTTGCGTGGACATAATCGGAAAGGGCCTTGAACCCTACCCCACCAGCCGAGGACGGGAAGCGGTTTTCTGCAGGAAGGAGCCGCCCCCATGAGTCGAGCGCCAAGACCGCCCCCTTTCTGTAGTCATAGCCGGTCGCCGCGGGCTCGTACCACTGGATGTCCACCACCAGGTACTGCCATCCGTGGGCCTTGAGCTCGGCTGCCATGGTGTCCGCCTCCGCCTTCGCCTGGGCCTCGGTGATCGTGGTGGCAAAGCAATCCCAGCTGTTCCATCCCATGGGCGGCGTGGGCGCCCAGGAGTGGAAGTCGGTTTCCATCGAGCCCCCGGCCAACCCCAGCGGGAGAAGCGCCAGAAGAGTGGCCGCAAGAACGGTCGCGGCGCCGCGGCGCTTGGGCTCGGCGCCTTGCGGGCGGCCGGAATTCGAGATGGATGAAGGGTGTCCCTGGATCGCTGATCGTGTGGAGCACATGCAATTATGGGGTTCCGGGCAAAAAAACTGCATGGGTTCGTCGATTCCATCCTGGTCTCGCGCTATCGGCAACTTCGAGTAGCCGATCCATGGTCAGACATCCGCCGGCCCGTGGGCAACTCCCTTCAACCGGTTCAGGCTCACAGCCCCAAAGCCTTTGCCCGCCTAAGGAAATAGAGCGCGAGCAGGAGACTAGCCACCGGCATGAGACAGCCAAACTCGTCGATGTAGAGATGGGTGCCGGGTCCCTTCGTCGTGAGGGGAGTGAATACGCGCTGAATAAACAGGTTGTGGCTCGCGTGGAGAACGGCGGCGGGCCAAAGGCTGTTCGACCTGAAGGTGACGTAGGCAAACGTGATTCCCAAGGGCGCGATGTACGCCGTGAAGAAAACGAGCTGGAGCCAGTGGCTGCCCTCCCCGGCGTTGTAGTTCACGAGGAGGATCCCCGGGTAGTGCCAGACGCCCCAGAAAAGGCCCGAGCCAAGGCCCACCATCCAGAACGGCATCACCTTTCGCATCTCCCAGATCAGGAAGCCGCGCCAGCCGATCTCCTCGCCAAGCGCATTGGCCGCGGAGCTGATCACGCCCAGGGTCGCCAGGAGGAAGAGATAAAACATCGCAGCCCCGAGGCTTGTCGGCCCCTTTCCCACCACCTCGAGCGACCACTGCGCGAGGGTCTCCGGGTTTCCAAACCCCGATCCACCGATCGAGAAGAGCCACACCGGAAGGTAGACCGCGAGGCCGTATCCCACGGGTAGCAGCCATGCTGCCAGTATCCACTTCGGGGCGCCCCACTTCCAGGGAAGGGACCGGACACCGCGCCCGAGCAGGAGGCATGTCAGGATCGCTGAAACCCCCGGGCACCACATGACCCCCATCACCAGGAACCGGGTCATGACGCCGATCCTGGCCATCAGGGTGTCAAACACCGCGCTCAGGGCCACGGTGATAAGCAGGAACAGGCCAATGGCCCGCCACGCGGCACGGCGTTCGGGAGGGGCAAGCTGGAGCGATTGCAAGCGAAAGGTATCGGATACTCGAAACGGGCCTGCAACCGGTTTTGTTCGCACCCGGAGAAAACGGCGCGGGATTGGGTTGACCCCGCAGATGCGCCAATTTCCTTCGGGCCATGAGGATCCTGCCCCTCTTGTGCCTATTGCTCTGCCTTGTCGCGCCGGCTCAGGCCCAGAGCGCGGACAAATCGGTCCGCGTGGCCGTCCAGGTAGTGTCTCCCGGCGTCGTCCGCCTTACCGCGAAATCCGACACCATGCTCGAGTACACCCTCACGTTGACTGCAGACTTGGTCAATATGTCGTCGGAGCCTTTGCTGCCTCTGACGGTCGACATCAAGGAGCAGCCGTCTGTCGACCTTGCGGTGCTCTCGATCACCGATCCGGCGCAGGCGTGGCGCTACAACTACCATTTCAACTGGAGATACGGGGCCCGCGGGGGAGTCGCCGACCCCAACGTGGTCTACGAGCTGCCGTATAGCCCGGAGGAAAAGCATAAGCTGATTCAGGGCTACCTGGGGTCGTTCAGCCACTTTAAGGGATCCCCAAACGAATACGCCTACGATTTCGGAATGCCCGTCGGGACGACCGTGCGCGCGGCTCGCGACGGGGTGGTGACCGGCGTGCGGCAGGATTCGGACGCGCAAGGCACCACCCCCGCCTTCATGTCGAGCGCCAATTACATCATCGTCCGCCACAGCGACGGGACCTACGCCGAATACCTTCACCTGAAAAAGGACGGGGCGCTCGTGGCCCCGGGAGACGCGGTTACGACCGGCCAGCCGATCGGCCTTTCGGGCAACACCGGGTTCTCATCGGGGCCGCACCTTCACTTCGCCGTGTTTGTGCCCCTCGACGGGGCGACGCGGAAAACCCTTCCGATAGCGATGAGGACGCGGGACGGCATAACTCCAGAGAAGCTCACCGAGGGAATGATTTATTAGCATCTCGGGACAGCTTCTTCGTCTTCGTGTCCCCCGCGCCTGGCAGCTGCCTGGAAACGTTCTTTCGGGGCCAGTTGCACCACCTCTGGGGCCCGCTGAGGTTTCAGGAGGAGCGCACGACCGGACGGCGAGTGCCGGCAGCAACGCAAGCTGCCAGGGCCACGGCGAATGCCGCCAACGAGATTCGGTTCCAGAACGGGCTGCCCGTGAAGACCACGGTCACCGCGTAATTCTCTCCCGGCAAAAGCCTAAACCCGCAATACACGCGATCGTTCTGAGGGATCGGCAACGGCGTGATCGGGACGCCGTTCACCGTCGCCCGCTGCAGCCCGGGATAGGCGAGCACCGGCAAGACCACTATGGTTTCCGAGGTCACACGCGGGATGGTGCAACTAAACGAGCCGCGCTTCCACGTGGGGTGGACCTCCGCATCGCTCAGGTACACCACCGACTGCGCGGACGGGAACCCCTCGAAGAGTATCGTCGAGAATTGGGCGACCATCTTGTGCCCCTCGACGTCGACAGCGCGGTCGCTGTGGTAGGAGATCGACTCCAACTCATGAATACTCTCCGGCAGGGCCATCTCAAACGTGAAATCCCTCTGAGCTATGACCTCGGTCCCCACGGGAACTCCGTTTAGGGAAACCGCGAGGTGCTGGGGAAGGACTATGGCATCGGGGACATGCCCCACGGCGCGCAGGCTTAGGTGCGCGGGCAGCGCCGTGGCCTTGGGCAGCGGGTACACATGGTCGTTTTCGGCAAAGCCTCGGTGCCAATAGATGAAGTATTGGGCCTCGCCGTAGAGCGGCTGCCCCTTGAACTTGGCCGCAAAGTGGTACGCATCCAAAAGGTATTCTTCCGAATACGTGGAGGCAGGCCGGTCAAGGAGCTGCCCCAGCCTGACGGGATTGCTAAATCCAGTGAGTGCCGCATTGTCCTCAAGGACGAGGTACTGGGTGGCGAGAGACGAAACAGCGATTACACCGGCGCTCAGGAGCGCGGTGGCTCCAAACATGATTTCTCCCTCGGGCGCCGCGCCAATTCCGCGGTCCGCCGACCGGACCTCCGCCGCCCGGGCTAGCCCATCGATCGAGTACGCCAGCAAAAGCGCACCCGGCACGGCGATGAGCGCAAGAAACCGGGTTGGGAACTGGAAAACCCCGAACACCGAGGGGAGGTGCACCACTACCGCCGGGTTCATCAAGCCGATAGATATGACACACATGGCAAGCAATGCGCCGAAGCTCGCGCGACCCATCCGCACCGTAGCCAGCCTCCGGGTCGCGAGTATCAATCCGGCAACGTAGGCGAGACCCAGCTGGAAGCCGTACTCCCCCATGAAGGGTGCTCCCAGATAGTTCGACTCGGAGAGCCGAGGGGAAAGGAGGTTTGAAAGCGTGGTGTACCGCGCCGCGAACTCCGCCATCACATGCGGGGGGTTGAGGAGATTGCTCATCCGCAGGTACTGGTGAAGTCCATAGTCGACCGTCGGGCCGAGTTGGAATGCGCAGCTCAGGACGCCCAGAACGATGAGGCCGTAACCCAAGAGGCAAATCCGGGCTCTTCCCCAGAACCCGCTTTGAGGGCTAAGATTCGCCGAGAAGAAGGCCCAGAAAATGGCGATGCAGGGTAGATAGAGGACGACGCTAAGGAAGTGGGTGAGGCAAAGCAGCGCCGCCGCCAGGTACACGAGGATTCCCGCCACGGCGGAGGGCCTTCGCAGGAAGGAGACCCCTGCCGCAAGCAGGAACACGTGCTCGCACAAACCGAAAAACATCGGAATGTTGAGGAGCGAAATGTGGGTAAGATAGGGGAAGGTCAGCAGGGCGAACGCGCCGACGACGCTCGGGCCGCGGCGGAGGCCTAGGTTCCGGGCGAGCGACAGGAATGCGAATCCGGTAGCGACATAGAGGAGACCGATGGTGACATTGACCGCCGTGTGCACATCGCTCGCCGTAAGCACGCTGACATAGGCCGGGACGAGGAAGCTCAGGGGGGGATAGAACTGGAAAACGGGGTACCCTCTTCCCCCTGCGTCGAAGCTCGACAGCCTGGGGTAGAAGCTGCCCGAGCGCACGGCCTCCGCACATTGGTGCACGGTGCGGATGTAGTTAATCGCATCCTGCTGGTTTGGGATAACGTCGCCGAATTCCTTCGCCCGGAAGGCCACTGATACCAAGAAAAAGCAAAGGGCTAGACCCATTGCGGTGAAAAAGCCCGGTCGGCGGGATAGGAAGGACATCACTGGATGTTGAAACACGGTTGGGGCCCGTGCCCGGACCCCATGAGTCAGTCGGTTCAACCCACAATTTGTCAAAGCGCAAACCTGACGCTTTGCAGGCGGCGCGCCGAAGGGACACAGAAAAAAAGGACACAATTGACTGCGAGAGCCGGTATCGGGTGAATGGGGCGGTGAAGATTTCCCCGGGTTCCCGACTTCTTTTCATTGGCGATTCAGTCACGGATTGCGGCCGCCTGCGCCCTTTTGGGCAAGGCTCCCAGCAGTCGCTCGGAACGGGCTATGTCGCCGAGGTGGCCACCATGCTGGAACCCTTCGTTAAGGGGCGTCCCATCCAGATCACCAATATGGGTGTGAGCGGCAATACGGTGGTGGACCTTGCCGCGCGGTGGGAAAGGGACGTGCTTGCCCTTGAACCCAACTGGCTCTCGGTCATGATAGGCATCAACGACGTGTGGCGCCAGTTCGGCAGGGCTGCCCTGGCCGCGGCGATTACGCTGGACGAGTACTGGGAGACCTACACCCGTCTGATCACCCACACGCGACCGTCCCTGAAGGGCCTAGTCCTGATGACCCCCTATTACGTGCAGAGCGACCGCTCTGACCCCATGCGCGTCATGATGGACGAATACGGCAAGGTCGTGAAGGATCTGGCTGTAAGGCACGACGCCCTCCTCGTGGACACACAGGCGGCGATCGACCGGGTGCTGACGCGGGTGGATTACAATGCGATCGCGCCCGACCGGGTGCATCCCACGGAGATGGGCCACCAGATTCTCGCCTACGCATTCGCGCGGGCGGTAGGAATCACGCCTGCCCGTCGCCGCTGACCGCGTCGGCGGCGTTTGAATCAGGGGCGCGGCCGGATCACTTGAGACCGGCCGTCCATTCAATCGCGCCCTTCAGGTGGGCGCGGTAGAGGGGATCGGCCCACTGCTCCTCGGTGTGGCCCAAGGCGGTCTGGAAGACCCGGCCCTTGTCATTCTGCGTGTACCATACGAGGGGATGGTCGCCCATCCGCTGCTTCACTCCGGCAAACCAGCGGTTGTCGTCGACATTGTAGCTCGACTCGTCGATCGAGATGAGCACGTGGACGTCGGGGCGCGGATCCCGGTTAAAGCTGTACCACTCGTCGGTAGTGACCCATTCAGCCAGGGGAAAGAAGCTCGTTGAGGGATGGCTCCGGTCCTCAATCACAAGCCTGGCCTTCTGCGCCGGGGGATGCCCGAGGAACTTGGCCCCCAGCTGGCTGTTGTACCAGGGCCAGTCGTATTCCGTATCCGCGCCCGTGTGGATCGTTAGAAGGCCCTTCCCTCCCTTAACAAATGCCTCGATCGCAGCCTTCTGATCGGGGCTGAAGATGGTCTTCGTGGTCATGAGGAAAACAATGACGTCGAAATGTCCAAGGAACCCGGGAGTAACAAGTGAGGTGTCCTCCGTGGTGGTGATGCCCCACTTCGCCTCCTGGGCGATCTCGACCAGGGTTTTTATCCCCGTCGGGATCGCCTGGTGCCGATAGCCCGCCGTCTTTGAGATCACCAGCAGGTTGATGCTACGGGCCGGGACCAAGGCCGGCGAATCGGCGGCCAAGGCGGCTCCGAGAAATGCGAATGTCATGAGCAGGGGTAGGATCGTTTTCATCGGAGGTATCGATGCGGAAGACCGGTGCACGCGCACCGGCTCTCGCCAGACAGGAAGGGGCAGAACCATTGGTGGACCTTGTCGGCTGTACGTCGAGTCTTTGCTGCGATTTCCGCAATCGCTTGCTTGGTGACTTCAAACCCGTTGTCGGCGTCCATTTACGGCAGCTCCGGAATCGGTCCGGAAGCCGTTTGAGGGTGGGGCGAACGGCCGGTCGCTTTTTAATGCCAATCTCTTGCATTATTGGGGTTCTTCAGGTAACCCCCTGTCAATCCGATAGTGAGAAAATGAAACTGCCCCCCGTCCCACTCGGTTCGCTCCCGGCGGCCGCGCTCGTTGCGGCCGCGTTTGTTTTTAGCAGCTGCCTCTCCCGTGCCGACACCTCGACTCCGCCGTCATGGGATCCCTCCGCCCCACTGCCCCAGTTCATCACGCATTTCGTGATCGACCCCAAGTTCATCGTGGCGATCTCCAAGTACCGGTCCAACGCAGGCCACCCCTACTCCGACCAATACGAGATGTATGACCGGAGCATGAAGAATTACTACCAGCCGCTTCCCCAGTACCTCTTCGGGCAAAACGGCCAGAACACACTTCCCGAATATGCACCGGCAAACGGGACAATCAGCGCACTCACTGCAGACGGCCCCCTATCGACCGGCGAACCGAGAGGAAACCAGGTTTCAATCGTCCCAGACGGGTACCCCGCGTTCACGATCACCCTTTTCCACTGCGACTCGCTGGCAAAGATCCAGGTCGGCGCGCACGTGAACGCTGGCGACCTGGTCGGCTATGCTGACATGCGCGAGGCGATCAACGTCGATTTCGCCGTGAGCGCCAACTGGAACCTGACTCCCGTGTTTGTGAGCCCGGGCGTCTATCCAAGTCCAGGGCAGGTATTGAGCCCCCCGGGGTGGCGGCTGCTCTCGCCCTTTGACGTGATGACCGACGATGCCTTTGCCGTCTTCGCGCCTTATGGTCTGACCGACCGAAGCGCGGCCATCGTCCCGCTGGCCTACCGGGACGCGAATCCGGCGCAATTCGCGCAGTGGGATCCCGCCAACCTCGACCCCTTCGAGGCCATCATTTTCCCGGTCGCACCTATCGTCTCATCCCAGTCCCAAAGCAGTTATCTTTCGGTGGGAGGCTTCGCACTGTTCTGGGTCGATGCAGCAATCGCAGGCACGTTGCCGACCTACCAGTGGTTCAAGGACGGCGTCGCGATCCCGGGAGCGACCGACTTCATGTATCAGATCCCTTCGGTCCAGACCTCCGATGCGGGGTATTATTATGTCGTCCTGACTTCCCCAGGGGGTTCTACCTCGTCCAATTCGATGCTCCTGTCGATCCAGTCCCCGAATAATCCCTACTCCGCCGTTCCGGCGGTGAGCCGCCTCGTCAACCTTTCCGCCCGAGCACAGGTTTCCGCCGCGGCCCCCCTCACCGCGGGGTTTGTCTTGGGGGGATCGGGCTCCAAGCAACTCCTGTTGAGGGCGGTTGGCCCCTCCCTCACGAGCTTCGGAGTTTCCGGGGCGCTCCCAGATCCGGCGTTCAGCCTTATTCCGGCCGGCGGCGCTACCCCTATCCTTTCCGGGACCAAATGGCTTGAGACCCCCACTTTGGATTCAGTAATGGAATCGGTTGGCGCATTCCAACTCGCCAGCGGAAGCGCGGATTCGGCCGTGACCACCGCCCTGCCGGTCGGTGGATATACGATGACGGTCACCCCGGAGCACCCGTCGGACTCTGGAGTCGCATTGGCTGAGATCTACGATGCGGATGCGGATACACTGGACGCTCCCATACGGCTCACGAATGTCTCGACGCTCGCCTATTGCGGCCCGGGTGGCACGGGGATCGTTGCCGGCTTTGTGATCACCGGGCCAAGCGAGAAACAGGTGCTGATTCGCGCCGTGGGCCCGGGCCTTGCCCAATTTGGCGTTCCGTCCCCGATGGCGCTGCCCCAGCTCCTTGTCTCGCCCCAGGGCAAATCTGTTCCCCCAATCTTCAGCCAGACCTGGAGCGCGAACTCGCAGACCGTGAGCCTCCAATCGGACTTTGAAATTGCAGGGGCTTTTCCCCTGACCGTGGGGAGCAATGACGCCGCTACGGCACTCTATCTGCCTCCCGGCAGCTACACCGTACAGGTGGCAAGTGGCGATGGGACGGCAGGAAATGTTCTGTTGGAGATCTACGACCTCGATCCGTTAAACTTCTGATTAGCTCTCCGCTTGGCCCGACTGCCGTCGGTGGGAATTGGAACCTTGGCTCGGGCCAGACCAAGGCATGGTGCGAGTGCCGGGAGTCGAACCCACCGTGATTTTTCCGTTCGTTTCCTAAAGCTACGCTATCGCGCTCGTTGCTGCATTCCGGAATTCCGGCGTTATGCAACGGTATGCAAGGATCGGAAGTTCTTCTGTCGGAATCTATCGGTAAAACGTTTTGACGACGGCTGCCGGCCATCACGCGTCTGGAATTTTCCTCGTAAGCGTTAAGATCTCGCAGAGCAACGTGGCAAACTTGACATGAGAATGGTATTACCCATGATACCACCATGCGAGTCGTTTTTGATACGTGCGTGCTTTTTTCGGCATTACGTTCATCGGCCGGCGCTTCGCATCGAATTCTCAAATCCCTACCCAATTCTAACCTTCGCCCAATGGTCTCAACACCCGTCTTTTTCGAATACGAGGAGGTGTTGCGCCGGCCCAAGCAATTTCCGCATCTTACCTCGAAAGATATCGAAGACTTTCTCGATTTTATCGCGTCGGCCTGCGATCCGGTACGCATCAATTTTCTCTGGCGACCCCACCTTCCTGATCCAGATGATGATTTGATTCTGGAATTGGCGGTCTCAGGCCGAGCGGATGCGATAATAACCTTTAATCAGCGTGATTTTCTTGGAAGCGACCAATTTGGAATCCGCGTACTTAGTCCAAAAGAATTGATTAAGGAGACATCCCTATGAGCACCCTCAGCCTCAGGCTTCCCAACTCCATTCATCGGCATGCTAAACGCCTCGCCGAAACCGAAGGGATTTCCATCAATCAATTGATTAGCTCAGCGATCGCAGAAAAACTCTCCGCAATCGATACTGAACGCTACCTCTCCGAGCGTGCCGCCCATGCGAGTGCTGCAAAGTTTCGCCGGGTCCTTTCAAAGGTTCCAAACGTCGAGCCTGAACCTGGCGACGAACTCTAAGATGCTAGATGGTGCGAGTGCCGGGAGTCGAACCCGGATCAATGGCTTCGGAGGCCACTACACTATCCATTGTGCTACACTCGCAAACGCTACCTTGAAGGGTCAGCAAACCGTCCGCCAAAGTGGAGGTCAAGCCGATGCGAGGAATCGCTCGAGGCGCCGTGTCACCCTTTCACGCCCGAGCACCCTGAGGAGCCCGTAGAAACTCGGGCCGACGGAAGTGCCGGAAAGGGCGAGGCGCGCCGGGTGGATGTAGTCCCCGGTCCCGGCCGCGTGCTGGGCCGCCAGCTGCTGGACCAGGGCCTCAAGGCCCGCATCGGAGCCAAAATCCGCAGTGGGAAGCGCGGCCACGAGTTCGGCCAAGCGCGTCTTCGGGTCTCCCTTGGAGAAGATCTTCTCTCGCGCCTTCGGATCCTCCGGATAGTCCTCTCCGAAAAAGTAGCCAATAAAGCCCGGAAGGTCCTCAATCGAGCGGATCTTCGGCTGGCAGAGCAGGATCACATCGCGCAGGTATCCGTCCTCGGGTGGATTTCCCGCAAAGAAGTCCTTCGAGGCGAGAAAGGCCTTTGCGAAGACAAAACAGCGCTCGGGTTCCATGGCATGGAGGTAAACCATGTTCATGTGCGAGAGCTTCTTCTCGTCGAAGCGGGCGTTGCTCTGGTTGACGCCCGGAAGGTCGAATAGCCGCACGATCTCCCCGATCGGCAACTTCTCGCGATCGTCCTTGGGCGACCATCCCAGAAGGCACAGAAAGTTGACGAGCGCCTCGGGGAGGAATCCCCGCTTCTGGTAGTCCTCGATGAGGGCGCCCTGGTCGCGCTTGGACATCTTCCCCGGGCCGTTCTGCTTCAGGATGAGCGGGATGTGGGCGTAGATCGGAATCGGGGCCCCAAACGCCTTGAAGAGCTCGGTGTGCTTGCTCGTGTTGGAGAGGTGGTCCTCGCCGCGGATCACGTGGGTGACCTTCATGGCGATGTCGTCCACCACGTTCACGAGGTGGAAGACCGGGTTGCCGTCGGAGCGGACGATCACAAAGTCCTTTTCCTCGGTGCGCTCGACCCGGCCGCGGATCGCGTCCTCGATCACCTGCGGCTGCCCGGATATCCGGAAGAATAGAGCGCCCTCCTTCTCGTAGGTCCTGCCCGAGGCCTTCAGGCGTTCCAGGTATTCACGGTAGAATTCGGCCCGCTCGCTCTGGCGGTAGGGGCCGTAGGCGCCGCCCACGCCGGGGCCCTCGTCCCAGCTTAGGCCCAGCCAGTGAAGGCTGTCGTAGATCAGGTTCAGGAACTCCTCGCTGTTTCGGGTCTGGTCGGTGTCCTCGACCCGCAGGATGAAGACTCCGCCGGTGTGCCTGGCATAGAGCCAGTTGAACAGGGCGGTCCTGGCGCTTCCAATGTGGAAGAATCCGGTCGGGCTGGGTGCGAAGCGAACTCGGACTTGGGACATAGGGGGGTTGCGTATTGCGGCTTGTGATTCGAGCAGGGGGCCAGCAAGAACCATCGCATGACAGCTGTCAAAGCCGCACCCTTGGATCCTGCCGCCCTCGCCGCAAAGCTAAAGACCGCGGGCGAGAAAGCCGGGTTCAGGTACGAGGCCTTTGGCGAGGCGGGAGGGGCACCTCTCTTTGCGCTTACTAAGCGCGCCCCGGGGCCCAGGCCAAGGATCTACCTCTCCGGCGGAATCCACGGGGACGAGCCCGCCCCTCCCCTAGCCCTCCTTTCCCTGATCGAGTCGGGCCAATTGGACGGAAGAGCCGTGTGGTTCCTGTGCCCCATGCTAAATCCCGCGGGCCTGGCACGCGGGGTCCGCGAGAACGCGACCGGTATCGACCTGAACAGGGACTACCGCCACCTGGAGGCCCCCGAGGTCCGCGCGCACTTTGCCTGGCTCCGGCACCAGCCCAACTTCGACCTGGCAATCTGCGTCCACGAGGACTGGGAGTCGAAGGGCTACTACCTCTACGAGCTTAACCCCGACAGCCGCCCGAGCCTTGCCCCTCACATGCTCAAGGGCGCAGCAAAATCCTGCCCGATCGACATGAGCCCGGTCATTGAGGGCAGGGAGGCCCGAGGCGGGGTCATACGCCCGAAGCTCAATCCCGAGGAGCGGGAGAAATGGCCGGAGTCGATCTACCTGCAGGTGAACCACACGCGGCTCTCCTACACGACCGAAACCCCCTCCTCCCTGACCCTGGACGCCCGCGTGGCTGCCCACAGGTCGGCTCTCTTTGCAGCGATCGACCGGACGGTGAGGCCGCCGGCCTAGCCGGCGGGCGCGCCAGCGGCCAAGGAATCGAGGCCGCGGCTCAGGCAGAACGCCGCGATGTCACCCGGAAGAGGGGCATCAAAGACCGATGCCAGGCCGGCGGGGCGAAGGTCTATCCGCGAGCAGTGAAGTGCCTGGCGGGGCAAGAGCAGGCGTTTCTCAAGCTCCGGGCTCCATCCCTTGTCGATAAACTCGAGGTAAAGCCGGGCGTCGGGACCGTAGATCTTGTCGCCCACGATGGGATGCCCCAGCCACTGGGCGTGCGCGCGGATCTGGTGCTTGCGCCCCGTCTCCGTCGTCACCCGGGCTAGGGTGAATTCCCCGGTGACGGAAACCGGTTCAAACTGCGTGACGCAGGGCTGGCCGTCCTCGCACACCGCCGACTTCATGAAGACGGGGCTCGCGGTGTCGGTCCCCAGGGGCTTGTCAACCCGTACCGGACCCGGCAGCTCCCCGGAGAGGACGGCCACATAGGCCTTCCCTACCCTGCGGTCCTGCATGGCGGTCTGGAGCCTGCTCGCCATGCGGGGATCCTTTGCGAGGACGATCACCCCGCTCGTCTCGCGGTCCAGGCGGAAGACCAGGTGGATCGTCCCGAGGCCCGAGCGGGTCCGCGCCGCACCCACCAGGCTCGACCAGGGGCCGTGCTTCGAGGGGTGGCACACGACGTCGCCCGGCTTGTTCACCACGAGAAGCCGCTCGTCCTCGAAGAGGATCCAGGACTCAAGCTCCCCAGGCGAGATGATGCGCGATGGGCCCTGCGTGAGCCTACGCGGCCACGCCGAGGCCCTCGGACCCTCCATCCCGGGTTCCTTCACCTCTTCACCTGCTTCATCCGGAAGTGCGCGAGGGCGATTGCTGCCATTCTGGAAACGAGCGGCTTCGGCACGAAAGAAACCACGGAGGTCATCAGCTTGTTTTTCCACCCGCTAACGATCATGGACCGCCCGGAGGCCAGCGCCCTCAGTGAACGCACCACGACCTTCTCGCTCGTCTCCCCGAACATGTTGGGGACGGAGCCCTCGGCGAGCCCCGCCCTCTTGAAGAAATCCGTCGAGGTCGGCCCGGGGCAGACGGCAAGCGTCCTGACACCCGTGCCGCGAAGTTCCTCGTTGAGCGCCAGGCTCCAGTGGAGCACGAACGCCTTGGTTGCCCCATAGGTGCTCAGGTACGGCGTCGGCTGGAAGGCTGCCGTCGACGCCACCGTGATCACGGCTCCCCCACGGGCCTTGAGCACGGGCATCAATTCCCCGGTGATCTGGATCACGGCCCGCACGTTCACGTCGACCATCTCCAGCTGCTGCGCAGTGCCATGTTCGGGAAAGCACCCATAGATCCCGAAACCGCTGTTGTTTATTACAAGAATTTTACCGGCAGGGGCCTCTCGCCCAAGGAAGTCGCTGACCTCCAACATCCCGCTCGCAACCTGCTCCGGCTTCGAAAGGTCGCACGGAACGTGGCGCAGCTTAAGCTTTGGGTTAATTATGTCCGGTTTGCGCCGAGATAGGTTGCAAAATGCGAGTTCAGGGCAAAGTTTTGCCAACAGTTCGATATATGATTTTCCAATACCGGAAGATCCGCCCGTGATGACGACCGCCGAGAATTCCTTAAGAGCGGTTTCGGGCGAAGGCATCAGATTTTCGAACTTAGAATTTTCGCAGCAGGGACGAACCCTGCCTGCGCGGGTATAACAAAAATCAAAGCCACATCCATGAACAGACAAAACAGTCCGGAATTGATCGTCTCAGGCATCCACCTAGATCTGACGCCCTCGCTCAAGACCTTTGTCCAGGAGAAAGCCGACCGATTGTTCCGACACGAGGAGAGGATCCTCCG